>Ga0210388_10000060_pt1 | contig 154346 bp, 144 predicted proteins | sample IncBWC19OmetaG_FD_155485 | JGI IMG/M metagenome (GOLD analysis project Ga0210388, IMG submission 155485) | Forest soil microbial communities from Barre Woods Harvard Forest LTER site, Petersham, Massachusetts, United States - Inc-BW-C-19-O ...
CCCCAATTCGCGGCGGCAGGACCCCAGTTCGCAGCCGGGCCCCAATTCGCGGCGGCAGGACCCCAGTTCGCAGCATGGGCCGAGTGGGCGGCAGGGCCCCAATTCGCAGCGGCTGGCCCCCAATTTGCGGCCGGGCCCCAGTTCGCAGCAGGCGCCCGGTTAGCGCCTGGCGAATCGTGCGCTGAAGCCGGCATTTCCGCCTTGTCGACATCGAAAGCGGACCAAGCTTCCTTCATGCGTCTCAGATTTTCGCGCAAGACGCCTTCCGTTGGAGTTGGTCCCCAATTCGCCGCCGGTCCCCAATTTCGAGTTGGCCCGAAACCCGCGGCAGCGCCCCAGTTTGCAGCGGGGGCCCAGTTTGTTCCTGGCGAATCGGACGTCGTTATCTCCGCCTTGTCGACATCGAAGGCGGACCAAGCCTCTTTCATGCGTTTCAGATTGTCGCGCAGAGCCGCTTCAAATGATCGCGGCTCGCGCTGTTCATCATGATGTCCTGTTCCCTCTGGCATGTTGTATACTCCTCCGGGCTGAGCGTTTGTCGATCGCAAATAATGAGCGTGTCGAATTCTGAGCCCCGAGCGGTTTCCGCGCGAACACGCCCGGTCGCAGACGCCTGCAGTTGGAATTTACGGCTAGCACTGATATAACAACTTAAGAGTGCTTTTCTTAGAACAACCTCGCTCACAACGCAACTACTTGCATACGAGTGGTTCGATCGGGCCCGCGGGCTCAGGGCCATTTCTTTCATGCCGCCGGTCCCAAATGCGCTAGCAGGCTGGCGAAAAAGTATCGCGGAACGGCTGCGATTGTGATTCCTTTGTCACCACCTTGAATCGGGGCTGAGGATAGCGATGCGCGGGAAGAAGAAAGTCTATTTTCGTATGTGAGCTGCTCGGCGCGGGTTCCCAAAGATCACCCCCTGCGGGCGATCCGGGAGCTTTGTTGATGGCGCACTGGAGGCGCTCTCAGGCGATTTCGCGAAGCTCTACGCCAAGCTTGGCCGGCCTTCGATTCCACCAGAGAAGCTATTGAGAGCGCTGCTTTTACAAGCATTCTACTCGGTGCGCTCAGAACGCCAGCTGATGGAGCAACTCGATTACAATCTGCTGTTTCGCTGCCGCGGTGTTGGACCAAGCCGAGGTGAAGCATCTCCTGTCGAACGATCACTTCTCGGTCGACGGCACGCTTATCGAAGCACGCCCAGGATGATGCGTTTCGATGAATTCATGAACGGCATCGGGGAGCAACCGGCCGGCGATACGCCGTTCCGATGCGAGGTCGCGCATCATGCGCACGAGCTCGTCGTTGCGCCGCTCATCGACGCCGACGATCGTCCCAATCGGCACGCCGGAAAACACGCATTTGATGACCATTTGATTGTAGACCGCTTCGTCGAAGCGGTCGGCGGGGTATGGATTGTGACACGCGATCGCCTCGAACAGCGGTTGCACCGACGAACGGATCGCGGCGCGCGCACGGGAGAGAAGCCGCACGGGAACGGGAAATACGGCAAAGCCCTTCAGGCAAGCCGCGTGCTCGGTAAGCTCGCCGGTTGCGCACAGCCGGTCGACGTGGGCGGCGAAAGCCTCCTCGTCGCCTCTCCATGTCGCCAGCAACAGCGCCACCCGGCCAGCCACGTCGGTGCCCCAAATGTGCGGCTGCCAACGCCGGTGCAACACCTGCGCAGCGGCGACATCGTCAGGAGATAACGACAGACCGGTGCCGCCGAGCCGCCGACCGACGAGACCAAGCGCAGTCCCAAGCCGGCGCTCGTCGACGGTATTACGCTGTCGGTCGATTTCGGTATCGAGCCACCGAGCCGCGTCAGCTGGCACGGTCCGCACGACCCAACCGCGCAGCAGATCGGTCGTGGCTGCCGCAATATCGTCGACGGTCGGGATGGGCGCGGCGGACGACATGGGTCCTATGTTCCGGCAACGTATGTTTGCAGAACCAGCGTCAGGAAGAAACCGCCGATGGCCGCCAGCGCCGGCATGATCGCGCCGATGCTGCCGAGTATCGCGGCGTCGCATAGCGATATGCCGGCGATCAGCCAGCCAACCGCGCGGGACACCGAGCCGACGCCAGGCCGTCGCGCCAAAAGATAGACCGCCGCGGCGATCCAGGCGGCGAGCAGTAGATAAATCGACAGCGCGCCGGGTCCCTGGCGAAACACGCCGATCGCCGCCACCAGTGGCGCGGCCAGCAACACCAACGGCCAAAGGTTGCCGATCTTGTCGAGACTCTCTTGGCGCGCGGCATAGGTTAGCCCCGCCACATAGGCGGCAATCGCCACGGCCGCGATTGCCAAGAAGATCGTAACGCCTCCCGACAACGCCGCGGCCGTCGCGCAATAGACCAGCGCACGGCATACGCCCATGACCACCGGCGCGAACGCGTTGGCTTTATGGTGTAGATCGTAGGCGACGATGGAGATAGCCAGCAGCGCAGCCAACGCGGCGGCGGCCGGCCCCATCGCGGCGGTCGCGAGCGCGCCTGCGCTCACCAGACCAAATCCGATCGCAGCGACCGCGCGCGCCGCAATGTGGCCAGACGGAATCGGCCGTTCCGGCCGCTCGCGGGCATCGATCGCGCGATCGAAATAGTCGTTGAGGTACATGCCCCCGACATAGAACAGCGACATGGCGACAAGCATGAGACCAAGTTGCCAACCGCGCCAATCGCCACCGCTCAGCACGGCGCCGACCAGGACATTCGTCCACACCGTCGGCAGATTGGAGACGCGACCGAGCCTGAGCAGCGTGACGGACGATACGGAGGCGGGTCGGACGATTGTCATTGCGCTCGGCTGTCAATATGGGTCAATCGCGTCTGTTTGGATGCGCCTGTTATTGTTCATTCGCATCTGCTTGTTCAAAGCTGGCTACCATCAAATTACTGTCGATTTGATAGCCTATGCCGACAAACTGCGCAGGCTGCTGGGGCGCATCCACTATCGCCCCGTTCCAAGTCAGGATTAGGGAATCCCCTAAACTCACAGATTTCAAACTACCGGTAAAATATTCAGTGCCATCGGACTTAAAAACTTCAACTGGCCATTCCCCGACCATCGGGCCGAGCGAGACGTCTTGGACCAGTTCTTTGGCCAAAATTCCACTGGTGTCCTGATGGGTCCATTGGCCAGACAAGGATGTTCCGTCGCGCCTATAAACGACAATTCCCGCTTTCATGGAGTGCTCCGAATCGGACACGTTCGCCAAAAATGGCCGAAAGGGCTTGCGTACAGTTCTATTATTTATCGATTATGCTTACACCCGCCGTCCTGTCGTTGCAATCTGAAGATGTTCAATACAGGAGACTCTCGTGATCCTGTTGACCGGGCTGTCGTCCCGTCACAGCGGTGCAAACAACCGGGATACGATCCGGTCGAACTATGTGTCGATCCTGCCATTCGTTTCCCCCGGCGACGGATCGGTCGCGGCGACCGCGGTCAAGCAAAGTCTCCGATTGAAAATCGCGCGCGATCAAATCGATCCTGCGATTGCCATGCAATCTACGGTATGCTATTTCTAAGGTAGATCATTTTCTAACTTACAAACAGAACGGGATGCATCCGCGCGGCGGCGATGTCGTTCGTCTGCTGCCGGCGTCTCCAAAGCGTGGAGGGCGTGCGATGGCACATGCGAACGGCAACGGCTCCGCTGGCTCCTTTTCCGGGCAAGCTGGCGACACTTTAGCCTGTCCGTGCTGCGGCTCGCGTCTTAGGCTCAGAAAGAACGGCCCCGCGGCCGCCTTGGAGGTCGATCCGAGCGAGGGCGTCTTGCCGGCCGGCGCGATGTTCATCGACCCGCACGCGCACATGATTTCGCGTACGACGGACGATTACGAGGCGATGGCACGCGCCGGCGTAGTTGCGGTGATCGAGCCGTCATTCTGGCTCGGCCAGCCGCGAACCAGTCTTGGCAGCTACGTCGATTACCTGTCCACGATCCTCGGTTTTGAAAAATTCCGCGCCGGTCAGTTCGGCATCCGCCACTACTGCTGCATCGCCCTCAATCCGAAGGAAGCTAACGACGAAGCACTTGCGGAAGAAGTGCTCGACATGTTGCCGCACTTCGCCGTCAAGGAAGGCGTGGTGGCGATCGGCGAACTCGGCTACGACGAGCAGACGCCGCAGGAAGACAAATGCCTGCGCCTACAGATCGAGCTCGCCAAGGAAGTCGACCTGCCGATTATGATCCACACGCCGCATCGCGATAAGCACCGCGGCACGTTGCGAACCATGGACGTGCTGGGCGAGCATGGCTTCGATCCGGCCCGCTGCGTCATCGACCACAATACCGAAGAGACCGTACGTGAAGTGCTCGATCGCGGCTACTTCGCCGGGTTTTCGATTTATCCGCAGACCAAGATGGGCAATGAGCGTCTGACCGAGATCGTGCGCCAATACGGGCCGGAGCGGATCATCACGGATTCCGCCTGCGACTGGGGCGTCTCCGATCCGCTCGCCGTACCGAAGACCGCGGCACTGATGGCCGAGCGCGGCATCCCCGCCGCGGCGATCCGGCAGGTCACATACGACAACGCGCTCGCTGTCTACGGCCTGTCCGGATCGATGAAGGAGACCGACTGGCTCGACCCCGAGCTGATCGATCAGCGCACGTTGTTCCAGGGCAACAGCGTCCTGCGCGGCGGACAAGCGCCGCGCATCGAAGCGCCGCGGCGATCGATGAGCGATCTGAGAATCACTTGATCATGAGCGACACGACGATTGCCGAATCTGCCGCAATTGCCAAGCCGGCGTCAGCAACGGCGACGTCGCGTATGCACCTTCTGGCGGAAGGTTTGGACTTCCCGACCAGCGCCGCCTTCGCGGCGGATGGCGCGTTATACATCGCCGAAAGCGGCTTGCCGTTCGGCGGCGCCCGGCCGGGTGGCCGCATCATGCAGATCAAAAACGATGGCTCGTCACAGATTGTGCTCGAAGGGCTGCGCGCGCCGGTCAACGGTTTGGCGTGGTACGATGGCGGATTTTATATTTCCGAAGGCGGTTTTCCCGGCCGCATCAGCCACTGGACACCCGGCGGCGCGCGGCAGACCGTGCTCGATGATCTGCCGGGCCATGGCAACTATCACACCAACATGGTGGCAGTCGGCCCCGACGGCTGGCTCTATTTCAGCCAAGGCGCGATGACCAATTCGGGGGTCGTCGGGCTCGATGCCTATGACCTCGCGTGGTTGAAGCAATTGCCGCATCCCTTCGATCTGCCGGGCTTCGACATTGTTCTGGCGGGGGAAGTCTTCACGACGAGCGATCCGTTCGCACCGGGCCAACTGGCTATGACCGCCGCGTTCGCGCCGTTCGGCGAGGCCCGCGCGCCGCGCGCGGCCATCGCCGGCCGCGTGCCGTGCTCGGCCGCGATTCTACGCTGCCGACCCGACGGCTCGAAGCTAACGCTGGTGGCGTGGGGACTGCGCAATGCTTACGGCCTTGGCTTTCTGCCCGACGGCCGACTGATCGCTACGGAGCAAAGCGCGGATGCGCGTGGTTCGCGCCCTATCGGCAATGCGCCGGATTCTCTTTATGTGGTGGAGCAAGGCGCCTGGTATGGCTGGCCGGATTTCGTCTGCGGCCTGCCGGTGACCGACCCGGCGTTCAAGCCACAACACGGGCCGCAGCCGCACTTCATCCTGGCCGACCATGATCGGCTGCCGCTGCCGGCGCGGCCGGTGGTCGAGTTTGCCGTCAACGCCGCCGCGACCAAGTTCGCCGTACTGCCGGCCGCGAGCCGGTGGCCGGGCCAGGTCATCGTTGCCTTGTTCGGCGATGAGAAGCCGGTCACCGCGCCGCCGGGCCACAAGGTCGGCCGGCGGCTCTTGCGCATCGATCCGCGGGACTGGTCGCAGCACGCGCTGCCGGCGGGACCGTTCTCGCGGCCGATCGACGTCGTGCCGACGCCCGACCGGCAACTTGCGGTCGTCGATTTCGGCCATTTCGAATTGTTGGGCAAAGGCCAAGTCGAGGCGACGCGCGGCTCCGGAAAAGTATGGCAGGTCAGCTTGGACTGAACGAACCGATTATGCGCTCGCAACCAATGAAGGCGCCGGATCGCGGGCGGGGAGAGGTCAGATGATTTATCTCAAGTTCAAACGCATCGAAAAACCCGAGGACGCCATCGAATTGTTGCAAATGGCGATCAAGCTCGAGTTCAGCACGCTGCCACCCTATCTCTACGCGCTGTATTCGATCCGGCCCGGAACGAATGCCGACGCATCGGGCCGGATCAGATCCGTCGCCATGCAGGAGATGGTGCACATGTGCCTGGCCTGCAACATCATCAACGCGCTCGGTACCGATCCGGCGCTCGCAGTGCCGACCTATCCGGGGCCGCTGCCCGGCGGCATCACCGGCGGCGGCAAAGAACCGTTGACCATCCACCTTCTCCCGTTCTCAAAGGACGCCATGGCGCAGGCCATGGCGATTGAGGAGCCGGAGGAAGGCGCCATTCCCTTCCCTCACGTGACGGCGCTGGCTGCGGCCGAACCGACCTTCATGACGATCGGCCAGTTCTACAACTACCTCGACAGTTACCTGAAGACATTGCTGCCCTCGCAATGGGCGAAGGGGCGCAATCAGATCGACGATCGGCAATTTTTTCAAGGCGAGGTGTTTGCGGTCAACGGCTATGACGATGCCCACAACGCCATTGTGCGCATCGTTTCAGAAGGCGAAGGTCACAAGAAAGACCCGCTCGATTTCCAGGGCGAGGTTTCTCACTACTATCGCTTCGGCGAGATCTTTTATGACCAGGTTCTGACCAAAGCGGACAATCCCCTGGGCTACGCCTGGACCGGTACGCTGGGCGTCGATTGGAACGCGGTCTATCCCGCTATTGCCGACCCCGGCAGCCACGATTTTTCCAAAGATCCACCGGCGGCGCAGGCGGCGCAGGATCAATGCGACGAGGCGTTTACGCGTCTAGTCCAGCAGCTGCAGAAGGCGGTCTCCGGCAACGTGGATCGCTTGGGCAACGCGGTGCGCGCCATGTTCGATCTGCGCATGGCGGCCAAGCACGCGCTGACCGTTCCGCTGGCGGTGCCGACCCAAGTGGCCGGCCCGAGCTTCCGCTATCGTCACGACCTCACAAAGGAGGCTGTGCAATGAGTGTTCTGGAAACACCGCGCCTCGTCTTCCGCGGCGAAGCGACCTGGGATCCCATCACCACCAACAACCTACCGCCACAATACGACGAGGACACCAGCAAGACCGTCTTCGACTCAACCGCAGCCGGCGTTGTCGCCTTTCGTAAGGCCGCGATTGAGGCGGTCACCGGCGGCAACTGGAACCCGGATGGGTCGCACCGCTCGACGTTCTATGACACGTCCGTCGTCGGCGTCGACACCGGCATGGGATTGAGCGCCGACGATCCGATCGTCAAATGCCCAGTCTCGTTCACGGGCATGCTGGTCGATCTGGAGCCGTACGGCAACTCCAGTTCGCAACTGTTCTTCGATGAGATGAGCTTCGGCATTGCCGGCGGCTGCCGGGTCTATGCGCCGCGCACCACGCGGATGACCGCCCGTTACATTAATCCCTTCAGGAACCTAAAATATAAGGTCATCGCAGGTCGAGCTTCGATTGTCTGGCAAACGTCTTTTCCCAAATCGGGCGGCCTGCGGATTGATCCGCATAAATCTCCGACGCTGGAGCAGTTCGCCAAAGCACTGCAAGACGACGATGTGCTGGGCCTTACCGTGCGGTGGAGCGCGTATCGCACGCTCTACTACGACGATCCGGCCAATATGGCCGCGCTTGCGAAGCAGCTCCATGACAAGCTTGCCGGCGGCGGCTTCCAGCCGAACCCGGCGCGCAGCCAACTGGTCGGCGTGCTCGGATTGTGGCGCAAGGGCGAACCGCCGGCCGAGCCCGGAGACCGCGCCCTTCTGGCACAACGACAGCCGCCCGCCCCCGTCGTTGCATCGGCACATGTCCGTCTGACCGCGGATCAACTCACACTTGATCTGGCCAACAGCATACCGGAAGACGACGTGAAATTGGCAAAGCATGACTTCGGCGATCTGACAGCGTTCGCGGTCGCGCCCGACGGCAAAACCGTCATCGCAACGCTCGGCACCTTCGGATACGACGCCTATCGCAAGGAAGCATACGAAGCGTCGGCCGGCATCATCACGCTCAAGGTCGATCCGGCCGCGGCGCAAAAAGCGCAGACCGCCGACATCCAGTTGCGGCAAAAGGACGACACCGTACTGCTTGCCGAGACCGCGTTGCGCGCTGTGCCGATTACGCCGAATGTTTATTTGGACGAGGGCAAAACCGCCAAGCTGTCGGTTCAGGTGCTCGAGCGGGGCAGACCGGCCAGCGCAGGCCTCGACGTGGTCATGTCGGCCGACGGATCTGCGAGTGGCATAACCGGCACAAGCAAGACCGATGCGCAAGGGATCGCCACGTTCCAGCTCGCTGGCTCGGCCGGCGACGTCGAAGGATTTATACTCACGCCGGGCGGCACACCAGTCGCTCGGAACATCAACCCGCAAACCACGACCTACGTCTATGTCCGCACCCTGGCGGCCGATGCAGATATAGCCGCCATGCAACCAACATGGGACAATGTGCATCGCTATGTGCTGCGCAATTGGCAGGCGATGGCACCGTGCATGGACAATTGGCTCGACCTCGGCAATCCCGATCAGGTCAAATCATTCGCGCCAATGCTGCATAAGCTGACGGCGAAGGAAAACTTCGAGGCGTTCCGGTTCATGCCGGTCACCCGGGATATGACGGCGGGACAGCGCGCCCTGCTCTACGCGTTTCTCTATGGCACGAAGCCGCTCGCATTGGCCGCCGAATCTCCGCCACGGGAGTCTTTCCGGCGGCTAAACCGTGCGATGCGTGGCGGCTGAGCTAATCTGTCGCTGCGGTGCAAGCACGTCAGGGGCGGATCGGATATTCAGCGACAGCATATCTCGATCAGGAGGCTTGCCGTGTTCGCCCGAAATTTTCTCAAGCCGATCGGTTTTGCGCCGATTCTGCTGTTCGGCCTCGCAATGCCGCACGCGCTCGAGCAGCAGCCGGACAATGTCTACCCGACCTACGGCGTGCATAATCCGCCATCCGACAGCCCGTGCACCAATTCGGACTGCGTCTACGTCCGCGAGGCCGGCCCAACCGCGTTATCCGGATTACTGGTCGTCGAACTCGACGATGTATCGCGTGTTCAACGGCTACGTGGATAACCCGCCGCCATACGACGGCGCGCCGCGGCCGGCGTTGAAGCCGGGGCAGGATTACGAAATCTCCAAGGGAACACCTATTACGACAGCACATGGCGCGGCCCGAGTGGCGAAGGCGAAATCTCGCGAATGTTGATTCTAAGCCCTCTCGACCGCTGCAAGGCTGCTAAGCGCCGATACGGAGGCTGGTGCTTGTTTCTGTGTGAAACGATGTGGTCCCTCACGTCCCGGCGTGCGAAACGCATTAGCTAGCGCATCACATCGACCTATACGCGATCTGAAGATCGCATCGCCGCCCCGGCGCGGTACGGCCGGACAAGATCTTTATGGAACAGGTCATGATTATCCGGACCTCCCCCGGCTGCAATTCAGCAGACATTTCAGGCGGACGTTTCGACCGTCAACAACGATATCCGCTATTTCGATAACTCGGCGTTTCAGGACAAATGCCCGCACGCCAACCGAAGAGACTTGCGCCGAAGTCGGCTTCACCTAGTGTGCGGCGCGCATATCTCTACCAAAGCGTGCCAGTTGCAGGCTGGTTGGCAAGCCGATCGCAGCACGGAGACAAACGATTGAACCCGCTATTGGCGATTATCGCGGTCGGACTGACCCCACGACATCTCGGCGTTCACACGCCACGGCTATCCGCGCTCGCACGCGGTGGCGCGATGCTTCCGCTGCGAACCGTGACCCCGGCGGTAACCTGCAGCGTCCAGGCGAGTTTCATGACCGGGCTCACGCCGGAGAACCACGGCATCGTCGGCAACGGCTGGCTGTTCCGCGATCAAATGGAAATCATGTTCTGGCGGCAATCCAACCGGCTGGTCGGCGGCGAGAAAATCTGGGAGGCCGGCAAGCGCCGCGACGCCGCTTTCACCTGCGCCAATATGTTCTGGTGGTACAACATGGCATCGAGCCATGACATCGGGGCAACCCCGCGACCGATCTACAAAGCGGATGGACGCAAATTGCCGGATTGCTACACCGTGCCGGCCGATTTGCGCAACCGTCTGACCGATCGGCTCGGGCCGTTTCCGCTGTTCCAGTTCTGGGGTCCGGCGACGACCATCGCCTCGACCCGATGGATCGCTGACGCGACAAAGCTCGTAATGGTGGAGAGCAATCCGACGCTGACGCTCGCCTACCTGCCGCATCTGGACTACGACTTGCAGCGGTTTGGTCCTGACGATACGCATCCCGCTGTTCGGAACTCGCTCGGCGAAATCGATGCCGTCGCCGGCGACCTGATCGATGCGGCGCATGCCGGCGGGCGATCGGTCGTCATTCTGTCGGAGTATGGCATCACCGCCGTGGACCGGCCGATCCACATCAATCGCGTTCTGCACGAGGCGGGGCTGCTGTCGGTGCGCGAGGAGGATGGCGGCGAACTGCTCGACCCGACGGTCTCAAAGGCTTTCGCCGTCTCGGACCACCAAATTGCACATGTCTACGTCGCCGATCCGGTATTGCTGCCGAGCGTAAAGGCGAGGCTGGAGGCCATCCCCGGCGTCGAGCGCGTTTACGACGCCGCCGACAAGCATGAGATCGGGCTCGACCACCCACGCGCCGGCGAACTCATCGCGATCGCGGATGCGCGGTCATGGTTCACCTATTATTATTGGACCGATGACCGCTACGCCCCTGACTTCGCCCGCACCGTGGAGATTCATCGCAAGCCCGGTTACGATCCCGTCGAACTGTTCCTCGATCCCGCGATTTCGGCCCCAAGACTTGCAATCGGCAAACGCCTTGCGTTGCGACAGCTTGGATTCCGGACACTGATGGACGTGATCCCGCTGGACGCATCGTTGGTTCGCGGCTCGCATGGCCGCATCAACGAGCGTGCCGAAGACGGTCCGCTGGTGATCGTTGATCGGCCGGAATTGCTGAAGGCCGGCACGTTCGCAGCGACAGATGTGAAGTCGCTGCTGCTCGATGCGGTATTCAACTGAAACTTTCAGCTTCTGGACAGCAGCGGTGGACCGGGGCGCATCAACGGTGCCTGATGTCACCCCAGGTTGGCGCCCTGCGCATACTGGTCAGCTCCACCCTTTCGGCCGGCGGATTGAAAAGCTGACATTGAGGAAGCGTCTTGGGATCGAGTTTGCTGACGAGATCCCAGGTCGTCTTGGGATCCGGCTTGACCATGGCGAAGTTGGTGTAGTTCTGACTCACCATCGGCGCGTTTGCCGGAGGCAGCGGATAACCGGAAAAATAGAACGATTGCGGATGCCGATAAGGCTTTGCCGATTTGTCGACGCGATCCGGGGTGGCGCTGCTCATAAAGCCGTAGCCGAACATGATCGCCTGGTCGCCGGTGCGATCGGGGCTGACGCCGACCTGGATCGGTTTGCCGCTCGCCGCCTCCACCCAGAAGGAATAGCCCTGGACCCGATTGCCCAGCCGCGCGCTGTCGTCCGGACTGTAGGGCAGATGGCTGATGAAGTCGGTCCTCGGCGGATGGTTGGCGGGCGAGAACAGGCACACCGGCGGCATCCCTTTCGGCCGGTCCTTTTCATAGGTGACGAAGAACGCGGTATCGCCCAGCGATATGAACGAGCAGGTAAAATGGTTTGAGATCGGGAAGATCGGCAGACATCGCTTGTCGTAATGCTCCATCATCGCGCCCTCGCCCGCCGCACCGCGCCAGGTGCTGTCGAAATAGGTCGCGCCCTGCGATATTTCGTAATCGCGTCCCGGTTTCAATGCCGGCGGCGGCGCGCCGTCATAGGGCGGCGGGTTTTGCACGTAGCCCTGAAACACCCGGTACATGTTCCAATTCGAAGACCAGTAGGCCGGATAAAGAGGATCCGTCGGCTGGCCCGGCTCCCGGACGTAAACGCAGTTCGGATTTGCGCAGGGGCTGTCGGCCGGCGGGTTGTGGACGCCGTAGGTCTGATAGACGTTGTCCGGTTGGTCGGCCGCCCGTGCGTAGGGGGCCCAAAGACACGACACCGAGGCAAGGGCGATGCAAGCGCGAGCGAGAAACTTGCGATAACGGTCGGGCATTGGACGCCTTTGCTTCGGCCTACTTGGCCGTCGAATAACTAAATGTCGCATTGCCGTTGTGAATGCCCTGCGGTAACTTCTAGTTTACGTTGTGATAGGTCTAAATACAAGCTAAGTTATGGCTTGCGCTGCGGGTCCGCCACGGACGGTCGATCAAAATTTGGGAGTTCTCCCGTGAGCTATCTCGACGTTCCGAGAGTCGTTTTCACCGGACAGTTTCAGGCCGACGTCTCGACCATCAACAATGACGTCCGCTATTTCCAGAACACCACATTCCAGAAGAAGTACCAGGACCTTTCGACGACCGATGACAACGGCGGCTGGAATCCCGAGGGCACCGGAATTTTCCGCTTTGACGGATGCCGGATCACAGCAGCCCAACTCGGCAACCAGCAGATCACGTCTGCGGCGCAAGACCCGATCATCGGCATGGCGCTGGAGAACGCCGACGATCGAGTATTCGGAAAGCTCGTCGATCTCGATCCGCAGCAACAAATGGTGTCGCAGATTTGGGGAATGCAGCTTCGCCTTGATGGTGGTGCGGAAAAGGCGCTGTTCCGCGGCGATTTTGTTCCTGTTGCCTTCACGAACCTGTGGAGACGTCAGAAGACTACGGTATTCCTCGATCAAGCGCTTGGGGCAGTCTACCAGTCGGTATTGCGCGACGTCGTATGGCGAGGGGACGCAAAGTCGAAGGTGCTGGACGCATTGCGCGCTGCTTCTGCGGAAGGTTTCCTCTCCATCAACTTCAATGTCTACGGCTACGGGCGAGATCCGGCGATCTCGCGCTATACGCTAGGGCGCGTGGCCGGGGTGATCGCGCCGTACGCCGTCGACGAACCCAAACACTTCGTGATCGGTCGTCAGATGGTGGCGGCTGTCACGCCAAATCCCACCGTTGCCGTCAACGGCGTGTATTCGTTCCAATGCAAGGTTGATGAGAACCGCAAAATCCTTACTGCCGACTTCGGCAATTGCCTGCAGATCGTCAACGCTGAGGGTGCGTTCGTCGATAACGGCCAATTGGTCCTGGCATTGCTCAAAACCGACACTGACACGGTGCTGAGCACAGTCACCGTCGATCAGGTGGCGATCCTTGGCAACGTCAACTATCTGCGTTCCGGCTGGTATGCGCAGACCGCCGGGTTACAGGAATTCGATTACTCCGCCGATTCCTGGTCCGTGGCGAATATCGCCAGCCGGCCGTTACTACTGCTCCAGCCGCAGCCGGGCAATAACTACAAGGTTGTCGTCCAAGAATCGCTCGGCGGACTGTTTGTGCGGTCCGATGCCTTCGTCTGCCGGCTCAATCCGGGGAAAAAAGGCATGATCGACCTCTATGCGTCCCGCTACGGCAAGCGCCTGCAAGGCGCAATCGCATTCAGCGACACCCAGGGGGCGATGGGAGGAACCGGCGCCGGAGACGCTCCGCTCGATCCGCCCGTGCCGACGCCGGACATCGCGATTCCGGCGGACGCAATCAGCTATCCAACACAACTGCCATGCGATCCGCAAGGCAAGGCGACATTGGAATTCACGGTCGATCTCAGCAAAAATCCGAATCCACGCGGCTATATCGATGGGCAGCTTTACGGGATCGGCTACCAGCTCACGACGCAATCGATCCGAAGCATCGGCAGCTTCTGGAATTTCATCAGCGTGCTGGCATTCGGCCCATTCCAAGCGCCGGCCTCACCGACCTGGTACGCGGACATCCAACCGCTCCTGACGCAATACGGCAATCTCTACCCGATCATGAGCAAGCACCTGGTCGATCTCGGCGATTACGATTCCGTCGTGAGCCACCTGAGAATCCTGAAATTGGCTTTCTCGCTGCCGATCGAGGATCCCAACCACATGCCGGTCACGCGCGACCTGTCGGATGCCAGGCGCAACATGATCCTTCATTGGCTGGACAGCCGGGGCGCCGACGGCCTGCCGCTGAAGGGCACGCCGGTCGTATTGACCGCTCATGCCCCGGCGCATGCAGCGCCTGACCCGATCCCGCTTGATCTCGATCCACTGCAGACGCGCGGCAAGACCGAAGTGATGCTGCAATATCAAGCGCGTATCAACGCAAAGGAGCGCCCATGATCCGGCTTGACCGCAAGGTCGTCGAGGCGGTGCAGGCCGCTACCAGGCGCGAGGACCTATATCCCTGGCTGCAGAATGCGATCGAACTGGAGCACAGCACGATCCCTCCCTATCTCACCGCTATGTTCTCGCTCAAGCCGGGGACGAACGACGAGATTGCGCGGCTGATACGCTCCATCGTGCAGGAAGAAATGCTGCACATGACGATTGTCGGAAACATCCTTATCGCGATCGGGGGCCGGCCGGCGATCAATGTGGCGGGCTTCATTCCGAAATACCCGGGGCCCTTGCCGATGGCGATCGGCGGATCCAACTTCAAGGTCGGTATCAAGGCGTTCTCGCTGCCTCTGGTGCACGATATCTTCATGGAGATCGAGAAACCCGAGCATCCGATCCCGGTCAAAACGCTTGCGGCTAAAGCCATTCCCGACTTCGCCACGATCGGAGAATTCTACGCGACGCTGGCGAAGAAGATTGCCGAGTTCGGGGATTCCATTTTCACGGTGCCGGCGGCCGAGCAGGTCTTGAACTGGTTCGACACTGCGCGGCTGTTTCCGATCACCGACGTCCCGACGGCTAACAAAGGCATCCAGATCATCGTCGATGAAGGCGAAGGAACGAGAACCGACCCATTCCAGTCGCCGGGAGACCCCGCGCATTACTACAAGTTCGGTGAGATCTTTCATGGCCGCAAAATCATCAAGACCGCGGACGGCTTTGCCTATGGAGGCGATCCCATTCCGTTCCTTGCCACCGGTGTGTATCCAATGAAGGCCAATCCAAAAATTGCCGACTTTGCACCGGGCACGCTGGCGCGATCCCGGGTGGAGGAATTCGGTTATGCTTACAGCAGCCTGCTCAACGCGTTGCACACCGCGTTCAACGGGGCGCCCACCAGAATCAATACGGCGATCGGCCTCATGTATGAGCTCAAGATGATCGCCGTCAGCTTGATGCAGACCCCGGCGGGGGACGGCAGCGAGGCGACAGCGGGACCGAGTTTCGAATATGTCGGTGCGTTGTCCGGAGCAGATGCTTAGGTTGGCGAAAACGAGCGATCCGACTCAACTCTAGAGTTCAACGGGTAAGCCGAAGAAACGGGAGGGTAAACGATGAGCCTGTTTGACTATCCGCGGATCAATTTCAAGGGCACCATCCAGCTCAATCCTGGAACGGCGAACAACGACGATTACGCTCAGCAACCGTCGGCGCTCCTCCCCAAAAGCTATGGCCAATATGCCGGTTGCGTTCTCGGCTTGATCGACTCCAAGACGGTTCAGCCCCGAACCTATGGAATGACGGACGCGGACTTCATCGCGTGGGTCCAGAAACACCACACCTTCGACACTCCCGGCTCCCCCTCGCCACAAGCCGATCTCATACCCGCCGAGTGGAATTACTACGGCGGCATGGAGTCCAGCGACCTCGCCATTGCGGTCGTCGGCGTCCAGACCGGGCCAGACCCTTCAAAAGTCGGCACTGATGCGATGGCAGTGATCGGCGCGAAGTTGACCTATTCGGGTACCATCACCGATGTCAATTCGGAAGGATCGCCGCCGGCGACCCAGTTCTTCATTGACAGCCTGAGCCTGCAGAACGGCGCTACAACGTTCCTTACTGGAACGGCGTCGAAGGGCGCATGCCAGTGGCTGAATTTCTATCGCAACGTCAATCTCACGGCGGACGGCGGCGCCGGCGGTTACGTCTACCACGTCATGAGAAAGAGCGACGCCAATACGAGCATCAAGCTTCCAGGGTTCGACGATCCCCGTATTATCGGGGTGATCTGCCGCTATTATCTCTACCGTTTTAGCACCGGGGACGCCGACATCGAGACGCTTTACAAAAACCAGCAGAACAATCCCGCGGCGCTGGAGATCGTGGGAACCTTCGCACCGCTTTTCGCCAACGAAAAGATTGTCACCGGCCCGGTCGGCCGGCTGCTGGTTGCGAATGACACCATTGTCCCTACGCCCCCAGGCACCCAAAACAATGGCAGCCCGTCGGGTTTGATCTCGCTCGCTCCCGCGGTCCTGCACTGCATCGGAAACGCCATATCGGTCGACTTTTCCGGCACCTTCCCGGACTATTTTAAAACGATTTCCGCACCCAATCTGAAGTACGACTTTGGTCCGGTGACGCTTGTCGCCAGCAACGCCACCGGCAGCGCACCGATAGGGCCGGTCGACTATACCGACACCGATTCCGGCGATCGCCGCGGCTGGATCTTCGATTTCGATATTTCGTCAAAACCCGACGCCCAGAAGATCCTGCAGGATTCGGAGGCGAAATTCAGCCTGCAACATGCGACGTTAGGCACCGTGCTCGCCGAGACCGACTACTATTTTGTCTCCAATCAGCAGGGAATCTATGCCGAGCAAAACGGCCCGGGCGACTCCTTCCTGAACCAGGGGACTGACGAGCCGGCAACCGTCGCGGTCTACCACCGCGGCGTTGAACTCAGCCCCGCCCAATGCCCGCCGATCACCGTCTGGCAGTACCGTTCCGTTCCCATTCAGTCGCCTGGGGACGTTGAATCCATCGCCACGAACTTCAAACCGGGACAGCCGCTTCAGGTGGACACCAGCCAGCCGGGCAATTTTCTGTTCACCTTCAGCATCGGCGCCACAGCCGGTTTCCCGCCGCAGAGTTACAATACTTTTATGGCGCCCCCCTACATCACGAACGCGCCGTCCATTAGCCTGCGCATCCTGCCCAACGACGAGGATTTCAGCGGGTATTACGTTGACCCGAACGCCGCGGCCCCGGTGGGCAGCGATCAACTGACTTTCGATGTCGTCTACCAGAAGGTGCTACGTACCTATTACCTGTTGTACCCGATCATGAGTTTGGTGTTCCCGCTCAATTCCGAGCCGGACGTTGCCAGGAAGGCCCGAGCCATCCTCCAATTGACCGATCCGAAGCAGTGGATGTCGAGTGGGTACATGCCGCGCACCCGGGACATGTCCGCCAGCCGCCGCACGCTGCTCCAGGCTTGGTGCCGGAAAGTCCTCGCTGGACCACCGGCAGTCTGAACGCGATCGCGTTGATGCTTCCGCCGGAGGGACGGCTCTGGCATAGGCCTCTTCAGCGCCGGAAGACCGGTTCTGCGCGTGTATTCGCAGATCGGTTTTCTTGCATCGTAACTCTGCCAAACGCCGAGTATTCGGGGAATAGGCTGGCGATGGCGCGATCAGTTGAATGAGCAGCCGATCCACGACGCCTTGGGCGATTTCCCAGCCATGAGGTGAAGTATTCGATGAGGGCTTCATACGGCCGCGACGTGGCTGATGCGGCGCGGCCTGCAATCTGGGAGGCAGCCGGGTTCCTGGGCATGTCGCCGGAGGTTCTACAAAAAACCTACGGTCACCATCATCCCGACTACCTGCACCGTGCGGCAGCGGCGATCGGCCAAAAAACCCGGTATGTTTCTGGTGTTGAATCTGGTGTTGACTTGGCAAGCGGCGTCGACCAGAAGAAAAAACCTAATGATTACTGGTCGGAGTGGCAGGATTCGAACCTGCGACCCCTGCGTCCCGAACGTAAATAGCAATCGAAAAGATCAACAAAAACAATGACCTTTGCCCACCTTTGACCACCCTTATCCACGTTTACTGACGGGGTTTCAGTGGTCAACCTGTGGTCAAGATTACCAAGCCCAGCTTGCGACTGAAGGGCAGGCGGGATCACCCGACGGATTGAGAGGAGGTTACGTCCTTCTCCAGGTACCGTGTTCCATCGGCGGATCCAGAAGTAGCCTGTTTGGTCTGACGTCTTGCGCCGCATCAAGCGGTTGTTGGGTTGGGTGCGCGATCGGCGCATCCCACAGGACCTCAGAAGAGGCGCGGGAAGCCGCTTAACGGTCAAGGCTTCGCGCTCTCGCCGGGGGTCCAAAAAGACCGTCCAAAGGCCCCCGCAAATCCCTGGGCCAGGCGTTTTCCGATGAGAGCCAGCCTGCGCAGTTGGTACAAATGATTGCTCGCGATAGAGCGACGCGGAGGGCGGCGCGGCCTGGGGCCAGCCTATCGGAGGTGGCGCGGGGCTATGGGATAGCGGCGCGTGTTCTGTTCCGTTGGAAGCAGGAACTGACGCAGGTGGCACCACTGTTCGTGGCGGTGGAGATTGCGGATGCGACCCCGCCCGCCGAGGAGCACGCATCATGACACTGCTTCCTCGGGGCGTGAAGGTTCACCTCGCCTTCGGCTTCATCGACATGCGTAAGGGCATCGACGGGCTCGCTATGCTGGTCCAGGGTATGCTGCGGCAGGAATCTCCCGCCAATCTGCGGAGCATGATCGCATCAGTTGTGAAGTGATTCAGAAGCGGGCGCCCGCCGGACTGTAGCCACAGGCTATGATTGGCGAGTCCAGCAGCCTTCGAAAAGTCTAACGCTACGCTGAGTGACGCGCGCAACGCCCCTGGGCTGGCTTGGCCCGAAGCTTCAAGAGCTTGCGCCCGCGACGTCGACGCATTCGCGAGGCCGTGAACAGGCGCATTTTTCTGTGATTGTCAGCGCGTAACGTTTTAGGCGGGAGAACGAATAGAGGAATAGCACTGAGCGCGGCACTAATTCGCATCGAGCGCTTACGCTGAGCCTTTGGAGCTTTGTTAAATGCTAACAGAGACGTTGGTTGATGCCCTGGCGGCGGACAGAGTAGTTCCCTGGAAACTTGAACAATCCATTCGGCTTGCGCTGATAGCGGGAAACATCATCGCCGGAATCACATTTTTCGCCGGCATCGGTTTTCGTCCCGACATTGTGTTCGCAATGGGAACCACTCGCTTTCTCGTCAAGTTCGCCGTAACTTTGCCACTCGCGTTTGCGGCAACTGCTACGATGCTTCGGGCGGCGCAGCCCGGCGCTTCGTTCGGAGTTCGGGGTTGGGCACTCGCGCTTTCGCCGATAATTCTGATGTCCGCTGTCCTTATTGAACTCGTGACGGTTCCGCCGCCGCTTTGGGGCTCAAGGATGATCGGTACGCATGCACAGAATTGCTTAACTCTGATACCGCTTCTATCGCTCGGACCTCTGGCCTGCTTTCTTCTTGCGCTGCGCAAAGGAGCCTCGACGCGACCTGGCTTGGCAGGAGCCATCGCCGGGCTCGCCGCCAGCGGAATTGCGGCCACCTTTTACGCAACGAATTGCACAGATGACAGTCCTCTCTTCGTCGTCATCTGGTATCCGCTTGCGGTAGGGTTTGTGACCTTGATCGGTTGTTTGAGCGGGCAACGGTTCTGGCGGTGGTAGCCGCTATGTTCTCTGCTACAGCGCCAACGTAGCCGCTTTCCCCGGCCTGGCACTGGTCAAACTGTCCGCCAGATAATTAGCCAACTCGCTGACGACTCGCGAATTGCTCCGCCGGCCATGCGAGTAGACTAATTCCACCGTCGGTAACTGTGGCAGACGCATGCCGTGGCGGACGATCCGCAGCGGCGGCGCAACCAGCGCACGGGCAAGCACGGTAATTCCCATTCCCTCCACCGCCGCTGACTTAAGACATTCAAAGCTCGGACTGACGAAACTGAGATGCCAAGGCCGCCTGTGGTCCTTCAGCGTGGCGATGGCGAAGCGGCGATAGGCGCAGCCTTCGGGAAATAAGATCAACGGTATCGACTCCAAGTCATCGCCCGAATAATTCGGCCCGCTGACCCAGACCAGTTGTTCACGCAGCGCCACGGTGCCGTTCTTTGCCCCGGTTTCCTGTTTGAAGAAGGCGAGATCGAACTCGCCGCGCATGCTGCGCTTCATCAGGTTCTCGGATTGATTGGCCTCGACCTCCAGTCCGACCATGGGATGCCTGTTCTTGAAGCGCGCTAGCCATGTCGTGAAATCGCGACCAAAGAAATCGAGCGGCACACCGAGCCGCACAAAACCGGTGAGTACGTCATCGGACATCGAGGCATAGGCCTCATCGTTGAGTTGCAGAATCTTTCGCGCGTACTGCCGTCGTAGCTGCCCGTCCTGCCAGCGCTTCACCCGAAGCGCTTTATAGTGGCGCCACCGCGGGGACTGAGTACCGCGGATGGACAAAGTCCTGCTTACCGAAGCGTCCCTCCGATTTGGCACCCGATGTTAGCGGCTTGGGCAGCGTCAGCGTGATACCGGCCTCGTGGCAGGCGAGGATCATCAACGGACCTGCCGCCGTCGAAAACCGACCTCCGTTCTACCGCCAGGAGCGGACATTCCAAATCCATCCTTGTGTGAACGGCCGCTCTGCGCCGATAGTGTTGAAAAAGTCCTTTTTCGCTTGTGACTGAAAATTCTGAGGACCGCTGGTGAGTCTCTCTCGCTGCGAGGTGAGGGACCACATCAATTACCGCAAAAACGATCCCTGGCGCTCGTATCGATTCTACAGAGCCTTGCAGCGGCTAAAATCGCCAATGCGCTACATTTGCGAGATTTTCGGAGCTCCGCGATTTTCGAGTTTTTCAACACAATCCGCCAGAACCGGTCATTCGAGAACTGATAAGCTTTTGTGCCAAACCTTATCAGTACGAACTGACTCCATTTTGCCAATCTTCTTATCAGTTAGCCGACTGACTCCATTTCTGCTATTTGCTTATCAGTCGGCGAACCGCGGGTTGACACGAGAATCTTTCTTCGTCGGCTGATACGTCTGCGTTCAAAAACTGGCGCCGTTTTGCCCACAGCTGTGCGCAGACACTATTTTCGGGTCTCATATCGCGTGATTTCACCACGTCCAAATCGCATCAACCCGTTAGTTTGAAGCCGCACATCGTGAACGGCATGCATTGCCTTACGCCGAAAATCCTCACTAAGCCCGCTTCATGGAACCTCACGCGCGTGTCGCGCCGGGAAATCCTTCAAGAAGTTGCCAGCAGCGTGAACCCGCTCCGCACTCTCTCGGACAATGCATTGGCTTGGATGCTGGCAGCCACCTCTATTGTTCCCAACGGATTCGTCGCGGGGCAGGCCAGGCAAAACCATTTGCGATGTCGCCTTGCTGTAGTCGAGTTACTCTCGCTAGAGTTGCTTAACGACGCTACGTCTAGTACAGTATGCCGGCAGGTGAATTAGCTACGCCTTCCAATTGGCGCATCGGGGAGAGGCTCATGGCTACAGACGCAAACCAGCTGCTAAAAATGTCACAAAAGGACCTCGACGCGTTGTTCAGCGCGCATGAGGCCGGGCCAATCCCGGACGGTGAAGCCAAAGGAACTGCGATTATTGAGCCCGGCACATCGAGCAGCGCCACGATCGCCGAGTTGATCAATGTTTTCGCGTGGCAGGGCAAGGTGTTCGACGCCAAGGCGGGGTTGTTGCGAAACCACATTCTGCCTTTCGGCCTAAAGGCCATCATCGCCCGTGTCTACAAAGCGCCGAGCTTGCTCGATGGCAAGGAATGCATCGTCCTCGATTATTCGGAGACCTCTCTGGTTGCGTCGCACATACGCGACGAGATTCGCATGATCGAAACCGGCTTTTATCTCGGCAAGGTCTACTGGGATCAGGCGCGGCTGATCGATTTTTCGCTCGATTTCAGAACCTAGAGCCGGAACGGGCCATGATCCCGCAAGACAGTTTTACCGTCGTCGCGAAAATCCAGACCGATCGCATCGACGCTCTCAGATCGCTCTTGAAGACGATGAATTATCCCGATCGTATCGGTTTCGCGGACCCGGCCAATTCGCTGGTACGGTTTTGCGCGTTCGAGACGATTCATTACGCACGCTTCGTTGTGCTGGCGGACAATACGTTGGTCGACCGCGCGGCCTATTCGCAGCCGCTTGACAACGAACCGACTTACCTCTGTTTCATGGTCGATTGCGACGGCCCGGCGGATCAATTGCTGGCACGCATGGCGCGAGAAGCCAACGGGCTGCGCCGAATCTTTTGCCATTGCGAAGACTTTGGCGAAACCACCGACATGCTCGGCTGGCTGCGTGCCCGCCGCGTCCGGCCCAGGGCCTCCTACGTCAACTGGGTCGGGCGTACCGTCGCCCAGGTCCAAGAAGAAGCGCGGCTGCACAAGGCGTTGCGCGAAGCGCTCTCGAAGACCAGCGAGAGTGAACCGCAACGACTTCTTGCCGAGTTGCGCAGGCTAGCCGTACCCACCAGCCGGCTAACCGCGACACCGCCGACGCCGCTCGCCTGGCGGATTCGCAACCTGTCGCAGATGTTGCTGCCACTGCTGCTGGCGGCGACCTGCCTTGTATTATTCCCCCTCGTGACGTTTGTACTGCTTGCCATTGCGACGTTGCTGTTCGTCGTCGTCTTGCGCAAGCACGAACAAGCCGATCCGATCGTGCCTCAGCCCTATGAGCCCGAAAAAGTTGCGCTACTTCGCGAATACGAGGATCATGACGTGACCAACCAGTACACCGCGATGGGGTCGATCAAGCCAGGGCCATTCCGGATGTGGACGGAGGTCGTGATCCTTTGCGGCGTCAATTGGGTGGCGCGTCACATTTTTACGCGCGGAGCGCTGGCCCGCATCGGAACGATTCATTTCGCGCATTGGGTATTTCTCGAACAGCGCCGTCGCGGCTTTTTCTGCAGCAATTACGACGGCGGGCACGAAGCCTATATGGACGATTTCATCAACAAGGCCGGCTTTGGACTGAACCTCGCGTTCTCGAGCTTCATGGCCTATCCCGCCACAGATTGGCTCATTGCCAGGGGCGCGTGGTTGGAACAGGAATTCAAGCGATTCCAGCGGCATCACCAGATTCCGACCGATGTCTGGTACAGGGCGTATCCCGGATTGACCGCCCACGACCTCGCCCGCAACAGCCGCATTCGCAATGGCTTTGAAAGACCAACCATGAGCGACGACGAAATTCGTCGCTGGCTAGCTGAGATATGACGACAAAGAACGTTGAACCATGACGCGATGCGAGATCGATGCAGGTGACATCCAGGCGATCGCCAAGACCGCTTTCGACTCGCTTAAAGGCGCGAGTTATATGCTGTTGCGCGTTCTCGAGCCCCACGCCGCGCGTCGGTGGCTGGGCGATCTCGCCCCGGCGAGCCTCGCCATGCTGTCCGTCGGCCACGTCGAGGAAACCTGCCAGATCGCCTTCACCGCGAACGGTCTGCTGGCGCTGGGCGTCGACAAAGCGATTGTCGGACGCTTCGCGCCCGAATTCGTCGAAGGCATGGCGGGTAGCGCAAATCGTTCGCGACGGTTGGGCGACACTGCCGCCAATGCTCCGGGGAATTGGAACTGGGGTGTCGGCGACACGGAGCCGCATATTCTCCTGATCCTGCTTTCGAGCCCCGAACGGCTCCAGGCATTTTCCGATGCGACGCAACAGCAGGCGGAGAACGCTGGCCTGTCGGTGATCGAGATCTTGCCGACCAGCGACATGAATGAGCGAGAGCCCTTCGGCTTTAGGGATGGTGTCTCGCAGCCGAAATTCGACTGGGATCGCCCTCGCACTCCAGGCACCGCCGCCGATCGCGATTTCACCAATCTGCTCGCGCTTGGCGAACTACTACTCGGCTACCGAAATGAATACGGCCTGCTCACGGAACGGCCGATACTGAACGCGAGCGAAAAGAATGCCGGCATGTTGCCGAAAGCTCCACACCCGCCGGATAGCGCCGACCTCGGCCGCAACGGCAGCTACCTCGTCTATCGTCAGCTTGCTCAGGATGTCCTCGGCTTTTGGCGATGGGTCGCAAAGGAGGCCGAGCGTTGCGGTATCGCGATGGAGGACCTCGCCGAAACGATGGTTGGGCGCCGGCTCGACGGAAGGCCGCTCGCCGACCTCAACCTGGGCCGGTCCATTCCAGGCGTCGAAACCCGGGAGGCGGACCTCAACGGATTTCTCTACGATACCGATCCGGACGGGCTGAGCTGCCCGATCGGAGCCCATATTCGCCGCGCCAATCCGCGCACCGGCGACGGACCCGGCGGCCGGCGGGGCCCGATCGACAATCTGCTCGTGACGCTTGGATTGACCACACGCCGCTCCCACCGGCCGACCTCGTCCACGCTGCCGTGGCCGCGCAACACCACAATCTGGCCATTCGTTCGATCCGAAGACGATGCCGTCGCGTCGGCGCGCTTTCATCGCATCCTGCGGCGCGGCCGCGAATATGGCATGAAGATCGATCGTAAACTGGCGCTTGACTCCGCAGCGCCGGACCCACAAGCCGGCATCCACTTCGTTTGTCTCAACGCGAATATCGCGCGGCAATTCGAATTCGTGCAAAGTGCCTGGATCGCCAGCGCGACATTCGCCGCGCTGAGCGGCGAGCAGGATCCGTTGCTCGGTAATCGCTCGCCATTCCCGACGAGCCCGATTGCCGAGCCGCAATCCACCGACGGCTTTTCGCGGCCGGGCGCCCCACCCGCGTGCCGGCATGCGACTGGGCTTCCGCAATTCATCCACGTTCGCGGGGGCGCCTATTTCTTTTTGCCCGGCCTAACGGCCCTGAAGTGGATCGCCAGCTACTGAGGCGTCGTCGAACCGTTCATTGCCGGTCGGCTCGATATGGTTCGCGGAATTCATTTTCTGACGGAACCTCGCCAGTTCATCATACATGCGCTTGCGGGCGCGGTTTTGATTGCCGAGGGGCCGATGATCCGGCAGACAATGCCAAGGATTGAATTTCAGATTGCGGGCAAAGGCAAGCTGGGCCGGATTGTCGAATTTCTGCCTCGGTATCCGTAGCGTCGCGACCGGGACGCGCGGCGACAGGCGCTCCGGCCACAGCACCGCGTTGTTTTCGATCGGCATCAGGAAGGCATCGGTCTGCAACTGAACACGCATCTCGAACTCGACATCCATTTCGTCGAGCGTGCGGATCATGTTGTCGCGCAGATAATTGTCGGGAGGACGGAACGGCAACCGCGGAATTCTGCGATAGACCTCGGTTTTCGGCCAGAAGCTGAATTGCATCGCCTGGCCCGGACCGAGCAGATAGGGAACGCAGCTGTAAAAGGTGGCGCCGAGCGGGTTGGTCTGGGTTTCGTTCCATAGCGATTGCATCAGCATGTCGAGCACGTGGGACTGGTGAAAATCCAGAAAATACCAGGTCGGCATGTGGCGACGGCTCCAATACTGCAGCCGCGCGTTGGCTTTGATGTCCGGCGTCACGAAGGTCGGGGTACAGACCGAGGTAAAATCCTGGGTGTGTTTTTCGTCGTCCCACAGTTTTTCGCCCGGGACCCCCATGACCTTGACGCTGATGCTGACAAAGCCGACATCGTCAATATCAGGTTCGATATGTGGACCGGGGCCGGAAAAGCGGACCCAACAGGAATAGGTCTTCTGCGTCGCGAACAATCCGCGGCGGAAAGAATCAGGCAGGCTATCGCGAACGCTCAGTTCGCCACGCACGAGGCCATGGGTCTTGGTGTTGCCGGCGCGTTCGAACCCGCCCGCCGGGAAATCCAGGACCAGATGCCGACGCATCTCGTCGATCATGGTCTGGAGGTCTTCATCTTCGCCAGGCTGCGGCGTTTCCTCCGCCAGGCCGATGTTCTCTCGGCGGCGGCGCAGATTGATCAATGCCGTCAGCAGCCATGCCGCCGGCTCGCGCAGCAGATAGTTGAACGCCGGCCGCAAAAATGGCTGTTCGAAGCGGCGCTCCAGATGCAACAGGATTTCGAAAATCCGGTGAAGCAGCCTGAGAAGCATCTTTCGGCCCTCTTTTGCAGACGCTGTTCGAGTTCCTTATTGGGCCCAATTTCCAGACTTGCCGACGCTTGGCAGATTTGCATCAACATACATGCTTCAATTCGCACGCGGCACCGACGGTGCCACGGGCTCGCCGCGAACCCAAAATTCCCCCATCCGCGACAAAAAACTGGACTGTTCCGAAATCCGCCGCCAATTCGAATTTGGCCATATTTCTGATGGTTGTAAAGGTAATCCTATGCACGTTTGAATTTTTTGCTATATTGTTTGGCTGAAGCCGTCCTCGACGGAAATTTGCCGCCCGCGGTTGCCTTCGATAGCCATCGGGAGCTGCCGCGTCGAAATGGAACTCCGACTGACCAATAGTTTTGCGCTGCCTCTCAGCTATGACGGCGGATTTGGAGCAAGGAAACGGTCATGTGCAGAGTCATTTTTCTTGGTCGCGTTGCTCCGCTCGCAAGTGCCCTGATCGCCAGTGTCCTGGTCGCGGCAAGCGTCGTCTGCGCGATCCCCGCACGCACCGAGCCCGCCGGGCCGCCGGACGAGGCGCAGCTCGCCCATCGCGATGTCGCAAGCTTTCCTCAGGCCAAGGAGGACTATTTTCACGACATGGACAATGGCGTGCCGATGTCGCCTGAGGAGGTGCAAGGACGCAACATGTGGCTGATCTGGACCGGCGGCAACGATCGGTTTTGGGACAAGGTCACCAGAGACAGCCTCGCCACCTTCGATCTGTTGAAGATCATCACGTCGCACCCGAGTCAGACCTATTGCGATGGCAAACACTGCGATCGCGACACCCGCTGGAACTGGTTGGGCGCGGTCAATGAACCTTGCTTTGAAAAAGCCGCGGGGCCCGATCCCCAGCGTTTCGGTCTCTGGCTTGACGTGCGCCGCAAGGACTGCCCGCAGGATCCGTTCGAAGACGAGAAGGCATATCCGGGCGTGAAGATCGGCGCCCGCGGTACGACTTTCGCCGATGGCTCCAAGCTGGCGGTTGGCCCTTATTTCGGTTATCCGACCGGCATTGTCGGCCTGCGGCTGTTCCCCAATCCGGATTTCGACCAAGCGGCAAAGGACAGGTGGGATGCGGATAAATATTACACCGACGAGAACTATTACAAAGATCCCAGTCTTATCAAACCCTATCGCGTCGGCATGGCTTGCGGCTTTTGCCATATCGGGCCAAGCCCGATTCACCCGGCCAAGGACCCCTCCAATCCGCAATGGTCCAATCTCAACTCGACCGTCGGCAGCCAATATCTCTGGATGGACCGGGTTTTCGTTTATTCCGGCGACGCGAGGGATTTTCTCTATCAGCTGATGCATTCCTTTCCGCCTGGTACGATGGATACGTCTCTGGTCTCGACCGATTACATCAATAACCCGCGCACCATGAATGCGATCTATCTGTTGGCCGCGCGGTTGGGCGAGACGCACTTCTGGGGCAAGGAGACGCTGAAGGGAGGTGAGCTCAACAACAAGCAGTTTCCAGGCACCTTCGATGCGCCGAATACATCCTGGTCGCCGCGGGTTTTGAAAGATGGCTCGGATTCGGTCGGCGTCCTCGGCGCTCTCAACCGCGTCTATCTCAATATAGGGCTCTATAGCGAAGAGTGGATGAAGCACTTCAATCCGTTCTTTGGCGGCAAGAAAATCACGCCGATCCAGATAGCCACGGCCGAGGCGAATTCGGTCTATTGGCGCGCCACCGAGGCCGGCACGACCAACATGGCAAAATTTCTCCTCAAGGCCGGCCAGCCAGACCATTTGACGGACGTGCCGGAAGGAAAACAATACCAGGCAACCGACGCCGCGCTATTGGCGCGTGGCAAGATCGTGTTCGCCGAGACCTGCGCGCGCTGCCATTCGAGCAAGCTGCCCGAGACCGCTCGGGCGCAGATGATGCCGGGCGGCTGTTCCGGGCCCAACTACCTCGCCTGCTGGCGCCGCTATTGGGCCTATACCAAGACCGACGAATTCAAGGCAAAGATGCGTGACATCGTCGCCGATCCCGACTTCCTCAAGGACAATTATCTTTCGACGGAAGCACGCGTGCCGGTGACGCTTCTGCGAACCAACGCCTGCAGCCCACTTGCAACCAACGCGATCCGCAACAACATCTGGGACAACTTTTCTTCATCGACCTACAAGGACCTGCCCTCGGTCGGCAAGATCACAGTACAGGACCCCTTCACTGCGGAACGCTGGCAATACACCATGCCCGGCGGCGGTCGCGGCTTCACCCGGGTACCTTCGCTGGTGAGCGTCTGGTCGACGGCGCCCTTTCTGCTCAACAACCGGCTCGGCCCATATTCCGGCGATACGTCGGTCGAGGGGAGGATGAAAGTTTTCAACGCCTCGATCGAGCAGTTGTTGTGGCCCGAAAAGCGCGATCACGAAGCGTCCTTCGACGGGTACATCGTGCGTACGACGGAAACAAGCAATCTTAACATTCCCGTGCGCAGCGTTCCGGTCGAGCTGAAGAGCCTCGTTGATTTCCTCCCTCCCGACCCGTTCCGGCGCCTGTTCGACACCGACGGCAATTTCAAGCTCGGGCCGGTACCGAAGGGATTTCCGATCGCGCTCGCGGCCGGCTATCAGCCGCTGGCCGATCGTGCGACGCTTGAGGAAAAAAACGCCTATGCAGTCAATTTCGCCCTACTTTTGAAGAAGTTCGTCGCGAACTGGCCAAGCCTCGACGTTTCCGATGACGCCAAGCTGCTCGCCTGGACCGCCAATCTCCGGGAACCCCTGTTGAAATTGAACAAGTGCCCGGATTTCGTCGTCAACCGTGGGCACTATTTTGGCACGGCGAAGTTCAATGAAACCGACGGGTTGAGTGCAGACGAAAAGGCGTTCGGGACCGAACCGCCGTTGAGCGACGACGACAAACGGGCGCTGATCGAATTCATCAAGACGTTCTGATCATGCAGGACTCGCCGACGGGCGATTACGACTACATCGTGGTCGGCTCCGGGCCCGGAGGCGGCACGGTGGCCGCGCGGCTCGCCGAAGCGGGAATGAAAGTTCTGCTGCTGGAAGCCGGCGGCGATCCATCCAGTCAAGCGCAAGCAGATTCCGGGTTTCCCAACCAATACCAGGTTCCCGCCTTTCATCCCTTCGCCTCGGAAAACCCGGCGATGGCTTGGAATTTCCAAGTCCACGATTTCGGCGACGACGCGCGGCGCCGCTTGCCCGAAAGCGATCCGCCGCCTGGTGTGCTCTATCCACGCGCGTCCGCGCTCGGCGGCTGCTCGGCGCACAATGCCATGATCTTCATGTATCCGCACGATTCGGATTGGGAGGGGATCGCCGAGCTGACTGGCGATCCTTCCTGGCGTGCCGCGAACATGCGGCGATACTTTCGCCGGCTCGAAGATTGCCGGCATCGCCCGCTTTGGCGTCTGCTCTCCTGGCTGACCGGCGATCGCCTCAATCCTACCGGACACGGCTGGAAGGGATGGCTCGAAACCGCCCTCCCACTGCCGCGTAAGGCATTCGGCGACGTGGCCCTGATGCGCATGATCCGGCAGACGATTCGGACCGACCTCATGCCGGCCGGCAGTGGGACGTTTGCCGCCTGGCTGCGCTACCTCCGGCTCCGATTGGAACGCTTCATCATCGGCCAGGACGATCCCAACGACCGGCGCTTGCAAGGACGGTTCGCCGAGGGACTGTGCGAAATTCCGCTATCGACAACCGGCGGACGCCGGCGCGGCGCGCGCGAACGCGTTTTGTCCGCCATGCGGAACGGTGGGCTCAGCGTCGAATTCGACGCGCTTGCGACACGGGTCTTGCTCGACGCCAACAAGCGCGCGATCGGCGTCGAATACCTGAGAGGCCGCAATCTATATCGCGCGTCGCCAAACGCCGTTAACGAAGCGGGTGTACCGAAGCGCGTCGGGGCTTCATGCGAGGTAATCCTCGCCGGCGGCGCCTTCAATACGCCGCAGCTCCTTATGTTGTCCGGAATAGGCCCGCCGGATCAGCTCACCGCATTGGGCATCAAAGTGGAGGTTCCGCTCGAGGGGGTAGGTCGCAATTTACAGGATCGCTACGAGATCGGCCTCATTCACAAGACATCGAATCCCTGGTCCTGCTTGCGGGATGCGCGTTTCGCCATCGACGATCCCGTTTATCGCGAGTGGCTTGCAGGCCGCGGGATGTATATTTCCAACGGCGCAGCGGTAGCCTTGGCCTTGCGGTCGAGCCCACGCCAAGCGGACCCGGATTTGTTCGTGATGGCGCTATTGACGCGCTTCTCGGGATATTTTTCAGGTTATTCCGAAACGATCCGCAACAGCCACGACGATCTCACCTTCGCGATCCTGAAGGCGCATACCAACAATCGCGGTGGAACTGTTACGTTGAATTCGACCGATCCTCGGGATCCGCCGCGGGTCGATTTCCACTATTTCGAGGAAGGGACTGATCTCGGCGGTGACGATCTTGCTGCCGTGGTCGAAGGCATTCGCCGAGTTCGGGGTATCACGGAGAAGTTGCAAAGCTCAAACCTCATTCTCTCCGAGGAGGTGCCCGGCGCTGAACTGCAAGACGAGGAGCAAATTCGGCAATTTGTTCGCGAACACGCCTGGGGGCACCACGCGTCCTGCACTTGCGCCATTGGACCCCGAGATGCCGGTGGGGTTCTTACCAGCGATTTTCGCGTGCACGGAACCATCGGCCTTCGCGTCGTCGACGCTTCTATCTTCCCCCGCATTCCCGGCTTTTTCATCGCGTGCGCGGTCTATATGATCGGCGAGAAGGCCGCGGATTCAATTCTTCACACCGCCAAGGTCGCGCACCGTCGTTAGCACCCGGCCGAGCAGATCAAGTTCTAATCGTCGACCACACCGGCACTACAGCCGGTGGTCGCCTTCCGCGCCCTCACGGCAAATCGCAGATTTGGCGTTGCAGTGCGTTCGCACCACAAACGTCCCTACAACAACTGATAAGGTTTGACGTATTTTCTCATCAGTTCGCCAACTAACTCCATTCCTAACTCCATTTTGCCAAAACCTTATCAGTCAGCGAGCTGACTCCGTTTGTGCAATCTCCTTATCAGTCGGCCAACTGACTCCATTTTCGGCATTTTTCGCACCAGTGAAAGCTTCCCGGTTGACGAGCACCAGCCCTCGTCGTCCCCACACTGACGCACCTTATTAGCCCAGACGCAGAACGCGATGGCTCATAACTTTCAGGCTCTGAAGAGAGGCATTCCCTCAGGCCTCTCCACCCCCTTACACCGCATTGGCCAGATGCATTCCCTTGAGCAAGACGCGGGCCTTTTCGGTCCCGGTCCCGAATGCATTGATCAGGACCGCCAACGCCTTGGCTTCGTCGGGCATGGTCGACGCCGGGCCGAGGACACACGCCCTGCAGGCAGCATCCTGTGCAGTCAATGGGGCCGCGCTGGTTTGCTGGAAATCGAGCATCGCGCAATAACAAATGACGTGGTGGTCGCAGAGCAAATCCAGCTTGACGCCTGCGTTCGCCGCCGAAGGCTGGATGACCTTCGCTTTCGAAAGCGTGCTGTAGCCAATGCCGGTCGGAACATGAGGCACCACGTCGATGATGTAGTTGAAAAGGCTATAATCCCCGACGTTGTTGTCGAAGATCGTCGTCCAGGCCAGATCGCCGGTGCGGGGCGAGGCAAACAGGCACGCCGTTGCGTTCGGCCGTCGTTCGGCGACGTCTTCGACTAAGAAGGTCGCCAGTGCGCTGCCGAGGCTGTGGCCGACCACCATGATGCTGCCGTCGCTGACCAGCTTCTCGATTCCTTCCGCCGCGTTCTGGGAGGTGGTGACGCCGGTGAGGTCGGCGAGGCTCATCGTCTGATAGATGCTCCAGAAACCCTGCTCGACCCGGGCAGTAGGGTAGCGCGGATGCGGAATCGGAACGAAATCGCCATCGATGAGCCATTCGATAATGCCCTCGGTGCCCCGGATCGCGGCGACGAAGGTCTTCGCGTTGGTGACGCTTTGGGCAACATAGCCATAGAATACCCGGCTACCGTGATTGATATGGAGCGTCTGATCCTGCGATTCCTTCGGCGGGATTATCACGTCCTGCGCGGTCACATAGGCAACGACGTTCCAGCCTGCCGCCGCAATCCGGGCATCAACCGGAGGAGCCAGCGTGCCAAGCGCAGCATCATACATATCCTCCGCAACCATCGCCAGCAGTCCGAACGGAACGGCTTCGGAATTACTCAAGGGCATGTGGTTTCTCCAGTTGTTTCGGCCGCGAGCAAATGAGCGAGCGCTGCTGGCATGGCCATCGTCGTGAATGTCCCCATAGGCCATCTATCATGCCCGCAATCTCTAATATATAGAAAATAACGGTATATCCTACGCCGGGAATGACGTGCCAAACAGACTGATAAGCTTTGCGACCAAACCTTATCAGTGAAGACTGACTCCATTCTATGCTAAGTTTGATCAGTCACGCGACACTGTTTGCGTTTGAACGACCGCTTCGCGCCACATAATTTGAACCGCTGTAGTGCAGCGCTTCGACGAACAGAGCGAAGGCTGACAGAGATGATGGCCTGAAAAACGGCGGGCACCGATAGGCGAGAACACTGACAACACGACGCTTTCGCGAAATGAGCCAGGCCGGAAGTGGACTCGAAAAAGCCCTGCATCAGAGGCAGATACTCAGAATCTTCAATCGGCAGGTTTCCCTTGTGCGAGCTTTTGGCTTTGCCACAGCGGCTTGCTTCGTACCGGTCGCCAGCTTGGGACGTTCATAGTCCCCTGCAATCTCCATCGCCCAATACGTACGCCCTGTCGTCGCGCTCCTCACGCTGGCCACACCCACTCGCGAGGCCCCGTGCAAGAGAAGGTTTCTTCGGTGCCCCGCTGAATCAACCCACTGCCTAAGCGTCTTTGGGAAACTGTCGTAGCCATAGGCGATGTTCTCTGCGGCTCGGCCTGCGCCAGCAGAATGGACCCGCGACGTGAAGCCTCCAAGCACATCGTGGTCGAGCTTGTCCTTTGCCGCCATCGCCCCGGCTTGCTCGTGCGCAATACGCGTGAGCGTCGAATCCATGACGACCCGCCCCTCCCCATGCTGAGCGCGATAGCTCGAGATCATCTCAGCGGGGGATTCTGCTTGGGCGAACGTAGGAAAGCAGTAAACAGCAAGTGAGAAGTAGAGAAAAAGTGACGGCTTCATTGCTTCCGATCATTCCCATGCCAAAAGCGCTTAAGCAAATATTCTATGCCAAGCAGCTGTTTTCCCTTTTTTCCACGCGCGACCACGAATCCACGACGCGCGGCTGCCGAGGCGTACCAACTTCCGGTGCCCGAACTGAACACAGCGTTTCGGACTAAGCCGCAAAAGACGACGAGAAATCACTTACGGTTGCCGCCGGACCCGCTTCTTTGAAATCTAACAGGCGTTGGCATGACTGCTCCGGCCAAGCAGCCAAACCCTGGGCCTTCCAACCATTATTACATCTTCGCAGCCTGATGGCAGGAGAGGAATGAGGTTGACGTCTTTATCAATGCAGGTGAATCAAATCACTTTGACCGGAGTTCGCTTCGCTTCGGAGCTTTGTCCTTGACTACAAATCGATGATACCCTTCTAGGTAAGCATCGAGATTCATGCCGACCTCGGGCAATTTCATCTCAAGGTAATCGCGCGTGGGCTGGATGGTCACAGCCTGCGCGGCCGCCGTAAGCCGCACACACGAAGGGGAGATATCTGCCGCAATCTTTCCATAGGCCGCTTCATCTCCCGGCGCATCGAGAAACATGATGTAAAAATAGAAGGAATCGATCGCGATGAAACGACCCTCCCGTACCGATTTAAATGATGGAATATCCTTAAGGAACATCTTTCCACATCGGTGGTCGCGTGGCTCAATCACAACATTCTCGCCGCCCCACATCCCCTCAAACGGCCTAATCACATCCAGAAAAAACAATACTTCGCCCGGTGGGTCAAGGTCTTCGCCAAGCATGTAAGGAATCAGGGCTTCGAAGGATTTTGCGCTGCTTTTTTGTTGGCGTGCAGAATTGAACGATACTTTAAGTAACCATCGCGTCAGCCCGATATAATCGTACTCAAATTCTACTTCCTCACGAACGATTTTAGACCAATAGGTCTCGTACAAAACCCGGGCGTAATCGTCGAGTTGGGACAACGGTCCGTTATTGCACGGTTTGCAGACGTCTCGAACAGTATTTTCGTCCGGACTGACCCTTCCTTTTGTTTTGTTGAACTTCAATTCATATGTCGGTGTCTTTCTCAATAGCCAACCCGGAAAGATGTGCTCTTTCGATCTTCCCTCTTTTCCGCAATAAGCGCATTTCGGTTTACGTTTCATACGCTTTCTCCTGCGTGTCTCAACCTAAACATGTGTCGATATCGTGGCCCTACAGTAAAAGTCCAGAAGAGATATCATGAAAGCGAAAGGGCCGCCCCTGGCGGAGCGGCCTGGAAGCTCACGCGGCGACTTCGGCCAAGACATCGATGTGAGGCGGCACTTTCGCACCTTGACCTATGGCGACCATATCGCGCGTCATTATCCAGATCACGCTTAGGACTGGTCGGAATAGGCCTCCTACAGTTCGCCGTTCAACTTTCCGGAAGCGGACCCAAATCCATCATTTTGCGAACGACCGGTTCGCGCCAACAGCGGCCAGTCTCAACTCAGATTAAAATGCGATGTCTGCTAAGCTGACATCGCGCACCTCCGGAGCCAGCTAGCGCCCACCGAGGTCGGTAAAATCGTTTCGAATGAAAAAGCTGAATCCGCCCTCAGGATGTTTCTCGGGACACTCCGCAGCGGCCCATACTCGCGACGACACGCAGCCAACCAACACGGCGGCCGCCAACAGCTGTTTCAAACCAACAGGGACCATGTCGCCAAGCTTTCAAACTGCAAGCTTTCAAGGCGTAGAAATATATCCGCGCGATAAAAAAGCTGATCGACTTCTTCTTACCGAGCTCCTTCAATAAGGCTTTGCCGTTTACAAATTTCTGCAGATTAAAGGCCGGATCTAAAGCTTCCAGCTGTTGGGCCAAGTTGTCGAGTCTCCCATCGAGCTCTTCGGCGTCAATGTAATCTGGAAATGGATCGTGCTTGCTATATCCAGGTGCTCGGCCCTTGAGCCAAGTCAACCATTCTCGAACGCAACCATCTACTTCTTCAACACTTGGCGCGCGTGCGGCGAGGAGAGCATCTGGGTCATTTAAACCAAGGTCCGCCGGCGCATTTAAACCAATGCCCTCAAAGCGCAGAGGCGCCGTGCTTTTTTCTTAGCCGGCTTCGATGGGGGTGCCTTCTTGCCGGTTTTAGTACTCTTGCGAGTCTTAACAGCTTTGCGAGCCCTTACCCCGATCGATCTCCGGTGTTTCTTCGTCGTCCTTTTACTTTTACGAGACGTTTTTGCCATTTTAGCAAGCTCCGCCATCCCGTCTCGACAGGTAACGAAACGAGCCCGTCACAACACCAATCAATTACGCTGGAGTGCTAGCTAAAAACGCGACGCCAATCTTCCCAGCCCCAAATTTCCCGCCGTCAGACAAACATGTCCTAGCACTGAATGCAACCCTTGGGGGTATGGCTGCGCGACATTATTACGGCAGTGATAGGCGGCCGCTCGTCGCATCGAGCGTCCCCAGACATCCGCAATTCCTTCCCTTGCATGATGGGCTTCGCCAAGTAGTCCGCTAATGGGCTGGACCGGCTGCTTCCCCCGCGGGAATAGTTTGTGAGACTAAACCGCAGCACCCGGAGAAGCAGCCCATGGATACGACCATACCGCCCCTGGCCTCGATCGGCATCGACATTGGCAAGGAAGTCTTTCACATCGTCGGCTTGATTGGCACCGGCGAGGCGCTCGAACCGGGCGCGATTTTGGGACATGGCTTAACCGCGACCTGCCGGCCGCCCTTGGCGGTTTTCCGAAAATTCCGTTACCGTCTTACGGGGCATAGTCCCCACCGAGAATTTTTATTAACTCGACACTCTTTTGAGTAGCGCTGCAGGCCATTTGCCTAGCGGAACATTTCAATCGCCTAGAGTCCATCGCCTTTTTGTGATCGTCGGACTTAAAGGCCGTCCGATAATCTTGCGCGATGGGTTGGTCGCCCGTAGGGGCCGAGACCCGGCATCCCGGGATCCGCGGGCTCGGGGAGCGTAGCGAGTACAGCCCGGTCCGCATCAGCGGGCGCGCCGACCATTCCATAAACACGGCTGCTGTCCAGTTGGAAAATTCTCCAGTTGGAAGGTGAGCTCTTGCCTTGTTGAGCGCGGCCGTCAGAGTTAAGGTCGCGGCAACTTAAGGGCGATTTCCATGAGTCAGAATGTACGTCCGCTGGTTATTCTCGTTCACGGGATTAGGGACATCGCGGGATGGGAAGTCGAGATTGCCGATACTCTACGCGGTGCCGGCTTCGACGTTGAACCGACGAACTACGGTCGAATGAACCTCATCGAATTTCTGTTGCCGATTCCCTTTTTCCGAGAAAAGGCAATTGAGACGGTCTGGACGCAAATTCAACAAGCGCGAATGCTGCATCCGGACGCGCCGATATCGATCATTGCGCACAGCTTTGGCACATACATCGTTGCGAACATTTTGCGTCGTCAATTTACGATGAAGATCAATCGGATCATTTTTTGCGGAAGCGTCGTGCGCTTCAAGTTTCCGTTTGAGCAAATCAATGATCGATTCAATTCTCCGATCCTCAATGAGGTTGGGACGGCTGATCCCTGGCCCGCTCTCGGGGAAAGCGTAACGACGGGATATGGCTCAGCGGGCACTTACGGATTCCTCCGGCCGGGGGTGAGGGACCGCTTTCACAATGATGCGCCTCATGGGTATTTTCTTAGCGCTGAGTTCTGTAAGGAATGGTGGGTAGGATTTCTGCGAGGCGACGATCCTCTGCCTGGTGACAAGCGAAAACCACCACCGCTGTGGGTTCGGTTGATAAGTATCTTCAAAATCAAATATTTCATTCTTCTGGCCATAGTTCTAGTCGCTGCCTGGCTCGGCGCGCGGGGCGTGTGGGGACCGGAGCGCTACGGCTATTCGTTCGGTAGCTCGGGCGATGCATTTGCCTACTGGAACGATCCGATCTCACGGCTACGTGCCGACGTTGCCAAGTCGTGCTGGATGCCAAAACTTCTGTGCAGATCTGAATTTTTGACCAAAACGATTACCGAACGCTCGTTTAAAAACGTGGCCGTGTTTGACGGTGCGGTCAAAGACATCGTATCGTGCGAGGATTTCAGATTTCCGGCCGATAGGCTCACGGCTAGCGACCCGAATGAAGCTCTAGAGGCGCTGGCTCGAAAATTTCCGCTATGTATAAGCGTTATCGCCGTCAACGGGGGCGCCGACCTTAATATCGAGCACAACGGCTCAATGACACCTGTTGAACGACCGCAAAACACGACCGCGTATTTATGCGGATGCGAACCGTCACGCATCGACGAGTTCAGACGGCTTTTCGAGAAGCGATGAGGAGTTAAAGGGCATGGGCCTTTCACGACTAAGCATATATTCGTTTGTTCTACTCGCGACGTTCACACCCGTGGGCGTTCAAGCCGCGAGTAAGACGTACAGTTGTACCGCCGTTGATAAAAAAGCGGCGGTGGGAGTAGATAGCGCTCGCTCAGTTTCAGTAAGCACAGGCGATAGAGCGTGCTTTTTTAGCGTGGATTCGGCTCCCGTCGACAGTAGGTATCAGCAGGAATTTGTTCGGGGCATCAACGAGCTCATCGCGGGACGGCTAGACAATTTGAGTCCAAGCTCAAATAATAGAGAGGCAATCAGGCAGATGCTGCTTCCACAGAGCAGTGATGACTTCAATCTTCGTATCGCGTTCGAAAATGCCTTTAACACAAACCTCATGGATTTTGGGAATTGCATTCGACAGTTTCGCGCTGGGCAGCGACCGAACCCCAGAGTGCAGCAGAACTTGGTATGCGGTACTGCCACCGGGTCCAATACCGATCCAATGTCACGGAGACATCCCGTTTTCGTCGAGGGAGATGGAGCAGACGTTCTTGAACTTGGCGTGGTGCTGAACGGCAAGGGTTATTACCTGTTCGTGCCGAATGAACTATTGCAGAGAGGGATACAGGGATTTCAGTTCCGACCACCGGGTTAGAGTGCTAACGAGCGGCGGCGATATCACGCTCTCACGCTGTGCGCTAGCTGCGCCCGCAGAGCCGACGGCTAGGCTCGTGGTCTGGTCTGCTGCTCTTGTTGTTCTCTTCTGTCGTCCGGGAGAAATAATGGGCTCTCCCGACTTACAATCATCCTCATCGTAGCCTGGCGCGCGACGTCGGTGGTCACTGTAGCAGGAAAACCCCTGCCGATTTCTCGACAGGGGCGCTCTGAACCGTCCCGGCATGCCCGAAATGTCAGCTGCGAGACGCTTCGATCCTGCGCGATCCCTTGCGGCCTCTCGCCGGCCGCGCCGGCGGACGCTTCGCCGTCGCTCGCTGTTCCACTTTGGCTTTGACGAGTTCAGCGAAGACGACCTCAGGCGCGGTTACGAGAAGCTTGCTCTGCTCGTCGCCCGCAAGATCGCTCCATTTGAGACGGGTCTGATAGGGCTTGGTGGGCTTAAAGCTCTCCGTCGGCTCAAAGACCTCGATCTTGAAGCGGATTGTTCGACTGACGGCAACGCTGTCCTCGGTAAACAGATGCAGCTCGTGCGCGGCGGCGAATTCCTGCGGCGTCTGCTCGGTAAGCACGATCTCGCGATTGAGCAGCACAACACGCCCCTTATAGTCCTTCTCAGGTTTGAAGTCGGGATTGCTGGAAGGGTCGAAGGGTTCGACAAACGTGACCTGTTCGGCGGGGATAAGTCTCTTTCCAATGATAATGACCTGCATGGCTTGATCTCCTGTGGCTAGGGTTGACTGATCCACAGGTTAGCGAAACCGGGCGGGACTCCGGATAGGAACGATCGGGAATCGGCACCGTAAGGAATGGGAATGATCGGTAAGCGTGGCCGCGCATGCGTTGCTGCGCCACTCAAGGATGTGCGCTCGCGTCATCCGCTGATATTATTTCTCAAGATCGGGCTTGGCCTTAAAGTCTTCGGCCGCGCATTGATAACCAGCAGCGAAAGCTTCCGCTACTCCGGTGATGCCAACGGCTTTCACGGAAAGGAGATAGCCCAGCCCGGCGTGCGACAGCGACATGATCTTATTTTCGTCCTCAAAGACAAAGCCAAGGCGCCTGCATTCGTCCAGCCCACCCAGCTCCCTTATCAGAGCTTCGAGCGACCGAGCTGTTGCCATATCAAATACGTTATCAGACATCTCACGATCATAACTACTTTGCGTGTCATCGGCAACGCGGGCCAGTAAAGCGAAGCGTTGTCTTGAAAGCGCCGTGCGAAAGTTGCGCATCAGCTTTCGTCTACCGCCCATCATAGCGCCGCTTCCACCTCACCCGCGCCTTGCGTCCTTCCTGTCGGCCTTATGGCGCCGGTCGTCGGCTCATGGACGCAAGTGCTGGCGCACTCCTTCACTGCGTTGCGGTCGCGAGCGATGCATCCGCCTCCTCCGTCGCAAGGGCCTCCGTCAGAAGGCCGCGATTGGCGCGGTCAAAAAGATGGGGAAACGATGCTACTACTCTGGACGATTGCCGAATTGATGTACCTGACGCGGAATGAACTTTGCGAGCTTGCCCAGCAGATTGTTCTCAAGCTGCCCGAACTCGGCGCTGGCACAATTGCAAGACACAACGCACTCACCAGTCTCGACAACATTCGCAAGGTCACACGCTTGCGGGATCTCCATCCTGACTGAACCGCACTCGTTGGTGCTACGGCCGCGCTATTTCAATTGCCAAGAAAACGCATCGCCGGCGGGCCATCAAAGGCCTGCCTCCTTTCACGAATTTCGCTTCCGCAAAACCGGCGCCCTAACGAGCACGATGTCCACGCAGAACCGACCGCTCGAGTGGGCTGCGCTTGATCAGGTCGCACGACACTCCTGAAAACGGTGCGGTAAAACACGGCCGCAATGCAGTCTCCGGTTGCAGGACGGGCTTCGGAGGTGTATTAGCCCACCGTGGCTATTTTTGTTTTGTCGTCGATCTGAAGCGAGGCAGACCAATGGCACAGGATCATCCCCGTCGCGCGCAAACGGCACCGATCCACAATCCCGAATGGCTATTGAAGGCTGGGTTCGGGTTCGGTGCGTTTAGCCTTTTGACCCTCATTGGCTTGACGGTTCTTGCGGGGACGGTCTTTCCTTATTTCATATGCAACAGCTTCACTTTGCTAGCCGCTTTCTTCGCATTCGCTGCCGCTCTATCGGGCGCATTTATTGGAGGCGGGGCTGCGGCACAAGGGAAATTTGGGTACGCCGCAATAAACCAGTCGATCGAATTTAGCGTGGGTGGCGGTGCGGCGCTGCTGGTTATTACGTTCTTGCTCTTTCTAGCATATCGTCCAGATCCAAAAGCCTGCACGCCCAACAACGTGTATATTTCTTTTAGAGCTGTTCCGAATAATTTTATGTTTGCTGGACTAGGCGACTCTTTTTGGAGACAAGATAAGCTTGAGTTCCTTACGAACGAGGGCACTACGCTCATTCTCGCAACAGATGAAGAAAAAACAGCGACAGCAATGCTGATGTTGACAAATGGCAAGGGTCCAGATTGTCCTGTAACAATCCATACAGAGCCGACCTCTGCTATCATAGGACCTGAGTATGATCGTAGAAATCCGTTTGTGTTTTCAGGAAACGAACTAGTGTTCGAATTGAACTCCAAATGGAAAAGTGTTTTTAAAGCACGTCAAGCGGCTCAAGAGAATCGAGATAGGTGCGAAAAGGCTAAAAACGGCGAAAGCTGCCCATCAGAGGTAATTGAACTAAAAGAATTACCTGCATGTTTTATTTTCAAAAACGGAGCAACAACAGGCCGCAACGGGAGGGCTGAAATTAAAGCCCTAGATGTTGATGGAAAGTTTGTTGTCGTACCGAACGAGCACAAGATATTTTTTACCTTTCCGAACGCTCAGCTCACAGAAAGAGAACCAGAGTTTACGACAAACTCGACCTTGGCACTGAACCTATTTTCGCAAGATGCAAAGGCGCAGACGCTAGAAGGTTCTCTTGTGCCATTTGCAGAACTGAAAAAGTCACTATCCGACCCTGACGGAAATACGCGATTATCAGCACAGGCGTACCTTTCTCAGCATTTTTCTAATTATGAACCACAAGTGATGGAGGATTTATTTTCACCAAATCAAGACCCCGACTACATGGCCGGACTATTGGAGGGTCTGATTGGCGGGATCGACGCGGACAGCCAAAACAAACTTGTCCCAGGGCGGCCCCGACATCTGGACGGTGAGATACGACAGATTAAAGATAAAGAACGCGATATAGTGACGATGACCGGAAGTAGCAATGTTAACCTGAGGAAGGAGGCCCGCAAGATCATCCAGCGATACCCAATCGATGCGTTTGATCGAATTTACACAGAGATGCTGGAGACTGGTTGTTCCAAAGACAAAGAGAGCAATCAGCAGGCGATTATTTACGCCTCGATTTTTTATTATTACAATCGGATTGTTCAATACGCCTTTGAAAAGTCGCTCGACGCGGACGCCCTGCAGCGTTTTGTCGATAAAGGGTTCAAGTTGTCGGATTGTTTAGACAGTCCGCAGCTTAAGATAGATTCCGCTGCGTTGAAATATGCAAAGGCCTTCGCTTACAGCCAGCACAAGGACGTCTCTTCGCAGGTACCAGCGATTGCCAAAGAATTTCTAGAGCTGGCGCAAAACCAGGGTTCCGCGCGCTTCTACTCGCAGTCGCAGATCGAAGCGGCGACGAGGATGTCAAACTCTACCCAATAGAATTCTTCGCCTCAGATCGGTAAGGATTGATCGAGGGCACCGACAGGTTGGTCGGGATATTCACAGTTGAGTCCTTGACTTAACGATGCAGGGCCAAACCGCCGCCGAAATTTGCGGAAGCGAAGTCTCACGAACGTCGCAGGACTGCCGGGTACCCCTTCTCACGCGGCCGCTCGATCTTCCTTGTCCGCGCCGCGCGCAACGATCCGTAGAGCGCTGTCCGGCAACGGCCGCTGCAAGGTTTTCGCCTCATCCCACGGCGCGCGCATCCACACGTCGCGTTCTTCGTCGGTCGTCAGGATCACCGGCATGGCCTTGGGATGGATCGGCTCGACGATCGCATTCGGCGTGGTGGTCAGAAAGCCATAGACCAGATGAGGTCCGGGGATCGGTTTTGATTTGGTGCCGCGCTCGCCTTTGAATTCGGTCCAGATGCCAGCGAAGGCGAACAGGGGCCGGTCGTCATTCAAGGCGAACCACACGACATCCTTCTTGCCGGTCGCGGGGTTGGGCTCCGGCGCGTATTCGGCGAAGCTGTTGGCGGGGACCAGGCAGCGGTTCTCGGGCTTCAGCCAGCCGCGCCAGTGCGGTGAAGTGGTGTTGCGGATATTGGTGACCGGGAAGCCGCCGCTACGTGGCGGCGGCGGCATGCCCCAGCGCATCATGACCATGTCGCGCTCGGCGCCGGTGTTGCGCACGACGGGAGCGAGATAATCTGGAAACACGCCGGGCATCGGCGGCAGGTTGCCGACATAGCGGTTCATCACGCGAAAGAGTGCGCGAATGGCTTCCTGGTTGGTCGTGATCGAATAGAGATTGCACATCGGTATCCCGCGCCCCTTCACCGCGTGTCGCGCGGATTGAACTTCGGCCAGTTTTGCAAAGGTTTCAAGGACGGCAGATTGGCGGGTCGCTCGGGATAATGAAACTCGGTGCCGCGCAGCCAGCGGCCTTTGAACCGATCCCAGAAAAGGATGGCGTCCATCTGCCAGGTGAATTCATAGACTCTCCAAGCCCCCTCACTCTGGATGGTCTCGCCGGTCGCGTTGAAGGGCAGACTGTTGAGTTTGCATAGCGCGTAGATTTCGTCCCAGTGGGCGCGGATATACATATCCTCCAGGGCGACATGATAGGGCCGGTCGGCCCGCCAGCGCGGCCCGCCCCCGCGCGGGTGAAAACCCTGACGCTGCATCATGAATTCGGGGATGCGGCTGATGGCCTTGCCGATCCGGCGGGCTTCTTCCGATGTGAGCTTGCTGGCGCCGACGCTGTAACGCTGTGAATCATCTCGGCAAAACAGCCATGCCACCGTCACGCCGTTGGCGTCGCGGACCGCATAGCACTCAGAATTTTCCCGGATCAGGGTCCAGGGCGGCTTGAAATGGCGGGTTGACGGACTTGACTCCATAAGAACAAAATAAGAACATGTGGCCCGACCGGTCAACCTGGAACAGCGTCAATGTCCTCCGCTTCAGAAGCGAACGGACAGGACGCGGACGGGCTGGAGGCTGCTGTGGATCAAACCATCGCGGCGTGTGGCGGTGACCTGCGCTCCACGATCCGCGCGCTGATCGTTGCGAACGAATATTTGGAATCTGAGGTGAGCGAATTGATGAAGGCCGTCTCTCACGCCTATGTGCGCGGGAGATTTCAGACCTATTCCGGCTAGGAGCGAACCATGACGGAAGTAAACTACTTCGTGGCACTGCCCTTCGTCGTTTCCGACGATGGTATTACGGCCGGCGAACCAACCGAATGCTTAAATCCTGTGGCGGCGGTCTATGTACTACCCCAGCTTGCATATCGTACAAACGGTCGCTGGCATTGAATTACCGATCAATGTCACCCGAGACGGGCACCGCGGAGCGCACGCCGGTGCCACCGATCCGCACCTGCGAGAAGCCGTTCATCGAGCGGAAGATCACCACCGTCTTGCACATGCCGGCCTCGATGACGCCGATCGCGATGCCGATCAACGCCTCCGTCGATGATCCCCCGCCGAACACGTCCATGTAGAAATTGAGCCGGATGCCGAGGTCGCCGGCGACGAAGGGCGAGAACACCGAGTCGTTAAATTGATACGACAACATGCCGTCGATCTCGGAGGCTTTAAGTCCCGCATCGACCATAGCGTTGCGCACCGCGATTGTTGCGAGCGCCCGCGTCGACTTGTCCGAGCCGCGCATGTAGTCGGTCTCGCCGACGCCGACAATGGCGTACTTGTCGCGCAGGAATCTCGGCGTGGTCGCCTCGACATCTTCTCTGGGCAGCGGCATTTCCTGGGCTCCCGGTCGGATTCTTCTGTATTGCGTTTGCATCCTCTCTAGCGGCCAAATTAGGATGCTGCATAGCTTCGTCTTTGTCCATCTCCCTGCGCCCACCTCGGCGCCGCCGAGATCCTCGGGAGCGACTAACTTTTCTAACTTGCTCGGCCTGCACCACCCGTGTCGGCACTGATAAGCTTTCTGCGAAAAGCTTATCAGTTCGAAACTGGATAGCATTTCTTAAAATGCTTATCAGTGACGGAGCGGATACGCCAAAGCTTATCAGTTCGCCCGGTCGTACTTTATTGTCGGCAGAGCGGGGGATAAAGCAACGCCGCCAGCATTCGACGAAAACGTACGGTCGGATAGTTGCGACGCTCGACATCAAAAAGGATGTGTGATGGTTGAACGAAAGCGTGAAGCGGTTATTCACGAAACGGCATGCGGCGATCGTCAAAGCTCTGGAAAACTCAGCTGGAGAAATATTGAGAGCCAAAAACCCGGGCCATCAAAGACTGAATGGCCGTTGGAATAATCTGGGGTCGGCAGAATATCATAGTCGGATCGGAATTAAGTTCGCTGCCTCGGGAACGTTACTTGGAGAATCTCAAACAACAGTCCTCCCGCAACGGACAGTGAGATTGTCGCCAGCTTCGTCTCGGTCAGCGCACAAGCGATGTAGCCTTCAGACTTCGACACCTCACCGCCTCGCGTAAACAGCCGAACCAGCCACAGATCTTCCGCGACATCGGCAACACCATAGAGCAGAGACATCGTAATGAAAAACAACATCAGGCGCCTAACCCACAAGGACTCTGGCAACACGTTCAGAAGACCAAGCCAGAAGAATGTTGCAAACGCCGCACAAAAAACAGCAAACCCGATGTCGATCCAAAGCAACGTCGGACGAATATACAGCTGCAATGCACTCTTTCCGAATGAGGTGGGTTGAGCGTCAGCGACCAAAATGAATTTATTCAAGTAGGCCGAGTCGTAGTAGGGCATCATTCGCTCCGGCACATTCAGCGGATCGTCCGACGCGTGAGCGAGCGACAGGTCTATCGCTCCCCTATTGGGCTGGTTCATTTTGAAGCAGACAGCCGCCAGTACAAGACAGACGATGGAAATTGCAAAGTAAGTGATTTGATACATTCGTTTTGCTCCATTCACCGCGGTGCGGGCCTGACGAAAATATTGACGCAACCGTCGTTGTCTTCATAAAACGGTCCGGCGCAATATCGACTTCTATCAGAAAAGCTCTCTCCAGCCCAAGGCAGTCATCGCAGCCGCAAACTAGAAATTTTTAGATCCCCTCCGACGTTCGCCGCGCGCCAGGCCGAGGTCGCTTCGTAGAGTTCGCCCTTGGGATCGAGAACGACGGCGCTTCCCCGGTCCCTCAGCAGGTTCGGGACGATAGTGGTCACCGACTTCCGGCGCGCGCGGCGGCGCCAACGTCAGGAGGTGACCATCGCCGTCCCAATGGACGAACCCGGCCGGCTCCTGAGCGCCATCTTCGAGAAAGGTCCCAAGCAGGATCGACGACGGGGTGTCGAATCCTTCCCTGCCTTTGAGAAAGCGCGCCAAGCCCTTGGCGGTCGCTCAGGCGGCGGAGCCATGCAGCGGTGGCGGGCTGCCGAGCAGCCTGTCGCGCTCCGCATCTTCCTCCTTGCGCCGTTCGGCGCGTTCGAGGATGGGCTTGGGACTGCGGCCGGAGGCGATGGCGGTGGCAACCGCCTCGGCGGTTTCGGCGCCGTATTTGTCTTCGATCTGCCGGCGAGCCCGGCTGGCCTTCCAGAGACGGCCCGCCTTTAGGCCCCGGCGACCCCAGCTTGCCGCCGTGCGGACCGCACCCAGCTCCTTCGAAAAGTCGAACGAATTACTCACGCAAAAGCCTCACAACCCCGGGGCGAGCGGGGCGGTGGGCCGCTAGCCAAGCAACCTGAAAGTGTGCCAGTATTTCGATGTAACAGCGCACTTACGCATCCCCGCCAACATGTACGCATTGGTTTTTCGAGGTGGCGGCGACGCTTCAAAATCGCGGCCGGGCTGTAGGATTTCTCGCTATTCTTCACTCGCTTCTATATTTCCTTCCAGCCAGCAGGCCAGCCTAATGCAATTTTCCTTTCTCTCCGTATCGCGGAACATCATCGCGACAGCGCTCATCGCGACGTACCTATTTCCGACTGCTGCGGAGGCCAAAGACGCTCCCGTGCTCCCCTCGCCAGAAGTGATCGCAGCTATTTTCAAACAAGGTTCTGAGCCCGCACCGACCCACGCCGTCAAAAGCCCGGACAATACGACTCCTGATCCGCTTTGCCGCCTCGCGCCGGCGGACTTGACCGAAAGCCGTGGTGCCAAAATACGGACGTACAAGCTTCTCATCGAAGCCTCTGACAACGACCCCCAGAATCCTTCCAAAGCTTTTTTCAGAGTCCATCGTTTCACCGTCGATGCCGACGGCAGCTCGCGCGCCTATCACCCCGATGATCCACTCGGTGTCGGTGTGTGCGTTCCAGGAAAATCGAAAGCATGCGCACTGGACGAATTTTCCAGCGCCGAAATACGCCTATTTCGGAACAACACCGAGATTGACCCGCACGCGAGCGAACAGGAACACGATGATTTCCTCGCGACCTGGTCTGGCCTATGGGCAAAAATTTCTCACAAACTAATCACGCCCCTAGACCATCGCAGTGATCCGCGAATTCCCAATTCGTATGCACTTTACTATTTTTCGGATACCAATCTGACCGTTGTTTTCAACACGGCCATTATTCCTTTCAACAACGACGCACCGTGTATCCGCGGTCCCAAGCTTCGCGACCCCGGGTATTTTGTGGCCGCCACGTCCTTCACGACCCGAAACGTGACGCCGGATAACGTTTGCGATCCGTCTCTGTATATTGACGCAAGCACCGTACCGTTCGTGGTCCTTCCTGGTGGTCCCTTCGGCAAGCTGGCGGTGGGTGATATCGCTGTCGGCTACGCTCAGGCGGAAACGGGGGATCGCTTAGTGTATGGCATCGTTGGCGACACCGGCCCGCTCCAAAAACTCGCTGAAGGATCGATTGCGTTCAATTCAAAAATGATCAGGCGGACAAAGCCCCTGGCCAATTCAACCGAGCAAGGGCAGATCGACATCAATTTGAGTGATACCCCTGCCAGCAGGGACCACATCACGGCAATGTCTGTGTTGGTGTTGGGCGGTACGATGTCGGCGCTAAAGGGGGACTACTCGGCCGACCACATAGCAAAGATCGGCAACCGGTTATTAAACGTCTGGAGCGGGAAGCGGGACCCGAAGGCGCAGCTTGCCGATTGCATGAAGATCGCGCCGGAAAATCCGTGGCAGGTACCATAGATGCACTAATCCTACAGATTTTTTTATTTTGATTGGGAGGACACAGTGGCTAAAAATATCGTTTTGCTTTCCGATGGTACCGGGAATTCAGCTTCAAAAGTCTGGCGCACCAATGTCTGGCGGCTCTTTCAAGCGTTGGACCTGAAAGGATCTGACCAGATCGCGATTTACGACGATGGCGTCGGAACGTCTTCTTTTCTACCGCTCGCCATCCTGGGTGGTGTGTTTGGCGTTGGCCTTCAGCGCAACGTGATCAATATCTACAAATTTCTCTGTCGCAACTATCAACTCGGCGACAAAATCTACGGATTCGGCTTTAGCCGTGGCGCCTTCACCATTCGTGTGATAACCGGCCTGGTCTTAAACCAGGGGCTCGTCAACTTCGCAACCGAAGCCGAACTCGATAAAAAGGCGGCTGCGGCTTATCGCGCCTACCGCCACGCCAAATATAAAGCTTGGAACCTCCAATTTCCGTTCCGTTGGCTGCAGTCGCAACTGGACAAACGCTTCTACACACCTTGCGAAAGACCGATCAACAGCATCGAATTCCTCGGCCTGTGGGACACCGTTGCCGCCTACGGACTGCCGGTCGAAGAGATGACCAAAGGCGTCGATCGTTGGATCTGGCCGTTGGAACTCCCCAACACCGAATTCAGTCCGAAAATCTTGAAAGCCCGGCACGCGCTCGCCATTGATGACGAACGCCAGACGTTTCACCCGACCCTTTGGGACGAAGACGCAACCAACACGCAGCCTGCCGGCTCGACGCGGTCTACCACGAATGAACAGCTCCTGCAGGTTTGGTTCACCGGCATGCACGCGAACGTCGGCGGCGGATATCCCGATGACTCGCTCGCCAATGTATCGCTGTCGTGGATTCTGGCGGAGGCCAAGCAGGCTGGCCTGGTATTCAAGGAAATTTCGGACGCGGATCCGGACGCATTGCTGGCAACAGACTCGGCCAAGGACAAGGACGGTCGTCTTTACGATTCCCGCAGCGGTCTCGGCGGCTATTACCGTTTCAGCCCACGGAAAATAGCCGGCTACTACACCCCGATGGCGAAGGCCTCGCAGAAAGCCGGAAATCCCGTCGGCACGCTCGTCCCGAAAATCCATGAGAGCGTGTTCGGCCGCATCAAGGTCGGTGCGCACCTTTATGCCCCAATCGGCCTGCCTGCGAGTTATGAGGTCGTTTCCACTGGGGACGTTGGTGTGGTCTTTAATCCGCCCGCGCCCGCCGTCGGGCCTGCCGTCGCGCCCGCCCCTCTTGTGATCCACCCGAACGACGCCGCGGTGGCCGAAGGCAACAACGCGCCCAAACGTCACGACGCCCAGGAACTCGCCTGGGATTTGGTCTGGCGAAAGAGGATCGTGTACTTCCTGACCGTTTTTACAACCGGCTATCTTCTCACCTACCCACTGTTTAAAGACAACTATCCCTTCGAAGAACTTCATACGCGCCTGCGGATCGTTGCAGATGCGGTCGAGACCCTTGGTGCGTGGCTGCCCGGCTACGCCGCGCGTTGGCCTTGGGCCTACGAGCGTGATCCCGCGTTGTTCGTTCTCTGCACCATACTGGTGTTTTTTTTGATTGGAATCAGCAGCACTCTCGCCGAGTCCATCAAGGACGTGATGCGGCACACCTGGGTGACCTACCTGCCTGGTGCGAGCAGGCCGCCGGTCGTGGTGCCCGTCAAACCGGCATCACCAATCGGCAAGGTGCTCGCTCTCGTTCTTGTGTGTCTTGCACTCTACCCCGCCGCAGACCAACTGGCAGGCGGGTTCACGTCAGGCAATATCGTTGCTGCCCTTGCGGTCTACGCCGCCCCGCCTATGTGCTGGGTCATAGGCCTGCTCTTGTTCGCGTGCTTTTTGCCCGCATCATGGGTCAGGACGCTACGGCAATCCTCGATCTACCAAGGGATCCTCTGGTTCTTCAAACGCAAGCTCGCGCCGTTGCTTTCGGCTATCGGCATTCTGCTTTTGGTGGTGGAGTTTGGTTACCATATAGGATTCAATGTTTATGACGGTTTCGGTAACGTTTGCACCGAGACCGAGGATCATAGCGTCCTCAAAGATAGTACAACCATCCTTTTTGATGCAGGTTTGTACGACATCGACCCTCAGAGCAGCCGTTGCGTCTCAAGCGGTGTATTCGTGAGCGCACACTCCAGGTACCGCATTTCAGTGATACGTGGTCCCGGCCAATGGTCGTTCTTCAACGAGCCGTCTTACATGGGCGGGCAACCAATCTCGCACCTTCCTTGGTATAAGGAACTGACCATGGCAGCGCTTTATCCTCTGCGTCGGACGCTTGACCGGCCGTGGGGCGCCTTCATTCTCCGCACCGGCGGCGAAGGCAATGAAGAAGATTTCATTGACCGCAATCCTCCGCCGGAATCCGACGACGTCCGCCCAAGTCGAGCCTACACAGCGATACCTGGTGACGGCAAGGGCGAGAACTTGGGTGAAGTCTTCACCGCCAAGCGTGATGGCGAACTGTTCATGTATCTCAACAAACCTATCATCCGCTGGGTCGCTAACTTGATTGGTAATACCGGCACGGCAACCGTGAAGGTTGAAAAGCTTCCGTGAGTCTCGGATACGGCGTCGAACCACCGGCGTCGTAGCCCCACCAACGATGGCAGACGATGAGTCGTTGCGTTTCAAGGCTCCCGTTGCTGTCCACCGCCACACGGCCGTTTTTTGTCGTGAGTTAGTCCTGCAGCGCGAACGCGCAAGGCATCCAACCGTCTCCCTAGGGGACCCTCGGCCGGACCCTCCGTTGCGCGTCCGCTCGTTCCTGCCGGCCTCTGAAAGCTCCCGACCGGCCGCGATGGACGTGGCCGGAAAAACCAACGGGAGACTAAAACATGAAACGCAAACAGAAAAACATTCGTCCGCAAGCGGTATTCGTTGTGGACGGCGAAGGCGACAACGCCTTCTGGAACCGCATCGGTGCCGCTTGGCCGCACGAGAACGGCAAGAGCTTCAACGTCACTTTGACCGCGATGCCTGTCAGTGGCCGGCTCGTTGTCCGCGAACCGAAGCCGGTCGAGGATCAACAATGATCCACGCCGACACTTTGTCGGCGAAGGAAGGCTCGCTTGCGAGCCTTCCGATGAACCGCAAGGGGGCCGGTTTGGGCGCCGGCCAAAGCTTAACCCTCAGGAACGCCTTTGTGCTGTGGCCTAGTACCCACTTTTGCTCAAAGGTGATTCAGAAATCGTCGGCACGTACAGTGTTTACCTGTGTCACTTAGCTCTGATTCTGGGTACTAGCGACAAGCCGGCGAAGCCCATCACCTTTATCGCGGCTACCTATTCGGTTAGCGTTTCGACAATCTCGAGGCTTTACGCCTGATCGCTATGGCAGCCAGAGGTCCGGACCGGATAGACAGCCGCGTGCGAGAAATATCCGACTATTGCGTCGAAACAGCTCCTGACGGAAATCACGCCAGCGCAGGCGGCTGGATGGGCGCAAGGCAAGCCGGATGAATGGGCGATGGAAGCATCCGCTTCGCAACTGATAAGCATTCTCTCAAAATATGCCCGGTCCGAGGCTGATAAGGTTTTTGCGGAAACCTTATCAGCCGAACGGTGGTCGCTTGATCCCATCCAAGTTCTATTGTTTAGCGTGGGCGAGGCGCCCCTCCTCGGTTATCTCCCAATGGTAGACACCTCCCGAGTCGATTTCTGCGATCTTGATCATCCTCGTATTGCAGAGTTGAAAAATTTCCTCTTGGAATTTGAGCACCGAAGTCAACCTCCAATCCAGGTGGCCTCTGACGGCAAGGTGGAATTGGCCAAGCAACGCAGCATTTCCAGCGTTTGATAGCGTGATCCGCATATTCTGCGAGATTTTAGCCCCGCCGATCCTTCGATCGACTTTCACCGCGGTAAGCCATACTGGGATATCTTCGGTACCTGCCTTAATCACGACGCCCTTTTCTTGCAGCACAAGGCAAATCCGAGTCATTCTTTCGGCGAGATCAAGGGTCTCAAACTGCGGTCGGTTCTCTGCGACTCCTTTATCGATCAAGAGCGCTAATTGGGAAACAAACGGGTCCACTTCGAACTCTTTGTTTCGAGGGCCTCCCGAGTCCCGACCGGTGCTTTCGATTAACTCCGACCACACCTCTTTCAAGATCGGTGCAATACGCTTAGACAGTTCGATTGAACGTGCTAACTCTATCTTTTTTAACGTGATTTGAGGTACATCGTCCGCCAGATTTTCTCTCGGATCGAAGACAAACCAAGTTTCGCGATCGCGATCAGATGAGGTGACTAAACCGAGATCTTTTAGAGCAAGCAGTACTGCCGCCAATCGCTGTTGGGCACTTTTTGAAGAAAAACCCGCTCCCATTTTTTTATTCAAGTCATCTTCTAGAGCGTTGATGACCTCATAGGTGGGCAGTTGAACGAATGCATCTTTCACGTCTTCTCTCCTGTAAGCATTAAGTGAACCGCCGATTGCGATCACGATGTCATTTACAAGATTGACTCGTTGCCCCCCTCAGCTCCCCATTTATTCTTCATCGAGCGATGATCGCGCGAACCAGCGTTCGTCGCGGTAACTCGCGCCGTATGTCAATTCGAAGCAAGGGCAGATCGATTGAGCGGTGAACCTTTGCTGGCTTTACGGACCAAAATGCCGCCTGCGTTACCGCGAGCTGCTCTCGAACCCGAATTCATCAGTACCGTTTCCCCCACGATTGGTTCTAGTGAGGAAGCTCCGACCGTCCAAACCTCAACTGAAACGCCTTCGGCGACGACTTCCGATCAGCCCGCACCTCACGACGCTCGCAGCGATCCAAGTGATGTAGCAAAGTACAAGCGAGCGCAAAAGTATACGTTAGCCGCGGTCCTGTTCGTACTTTTAATCGTTGTCATCTTCCTCTCGTCTATAAATATTCCTACCGAGACTTCCGCAGAGTTAGACTTGGAACTGACGCGCAAAGGGGCTTTGTTCCAGGAACAAGGTAATGCAGTTGAAATTCTCAATGTGGGGTCTAAACCAGTCAAAATAACCGCTATATCAATCAATGACCGTGCGGACTGCACAATTAGCGGCGTGTCAATTTTTACGGAAGGCGTTGATAGAAAACCACTACCTGCTGAATTGAAAGTTGGTGATACGTTGCCAATCATGAGTTCCTGTCGAATAATTCGCGTCGCGATAGAGACGGATATTGGTTCGAAAACATACTCATTCAGGCGTGAGTAGTAACCAAGGATTTAATTTTTACGGACCCTGTTTTCGGATGTGAAATTGAGGGGCCGCAATTTGAGCGGTGCTCGCTTCCGCGGCGTAGCGGACAACGCTGTCGATCGATGAGATGCCCGCCGCCGATTTCGGCGGTACCTACTTTCAAGCAAAACGCTATTATTTCCAAAATAGCGCATCTTGACGCTCAATTTTCGTCTAAGGCGACGATGCTAATTTTCAATGATCGCTTTGAAACGCATCGGAGAGATAGCATGAAACACTACGTTCCGGACTCGAAAGCCTCATTCGCCCTTCCTCGCCCATTCGGTCTCGACTCCAAGACTTGGAGATACGTGAAACCAATCTCTGAGGCGTTACAGCAAGCCCAACACCAAACCGGGCGGTTCCGGTTCTACGGTTATTTGGGAGCGGTATATCGAACATACAAAGAGTGGAAGAATCTCGGAATTTCTAAAGGGACGGCGCGGCACCTCGCGGAACAGCTCAAGGTCCCTCGCAGGAAGGGAACGAGTCCAGTCAGGATCTTGATCGATGCAACTTTTCCCGCTTTGGATCCGAAGCAAAAGAGCAGATGGTCGCGGGCGCTAGAATTTGCCGTACTGAAAAATACAACGCCAGACGATCTGCCAAAGCTTTTCAATGGTTTTTCCGGAATTGCTGGCTGCGCCCGCGCTGCTGCGAAAGAGAAGCCGAAAAAGAATATCAATAGGAACGATTGGATTTGATGGTGCCGCTGTTTTTCTTGCGGCGTTTGTGCCATCACAGCACGATTATCACCTCTGCGGACGCAGCTCAGATCTGAATGACCTTCCGTTCGAACGCAGTTCGACCGGATTGAGTTTCGCCCGTGTATATGCCGCGCTTACCGATTTGATTGGCAAGTTTCCGTAGCAGTTGAATTGCGCGCTCCGCGCTGACATTGGGGCCGAATAGGACAACGGTTTCATTTTTCAGGGCTTCATTGCGTAACACGCATTTTTTTCCGCGCTTTTTAGCTCGCTTGCGATAGGCCCTCATTTCCTTCGGGAACGAGCTTGCCCCAAGTTCTATTTCGTAGTCACCCTGACTGTAGGTCCAGAAGTCCGAAGATGCACGCAACGATCCAACGACAGCGAGCGACGGTCGGAGCTGGCCCGCGAACTCGTGGCACTCAAAGTCGAAGCCATCGTGGTGCAAACCACTCCGGCGGCGCTGGCGGCGAAGCACGCAACGAGCACGGTCCCAATCATCATCGCTATAGCAATCGACCCGGTCGGGGCTGTTGTGGCTGCCAGTCTCGTCCGGCCAAGTGGCAACGTCACCGGCCTTTCCATTGTCCAGCCCAAAATCAGCGCCTAGGATCTATCGCTCTTCAAGGAAGCTGTTCCCGCCCTCAAGTGACGAAGGCGTCGGCCAGGCGTGAAGCCCAAGTTACCGCCATGGTCGGTTCCGCTGTAGGTATGATCGGTGATCCATCATTGCTTCGGTATAACAATGATCACATCCCGGCGAGACTTTTTGGCAGCCAATCCATGGATTGAATGTATGATCGCACCATTCTATTTTCGAATTATAACCCATCACAAATCTCCAAAGTTCAAAGCATCGCTCTGACCGAACACCGGTCACGATCGTATCCTTTGCATGTTTTCTTTTCCGCTTTAAGCAGTGGCTAAACGCACCAATGTCATCGAGCCGACGACGTCTCCTCGGAAGGAATTCCGACGGAGAATGGCGTGTGCCGATTTTCTGTCGCTTGGAGCGACAAGTATGAACTTCTCAGAAGATGATTCTTGTGATTCCTGCATGCGCGCAGGGATCACTTTGCGGCAGGCCTTCTGGAGGTCGCAGCTCAACAAGGAATATTTACAAGTTAGCTATTCTCTTGAATCCAAGCATGTGACGTCATCTCAAGCGATGGCGTCAATAATCCACGAATAGCAAATTGATCCTCAGCGTGACGACAGTGCGGTAACTCAAAATGTCTTCCCAAACTACAGCGAAATTTGCCGATATTTCGGTAACGCAGGGACTTGGACCAGCATCCAATAGTCAAAGAGACCGGAACCACGTCTTTTAAACGGAAAGCATCCGCTCGAAACCAAGCATCAAGCCGCGGGATCGCGATTATTTTCTGGAAAGTTATCGTTGGGGCTTCTTCGCAAAGTTGCGGTGCTCAAAGAATGGAAATATCGAGGGCGGGATAAAGCGACTGCGTTTGAGACCGACATGGTGCTGGCCGGGCCCGCCAGCGTGATACGCCAGAAATAGGCAGCCCGGCACATACACTTGAAGCTGGTCCTTGGCGCGGCTCATAGCGACGTAGAAAAGCCGACGCTCCTCCTCGATCCCCGCCGCACTGGTTGCTAGTTTGGACGGCAGGACGCCCTCCACGGCGCTTAGAACCCGAACAATCGGCCACTCGCGGCCTTTGGCCGAGTGAATGGTCGAAAGCACCACGTAGTCGTCGCCGGACGTTGGGTTGGTGCCGTCGGTCGCGTCCGGTGGGTCGAGGCTAAGCTCGGTCAGAAAACGCTCGCACGAAGCGTAGTTCTTGGCCAGGCGCTCCAGCTGGTCCAGATCGGCGAGGCTCGCTGCGCTGCTTCCGTATTTCCGGCGCAGGTGTGGTGCGCACCATTGCCGTACCAAAGCCAAACCACGGGGCCAGGGCTGGCTGGATGTCCTGACGGCAAGGACCAACCGGACCAAGGCGGCCCAAGCTTGGACCGCGGTCGGCGGCACGACAACCCGCGACAGGTCTTTCTCACCAAAGCTACCATCGAGCTGGTCGAGCAGTTTGGTCGCGCGAGCAGACCCAATGTCCGGCAGCAGCTGCAGTACCCTCACCCCGGCCAGACGATCCCGAGGGTTCTCGCACCACCGCAAGAGACTGATCACCGCCTTGATCGGCGCGGCTTCCAGAAACTTGAAACCGCCAAACTTGCGAAACGATACTCGGCGGCGTGTCAGTTCGAGCTCCAGCTGCGTACTGAGCCCACCCTCGCGAAACAGCACTGCCTGGTCCTTGAGCGCAACACCCTGATTTCGGGCATTGAGAATCTGTTGCGCGATCATGTTGGCCTGCGCCCGGTCGTCCGCGACCTTGATCAAGCCAGGTTTGACGTTGGAGCGCCGGTCCGACCGCAGCGTCTTGGCGTAACCTTCTTGCGAAAGAGCAATAACGGCGTTGCAAGCCTCGAGAATCGGTTGAGTCGATCGATAATTCTGTTCGAGCTTGATGATCCGTGCTCTCGGACAAAACTGCTTCGGAAAGCGCATAATGTTGCGAATGGTGGCGGCTCGAAACGAATAGATCGCTTGCCAATCATCACCGACCACCATCAACCCCCGGCCATCGGGCTTCAACTTGGATAGTATCTTGGCCTGTAGGCGGTTGGTGTCCTGGTATTCGTCAACGAGAACATGATCGAACCTGCTGCTAATTTTCGGCCCGAGCTTATCGTGCCTCATCAAGGTAAGCCAAAAAGACAACAAGTCATCAAAATCGACGACGTTCTGCCTGCGCTTTTTCTTTTCATACGCCGCGAACACTTTTTTTAGCTGCTGCAGCCATCCCCGGCACTCTGGATAATGGCTCGTCAGTGTCCGCTTCAACGACCGTTGCGAATTGACCATATACGAATAGATGGCAGAGCTCGTCTTGGTATCTGGAAACGACGGCGACTTGCTCGCAACGCCTAGGTCCGACCGAACGGTATTCATCAGACTTGAGGCATCTGCTTTATCGAGGACCGAGAAACTGGGCTGAAGACCAACTTGCCGGGCATATTGCCGAAGCAGCCGGGTACCAATCGAATGAAAAGTACCGGACCAAGGCAAATCTACTTTTGTGCCATTAACGCTGGCGATGATATTCTTGACGCGACCGGTCATTTCACCCGCGGCTAGTCGTCCGAAAGCAAGAAGCAAGATCCGGTGAGCGGACGTTCCCTTGAGGATTAAATGTGCGGCGCGATGAGTAACTAGTTCAGTCTTGCCAGTTCCGGCACCAGCGAGCACGAGCAAAGGCCGATGGTCCGGTTTCTTGGTATTCAAACCGTGCCGAACAGCGCGACGCTGCTGCTGGTTCAAATTAACGAGATATTTTTTGGTCATGTTGGTACCTGTGCTTTGTGCCGGACCGAACATTTTACACGATGGGTTTTGTTCACGATGCAGCGTCCGTTGTCCCTTGAAAGAACAACGCTGACTCAAAGGGCGATTTGTTGGGGTCTAAGTTGCTAACGCCCGTCGCTTGGCACGAGCGAGCAGCCGAACACCTTCACCACCCGCAACAGCAAGCTTGTCCAAGTAGTGGTTCTTCATGGTGTGGAACAAGGTGATGCGTTCGCCAGGTCGAAGCGGGGACTTGCCGTGAAAATATTTCGTTAGAGGCTGGCCATCGATATCAGTCTGGACTTCCCCATCCGGCCCCTTACGCGTAGGTCGCGACAGCCGGTAAGCACAGCAGGGCGATTTCAACATGTAACTAACGACCTTTGGTAGGTCACCAGGCTTGATCTTTTTGGCTCTAACACCATCAAAACCTTCGGCGATAGCGACATACCGGCCTGACGCCCGAAGATCACGTAGGAGAGCCGCGAGAGCCTGGCGACCGATCCCCCAGACCAGCGCATGGAGGTGCCAAAACATGCACCTTGGTTCATAAAAGCGACCATGCTGCTGACTTACATAAAAAGCAGGCTCGACCGTACCGACATAATGTCTGCCGGACAGACCACACCGGAGTCGTTTCTTTATCGATTCGATATCAACATTGCCCGCCCCAACGGACACCGCACAGTTGATATCAACGAGGGTGACCCAGTATACAGTTTGGTTATGATCTACAGTGTCCGGCCAGCAGAAGAACGCCTCCAGTTGTTCACAAGCTGCCTTACCCCAGATCACGCGAGAATGCTGATTCACCGCTAACAACGAACTCCGTTCGCGATATTGGATAAGAAGCTTGTCGCTTCGGGAAACGGTATGGCGGTTACGTGCGACGAGAAATGCGTGATTTAGTTGATCTCCATTTCGGCATTCATAAAATTCAATTTTCGTTTTCTTGAATAGCATTTCTAGAGACCTCATCGTTGGTGGATGAGATTCATTTACAGAATATCGGATTCGGCGGGTTTGAGAGTTGGGTACTAGGAATCGTGAATCGGACCCTCGGATTGTGGAATCGGTGAAGAGGTGTGTTCATACATACATACACATAGAGAGCTAGCGATTTTCTTCCGCTCACTAACCTGACGATTTTCTTGCTGCGGCCTTCCGAGCGACGTTACGCAATACGATGCATTTTTCCGCTGGCGATAATAATCCAAAGTTTTCATCCGGGCTGATTTAATGCGGCATGTGAACGGGTCTTCTTTGGCCCCCACCGATACTTCCTAACCTTCGGCTTTGCATCCGATTTCTTGGCGCTCGATTTCATTGTTTTCGATTTCTTTGCCTTCGACGCTACCTCGTCTTTTAGAGAGGAGATCAGTTCGCTTGGAGGGATTTCCTGCTCGAACGCATCATCAAGCTGCCGTGACCAACGGCTTACGTTTTTTCGGTAGCGATTATTCTCGATTTTAGTACGCTCACCGAAATCGGAACAGTAAGCAACAATGTCACTGAACCGGTTGGCATTGTCGCGCAAAGCGACGCCGCGTAGTTTAGCAACGATCTCTAGACGGCTTTCGATGATTTCTTCGAGGTCCCATTGCCAAACAAGGGCATAAATTTCTTGCAGCGACTTCAGATAATCAAACCGTCCCGCTGCGCGATTTTCTTTAAACCTCTCTCTAATGGCGTCGAGCTTTCGTTTTAGGACCGGAAAATTCTCTTCTGCTTCTGCCTTTTCCGCCCGGTGCTTTGCCATTGCCGACTTACGGCCATGCGCTATCGCGCCGAAGCCTCTGCGCCGCGTCCGAGCTGCCTTCTTTGCCATCACTGATCTCCCGTAATGTCCGTTGAAGGGACAAAAATAGGGAAAGACACTCCTTTTATGAGCGATCCCATAATTATGAGATATAACATTTAAATCTTCTTGTCAATCGCATTTTATTGCGTTATCATGTCTGCATGAAGCAGAAACCCTTTTGGCCTCGCCTCCCGAACGCCCAGGAATGCGCCATCCTCCTACTGCACCTGATCGAAGTGCGCGGTGGGGACTCCCAGCCGGTAAATCGGATTCGGCTTTCGGAATTGACGCTCAAACGGCTCTGGAGTCGCAACCGGCTGAGCAGCGAATTCTTGGAGGAGGTTCAGGAGTGGCTGTCGCGCGGTGGTTGGACCTTGTTCTTTGCCCAAAACACCTTTGCGGCGATCAAGACGAGCGCGGTTCAAAACTGGGCGCGTGTTTCGTCGAAGCTAATCGCCGAAGATCTTGATCTCGTAGAAAGAGGAGAGTTCGACTTCGAGAAATACCTGCACCTCATCTCAAATGAAAATGGCATTACTAACGAAGATTGAGCAGTTGACCGGTGATGCTCTAGGGGCAACCGTAAGCAATATCTGTAGTGGAAGGTTAGTATCATGATGTTTTTGGACGGACGAAGATAGCACGGGCGGTCTGTGAATGACTCACCCCACTACCAAAATGCCGAGAGACTAATAGATCGAACAACAGCCGCGAGGTATTGCAATTTATCAGCAAGTGCATTTTCAGATTGGATACGGAAAGGAAGACTTCCCGGGCCATTGCCGGGCACGGCACGTTGGGACCTTAAGGCCATTGATCGGGCTTTGGACGTGCTCAGCGGGTTGACCGCGTCAGAGTCTTCTGCACTCGACGAATGGAGGGCGAAACGTGCGCGTCGTTCTGAAAGGAATTCATAAGGTCAATGCTCGGCTCGCAACGGGTGAGACCAAGACCTACTGCTATGCCTGGCGTGGGGGTCCTCAGATCAAAGCCAAGCCAGGAACGCCGGAGTTCATGCGCGAATATCAAGAAGCACATGCGAACGTGCGGCAACCTCGCTCCGGCACCTTCATGGCGATTATCGCCCGGTACAAGGCGTCGCCGGAGTTCACCAAGCTCGCACCGTCCACCCGCCGAGCTTACCTGGGCTACGTCAAGCTGGTTGAGGACGAGTTCGGCGATCTGCCGATAGCCGCTCTCGCCGACCGTCGCGTGCGCGGTGAATTCAAGAATTGGCGTGACAAGTACGCCAACACACCTCGCAAGGCAGATTTCGCCTGGACCGTTCTTGCGCGAATTCTTTCGTTCGCGAAGGACCGCGGCATCATCGCGATCAATCCTTGCGAAAGAGGTGGCCGTCTGTACGTCGCCGACCGCAAGGACAAGGTCTGGACCGAGGAGGACATCGCGTCGCTCCTCTCTGTCGCATCCAAAGAGATCCAGCTGGCGCTCATGTTGGCCATATGGACCGGCCAGCGGCAGGGTGACCTCCTGCGCCTGCCCTGGTCCGCCTACGACGACGTATATATCCGCCTGCGCCAATCCAAGACGGGCCGGCGGATTGCCATGCCTGCTGGCGCCCCCCTCAAAGTCCTGCTCGACACCACCGAGCGCCGGGGACCGATGATCCTGACCAACTCATTTGGCCGGCCATGGACGTCCGATGGCTTTCGCACCTCGTGGTCGAAGGCCTGCGATCGCGCGGGCATAGAGGGGCTAACGTTTCATGATCTGCGAGGGACAGCCGTGGTGCGTTTGGCCATTGCTGGAGCGACTGTGCCGCAGATCGCGACGTTCACCGGCCACTCCTTGAAGGACGTCGAGGCCATCCTGGATGCGCACTATCTCGGTCGCGATATTCGGCTCGCAGAGGCGGCGGTGCTGAAGCTCGAAGCGAGAACAAAACTGTAAAATGACCTGTAAAACGAGGCCACTCTAGCGCTGCGCGTCTGCTGCTAAGTGCTTGAAAAGCTTGGTGGGCGCACCAGGGCTCGAACCTGGGACCCGATGATTAAGAGTCATCTGCTCTACCAACTGAGCTATGCGCCCGGATACCTGGCCCGGAAAGCCTTCGCAAGAGGGCGTCGTTTAGCAAAGCACCCCCCCGATGTCCAGCAAGCCGGCGGAGTTTCCCCGGGCCATGTCGGGGGATGACCGGACCGCAAAAGCCGCCGGAATCCGGCGGCTTTTCCTTGAGGCTATGGCGATACGACGCAGGCGCAGTCAGAGCCGCCCGGAGCCGTCCCCGCCGCGATCCCTGTCGTTGTCGTTGTCGCGGTCGCGATCGCCGCCCCTCATGCCGCGCTCGAAGCCGCGGTGCATCCAGCCGCCTTCGCGGCGGCCTTCGCCACGATGGGTCAGGATCGCGAGCCGGCGCTTCTGGCCGTCGTCCAGCGTCTTGTAGAGCGGATCGGCCGCGTCCGCGATCTTCTTCAGCGCCGCGGCGGACGCCGCCATGTTGTCGGCGCGATGACGCAGCCGCGCCACCGGATCGTCAGGCTGCTGCTCGTCCGGCTTTGCGTTCATCCGTGCATTGGCGCGATCGATCCGCAGCTTGGCGAAATCCCGCACCGCGGTCTCGACCGGCGGCCACAGCTTTTCCTGATCCGCATTCAGCTTCAGCCCGGCATGCACCGCGGCAATGCGCGCGTCGGCCATTGCCGCCCTGTCCTCGGGGCTCATTCGCATGTAGCGCATGTGCTCCTGGAACCACGGACGGTGCTGGGCATAGACCGCGGTCGAGCCGGCGATGGCGAGCGCGGCGATACCGGCGATGGCGAACCTGTTCATGTAAACCTCCTCTAAAGGTTGCCCGAGGATGGGCGCACTCCGACCTTCAATCAACTTACAGATTGGCAAGGGTATCCTGCCTTACCAAGATGTAATCTGCGCCGTTAAGCAAACGTTCAGATCATGCCGAGCAGCCGCGGCAGCCACAGCGAAATCTCCGGGATGTAGGTGATCAGTCCGAGGAACACCAGCATCGCGCACAGCCACGGCAGCACCGCCACCGTGATTTCGCTGATGCCCATTTTTGCGATGCCGCTGGCGATATAAAGGTTCAGCCCGACCGGCGGATGGCACAGCCCGACCTCGGTATTGACGATCATCAGCACGCCGAGATGCACCGGATGGATGCCGATCTTGGTGGCGAGCGGAAACAGGATCGGCGCCATGATCAGCAGGATCGACGACGGATCCATCACATTGCCGGCGGCCAACAGCAGGATGTTGACCACCAGCAGGAAGGTCCAGACGCCGAAATTCTTGTCGATGATCCAGGCCGCCATCTCCTGCGGGATCTGCTCATGCGTCATCAGGAACGAGAACAGCACCGCGTTGGTGATGATATAAAGCAGCATCGAACTCATGCTCGCGGCCTGCAGCAGCACCTTGCCGACTTCGACGAGCTTCAATTCCTTGTAGACGAACACGGTGATGAAAAAGGCATAGACCGCGGCGACCGCTGCGGCTTCCGTCGGCGTGAAGACGCCGCCATAGATGCCGCCGAGCACGATGCCGATCAGCGATAGCCCCCAGACGCTCTCCCGGAACGCGGTCCATTGCTGGCGCAGCGTCGCCTTCGGCATGCGCGGATAGCCGTTGCGCCAGGCGATGAACCAGGTCACGGCGGCCAGCATCAAGGCGAGCATGATCCCCGGCACGATGCCGGCCATGAACAGCGCCCCGATCGAGGTATTGGTGGAGACGCCGTACAGCACCAGGATGATCGAGGGCGGCACCAGGATGCCGAGCGCGCCGGAAGTCGAGATCACGCCGACGCCGAAGCGCCGCGGATAGCCGTGCTCCACCATCGCCGGCATCATGATTGAGCCGATCGCCACCACGGTTGCGACGCTCGATCCCGAGATCGCCGCGAACATCGCGCAGGCCGCGACCCCGGCAAGCCCGAGCCCGCCGGGCAGATGGCCGACCAGCGACACGGTAAAGGCGATCATCCGCCGCGCCACCCCGCCGCGGGTCAGGAAGGTGCCGGCCAGGATGAAGAACGGGATCGCCATGATGCCGAAATTGTCGAGGCCGGAAAACAGTTTCAGCCCGACGCTCTCGATCGGCACTTCGGTCATCGTGAACAGGAAGGTTAGAACCGTTAGCCCGAGCGAAATCGAGATCGGCATGCCCGTCAGCATCAGCGCAAACAGCAGTCCGAAGATCAGCGCGGCGCTCATCAGGCTTCTCCGAGCGCAATCGGCGCCTCGGCACTGACCTCGATGCCGTCGACATTGGTGGCGTCATGATGCGGCAGTTCGTCGGTCCACCAGTAGTTCCAGGACACCTGCAGGAAGCGGAAGCACATCAAATAGGAGCCGAGTGGAATGCAGGCATAGACCAGCCAGCTCGGCAGTTCGAGATCGGGCGAGACCTGGTCGGTCGACATCAGTTCGACCACGAATTTCAGGCCCATGCTGCCGACGATGAAGGTGAACAGCGCGCCGCCGAACAGGCCGAACAGGATGACGCCCTTCTGCCAGCGCGGATTGAGCCGCTTGATCAGCACGTCGACGCCGACATGGATGCCGGTGCGCACGCCATAGGCGGCGCCGAACTTCGCCATCCAGATGAACATGTAGATGCACAGCTCCTGCGACCAGGCGAGCCGGATCGGGAACAGGATCGGATACAGCAAGGGAATGTCGACGAGGTAGCGATGGACCACGGTGATGAAGGTGAGCACGGTCGCGGCGCCCATCAGGCTCGCGATGATGATTTCCTCCAACCGGTCGAGAATGCGTAGCACCATGAATTTCCCCCGCGACGACCGGGCGCCTCATGACGCCGCCCGATCATCCACCGCGGCCCGCGACCCTGCCGGCCGCGGACCCAGCGCATAACTGCTCGTTAAGGGCAGCTCAGTTCATCGGGCTGCGGCCCGTCTCCTTCAGGAATTCGTCGATCAGCGGCTGGCCGACCCGCGACGCCACGTCCTTGTAGACCGGCATCATCGCCTTGCGCATCGCTTCGTCCTGCTCCGGCGTCAGGTTGATGATCTCGGTCTTGCCGGACTTCTTGATCTCCTCCAGCGCGTCGTCGTTTTCCTTGGCCGACTGGCTGTTGCCGAACTCGGTGGCTTCCTTCATCGCCTGCGTCAGCTGGCCGCGAATGTCGGCCGGCAAGCCATCCCAGAACTTCTTGTTCACGACCACGACATAGCCGATGTAGCCGTGGTTGGTGACCGTGGCGTATTTCTGCACCTCATGCATTTTCTGGGTGTAGATGTTCGACCAGGTGTTTTCCTGGCCATCGACCACGCCGGTCTGCAGCGCCTGGTAGACGTCCGAGAACGCCATCACCTGCGGGATCGCGCCGAGCGTGCGGAACTGCGCCTCCAGAACCTTCGACGACTGAATCCGGAATTTCAGGCCCTTGTAGTCGTCAGGCGAAATCAGCTTCTTGTTGGCGCTCATCTGCTTGAAGCCGTTGTCCCAATAGGCGAGACCGGTCATACCCTTGGGATCCAGGAGCTTGAGCAGTCTGGCGCCGAGCGGGCCGTCGGTGATCTTGCGCAGCGTCTTGGTGTCGGGAAGGATGTAGGGCAGGTCGAACACCTCGAATTCGCGGATGCCGATCGGTCCGAACTTGGAATTCGAGGGCGCCAGCATCTGCACCGCGCCGAGCTGCAGGGCTTCGAGCTCTTCCTTGTCCTTGTACAGCGTCGAGTTCGGATAGACTTCGACCTTGACCTTGCCGCCGGTATATTTTTCCGCCAGTTCCTTGAATTTTTCGGCGGCCTTGCCCTTGGGCGTATCGGCGGCGACGACGTGACTGAATTTGAGGACGATCGGCGACTGCGCCGAAGCCGGTCCGACCAAAGCCAATGCCGCGATCGATGCCGCAGCCAGGATCAATTTACGCATGTAACCTCCCGCGTATTAGTGGAGCGCGGAGCCCCTGCCCCGACACTCAAATCCAGCGGCACCAATACAGAGAAGCGGTGCCAATTGCCATTGCCCTTTTAGACCCGTCTGGAACAGGCTTTGCGGGCTTGCTGCAGTGCAAAACGCGGCGCCGAGAGCGCCGCGTTTTGGGTCTTCGATCGTCATTCCGGGGCGATGCGAAGCATCGAACCCGGAATCTCGAGATTCCGGGTTCGCGCTACGCGCGCCCCGGAATGACGGCAGAACGGATCACCCCGCCGCCGCCGCGGGCACGTCGCGCTGGCGCTTCATGACGATCTTGTTGAGCGCGCCGAGATAGGCTTTGGCCGAGGCCACCAGCGTGTCGGGATCGGCGGCACGCGCGGTCATCGAGCGGCCCTCATGGGCGAGCCGCACCGACACTTCGGCCTGCGCGTCGGTGCCTTCGGTGACGGCATGGACCTGGTAGAGTTCCAGCTTGGCCTCATGCGGCACCAGCAATTTGATGCAGTTGAAGACGGCGTCGACCGGCCCGTTGCCCTCGGCTTCCTCGATCCTGATCTGGCCGTCGACATCGAGCTTCATGGTGGCGCGCTGCGGACCGTGGGTGCCCGCGATCACCGTCAGCGAGGCCAGCTTGATGCGGTCATGGGAGGCGGCGATCTCCTGGTCGACCAGCGCCTCGATGTCCTCGTCATAGATGTCCTTCTTGCGGTCGGCGAGCGCCTTCATCCGCACGAAGGCGTCTTCCAGCTGGTTGGCGCCGAGCTTGTAGCCCATCTCCTCCAGCTTGTGCACGAAGGCGTGCCGTCCGGAATGCTTGCCGAGCACCAGCGAGGACTGCTTCAGGCCGACCATTTCGGGCCGCATGATCTCGTAGGTCGAGGCGTCCTTCAGCACGCCGTCCTGATGGATGCCGCTTTCATGCGCGAAGGCGTTACGGCCGACGATCGCCTTGTTGTACTGCACCGGGAACGAGGTTGCCGCCGACACCAGTTTCGAGGCCCGGGTCAGCTGCGTGGTGTCGATCTTGTTCCACCACGGGAACTTGTCGTTGCGCACATTGATCGCCATCACGACTTCTTCGAGCGCGGCATTGCCGGCCCGCTCGCCGATGCCGTTGACGGTGCATTCGATCTGCCGCGCGCCGCCGGCGATGCCGGCCAGCGAGTTGGCCACCGCCATGCCGAGGTCGTTGTGGCAATGCACCGAAAATACCGCCTTGTCGGAATTCGGCACCCGCTCGATCAGGGTGCGCATGAAGGCGGTGTATTCCTCAGGCACCGTATAGCCGACAGTGTCGGGAATGTTCACCGTGGTGGCGCCGGCCTTGATCACGGCCTCGACGATGCGGCAGAGGAAATCCATCTCGCTGCGGGTGCCGTCTTCCGCCGACCATTCGACGTCGTCGATGTGGTTGCGGGCGCGGGTGACGTTGGCGACCGAGGTTTCCAGCACCTGCTCCGGCGTCATGTTGAGTTTCACCCGCATATGCAGCGGCGAGGTCGCGATCACCGTGTGGACCCGGCCGCGTTTGGCGAATTTCACCGCTTCGGCGCAGCGGTCGATATCCTTCGGATGCGCGCGCGCCAGGCCGGCGATCACGGCGTTCTTGGAGCGCCGCGCGATCTCGCTGACGGCCTGGAAATCGCCTTCCGAGGTGATCGGGAAACCGGCCTCGATGACGTCGACGCCCATGTCGTCGAGCATTTCGGCGACCTCGAGCTTCTCCTCGAAACTCATGGTGGCGCCGGGGCACTGTTCGCCGTCGCGCAAGGTGGTGTCGAATATGATGACGCGGTCCTTTTCGGACTTGTTGACGGTGGCCATTTCGAAAATTCCTTCAAGATGATGCGCGGCTGTCTGCGCGCGGATGGGTCTGGTGATCTCGCGCAACCCCTGAGTGCCCAGGCTCAAAAAGCCCAGACGGCCCTCAGGGGCAGATAAGAAGCAGCAGCCCGCCGAGACGCCGGGTGGGCAAGGACGCAGCCGGGATCGCCAAGGGATCGGCGGCGATGGCCGCTTTCCCCCGAACTCCGAACATTTGGCTGCGAATCAGCATTGCCAGACCCTTTGGAAGCCCGATTCTCGGCCAAAACCATTGACGGTTCGTTGCCGGAGAGGCGCTTCCGTATTCGTTCTAGACGACAAATGCGGGCCGCGGCAATGCCAAAAGTGAGTCAGTCGGGCTGACATAGTTTGCGTGGGGCCGCCGACACCGTCAGTGCGGGCCGACGGGCCGCACGAAGCGTCGCCCCATATTCCGATGTCATTGCCCGGCTCGACAGGGCAACCCGGTAAGCCGCTGCTTCTCGATCCAATCACTGGCCTCTTTGGAATACTGGATCACCCGCTTGCGCGGGTGATGACAAGTGAGATCGTCATTGCGAGCGAAGCGAAGCAATCCATCTTTTCTTTCTCGTTGCAGCATGGATTGCTTCGCTGCGCTCGCAATGACGTGGAGACATAGGTTCGCATTCTCGCCGCCTGCATTTTTTGCGCGAGGCATCCTTTTAGTCCCGCCCCCCAGTCAAAGGGCGCAGGGAATGCCGGGCGCTCGATGCACCCGCAGCCTCGCGTACGATAAAAAACAAAGTACACGAGTGTAGTCACCACAGGTCACACCGGTATCACCCGGCATTCCCCACGCAATGGTTTTAACGGCTGCTACGTGCTCGCCCCGGTGCTTCGGGCTTGTTGGCCACCGTCGCCCGCGTGCCTTAACGCGAACTTGACACCAGCGTCGAGATGCCAGGCCCACACGTCTTTGCCGTCCGCCTCAGGTGCCCCCGTCAGAGGCGCCATTCGCGTCCACCGCATCCCGCCCCGCGTTTCGTGACGTGCGCAACGCCCCTTTGATGGGACGGGATGGCGGCAATATAGGATAATCCGAATATTCGGCAAAGAAGAATATTTTTTCGATAAGGACTTGACAAGCGGATCGACAAGGGCGTTGGAATGTGGGTGATTTGCCCGTCGGGCCACGATCTCGCCTCCACCTGACCGCGACTTCGATCAGCCGCTGGGTGGACAGGATGTTCGGCAAAAGAGCGCAACCTTGACCAAAGCGCGCAACCGAGATGTCCGCGCTACCGTGATGAACCGACATCTTCGGATACGCATGCGATGTCGGAAATGTTCCAGGAGCGAACACCGGCGCGTGGTTAGGGCCGTCTGACAAGATCAGAGAGGCGGTCGCGGATGCATCCAGTGTTGCTGCAAAAAGTCTACGAAGGCGCGCACTTTCGGCAGAAGCAGGCGGTTGCGCAGGGTCAGGATGCTCAATGGCGTGGGCGGCCGCTGATAGGCCTTGAGCACAATCCTGAGTCGTCCGTCAGCGAGACAATGCGCGACCTGCCAGGATGGTACTTGGACGAGCCCGGCCCCTGCCAAGGCAGCACTGACCAACGCATCGAAGTCATTGGCGCAAAGCCGGGTTGGAATGCGCAGAGATTTTCGCACTGCGCCGTCCTGGAAGCTCCATTCCGCCACGCCTGGTACATCGCCGAAGGTCAGGCAGTCCTGCTCGACCAGGTCGTCCGGCGTCGCCGGCTCGCCGCGCCGGCGCAGATAATCCGGCGTAGCGCAGACAACAAGCTGGATGTCGTCGAGCTTGCGGACAATCAGGCCTGAGTCTTCCAGCGGTCCAATGCGAAGGGCAACGTCGATACCCTCCTCGGCGAGATGTACCGGCCGATCCACCAGCGTCAGATCGATCGAGACCCGGGTCTGCTCGGCCAGAAAACCGGGCAGCATCGGCGCCAACCGCAACCGACCGAGCAGCGATGGAGCGCTCACATGCAACCGGCCGGAGGCTACTCCCATCTGCGTCGTCAGGCCGCGTTCCGCCTCGGCGACCTCCTCCAAAATCTGCTTCGCCCGTTCGTAGTAGAGTAGACCGGACTCTGTCAGCGAGAGATGGCGCGTCGTCCTCTCGACAAGCGTGGTGCCGAGGGCCTCTTCGAGCGCGATGAGCTGGCGGCTGACGGAGGTCAGGGAAAGACCCAACTGACGGCCTGCGGCCGACAGATTCCCCGCATCCGCAATCCTGACGAACACCCGCATCGCGGCAAACTTATCCATAAGCGGATTATCGCGAAAAACGGAAAGATGTCTCGCCAAATCTCTAGGTACTCATCGAAACCGGGAGACTCCACATCTCGGACAACGCGGGCTCGGCGTCCTGTGCGCAACCAGCCTGCCAACAACCCGGCCTTCCCCTTCGATTACATGAAATGAGGAATGCCCTAACGACGAGGTAACATTATGAACCCAATTTCACGTCGCAACATTCTTGCCGTCGGTGCCGCCGGCGGGCTTCTGGCCGCAAGCTCCGCGGCCATGGGGCAGACGAGCCCGCAGCTCCCGCAACCCAGTCGCGCTGCAGGTTTTGGCGGAAACGTCCCGGGCCCACGCGATATCACGCGCGATCGGGAAAATCCCGACATGCTCGATCCACCCTCGACGGATCAGGGCACGCTGCCGAATTTGCGTTTTTCTTTTGCGGATGCGCATACAAAACAGACCGACGGCGGCTGGACGCGGCAAGTCACTCAGCGCGAGCTCGGCATCGCCACGACTCTGGCGGGCGTCGAGATGCGGCTGAACGCCGGCAGTATCCGCGAACTGCATTGGCACAAGCAGGCCGAATGGGCCTACATGCTTTACGGCACCGCCCGCATCACCGCGATTGACCCGGATGGCAATAATTTCGTCGACGACGTGGGCGTTGGCGACCTCTGGTATTTCCCCGGCGGCATGCCGCATTCGATCCAGGGATTAGGTCCCGACGGCTGCGAATTTCTGCTGGTCTTCGACGATGGATCCTTCGACGAAGATGACACGTTCCTCATCACCGATTGGTTCAAACACATCCCCCAGGAGGTTTTGGGCAAGAACTTCGGCGTCTCCGGCGATAACTTTGCGCATCTGCCCGATCCGAGCCAGCGCTACATCTTCAAATCCGAAGTGCCCGGACCGCTCGGTCCTGACAGGCTGATGGGGGCCAAGCCCGTGCCGCAAACCTTTAAGCATGGGCTCATGGCGCAAGACCCGATCCGCCTCAAAAGTGGAACCGTGCGCATCGCCGATTCGAGTGTATTCAAAGCATCGAAAACGGTCGCCGTCGCTCTGGTCGAAGTCGAGCCGGGCGGGATGCGCGAACTGCATTGGCATCCCAACGTGGATGAATGGCAATATTACATCGAAGGGCAAGGACGCATGGGTGTGTTCGGGGCTCAGGGAACGGCTCGCACATTCGACTATCGGGCCGGTGATGTCGGCTATGTACCGTTCGCGATGGGCCATTACATCGAGAACACCGGTAACACGCCGTTGCGCTTCCTGGAGATGTTCAGAAGCAGCTACTACGCAGACCTCTCGCTCGACCAGTGGATGGCGCTGACGCCGCCGCAGCTACTGCAGGCGCATTTCCCCCTCGGCCGGACCGTGATGGAGAATTTGCACAAAAAGAAGTATCCGATCGTGCCGGCCTGAGCATCCCCGTGATGCGGCGCGCCGCCTGGTCGCAATTGCGACGGTGGCACGCCGCGTCCGATCTATGCCGGACACTTGCTCCAATCGCCGACGCGGGTGTCAGCGCCGCCGTCAGAAGCGGCAACCGTAATCCGCAACCGGCCGGACGCTACTCCCCTCTGCGCCGTCAGGCCGCGTTCGGCCTCAGCGACCTCCTCCAAAATCTGCTTCGCCCGTTCGTAGTAGAGAAGATCAGCCTCCGTCAGCGACAGATGGCGCGTCGTCCTCTCGACAAGCGTGGTGCCGAGGACTTCTTCGAGCGCGATGAGCTGGCGGCTCACGGAGGTCAGGGAAAAACCCAGCTGACGGCCTGCCGCCGACAGGTTTCCGGCATCCGCAATCCCGACGAACACCCGCATCGCCGCGAACTTGTCCATGAGCGCATTATCGCGAAAGACGGGAAGATGTTTCGCCAAATCTCCGGATACTGACCAAAACCACGAGGCTCTATGTGTCTGTCGTTGGAAGACAGAACAGAGGAGCGAGCCATGAAGATCTGCGTTTTCGGCGCCGGGGCGATCGGCGGTTACATGGCCGGGGAACTCGCATTGGCGGGCCATGAAGTGTCTGCCATTGCCCGCGGCGCGCACCTGGCGGCCATTCAGAGCCACGGGCTCAAGTTGATCGTGGATGGACAGACACGCACTGTGGATTTACCGGCAAGCGAGGACCCCGCCGCGTTTGGTCCGCAGGACGTCGTGATTTGCGCGCTGAAGGCGCAGCAGGCCCACGCCAGCGCGGGCGCGTTCGCTCCGCTGCTCGGTCCGCGCACCGCCGTTCTGACAGCGATGAACGGAATTCCCTGGTGGTATTTCTACAAGGAGCGCGGCGCGCTGGACGGCCATCATTTGGAAAGCGTCGATCCCGGTGCGGCGCAATGGAACGCGATTGGACCAGAGCGCGCCATCGGCTGCGTCGTCGATCCCGCCTGCGAGGTCGTGGCGCCCGGGGTGATCGAACATCGCCTCTTCAAGCGCTTCACTATCGGCGAACCCGACGGCTCCACCTCGGACCGCATCGTGGCCCTGCGCGCTGCCCTGGTTTCGGCCGGCTTCGATGCACCGATCCGCGACACCATCCGCTGGAGCATCTGGCTCAAGCTCTGGGGCAACGTCTGCTTCAACCCGATCAGCGCCCTTACCCTCGCGACCCTGGATCGCGTCACCTCCGAGCCCGGGCTGCGCGCCCTGTGCAAGTCCATGATGGCTGAAGCGCAGGCGATAACGGCATCGCTCGGTCTCACCATTCCCAAACATATGATGGAGCGGCGGCTGAACGCAGCCGGTTCCGTCGTCGGTCACAAGATTTCGATGCTGCAGGATCTCGAACGGGGCCGATCCCTCGAGATCGATGCACTCGTCACCGCCGTTCAGGAAATGGGCCGCCTCGTCAAGGTCCCAACGCCAACGATCGACGCGGTGCTTGCCTTGGTGCAGGAGCGCGGCCGGCAAGCTGGACTCTACAGTAACGACGTCAGCCCAATTGATGGGAGCGACGAATGCTCAGATTACAGGCTCGATTGAGCACCAAACAGGGCAGGCCTCGCGCCGCAGCAATCGCCCGCGCACTGGAAAAAGAGGAGAAGACAGTGACCATAGACAATGCATCTTACGACCGCTCATGGCCGGTGGCACGCAGCCCTCAACCGTCCTCGTCGATCAGCTTTGGCATGACGCTGGTGATGGCGATTGCGTGCGGCGTGGCGGCTGCCAACATTTACTATAACCAACCCATGCTCGGCATCATGGAAGCCGCCTTCCCGGGCCAGGTCACGGTGATCGGGCTCGTGCCAACGGCGACGCAACTCGGTTTCGCCGCCGGCCTTTTGTTGCTGGTGCCGTTGGGCGACCGCTTCGAACGGCGGCGTCTTATCCTGATTCAGTTCGCGGCGCTCGCGCTGTCGCTGGCCGCCGCTGCTCTCGCTCCCAACGCCTGGTCACTCGTGGTTGCTTCCGCACTCGTCGGAGTGACGTCAAGCGTGGCCCAGCAGATCGTGCCTTTCGCGGCCGAGTTGGCCGAACCGAGCCGCCGCGGCGCGACCATCGGAACCGTGATGAGCGGCCTGCTCTGCGGCATCCTGTTTGGCCGCGCCCTTGCCGGCGCCGTTGGCGACCACCATGGCTGGCGCGCCATGTTCTGGCTCGGCTTGCTCCTGGCGGTTGCGGTCGGCTTGTTGTTGGCGGGGGTCTTACCCAGAAGTCGGCCCAGGACGCGGGAAGGCTACGGCGCCCTTCTCAAATCTCTGGTCATCCTCTGGCGGGAAGAGCCGGAATTGCGACGGGCGACCATCATCCAGGGCTGTCTGTTCGGCTCGTTCAGCGTCCTCTGGACTATCCTGGCGCTGCAACTCGACGCCCGATACCACCTTAGCGCCGAAATCGCCGGCCTGTTCGGCATCGTCGGTGCGGTCGGCGTGCTCTTTGCCCCTATCGCCGGGAAGATCGCAGACCGAAGAGGCCCTCATGCCGTCATCGGACTTGGCAGCGTCATCATGCTTGCGTCCTGGCTGGTTTTTGAGGTGTGGGGCATGGTCGCCGGCCTGATCGTCGGCGTCATCTTGCTGGACTTCGGCGAGCAAGGTGCGCTGATCTCGAACCAGCACGTCATCTATGCGCTTCGCCCGGAAGCGCGTAACCGCCTGAACACGATCTTCATGGGCGGAATGTTTGTGGGCGGCGCGGTCGGCTCAGCGGGCGCGAGCCTGGCTTGGGAATTCGCCGGCTGGCCCGCTGTCTGCGCTTTCGGGGCAGCCCTGGTCGCAATCGCCTTGGGCCTGCATGCCTGCGGTCGTGTGGCCAAGAAGCGGGTGGGCTGAACACCATGCTACGGTGAGCCGTCCGTCATTTCTGGAAACAGGCGCAACCGTCGACACGGACGGTCAGACGGCGGTGGCGCCTTCAGTCTCTTTTTTGACGAAGCGGATCGTCCCGCACTCACCTCTTGGGATAGTGCGTGTAAATGTAATCCTGTGCCGCTACCGTCGTATGGCACGCATACCCGCATTTTGCGTCGTTGCCTTCCGGCGTAAACGTGTCGGAGGCGGCATCATAGTTGAAATTGCCGTAGGCCCATCCGTGGGTGTCCGGGAATCTCTTGGAATCTTTTTCAATTGTCGCAACCGCCTTGAGGGTATCGGGCACCATCACGAAATACGGGGCCACGGTGTTCTTTTTGAAGGTCCACTCGATTTTCACAATCTTGGACCCCTCGGGAAAAAGCTTGCCGTCCGCTGGCAGGCCTTGCCTGTACGCGTCCATCATCACCTCATTGGCAACGATGACCTTCAACAAAGTTTGGGTCTGACTGACGGCGACAACCTTCCAGTTCTCGTATCCTTTGAAGTCACCAAACGAGAGCTCGCCCAATTTCAGCGTGTACCTGTCCTGCGCCGCAAGGGCCACGGCTATACTGCCCAAGGTAGCAAGCACTCCCAGAATTATCGTAACCATCGAGGACGGTTTTCTAATCACGGCTCACTCCTGCGTTGTTAAATGGATAGCTCCTGCGTTGTGAATTCCAAGCCGACATCAACGGTGATCAGGCCGGCGTTGGCGCCAAGGAACGGCGCCAGCCAAGGCGGCTCTCAGGCCAGCATGATCCGGGTGATATCTTCGCCAGTGTCGGAATCGATCACGACGAAATCGACCTTTCGAGCGGCCCATTCGCGCAATTCATCGAGATCATGGTCGTCGAGATTGTCATCGACAAGGAATCCCCTTGGGAGGGATCTGGAGCGATGATATCTGATCCTGATCGGCTCTTGCCGTGCCATCGGATTGCTCCCACTTCCCTGCACACAATTGAAATTGCGAACAGCGCTAAGGCAGCCTTACGTTCCCTGGGGCGTTACTTCGATTTCGATCCAGCCTCACCGTATCGGGGACCGGCCGGAATTTAACAATTTCCGACATTGAAAGGTAGCCCCGCTGGAAACAGGTTTGTTGCCGGTTATTTCCGGACGCCGCCGCTCGCGATCAGCCAGCGCCGGCCATCCGTCACCTCTGGAAACAGGCCCCATATCGCCACGCATAATCACGCGGGCACGGCGGGCGTGGCCTGTTGCCGGCGGGGCATTCGTTGGGGGCGGCGCGAGTGGTCCAGCCATCGATGACGCATGCGCCCTGCGACGTGTCATGGCAGCCCGGTCCGCATCCGCCCGCCCTGGCCGCGCCGACGACGGCGAGGTTGCCGGCGAACGCAATGACAAAGAACAGATTCCTCACGATTGCCTCCATGATTGGAGGAGCCGGATGCCAAGAGATCCTGCAATCCGGTCTCCGACTGACTGACTTTGCAAGCTCGATATCAATACGTTGGCGTACCGGCGTTCCGCCGGCCACATTCCAGTGAATGATGATAGCAAAAACACGGACGAACGTGTTCACGAGCAGGTGTTTATTTCACTTCGACCACGGCAAGATGACGGACCGGAGCCTGCGGGGTCAGATGGCGGCGATAGTCTGCACTTCGACCAGGAAGGCTTCCTTGACCAGCCGGTCGACCATCAGAAGCGTGTTCGGCGGGTACTTGCCGTCCGGAAACATTTTTCGGAATTCGCGCAGGCGAAACGCCATGAATTTCGGGATGTCCTGCGAATGGACCAGGTAGGTCGTGAACTGAACGACGTTGGCCCAGGAGGCGCCGGCCGATCGCAGCGCCGCCTCGATATTGGAAAAGACCTGCGCGGTCTGAACGTCGAAGTCGCCTTCGCCGATCACGTTGCCCGCGGCGTCGCCCGACAGCATGCCGGCGATGAACAGGAATTCGTTCGCTCTTACCCGCGTCACATGGGTGTATTGCCCCATCGGAGGGCCGAGTTCTGCCGGGTTGTAGATGTTGATTTCCGCTGACATCGCTTCTCCTTTACGTGCTGTCCTAGAGCGTGATGAGCCTGCAGCGATTGATCACTGCTCCCTCTCCCCGCTCTTTCGCGGGGAGAGGGCTGGGGTGAGGGGCTCTCTCGGCATCGGGACTCGCGGAGAGTCCCCCTCACCCGAAATTAGCTACCCGCGAATTTCGACCTCTCCCTGCGAGCGGGGCGAGGTGACCCAAATGCGCGAGAAAGTCAGGAACGCCTCGCTTCGTCGAGGAAGGCCTGCACCGCCTCGAACAATTTCAGGCGGTTTCTCTCCATGATGATGCTGTGCGTGCCTTCGGCGAGCGCGACATAGCGTTTGCCCGGCGAATTGACCAGCAGCGGAAACAGCGTCTGCGCCATGTAGGGCGGGGCGTCGTGATCCCATTCGGCTCCGACCAGCAAGGTGGGCACCGTGATCTTCGCCGGGTCATAATAGGGCTTGCCGGCGCCAAAGAACTCGCTCGAGTCCTGCATCACGCCGTTAGGGGCGCGAACCACCGGCGGGGTCATCTGGGCTCCGACCGGATCGGTCGCAAACGTCGCATCGGCCCAGGCATCGAACCAGCCGGGCGGAATCAGCGCCGCCTTCTTGTCGTCGGCGACGCCGGTGTACCATCGCTCTCTGGCCTGCTCGCGGTTGACCATCCGATAGGCGCCGAGCGGGCCCGGACCGGTCTGCACCAGCGACGGCGTCTGCCTGATCCAGACCGGCGCATAGAGCACGAGCCGCTCCACCTTCTGGGCGTTCTCCGTGGTGTAGGTGGCCATCAGCGTGGTTCCCCACGACCAGCCCAAGAGATTCAAGCGCGGGATGTTGCGGCGCTGCAGGATGAAATCGACCGCGGTGCCGATGTCCTTCACCGCGGTGACGCCGCGCACGATCGGCGGATTGGCTTCCGGCTTGTCGGCCATTTCGCCCGGGCGGGTGGATTTGCCGTAACCGCGCAGATCGAGCAGCCACACGTCGTAGCCGCGCGAGGCGATGTATTCCATCCAAGAGAGATCGTCGAGCTTCAGGTCGAACGCGGTCTCCGAAGGGTAGGTGGCGCCATGGACATACAACACCGTCAGTTCGGGCCGGAACGTCTTCATGTCCGCCGGCCGCTTGTTACGAACGTAGATTTCGATGCCGGGATCGGCGGTCTTCACCATCATCTCTTCGGTGACGAGCGGCTGTGTCTGTGCAACGGCGGGAGCGGCAATGACGGCCATCATGAAAACGCCCAGCGCCAGCAGAGTAAATTTCATCGTCGCCTCCCACGTTTTTTCTTTTCAGAAAAGCCTAGCTGCAACGGCGCGGGTTGCAACGCCTTTCGAAGGCACCTCGCGTGCACGGCAGATGCGCCGGCCAACCCTACTCCGCCGCGCGCAGCGGGATCTGCGGCGGGTGCTGCGCCGCGGCCAGTTGCCGGGCGTAGAGTTCCTGCCAGGGGCTGTTGTCGTCGCTGACGAAATAGCCGCTGCGCGCACCGCGATAGACCTCGGCGTGCTCGGCGCCGGGCGGGGCGACGTGCTTGTCGCGCAGCGCGCGCGCCGCCATCAACAGCCGCCGGCGCGTGCGGGTGATCATCTGGTCCGAGGGCGCCAGATGCTCGAAGGCGTGGTCGGTGACCGGGCCCATGCTCTCGGTGATGGCCTGGTCCTGCAGATGGATGCCGTCGATGCCGCTGTAGATCGCGTTGCTCTGCTGGGCGGCGCGATCGAGCCCCCAGTCGTTTTCCGGGTTGGCGGCGAGCCGCCAGCGGCCGAGCCAGTCGGTGGTGTTCGGCAGGAATTTGTTGCCGCGCCCGGTGCCGCCGATCGGCCGGCCGTCCTTGAAGGCGGGCTGCGGCTGCGTCAACGCCGAGATGCCGCGCTTCCAGCGCAGGAAGCAGAACATGGTGTGGCCGTCGTCGAGCGGCACCCAGGCGCGCGCATGGACGTGGCTGCCGAACTCGCCGTTCGGCGCCTGGGTCCAGAACGGAAACAGGAAATTGGCGAAGCGCCAATAGGTGCTGGCGGGGCCGGCCGGCCGGTAGCCCGCGTACTGCGTGCCCCAGGGTGAATCGGCGATATGGTACTCGGGCGCACGGTTGATGATGGTGTTGTAGACCGGATCATCCTCGGATACGTCGTCCGGGTCGACATGGCCCGCATGCAGGAAACCGAAATGGGCGGTATCGATTTCGCCTTCGATCGCCTGCAAATAATTGCATTCGCGCATGATGAAGGTGACGCTGATCTCGTCGTCGGGAACGTCGAGAATTTCCAGCGCCGGCAGCGGCGGCGCCACCGCGCTCGATCCCATATAGGCCCAGACCACCCCGGCACGCTCGACCGCGGGATAGGCCTTGGCCCTCACCTTGTGCTTAAAATCCTGATGCGGCGGCACGCTCGCCATGTCGACGCAGGCGCCTGACACGTCGTATTTCCAGCCGTGATAGATGCAGCGGATGCCGCCCTGCTCGTTGCGTCCGAGGAACAATGAGGCGCAGCGGTGCGGGCAGCGATGGTCCATCACGCCGACGCGGCCGGCGCTGTCGCGAAACGCGATCAGCTTTTCGCCGAGCAGCATCAAGCGGATCGGCGCGCCGTCGGCGACGAGTTCGGAGGATTGCACCGCGGGAATCCAGTACTGACGCATCAATTCGCCCATCACGGTGCCGGGGCCGACTTGCGTGAGTTCCATCCCTTCCGCCGCTGATGTCATCGTACCCTCCCGATGCGGCCGTGCGCCGCCTGGACAGCATGCTATCATGGATTGGGTTCGGCCGGAGCCCCAGTCCGCCGCAACCCCATGCCGACAGTGCAACCCTCAGTCGGCCCTGATGTTGGCGGTTCGTACCACCTTGCCCCACTTCTCGGTTTCGGCGGCGATGTGGCTCGCGAAGTCTGCGGGGGAGCCGGCAAACGGCGTGGCGCCGAGGTCGGCAAAGCGAGCCTTCAATTTTGCATCGGCAAGGCCCGCATTGATCTCGGCATTCAGCTTGTCGATGATCTCTGCGGGCGTCTTCGCCGGCGCACATATGCCGAACCAGCCGCTGGCCTGGTAGCCGGGCACGAACTCGGCCACGGCCGGGACATCGGGCAACGCCTCCGAACGCTCCGCCGAGGTCACCGCCAGCCCACGAAGCTTGCCGGCCCTGACATATTCGATCGAGGAGGACATCGGGCTGAACATCATCTGCACCTGGCCCGCGAGCAGATCGGTCAGCGCGGGCGGCGAACCGCGATAAGGCACGTGCACCATGTCGACGCCGGCCATGATCTTGAACAGCTCGCCGGCCATGTGCGGCCCGGTGCCGTTGCCGGGCGAGGCCATGTTGAGCTTGCCGGGATTGGCCTTGGCGTAGGCGATGAATTCGGCAACCGTCTTGGCCGGAAACGACGGCGGCACCTCCATGCAATAATTCTCATGGTTGATGCTCGCGACCGGCGCCATATCGCGGATGAAATTGTATTTGAGTTTGGTGTAGAGCGTGGCGTTGACCGCGTTCTGCAGCCCCGCCTGCAGCAGCGTATAGCCATCGGCCGGCGCGTCGACCACCGCTTCGGTGGCGATATTGCCGCCGGCGCCGGGCCGGTTCTCGATGATGAACTGCTGGCCGAGCCGCTCGGATAGAAATTGCGCCATCAGGCGCGCCGCGATGTCGGGCGCCCCGCCGGCGGCGAAGCCGACGAACACGCGCACCGGCCGCGCCGGATAGGTTTCCGCGCGGGCGACGCGCGGGATCGCGGGAACAGCGATGGCGAGCCCGGCGAGACGCAGGAATTGGCGACGCGGAAGCTTCATCGCAGTCCCCTCGCAAAATGCCGGCCGTGATGACCTCACTGCGGCGCGAAAAAATCCCGACCGATCCAGCCCGTTCGGTCCTCTTGTAGCACGGAAATCCGCCCTTCGCCTATGAAGCGGCTCACACGATTTCTGCGAGACGCCGGCCGCGCAGGCGCCCGGCCCGGCTATTTCTTTGCCGCTTTCGCCGCGGCCGTCCGCTTCCTCGCCCTGCCCTTCTTCCTGCGCTTGCCTTCGTCTTCCAGCGCCTTGCGAATGGGCCCGAACTCCCGCAGCGAGGCCTGGTCGGCGCGCGGGAAACGCAGATTGAGGGTTTCAAGCGCGGAGACGATCGCCGACCCGATCACCACGCGTGCGAACCATTTGTGATCGGCCGGCACCACATGCCACGGCGCCACGGCGCTCGAGGTATGGCGGACGATGTCCTGGTACACGGCCATGTAGCGTGGCCAAAACGCGCGCTCGCTGATGTCGGCCATCGAGAACTTCCAGTTCTTGGCGGGCTCGTCGAGCCGGTCGAGGAACCGCTTGCGCTGCTCTTCCCTTGAAATGTTGAGGAAGAATTTCAGGATCACGGTGCCGTTGCGCGTCAGATAGCGCTCGATCGCCGAGATATCCTCGAACCGCTCGCGCCAGATTTTCTCCGCGACCAGTTTTGGCGGGATCTTCTCCTGCCTGAGCAGTTCCGGGTGCACCCGCGTCACCAGGCATTCCTCGTAATAGGAGCGGTTGAAGATGCCGATGTGGCCGCGCTGTGGCAGCGCGATCATGCAGCGCCACATGAAATCATGGTTGAGTTCGAGCGTGGAAGGCTGCTTGAACGAATGGACCTCGCAGCCCTGCGGATTGACGCCGTCGAACACGCTCTTGATGGCGCTGTCCTTGCCGGCGGCGTCCATGCCCTGGAAGATCAGCAGCAGCGACCAGCGGTCCTGCGCATAGAGCTTTTCCTGGAAATCCTTCAGCCGGCTCCTGTTGGCGTCGAGGATTTTTTCCGCCTTGTCCTTGTCGAGACCGCCCTTCTCGTTGGTCTTGACCGACCTGAGATGGAATTCGCCCGAGCCGTCGAAGCGAAACGGCTCGATGAAGGGTTTCAGTTCGGCGCTAAGGAATCCCTTGGGCTTCTTGCTCATGATGGCGTCTCTCCGGTCGAACACCAAATGCTACATTGCACGGGCGATTGGCGCCAGAATGTTCGTCATTGCGAGGAGCGCAGCGACGAAGCAATCCATACTTCCGTTGCGGCTTCATGGATTGCTTCGCTTCGCTCGCAATGACGATACGGTCTATTTCGTCATCTGCGCCTCCATGAACGCGGTGACGAAGCGCGGCATCGCGGGGGTGAAATCGTCCCTCCCGCGCACCAGATGGATGGCGGAAAGTTCCGGCTGCGACTGCCTGGCGAGATTGGCTTCGATCCGCTCGCGCAGCACCTCGCCTGTTACATCGACGTCCAATATCCTGATCATCGCAATCGCGCTGGCTGCGACGACGCAGTCCCAATGCGCGGCCGCGCGATAGTCCGCAGGCCGCAGTCCGGTTTCCTCCTCGACTTCGCGGGCAGCGCTGCCGGCGATGTCGACCTTACCATGGCTGATATCGTCGAGGTCGGGCGTTCCCGACGGAAAATAGACGCGGCCGGCATTCGAGGTGTGCCGGCCCATTTCGCCGAGGACGAAGGCGCCGTCGCAGGCGCGCAGCGCGCCCATCCCGAATCCGTTGAACACGCTTCTGTCGGGAAAGCCCCAGTCGCGCCAGGCCAGGAAGCTTGCGAAATCGGCCTCGAAATAAGACGCTGCGAACCGCTCCCCGTCGAAAACGGGATCGCGCGCCAACAGGATGCGGCCGTTCCAGATCGGCTTTTCGCGCGCCTTGACGGCGAAATGCGCCTCGATCTCGGCATGGCGGGCTTGCGCGAACGGCCACGGTTTTGGCTCAAAAACCAGATCGAGCGTGGTGACGCGATGGATGACGGGAAGCGTCATGCCGCTCGATCGGGCCTATTTCGCATTCATCCCCGTCGTCTTCCCGGCCTGCTCGACGAACCTGTTGGTGAAGGTTTTCGCAACGTCGACATGGGCCTTGGCGACCTCAGGCGAACTCTCGCTGAACACCGCGAGCACGGCATCGGCGCCCTTGGGGTCCATCCTGCCGGTCTCCGAATACATCGGGATCGTGTTCTTCAGCGCGGCGAGATATTGTTCCTTGTTCTTGCCGACCATCTCCGGCGGCATCTTGGCCATGATGTCCTCGGCCGAATGCGAATGGATCCAGCCAAGCGTGTTGACGATCGCATTGGTCAGCGCCTGGGTTTCCTTCTCGTGGGTGGCGACCCAGCTTGCCGTGGCATAGAGCGCGCCGCCCGGATATTCGCCGCCGAATACGCTAAGCGTATCCTTCTGCGTGCGGGTATCACTGAGAATCTGCAGGTCCGGATGGCCGGCCTGCAGCACGGTGACGGAAGGATCGAGCATCACGGCGGCATCGATCTGGCCCTGCTCCATGGCGGCGACCGCGGTGGCGCCGAGGCCGACGCCGATCACCGAGGCGCTGGTGGGATCGAGGCCGTTCTTCTTCAAGAGATATTTCAGGAAGAAGTCGGTCGAGGAGCCCGGCGCGCTGACGCCGACTTTCTTGCCGGCCAGATCCTTGATCGATTTGATCTCGCCATTGTGCGAGGGCGAGACCACCAGGACCAGGCCCGGATAGCGGTCATAGACCACGAACGCGACCAGCTCCTGCTTCTTGGCGGCGAGATTGACGCAGTGGTCGAAATAGCCTGACACCACGTCAGCGCTGCCGCCGAGCACGGCCTTGAGCGCGTCCGAGCCGCCCTTGAGGTCGACCAGCTCGACGGCAAGCCCGGCCTTGTCGAATTCGCCGAGTTGTTTGGCCAGCACCGTCGGCAGATAGCACAGGCAGGCGCCGCCGCCGATCGCCACCGTGATCCTGGTTTGCGCTGCGGCAAATCCTGACGTCAGCACCAGCACCAGCAGCGTTCCGGCCAGCCGGCCGAACAACTTTCTCATGATTTCCTCCATCGGGTTGCCGGCACGATAGAGCAGCGCGCAAGGCTTGAGAAGGCGACTTTGGTGCCAAGCAGCATGGGCGAGACCGGTTTCGGTTTGAGGGCAGGTCCCGCGGTTTATTCCATCGCGGCCAATTGATCTTTTCGTCGTATCGAGCGCGCTTGGCCGGGTCGTCCGCTGGTCAAGCCCGGCCCGGCGGCCTAACATCGGCGCACAAAAACACCACAAGGGGAGGCCCGACCATGAATCGCATCGCCACGACGCTATCGATCGCCGCCGCGTTCGCCGCCGGCTGCGGCATCACGCATTTGATGCAACCCGCCCACGCCGCCGCCGAGAACATCACGGCGCAGGTCATTCACACCGGTGAACTGGAAGGCGACGCGCTGAGCCCGGCCAATGCATCGGGCATGCGCAACAAGTTGTTCGTCGCCGTCGACGGCGCCACCGTCGCGATCCAGGACGGCAACACGCCGAAACACATGCATCCCAACGCCAACGAGATCCAGTACATCCTCGAAGGCACCGGAACGATTTGGCTCGGCGACAAGGAAGTGGCCGTGAAGCCCGGCGACCTCGTCATCATCCCGCACGGCACCCCCCATGGCGGCACCAAGGTCACGGGGCGGACGATCAAGGCGATCGCGATCAAGACGCCGCCGCAGACACCGGATGATATCAAGCTGTTGAATTGACGACCGCGGCCTTCACCGTCATTGCGAGCGTAAGCGAAGCAATCCATCCTTCTCTCTTAAGAAAGATGGATTGCTTCGTCGCTACGCTCCTCGCAATGGCGGCAAGGCCTATCCCCGCCCCTCGACCGCGTCCGGCCGCCACACCAGCAACCGCCGCTCGACCATCGTCACGCCGAGATCGATCAGGATGACGAAGGCCGACAGCACGAACATGCCGGCGAACACGCCGGCGACGTCGAACACGCCTTCGGCCTGCTGGATCAGATAGCCGAGGCCTGCCGCCGATCCCAGATACTCGCCGACCACCGCACCAACCACCGCAAAGCCGACCGAGGTATGCAGCGAGGAGAACATCCACGACAGCGCCGAGGGCCAGTAGACGTGCCGCATCAGCTGCCGTTCGCTCATGCCGAGCATGCGGCCGTTGGCGAGCACGGTGGTGGAGACCTCGCGGACGCCCTGATAGACGTTGAAGAACACGATGAAGAACACCAGCGTGACGCCGAGCGCCACCTTCGACCAGATGCCGAGCCCCAGCCACAGCGTGAAGATCGGCGCCAGCACCACGCGCGGCAGCGCGTTGGCCATCTTGACATAGGGATCGAATACCGCGGCGACGATCGGCTGGCGCGCGAACCAGAACCCGACGGCTACGCCCGAGAGCGAGCCGATCGCAAAGGCCAGGATCGATTCCCACAGCGTGATCAGGAGATGCTTCCAGATCACGCCGGTCGAGAACCAGTCGACAATCTGGCTGCCGACGTCGACCGGATTGGAGAAGAAGAACGGCGGCAGCCACAGCCGGCCGAACAGCGGCACGGTGGCGAGCAATTGCCACAGGCCGAGCGCCACGACGGCGACCAGCAACTGCAGGACGAGGAGTTTCAAGCGAGACATCGCCACCATCTATCTCGCGTCGTCCCGGCGAAGGCCGGGACCCATAACCACGAATGGTTGTTGCGGAAGCCGTCAGGCAGCGTGCCACAAGGCGCGGCCGCGGCGTATGGGTCCCGGCGTTCGCCGGGACGACATGCGTGCGCGGCCGTGCGGCGAGCTTGCAGCATCACGGCTTGGAGAACGTCCCGACCAAACCGGTCGCACCCTTGGCGTGGCCGTCCAGCGCCTTGATCAACTCGTCGCGGGTCAGGCCGGGCGCGAGCGCGGTTGGCTCGAGGTCGGTCGCGATCAGCGTGAAGGTGTAGTGATGCGGCGCGCCGGGCGGGGTGCAGGGCCCGAAATAGGTCGCCAACTTCATCGTGCTGGTGCCGCCGACGAATTTGTCGCTGGCCTTGGAGACCTCGCCTTCGGCAAATCCGGTGACGGATACCGGGATGCCGTAGGCCACCCAATGGCTGACGCCGCCGGGCGGACGGCCTTCCGGATCGAACATCATCAGCGCAAAGCTCTTGGTGCCCTCCGGCGGGTTTGCCCAGGAAAACGCCGGCGATATGTTTTCGCCCACGCAATTCGGATTGGACTTGTTGTTGCCGACGTTCTTCACCGCAAACCGCGCGCCATCCTTCAAATCAGGCGAGGTCAGCGTGAACGCGCCTTCCGCGCGCGCATCGTGAGAACCGCAGATCGCCGCCAGCGCCAGCGCGCCGGCCAGAATTGAACCGCGTCGAAACATGAATGCGTCTCCCATTTTGATTTTTGTTGATCGGTTCCGAGTGTAACCCTCGCCACCCCGATATCAAGGCAGCCGGTCAGCCAGTCTCCGCCGCTTGCGAGGACTGCGCATAGCCCTTCAACACCTCATCCCGCAAAACACTCCATATTTCCCGGTGCAGTGAATGAAATTCCTTGTCCAGCCGGACCTCGAAAATGTCGCGCGGGCGCGGAATCTGGACCTGCCAGTCGCCGATGATGCGCGCGGACGGCCCCGCCGACATGATCACGACGCGGTCGGCGAGCGCGATCGCCTCTTCGAGATCGTGGGTCACGAACAGCACCGCCTTGCGGTCGGCGTTCCACAATTCGAGCAGCAGATTGCCCATGATCTGGCGGGTCTGGGCATCGAGCGGGCCGAACGGCTCGTCCATCAGGAGGATCTTCGGATCGCGGATCAACACTTGCGCGAGGCCCACGCGCTTGCGCTGGCCGCCCGAGAGCATGTGCGGATAGCGGTTGCCGAAGGCGCCGAGCCCCACTGCAGTGAGCCAGCCCTGCGCGCGCTGCAGCGCGAGGGCGCGCGGCGCGCCGGCGATCTCCAGGCCGATTGCGACATTGTCGATCGCGGTCTTCCAGGGAAACAGCGCATCGGCCTGAAACAGGTAGCCGGCCTCGCGGTTGAGGCCCATGAGCGGCTGGTCGAAGATCCGCACCCTGCCCGATGCCGGCTTGAGCAGGCCTGCAGCGACGTTCAGAAGCGTCGATTTCCCGCATCCGGTGGGGCCGACGATGGCGACAAACTCGCCATGCGCGACATTGAGCCGGGCCTGTTCGACCGCGGTATAGACGCGGCCATCCGCCAGACGGAACGCCACCGTCGCGTCGTCAAGCGCGACCGCCACTGGCTTTGCCGTGTCCACCCTCGTCCCCTCCAGATATGCACGATGGCTTAGCGCTTGTGAAGGATAAGTTCAACGCAGGCACGCGACATGGTACTGAAGGCCCGGCTCTTTCTTCACCCTCCCCTGGAGGGGGAGGGTCGACGCGAATGGAATGAGCGGCGGGGTGGGGTGACAGTCTATCCCCGCGGACGGTGCCCGAGTTGAGAGATCACCCCACCCCGTCTCGCATTTCGCTTCGCGCAATGTGAGCCGACCCTCCCCCTCCAGGGGAGGGTAAGAGCCGCTAGCACGAGGCTGGACCGCATGCCAACGCCGCCCCTGATCGCCTTTGCGCATGTCGGCAAGAGCTTTGACGGCGGCCGCGTTCGCGCGGTGGACGACGTCTCGCTCGACGTCGCCGCGGGCGAATTCCTCGCCATCGTCGGCGGCTCCGGTTCGGGCAAGACCACGCTGCTGCGGCTGGCGAACCGACTGATCGATGCGGACAGCGGCACCGTCACGATCGAAGGTCAGGACGTGCGCGCGGCCGATCCGGTCGCGCTGCGCCGCCGCATCGGCTATGTGTTCCAGAGCGGCGGGCTGTTTCCGCATCTGAGCGTCGCCGCCAATATCGGGATCACGCCAAAACTGTCGGGGACGCCTGCGCCAAAAATTTCCGCGCGGGTGGACGAACTGCTCGATCTGGTGCGGCTCGATCGGACAGAATATCGCGAGCGCTTTCCGCATGAATTGTCCGGCGGGCAGCGCCAGCGCGTCGGCGTCGCGCGGGCGCTCGCGGCAGGGCCGAAGATCGTGCTGATGGACGAGCCGTTCGGCGCGCTCGATCCGCTGACCCGCGATGCGCTCGGCGACGATTTTCGCGCGCTGCATAGAAAACTCGGGCTGACCACGGTCATGATCACCCATGACATGGGGGAAGCCATCCTGCTCGCCGACCGCATCGCGGTGATGCGCGCCGGACGGCTGGTGGCGCAGGGCACGCCGTTGGAGCTTTCGCGCAACGCTGACCCTTACGTCGCCGAGCTCTTGAGCACGCCGCGACGGCAGGCCGAGCGGCTCAAAATCCTGCTGCCGGGGGATGGCGCGGCATGAATCTTTTCACCGATCCGCGCTGGGGCGAGGCGCTGGCGCATCTGCCGGATTATCTCGGCAATCACGTGCGCGTCAGCGTCACGGCGCTGGCGCTCGGGCTTCTCGTCAGCCTGCCGCTTGCGATTGCGGCACGCAATCGTCGAGCAATGCGCGGCGCGCTGCTCGGGCTCGCCTCGATCGTGCAGACGGTGCCGGGACTGGCGCTGCTGGCGCTGTTCTATCCGCTGCTGCTGGCGCTGGCGTCGCTGTCGCTTGCCTGGTTCGGATTCAGTTTTTCAGCGTTCGGATTTTTGCCCGCGGTGCTGGCGCTGGCGCTGTATTCGATGCTGCCGGTGCTGCGCAACACCATCACCGGCCTGCACAGCGTCGATCCGGCGATTCTCGAAGCCGCCCAAGGCGTCGGCATGACGCCGCGCCAGTCGCTGTTCACCGTGGAGCTGCCGCTGGCGCTGCCGGTGATGATGGCGGGCATCCGCACCGCCGCGGTCTGGGTGATCGGCACCGCCACGCTGTCCACCCCGATCGGGCAGACCAGCCTCGGCAATTACATCTTTGCGGGGCTGCAGACCCAGAACTGGGTGTTCGTGCTGTTCGGCTGCCTTGCCGCGGCGGTGCTGGCGCTAGCGGTCGATCAATTGCTGGCCCTGATCGAAAAGGGCTTGCGCTTGCGTAGCCGGCTGCGCGCGGCGTTTGGGGTTGTCGGTATCGCGGCGCTGGTGGTAGCAACGTTGGTGCCCTCGCTGGCGCGTCCGCCATCGAGCTATATCGTCGGCGCCAAAACCTTTGCCGAACAATATGTGCTGTCTGCGCTGATCGCACAGCGGCTGCGGGCGGCGGGGCTTTCGGCGACCACGCGCGAGGGTCTCGGCTCCAACGTGATCTTTGATGCGCTGGTGACCGGCGATATCGACGTCTATGTCGATTATTCCGGCACGCTGTGGGCCAACCAGTTTCACCACAGCGATATCAGGCCGCGCGAGGAGTTGCTGGGTGAATTGAAGGCTATTTTGGCGCAACAGAGGATCACGCTACTGGGCGAACTCGGCTTCGAAAACGCTTATGCGCTGGTGATGCCGCGCAGGCGCGCCGAGGCGCTCGGTATCCATTCGATCGCCGATCTCGCATCGCACGCGCCGATGATGTCGATCGCGGGCGATTACGAATTCTTCTCGCGGCCGGAATGGGCCGGCCTGCAAAAGGCCTACGGTTTGAACTTTCGCGCGCAGCGGCAGATGCAGCCGGACTTCATGTATGCGGCAGTCGCTTCCGGCGAGGTCGACGTGATCGCGGGCTATACCAGCGACGGCCTGATTGCGAAATACGATCTCGTCGCACTCGACGATATCAGGCACGCCATTCCGCCCTATGACGCCATCGTGCTGCTGGCGCCGAAGCGCGCCGGCGACGAAGCGTTGCGCGCCGCGCTGGCCCCGCTGCTCGGCAAGATCGACATCGCCGACATGCGCGAGGCCAATCTGCGCGCCGCCGGCGGCGACGGCGCGTCATCGCCGGATGCGGTGGCGCGCTGGCTGTGGGAGAAGATCGGGCGGTAGCAATTTGTAGGGTGGGCAAAGCGAAGCGTGCCCACCATTTTCAATGCTGCGCGAGAGTCGGTGGGCACGGCGCAAGTGCGCCTTTGCCCACCCTACGCAGCGACTTAAACCGGTTTGCGGTAAACGTCCTTGGTCGCGAGCTTGCCGTCGCTGAAGGTGTAGCGCTCGATGCCGCGCTGCTCCCGCTGCTCGCCGGTGTCGCGCAGCGTTTCGCTGACGCGGAAGGTCATGAAGGTCACATCGCCGGCGTGATGGTACGCCACCTCGTGAAACCGCTGCGCGGAGAATTTTGCCCTCTGCTCGGCGAGATGCGCACGGATCGCGGCGGGATCGGCCAGCGTTTTCACAACAGCGAGGCCGTCGTGGAAACTCCAGACGAAGCCGGGCGCGACGACGCGATAGAGCGCATCCATGTCGTTCTTGAACAGGGCGCGCGCAAAACCCCTGAGCAGTTCGTCTCGCTCGGCTGGCTGAGGATCCACGGCCACTTCCAGGTTATCCGCTATCATTTGACTCCTTGGGTAAAGGTCGACGCCGTTGCAGAATCGGTAGGGTGGGTTAGCCGAAGGCGTAACCCACCGATTCCTCGCGACGTCCGACTTGACGGTGGGTTACGCCTTCTCCAACCCACCCTACAAGCTACAAACTAGTGCTTGGCCTTGTGGGTCCCTTTTTTCGCAGGGGCGACTGCGGGGGCGACGGGGGGAGAGCTTGCCTCGAGCACGCTTCCGACGGTCGCAACCTGGGTTGCCTGGTTGATCGGCGCGGTCGGACGGGCGCTGTCCAGCATCTGCTCCTCGCCGAGACCGAGCGACTGCAGGCGCTTGGACGAAACCTTGAAGGTGCCGACCAGGATATCGCGGATCACGTCGGCCCTGCGCTGGCTGAGCGTCAGATTGTTCTCGCGCCTACCCGTCGACGCGGTATGGCCGATGATCAGGAATCTGTATCCGAGCAGCGTGGGATGGGTCAGCGTATCGGCGATGCGGCCGAGCGTGCGGTAGGACTCGGGCCGAACCACGGCCGCGTCCTCGTCGAACTGGATGTCGGCACTGATCTGCGGCAGTTGTGACAATTCGGGCGCGACCGGCGGACGCTTCAGCGGCGCGGCGTCGGCCTTCGACCTCGCTTTGATCCGGTCGGCCGCCTGTTGCCGCAGCGCTGCGACGTCGAGATCGGGGCTCGTTGCGGAGACGGCGAGTTTGCCGACCCAGTCGTCCGGCGCCTCCGCCGCCTGGGTCTGCGCCCGGCACGGCAGCGCCGCAAAACCGGTCAGCGCGGCGACCAGCAGGGCCACACGCAATCGGATTTTCGCATTCGCGGGCATCAGCGATACCCCGCTTCGCTGACGGCCTTGTTGCAATTGATGCCGATCCCGCGCGGTCCCGCCGCCAGGCAGGCGATGGCCTCGCCGCTGCCCTTTAGCGTGCCGGGACAGAGTTTGGCGACGTCGTGTTCGCATAATTTGGTGACCGCGGCGCGGGCCGCGACCCGCTTGGCGATTGCCTCAAAAGCCCGGCCATAGTCGCTCTTGCACTGCGGCGACAGCACATCCTGATTGCGATAAAGGCAGTCCTTCATCCTGACGGCGTCGAGATTGACGCCGCGGCAATTGGTGTCGATGTCCTTGGCGCAGCTGGCGCCCAGCAATGCCGCCGAGTCCTCGAACTTGACCGTCTGCGCCGACGCGGACGACCAGAGGACGATCGCGAGAACGACCGATATCGCGCGAATTGGGTTCATGGCTTCATATCGCATGAAGTGGGTGCGCCGGGTCAAGCTTTTGGGAGAGGAAAAAGTCAGGATTTTGCAGCGCACCGCACGGAGATTGCGGATACGCCGCCCGGCCTCTCAGGTGAAGGCGGTGGCGAGGAAAGCCGCGATGATGCCGCCGATCACCAGGTATTTCACCGCGTAGTAGGCGCGCTTGTTCCAGGCCTTCATCCGCTTGCCCAACAGCCGCACCTGATAGACCGAGCCGAAGACGCGGTTGATCCAGCCGACGTGTTCGCCCTCTTCGTTCTGGGTCGCGCTCTCGTTGATGATGTGCGTCGAGACCCAGCGGTTGACCGCGGTCATGGCGCGGGTGCGCAAGGGACGCTCGACGTCGCAGAACAGGATGATGCGGTCGTCGGAGGTGGTGTTCTCGGCATAGTGCAGATAGGTCTCGTCGAACAGGATGTCGTCGCCCTCGCGCCAATAATAGGGCTGGCCGTCGATGAAGATCCGGCATTCGCCCGCCGTCTTCGGCACCAGCAGGCCCAGATGATAGCGCAGCGAGCCGGCATAGGGATCGCGGTGCTGCACCAATTTGCCGCCGGGCGGCAGGCTTGCGAACATCGCGCCCTTGACGTTCGGGATCGAATTCAGGAGCTCGACCGTCTTCGGGCAATTGGCGAGCGCCGACGGCAGCGCAGCTCCATACCATTTCAGATAGAACCGCTTCCACCCGGTGCGGAAGAACGAGTTGAAACCCCAGTCGTTGTATTTGTCGGCGGCCTTGATCTGCCCTTGCGCGAACAATGCCAGCGCCTCTTCCCGCATGGTCTGCCAGTTGTCGCGAAGCAGGTTGAGCTCGGGGACCATTCCGACCTGCAGGATCGGCCGGTTCGGCACCGCCGAAAACAGGTACATCAGGACGTTATAGGGCGCCATGATGGTGGAATGGTCGGAAAATTGCCGCCAGAATCCGAGCCGCACCTTGCCGCGGAAATGAACCGCGACCGCGGAGCCGAGAAAGGCCCAAACCACAAGAAATTGTGGCGCGAATAGACGCATCACCATGGCGAGAAAACCCCGAAAAGGCCGCTGCAGCGCCATAGTAGCAGGTCTGCAGGGCCACACTCAAGGCTGCCGCATGCGTCCCTTCACAGGGAACCTGTGTCGGCCGGCCTACAATCCCTGGATTAGCCCCGCGTCGATCAAAAGCCGGTTGAAGCGGCGGGCCTCGCTGCCGTCCTTGCAGGCATAGAACATCCCCTTGCAGCGCAGCATGATGTCCTTCTGCTCGGCGAAGGAGGGATCGAGCGGGATGCCGGCGGCTTCCTGGATCACCAGCGGCAGATACGGGCCGTCGATGGTGTCCATGCGCGTCGGGCTCTCGACCGGTTCGAAGTTGATGGCATCGATGGCATAATAGGTCGCGTAATAGCGCGGATCGTAATTCTCCAGCTTCTTTCCGACGCCCGCTTCGCCGAGTTCCGGATCGAGCACGTGCGGCGAGAATTCCGGCTGGTGATCGCCATAGCGCACGATCAGGAACGGTTCCGCCGGAAACCGCCGTTTCAGCCCCGCGAGGAAGGCGCGGTAGTCGTCGGCGCTCATCGCCTGCCGGCGCAGATATTCGTCGACCACCGGCTCGTTACCGGGCCCGCGCCAGGATGGCATCAGGTCGGGGCGAAACTTCGTCTCCCAGGGAAAATGATTGGCGGCGAGATAGACGAACATGAACCATGGGGTATGCGGCGGCTCCTGCGCCATCAGTCCGACGGCCTTGTCGTAGAAGAAACTGTCGGGCTCGACGTCGCGGGCGCCGAGGTCATGGGCATCGTAGAAATGCTGGATGCCGGTGGTCACCTGAAAGCTGCGCGCGCTCATGAATGCGCCGAAGGCCGGATAGAGCGAAATGGTATCGTAGCCGCAGCGGCGCAGCGAAAGCGGCAGTCCGCGCTCGACGCGGCCCGAGGCGATGCGGGTGACGAAATAGGCGAAGCGGCCGAACGAGCGCGACGACAGGCCCGCGAGCACGTTGTATTCGGTGAACCAGCTCGGGCCGCCATTGCTTTCGGCGAGGAAGCTGCGCTCGCGGCCGTCGAATGATTTGAAGTGGCCGCCATAACCCTGCGGCACCTTGATGCCGCCGGCCGCGCGGATGTCGAAACTCGACTCGTCGTGGATCATGATGATGTTGGGCCGCACGCCCCTCGGATGGCAGGAATCCAGGAGCGGCACCTTGAGATGCGCATCGGCTGTCACATCCGATTCCATGAAGCCGTAATTGATGAAGTCCGACACCGCGGTCACGCCGGAGCGGGCGAATTTCGACAGGTAGCCGTCGTCGTAATAGCCGCGCCAGGCTTCATCGGGCCAGGCAAAGGCATAGCCGACCAGCGCCGCCAGGCAGGCCAAAAGACAGGCCAGCGCCGGCAGGCGGCGGATGCGGAACGGATCGAGCCGCCACAACGCAACCATCAACGGCAGGATGAGGACGGCCGCGGCGATCACCGACCAGCGCAGATTGGGGAAGATGGTGAAGAGAAATGCCGCGGTATCGCGGTCGATCACCATCAGGTCGACGAAGTTCGCGGTCATCTGGACGATGTCGTGCTTGAGCCGCGACAGCAGGACCAGCAGCACCACCAGCGTCAGCGACAGCGCGCCCGACAGCGCGGGACGCCGCAGCAGCGCGATGAAAGAGCCGTTCAGGATCCCCCATGACAGCAGAAAACAGCTGCGCGAGCCGAAATCGGTTTCGGTCTGCAGCATGAGCGCGAGCGCGGCCAGCTGCGGCGTCGCCACCGCCAATAGCCGCCAGATGCCGACCGAGCCAGGGCCGGTGGCGGCGATCGTGGGGACTGGACCTGGATTTGGCGCCGGCGCCATGGGCTTTGAGACGCTAACTCGAATCCGGCACTGGCATCTCTCCTTGGCCGGCGGTGGCCAGGAAACGGACGGCGCAGCCGGAGCCTGCGCGACGTGTCATAAAAGCGTAATGGAACCGTCATGACAGCGCAACAGAGCGGCCCGCGCTTGCGGCAATTTGCGCGCGGCAACCTTAATCGAGCCGCTTGTCGCGGGCGTTTATGCCTGCCTGCCCTCGAGCAGTTCGACATAGCGTGCTGCCGAGCGTTCAACCGCGCGGCTGCCTGCCGCCATCACCTGTCGCCCCGGGAAGGCGCCGTAGATCCGCTCGAACCGCCAGGGCACCAGCGTTCCGGCGATACGGCGGACCGTCGCTGCGGCGAGCGGCATCATGTTGGGATAGCTCCAGAGAAAGCTGACCCGGCTGAGGTCCGCCGCCACCTGAAGAATATCCCCGCTGAGGATCGCGCCCCGTCCCTCGGCGCCTTCAGCCCAATGCAGCACCGTCCCGCCGGGAAAGTGGCCGCCAAGCCGGAGCAGCGTCACGCCTTCGGCGATTTGCAGCGTCTCGCCGTGCCAGTGGCGGATGGCGGGATCGGCGCGCATCACCCATTGCGCGTCAGCTTCGTGCAGATGGACCGGACATCCAAAGGCGCGCGCCCAATCCTGCATGCACGTATAATAATGCGGATGCGAGATCGCGATCGCCCGCAAGCCGCCCAATGCGCGAACCAGCGCCTCGGTCGCCTCATCCAGTAGCGCGATGCAATCCCACAGGATATTGCCGCCTTGGGTGCGCAACAGCAGGGCGCGCTGGCCGATGCCAAATTGCGGATGGGTGTGGATTTCGAACAGGTCGCCCTCCAGCCGGCGCCAGGCGTTGACATGGCCGCCGGCGAGCTTTTCCGGGGTCGTCCAGGACTGTCCCGTTCGCGGCACGTATTGCCGTTCGTCCTGGCAGATCGGGCAGCGCGATGGTGGCGCATCGGTGTCCGGATACGAGGTACCGCAGGTGCTGCAGATGTGGATCGGCATCAAACTGTCTTCATCGCTGGGGCTGACGGCACTATCCTCGGCGCCTTCAGTCGCGCCGATACGCCCGGGTCGGGCAGAATCGGCTCATGGCGCGATGCCAAGCGCCTTGAGTTCATCATTGGCGGCATCCCATTCGAGGAAAGTGCGGGGGCAATTGCCGACGGCGAACAGGAACAGGCGGCCCGCATCATCCTTCGTCCCCTTCAACAACGACAGCTCTCCCGCATAAAAGTTCGCTTCGCAGACCTGGCCCTTCTTCTTGACGGGGTCCGGATCATCGGCCGCGGCCAGCACGGCGGCTTGTGTCATCTGGCCCAGGAACAGACCAATGACCGGCGCCGGCCATTTGGTCATGTCGACTTGCGAACTGGCCTGCGCCAGACGGCTCGCGACATTGTTGCGCCGGCCGACGATATCGAGCCACAGCGCGGTATAAGCGTCCTTGGGATCGAGGGCATTCGCCTGGTTGAAATCGGCAAGCGCTTTTGGAAGCGCACCGGCATAAAGATTGACGCGGCCGCGACTGGCGTAGATACCGGCGTTCTTCGGATCGAGGCTGATCGCCTGGCTGTAGTCGGCGACGGCGCGGTCGTAGTCGCGTTTGCGGCTATAGGCGAAGCCCCGATTCCTGTAGGCACTGGCGAATTTGGGATCGAGGCTGATCGCCTGGTTATAGTCGGCGATGGCGCGATCGTAATCGCCCTGGTGCCGGGCGTATGCGAAACCCCGATTGTTGAACGCCTTGGCGTTTTTCGGATCGAGGCCGATCGCCTCGTTGTAGTCGGCGATGGCGCGGTCGTAGTCGCCCTTGCGGCCATAGGTGTTGCCACGATTACTGTGGGCCAGCACATCCTTGGGATCGAGGCTGATGGCCTGGTTGTAGTCGGCAATGGCGCGGTCGTAGTCGCCCTTGTCGTCGTATACGTTGCCCCGACCGATGTAGGCGCTGTCGTTTTTGGGATCGAGGCTGATGGCCCGGTTGTAATCGGCCATGGCGCGGTCTTTGTCGCCCTTGTCGCGATATGCGTTACCCCGACTATTGTAGGCAATGGCGCCCGCGGGCTCGAGACTGATCGCCTGGTCATAGTCTGCGATGGCGCGATCGTAGTCACCCTTGTCCTTGTAGGCGAGGCCACGGTTTCTGTAGGCCTTGGCGTGTTTCGGGTCGAGGCTGATCGCCTGGCTGTAGTCGGCGATGGCGCGGTCATTGTCGCCCTTGTTGCGGTAGGCGAGGCCCCGGCCGTTATAGTAATCGGCATCCTTGGGATTGAGGCTGATCGCCTGGTTGCAGTCGGCGATGGCGCGGTCGTAATCGCCCTTGTTGCGATATGCCGTGCCGCGATTGTAATAGGCGTTCGGATATTGGGGGTCGAGGCCGATCGCCCGGTCATAGTCGGCGATGGCGCGGTCGTAGTCACCCTTGTCGTCATAGGTGGCGCCCCGACCGTTATAGGCATAGGCGAATTTGGGATTGAGGCTGATCGCCCGGTTGAAGTCGGCGATGGCGCGGTCGTAGTCGCCCTTGTCGTCGTAAGCGTTGCCCCGGCCATTATAGTAATCGGCATCCTTGGGATCGAGGCTGATCGCTTGACTGTAGTCGGCGATGGCGCGGTCGTTGTCGCCTTTGAGTCGATAGGCATTGCCCCGATTGTTGTAGTTGACGGCCTGGTTGTGTCCCTTCCATTTCCCCGAATTGATGCTTTGGGTGCAGGCGACGATTCGAGGCTCGGCGTCGCGCAGCGTGTCGCACGGGTCGGCGGCGGCCGGGCCGCTCAGGAAAATCACCATCGCGATCAGTGCGCTCGAAAATCCCCATTCGGTGCGGTTCATGTCGGGCCCCATGCAAAATCGATGGCGTCGAATATCCCGGCATTACGCGAAGGTTCTTGCTCGCTCGTCAAGTGCGCAGATTGCGAGGGACTAGCGCCGGGCGATGCCTTCGATGAAGAGATCGAGGATCGCTTCCGCGGTGCGCCCGACCTCACCCTCCGCCACGCCCCAGCGCGGCAAATGGCGATCGATACTCATGCGGGCAAAGCCGTAGACCAGCGCCCGGCCAGCGATCAGCACGGTCTTGAGGTCCGCCGAACGAAGCTGCCCTTGCGCAAAAGCCTCCGCCAGCAGGCGTTCGGTCATCCCGATCAATTCGGCGTTGTCGCGCGACAGCTCGCTTGCGCCGTCGTGGTCGAAGAAGCGCCCGCTCGAGATGATCTCGAAGTGGGCCGGGTTGCGCATCGCCCAGCGCAGATAGGCCATGCCGAAGGCGCGAAACCGCGCAAGCGGGTCGGCGGCGGGAATTTCCGCAAGCGCCGCGGCGATCTCGATGCGGAAACGCCGCTGCGCTTCCTCGGCGACCGCAATCATCAGCGCATCGCGGCTTTCGAAATGGCGAAACGGCGCGCCGGGCGAGACCCCGGCGCGGCGCGCCGCCTCGCGCACGCTGACGGAATCGGCGCCGCCCTTCTCGGCCAGTTCGAGCGCCGCATCGATCAGTCCACGCCGGAGGTCGCCATGATGATAGGGTTTCGGCGGCGGCGAACGGCGGCGGGATGGCGGTCGCTTCGGCCTGGCGGATACGGGCATGGCGCATGCTAGCATCACCCGATCGTGAATGTAAGCGCTGATTACACGGCTTGACGATCGCTATCCGACCGAATGTAACTGATGATTACATTGACGGAGGGAAGCCAGCATGCCGCAGCAATCGCAACCCTGGTTCGAAGGCTGGCGGGTGTTCGCCGTGCTCACTTTGGTGCTGGCCGGCCTCTCGATCTGGATCGCGGGCATGCGGCAGTTCGAGGTCGAGGGCGTGCGGATAGTGATCCGCTTCACCGCACGCACTTCGCTGTTGCTGTTCTGCCTCGCCTTTGGCGCCGCCGCCCTGGCAAGGCTGTGGCCCAACGCCTGGACGCGATGGCAGCGGCGCAACCGCCGCTACCTTGGCGTCAGCTTCGCGGCATCGCACGGCCTCCACGCCATTGCCATCGCCTGCTTCGCTGTGATGTCGCCGGCGCTGTTCGCGCAGGCCACCAGTCCCGCCTCCTATATCTTCGGCGGCATCGGCTACGCCTTCATCGTCGCGATGACGGCGACCTCGTTCGACCGCACGGCGGCCGCGATCGGCCCGCGCGCCTGGCGCATCCTGCACCTCGCCGGCGGCTATTACCTCTGGTTCCAGTTCATGGTGTCGTTCGGCAAGCGGATTCCCGCGATGCCGTCCTATGCGCTGTTCCTGGTGCCGCTGCTCGCGGTGATGGCGCTGCGGCTGATCGCGATGGCTGTGGCGCGAACGCCGCGCACGGCGCGAGCGGGTTAAATCAGGCGGGTGGCATCAGCCCGAGCCGCTTGGCGATAATCCTGTCGACCATGCGTTTCGGCAGGATCGCAGTGATCAGGTGCCGCATCGGATCCGGCGTCAGCTGATAGCGCACCTTGGGGTGAGGCGAGGTCAGGGCGTTCGCGATCGCATCGGCGATCTTTTCCGGCGGCATGGCTATTTCGCTGAGGTGTTTTGTGAAGGCGCGAACCTTTTCCAGCGCCGGAGCATATGGCGAGTTGGTATAGGCGGAAACATCGATGTCGTCGGTCTTGCCCCAGATCGGCGTTTTCACCGCGCCCGGCGCGATGATGATGACATCGATACCGAACAGCATCATTTCCCGGCGCAGCGTTTCCGACAGCCCCTCGATCGCGTGCTTGGAGGCCACATAGGGCGATGACAACGGGTTGCCGCTTTTCCCGGCCACCGAGGAGATCATCACGATGCGTCCCTTGGGCCCCCTTAGCGACGGATCCGAACCGAGCAGCGGAGCGAAGGCCTGGGTCGCGATGACCGGCCCGACCACGTTCACTTCCAGCTGGCGGCGGAAATCGTCGACCGAAAGTTCGAGTACCGGTCCGCCGAGCGCGATGCCGGCATTGTTGACAAGCCCGGCCAGCGTCTCGCCGTTGAGCGCGGCGCGGACCTCGAGGGCGGCCGCGAGCACCGCGGCTTCGTCGGTGACATCGAACAACAGCGGGGTGAAATTCGCACCCAGCTCGCTCCGGAGGCGGTCGGCGTCGGCCGGCTTGCGCACGCTGCCGAACACGCGAAAGCCGCGGTCGAGCAATAATTTCGCGGTGGCCCAGCCGATTCCGGTGGTTGCGCCGGTAATGACGACAGATCGCATGATGTGGCCCCGCCCGCTTGATGTTGGTCGCACTCATGTAGGGTGGATGGAACCAAGCGCAATCCGGGCCGTCTCGCTCGCAGCCCGAACCCCTGGCGTCACTCCGCGGGCGCAGCGACCGCCGAGGCGGGCAGCCGGTTGGGGATGTGGAGGAACAGTGCGCAGACGATCGCGGCGACCAGTCCGAGCAATGCCAATCCGTAAAGCCCGCCCGAATAGCTGCCGGTCAGGTCTTTCATGACGCCGACATACCACGGCCCGAAGAAGCCTCCGAGATTGCCGAGCGAGTTGATCCAGGCAATGCCTGCCGCCAGCCCAGCGCCGCTGAGGAACATCGGCGGCATCGCGAAGAACGGACCCTTGGAGCCATAGAAGCCCATCGCAGCGATCGACATTCCGACCAGCGCCCACCAGGTCCCCATCGTCAGGCCGGCGATCACCAGTCCCACCGTCGAGAACACACAGCCGATGAACAGATTCCAGCGGCGCTCGTTCATGCGATCGGAGATGCGCCCCCATACCACCATGGCGATGGCGCCGCAGATATAGGGGATCATGGTGAGCCAGCCCACCGTCATGTTGCTGTAGTTGCCGAGCGACTTGATCATCTGCGGAATGAAGATCAGCATGCCGAGGCTCGCGGTCACGATGCCGAGATAGTTCAACGCCAGCAACAGCACCTTGGGATTGTAAAGCGCCTGCCACAGCGTAAATTTGCGCACCGCCTCGGTGGCACGGCGCTCGGCGGCGATCTTGTTGACGAGCCAGTTGCGCTCTTCCGCGGTCAGGAATTTGGCCTGCTCGGGTCGGTCGGTCAGCACGAAAAACGTGACCACGCCGATCAGCACGGTCGGGATCGCCTCCGCGATATACATGACCTGCCAACCCTTCAGGCCGAACAGGCCGTCGAGGCCGAGAAGCCCCGTCGAGATCGGCGCACCGAGGGCGACCGCAACCGGCAGGCCGACCAGGAAACCCGACACGATGCGGGCATGGTGATGGCTCGGGAACCAATACGTAAAGTAGAGGATGATGCCGGGGAAGAAGCCGGCCTCGGCGACGCCGAGCAGAAAGCGCACGATCGCGAAACTCGTCGGACCCGTCACCATCGCGGTCGCGCCTGCGAGGATTCCCCAGGTGATCATGATCCGGGCGATCCATATCCTGGCGCCGATCTTTTCCAGGATCACATTGCTGGGGACCTCGAAAATGAAATAGCCCCAGTAAAACATGCCGACCGCAAAGCCGAAGGTGCCGGCCGACATGCCGATGTCGCCGCGCATCGTGAGCCCTGCGAAGCTCACATTGATCCGGTCGATATAGGCGAGCACGTAAGACAGGACCGCAAATGGCAGCAGCCGCAGGTAGACCTTGCGCATGGTCGAGCGTTCGAGCGAGTCCATTGTTCCCCTCCCAGGATTTGATGGCCGGCCCGGCTTCTGCCGATGTTTTGATACCTCACGGTAACACAACGCGCAGGCAGTGCAGTTGAACTTTAGGGGTGCCCGGGCACTCTCCGCCGACGAAAGTGCACCGATTTCGTGATAAAGAAAGAGATGAGCGTACCGGTCTTTGAGCTTGACATGATTTGGCTTTCTTTCGGGCGAGATTCCGCGGAAAGCGCTTCAGATCAAGAATGTGGTTGAAGTCTCATTTCTTCGATCCCGGCTGAGATGGCGCGGAGCGAAGAATTTGAATGAAGCGGCAATACTTCGAGAAACCGAAAAGGCGAGACCGTATTTTGCGATCTCGCCTTTGGGTATAGCAATCAGACTTTAATTTTCGGTGTCGCGTTTAGTTCTTCGTCTTGTCGACCAGCGCGCCCTTCTTGATCCACGGCATCATGTCGCGGAGTTTGGCGCCGACTTCCTCGATCGGGTGGGTGGCGAGCTTGGCGCGGGTGGCCTTGAACGAGGTCTGGTTGACCTTGTTCTCGAGCATCCAGTCGCGCGCGAAGCGGCCCGACTGGATGTCGGCGAGCACGCGCTTCATCTCGGCCTTGGTCTCCGCGTTGACGATGCGGGGACCTGAGACATATTCGCCGTATTCGGCGGTGTTGGAAATCGAGTAGTTCATGTTGGCGATGCCGCCTTCATAGATCAGATCGACGATCAGTTTCACCTCATGCAGGCACTCGAAATAGGCCATCTCCGGCGCGTAGCCGGCTTCCACCAGCGTCTCGTAGCCGCCCTTGATCAGTTCGACCAGGCCGCCGCACAGCACCACCTGCTCGCCGAACAGGTCGGTCTCGCATTCTTCCTTGAACGAGGTCTCGATGATGCCGGCGCGGCCGCCGCCAATCGCGGAAGCATAGCTCAAGCCCAGATCGTGGGCGTTGCCGGAAGGATCCTTGTGGATCGCGATCAGGCAGGGCACGCCGCCGCCACGCTGATATTCCGAGCGCACGGTGTGGCCGGGACCTTTCGGCGCGATCATCAGCACGTCGAGATCGGAACGCGGATCGAGCAGGTTGAAATGCACGTTGAGCCCGTGGGCGAACACCAGGGCTGCGCCCTTCTTCATGTTGTCGTGCAGGTGATCGCGGTAGATATCGCCCTGCAATTCGTCGGGGGTGAGCATCATCACGAGATCGGCCCATTTGGCGGCTTCGGCGACTTCCATCACCTTGAAGCCGGCGGCCTCCGCCTTCTTGGCCGAGGCCGATCCCTTGCGCAGCGCAATGGCGACGTCCTTGACGCCGGAATCCTTCAGGTTCAGCGCATGGGCATGGCCCTGGCTGCCATAGCCGACGATGACGACCTTCTTGCCCTTGATCAGGTTCAGGTCGGCGTCGCGATCATAATAAACACGCATGGTCGTTCCTCTTGGCTGGCCGAGCGGAGTGCCCGGATCATCGTGTATTTCTTGGGGTTGGCGGTGATTTCGGAGCGTTGTCTAGTCCATTTTCATCAGCGGTGGAAAGTCCGTTTCTGCATGGCTTGGCCTTCTCATGCGCCTGCAAAGACCGGGTAGAGCGAGGCCAGCAGCAATGCGGCCATGACGATGTTGAAAGCCCGCACGGCCTTGCGCGAGGTCAGGAGCGAGCGCAGCGAACTGCCGGACAGCGTCCAGACCGAGGTCGCGGCGACGCCGAGCAGGAGGCAAATCACCACCTGGGTGGCGATGTTCCAGGGGAAGCTCGCAATGCCGGCATAGGCGGTAATGGTGCCGATCACCATGACCCAGCCCTTGACGTTCACCCACTGGAACAACACCGCGCCCCAGAAGGTCATCGGGCGCCGCCCGGTGTCCTGCCCCGGTGTGACCGGCTCGGAGATCGCGATCATGGCGGCAAGATAAACCAGATAGCCCGCGCCAGCATATTTGAGGATCGTCTGCAGGATGGGATAGGCGACGAAGATGGCCCCGAAGCCAATGCCCACCGCTGCGACCATGAACGCGCAACCAAACGTAATCCCCGCAATCGCCGGGATCGTCGGGCGGAATCCGTAGGTCAGTCCCGACGACAGCACAATGATGTTGTTCGGCCCGGGCGTGAAATACATCACCGCGGCGAAAATCACGAAGGCGACCAGAAGCGGCTGCGACATGGCGGCGCTCACGCGATCTTCGGCAGGATTTGAGGCCGCTTCGCCAGCAGCATCACCGCGATGCCGCCGATCACCGTGACCATGCCGGCGAGCCGCAGCGACCCGAATGTCTCGTGGAACACGAGACTGGAGGCGGCGGAGCCGACGAACGGCACCAGCAGCGCGAACGGCACAACTTGGGCGGCCGGATAATCCCGCAACAGTCGGCCCCATAGCCAATAGGCGATCGAGGTGGAGACGCCCCCGAGCAGGATCATGCAGACGAGACCGGTCAGCGACATGTGCGACAGCGCATGCCATGTCGGTCCCGGCCCGTCGGTCGCCAGCGTCAGCGCAAACAGCGGCACGGCCGCAACAAGACACAGCCACGCAAACAGATCGAACATCCGCACATTCTGCGCCCGCCGCAGCAACAGATTGCCGATCGCAAAGCTGATCGGACAGATCATGATGATGGCAAAGGCACTGAGGCTGAAATCGTAGCCGACGGTGCCGCAGATCATCAGCAGGCCGACGGTCGCAATCCCGATGCCGGCGGTCTGCATCGGCGTCGGCCGCTCGCCGAACAGCGCGGCGGCAAAGCCGATCGTGAACAGCGCCTGGCTCTGGACGATCACGCTGGTGAGGCCGACGGGAACGCCCTGGGCGATGCCGTAGGCCTGCGCCAGAAATTGTCCGAGAAACAGCGTGAAGCTGATCGCGATCAGCAGCGGCCAGGAGACGTCCGGCTTGCGCACGAACAGGCACGGCACCGCGGCGATGGCAAAACGCAATGTCGTCATCAGCGTCGGCGAAAATTCGTCGAGCGCGATCCGGCTCGCCACGAAGGCAAGGCCCCAGATCACCGCCACCAGGACGGCGAGGAAGACGTCGGCTGGTTTCATCGACGTCCCTAGCCCTGCTCGCCATGTCTGGGTTTGCGCAGCAGATAGGTGCCGTGCAGCGGTGCGTGGTAATCGGCGGCGACCAGCGTGAAGCCGGTGTCGGTCAGCATCCGCTCGATCACCCAGCCGAAGGTCGAATATTCGTCGCGCATATGGGTGACCACGCTGTCGCGGTCGAAATCGTGGTTCTTGATCGAGAAATCGGCCCAGGCCTCGACGTCGCGCTCGGCGCCATCGGGCATGCTGACGAACACGATGTCGCGCAGATAGAAATTCGCGCCGGGTTTCAGCGCGGCATGAATCCGCGACAGCGCCACCGCCTTCCAGAAATCCGGCAGATGATGCAGCGTGAATTCGCTGACGATCAGGTCGTAGGAATCGGGCTGATAGGCGAAGCTCAACAGTCCCGCCGGCTGGGTGCGGATCGCGACCCGGCGATCCCTGGCCTGGATATTGGCGAGCCCCAGCATCGCCGGCGAGATATCGATCGCGTCGACCTCGGCGCCCATCAGCGCCGCCTCGCAGGCCAAGACGCCATTGCCGCAGCCGATATCGGCGACCCGCCAACCCGGCTTCACGCCCAGCATGGTCAGCGCGGCACGGGCGCGCAGGTCGCTGTCGTCGTGGCGGTCGTAGATCGCGGCGACCGCGGAATCCAGGCCCAGCCGCCGCCGCTCGTTATAATACCAGTCGCGCGCCAGCATGGCTCACATCCCCTCGGCCCCACGCCCGATCGCGGCGACGCCGGTGCGCGACACCTCGACCAGGCCGAGCGGACGCATCAGGTCGATGAACTGGTTGATCTTGCCGGAGTTGCCAGTGATCTCGAACACAAAACTCTCGGTGGTGGCGTCGATCACCCGGGCGCGGAACGCTTCCGCGAGCCGTAGCGCCTCGACGCGGTGTTCGCCGGTGCCGCGCAGCTTGACCATCGCCAGCTCCCGCTCGATCGCGCGGCCGGACAGGGTCATGTCGACGACGCGATACACCGGGACCATGCGGTCGAGCTGGTGTTTTATCTGCTCGATCACCATCGGCGTTCCCGTGGTGACGATGGTGATGCGGGAGACGTGCTTCTGGTTTTCGGTCTCCGAGACGGTGAGGCTTTCGATGTTGTAGCCGCGTCCGGAAAACAGCCCGATCACGCGCGCCAGCACGCCCGGTTCGTTCTGTACCAGCACCGAGAGCGTGTGCGACGCGGTCGGCTCATGGCGCTCTTCCATGAAATAGGCGGATGCGGGCTGGTTCATGTTCTTCGTCCCCAATCATCTCTCATTCGTCATGCCCGGGCTTGTCCCGGGCATCCACGTCTTCCTTGGTTCCGCAGCAAGACGTGGATGGCCGGGACATCTGGCGCGAAGACGCGCTTCGCGCTTTTGCCCGGCCATGACGGCTTTCATCTCGCTGTCTCACACCAACACCCTGCCGCCGGCGACGGTTTCGCCGACGACCCATCGTTTGAACAAATCAAAATCGATATTGCCGCCGCTCAGGATCAGGCCGACGCGCTTGCCGCGGAGATTTGCCTTTTCCTGCAGCGCGGCCGCGAGCGGGGCGGCGCCGGCGCCCTCCGTGAGGTTATGCGTGTCGGTCCAGTAGGCGCGGATCGCCGCGGCCACTTCATCGTCGGTGACCTGTACGATGCGCGAGGCGCCCTTGCGGATGATCGCCAGCGCGTCGGCGTCGGGAACGCGCGTCGCCATGCCGTCGGCGAGCGTATTGCTGCTGTTGGTGCTCACCACCGTGCCGGCCGAGAACGACAGCGCATAGGACGGCGCCTCGGTCGATTGCACGCCGACGATCTCCGTGTTCAGCCCGAGCAGGTCACGGGCCAGGATGCAGCCGCAGATGCCCGAGCCCTGTCCGATCGGCACATAGAGCACGTCGAGATCGCGAGCTGCCCGAAACAGTTCGAGTGCATAGGTCGCCACCCCCATCACCAGATCGGGATGGAAGGAGCGGACGAATTCCAGTCCGTCACGCCTGGCGTGACGCGCGGCCTCCTCGGCGGCGGCCTGAAAATCATCGCCGTGTTCGACCAGGTTGGCGCCGAACGCCCGCATGGCGCGGTTCTTCTCGGTCGAATTGCCTGATGGCACATAGATCGTCACCGGCACGCCGTAGCGGCGCGCCGCAAACGCAAGGCTCTGGCCGTGATTGCCGCGCGTGGCCGAGATCAGCCCGGCGACATCGGGCCGCTCGCGCTTCAGCCGATCGACATAGACGAGCCCGCCGCGCACCTTGAAGGCGCCGATCGGGGTATGGTTCTCGTGCTTGACGATGACCTCGGTGCCGAGCCGCTCCGACAAGAGCGGCCACGCATGCGCCGGCGTCGGCGGCATCGCCGCGCCGACGATCGTGTGGGCGTGCTCGAGTTGGGCGAGGTCAAACATCGGCGTGCCTCCGCGACTGCGGTGCGCTCCCTCGCCCCGCTCTGCGCGGGGTCGAGATGAGCGAAGCTCGCTCTTGGAGGGTCGGGGTGAGGGGCTCTCTCAGCGAGCGCGACTCGTTGAGAGTCCCCCTCACCCGAAATTCGCTACCGCGAATTTCGACCTCTCCCCGCAAGCGGGGCGAGGTAAAGAGCGCGCGTGCGGTTTCCATCATCACCCCATCCTCACACCAGCGCCTTGCCGCCGGCGAAGGCCGTAGCGGTGGCCTCGTCGGTGGCTTCCGCCGGCAGCAGCATTTCGTTGTGCGCCTTGCCGGAGGGGATCATCGGGAAGCAGTTTTCCAGCGCCGCCACCCGGCAATCGAACAGCACCGGGCGCTTGACGGTGATCATCTCCTTGATCGCGCCGTCGAGATCGCCGGGTTTGATGGCCTGGAGGCCGACGCAGCCATAGGCGTCCGCGAGCTTGACAAAGTCCGGCAGCGCTTCGGAGTAGGAGTGCGACAGCCGGTTGCCGTGCAACAGCTGCTGCCACTGCCGCACCATGCCCATATACTGGTTGTTGAGGATGAAGATCTTGATCGGCAAGTCGTGCTGAACCGCCGTCGACATCTCCTGCATGGTCATCAGCACCGAGGCATCGCCGGCGATGTCGATCACGAGGCTGTCGCGGTGCGCGACCTGGACCCCGACCGCGGCCGGCAGGCCGTAGCCCATGGTGCCGAGCCCGCCGGAGGTCATCCAGCGGTGCGGCTCCTCGAAGCCGAAGAACTGCGCCGCCCACATCTGGTGCTGGCCGACCTCGGTGGTGATGTAGACGTCGCGGCCGCGCGTGGCCTCGAACAGCCGCTGGATCGCGTATTGCGGCATGATGATGTCGTTGCTCTTCCTGTAGGACAGCGAATGGCGCGCGCGCCATTTCGCGATTTCCTGCCACCAGGGGCGGATATCCGGCTTCTTCGATTCCGCCTTGAACACCTGCAGCAGGTCACCCAGCACATTGCCGGCGTCGCCGATGATCGGCACGTCGACGCGAATGTTCTTGTTGATCGAGGAGGGATCGATGTCGATGTGGATCTTCTTCGAGCCCGGCGAGAACGCGTCGATCCGCCCGGTAATGCGGTCGTCGAAGCGCGCGCCGACGCACAGCATGACGTCGCAGCCGTGCATCGCCATATTGGCCTCGTAGGTGCCGTGCATGCCGAGCATGCCGAGCCAGTTCTTGCCCGATCCCGGATAGGCGCCGAGCCCCATCAGGGTCGAGGTGATCGGAAATCCCGTCGCCTCGACCAGTTCGCGCAGCAGCTTCGAGGCCTCGGGTCCGGAATTGATGACGCCGCCGCCGGAGTAGATCACCGGACGTTTCGCGGAAGCGAGCAGCGCCACGGCTTTTCGGATCTGCGCGGCGTCGCCCTTGACCCGCGGCGTGTAGGACACGTGCACGTCGGACTTGCGCGGCGGATGATAGCGACCAAGCGCGAACTGCACGTCCTTCGGTACGTCGACCACGACAGGCCCCGGCCGGCCGGTGCTCGCGACATAGAACGCCTCATGCAGCACTTTTGCCAGATCGTTGACGTCGCGCACCAGCCAGTTGTGCTTGGTGCAGGGCCTGGTGATGCCGACGGTGTCGCATTCCTGGAACGCGTCGTTGCCGATCAGATGCGTCGGCACCTGCCCGGTGATGCAGACCAGCGGAATCGAATCCATCAGCGCGTCCGTCAGCGGCGTCACCATGTTGGTGGCGCCGGGGCCTGACGTCACCAGCACCACGCCGGGCTTGCCGGTCGAGCGCGCGTAGCCCTCGGCGGCGTGGCCGGCGCCCTGCTCGTGCCTCACCAGGATATGTTCGACCTCGCTCTGCTGGAAAATCTCGTCATAGATCGGCAGCACCGCGCCGCCGGGATAGCCGAAGAGGTGCTTGACGCCGTGATCGATCAGGGCGCGGACGATCATCGCGGCGCCGGTCATCTGGTTCGGATCGTGGCTTAAGTCGCTCATGGCTTGCTCCGGATGCGCCGTTGCCAGCGCGGCTTCTTCAGTTGGGGTCTTTGGAAAATAAAAAGGGGCCCAAAAGGCCCCATGCACACCGCCCGATTTTGGATGGCCTCAGCCATCCCCGGCGGTGCGCCTGGGTACGACGACGATAAGAAGCTTGGTAATAATATTACGCATTTGGCCGGTCGTACTTCCCAAAGGTTGCGCGAAACATACTGCCCAAGCCGGGAAAGTCAAGCGGCGGGCAGCCTCAGCGCTCGATTCACAGCTTAGCGGGGTTTTTGGCGCCGGGCGAGAGTTTTTCACCGTCATTCCGGGATGGTCCGAAGGACCAGACCTCAGATGTGCAATTGCACATCGGGGAATCTCGAGATTCCGGGTTCGCGCTACGCGCGCCCCGGAATGACGGAGGAGCCTAGCCACTCGCGTGCCTCTTCCGGCTTCACCCAATGAAATTCCGGCAGTTGATGCCGGAACCAGGTGAACTGCCGTTTGGCGTAATGGCGGGTGTCGGCGCGGCCGATGGTGGCCGCCTCTTGCAGCTTGATCTCGCCCGCGAGATGCCGGATCAGCGCCGGCACGCCATGGGCCTTCATGGCCGGCAGCAAGGAATCGAGTTTTCGTGCCGCAAGCCGGGCGACCTCCTCCAGCGCGCCGGCCTTCAGCATCGCCTCGAACCGGGCGTCGATACGGACGTAAAGCTCGTCGCGCTCGGGCGCGAGAAACAGCGCGCGAAACGTGCCCGGCGGCAACAGCGGCGGCAGGCCGTCGCGATGCCAGTCGGTGAGCGATCGCCCCGTGGCTTCGACCACTTCCAGCGCGCGGGCGATGCGGGTGCGGTCGCGCGGTTTTAACCGCTCGGCGGAGGCCGGATCGCGCAGCGCGAGGTCAGCATGCAGCGCCTCGACGCCGTCGCGTTCCAACCGTGCGCGCACGGCTTCGCGGATCCCGGGCGGAATCGGCGGCACCGCCGACAGGCCTCGCGTCAAGGCCTTGAAATAAAGACCGGTGCCGCCGACGAAAATCGCCAGGCGCTGTTGCGCACGCGCCTCCGCCAGCACCTTGGCCGCGTCCGCCACCCAGGCGCCGGCTGAAAAATTCACGGCGGCATCGACATGACCGTAGAGCCTGTGCGGAAGCCGCGCCTCCTCTTCCGGCGTCGGCCGCGCCGTGATGATGCGGAGATCGCGATAGACCTGCATGGAATCGGCATTGACGATGACGCCGCCGGCTTTTTGCGCAAGCGCCGTGGCAAGCGCCGACTTGCCGCTGGCGGTCGGTCCCGCGATCAGAATGGCGGCGGGATTGCTCATGCAGTCCGGCCTGGGTGGGACCGGCGTGCGAGCGTATTGCGCCCGGCGATATCCTTGTGCAACAATCTTGAGTTGTTCATTCTATTCCCACCCATATTCGTTTCATTGATTGGAAAACGCCATGAACATCGGTCATCCCCCAACAGGCAAACGGAACATCGCAACGGTTTGCAATACCATGATGCACTGGCTGGTCGCCTTGGCTGTGTTGCTGATTGCCCATCCAGCGACGGCACAAACCATCCTTCCGTCTGACGCGGACCCAACGGCATGCAGCGTATCGCCGGAAGATTTCCAAAAATGGTTCGCAGACAACGCCATCGCCAAAGACGGGATCGTGCTTCCCGCGAACAGCCTGACCTTTACAGCTCCCGACAACACTGCCTTGTGCCCGTTTTTTCGATGGTCGGAACAGATGTTTCTCTGGCTGACCTCGCCGTTGGGATCCGGTCACGTGTTCGATACGCCGCAATTCTACGAAGTCTTGCCCGCAGATCCGGCGAGCGGCAAGCGTACTCTCCGTGCCCCCGCTGCGCCGGGCCAGTTCAGGAGCTTCGCTCCCAGCATAGCCCTACGCGGCAGCCAGGGACAGGAAGTCGCGTTCGACAGTACCGGAAAAGTCCACGATGTTGTTCATCCGGAAACCGGACCAGCCGGCAAAATCGTGCTGTTGAACGCGGCAAATCAATTAGCCGAGGTCGGGCGCGTTCTGACCGGATCCGGCGGCAGGCCAGTGTTGCTCGACAGGTCAAACAAGGCAATCGACGTCAAGACCGCGCCAAACGGATCGCCATTGCTTCTCAACGAGTCCGGCCCGCTGCGCGACAAGGCTGGCGCCGTCATCGATCTGGCTCCTGCCACGGTACTGGTCGAAGGAAAGCCCACCCTTTTGACCACCTCCGGCGCGGTGGTGGAAACGGAAGAAGGCCAGGCGGGGAGCGGAGGTGTTCTGATGGCTCAGAACAAGTCGCTCGTTTATTACCTGATCGAGGTCAACGACGTTTTCGCTTATTTCAAGACCGGCGCAGCGGACGCCAAGATCAATCCGGCGCCCACCCAATTCCCGACTGTCCAGGACACGCTCGACAAGATCACGACTGTCGCGCAGCAGGCGCCGCCACCGAATACAAAACAGCAGTTCCCGGATGGCATCGCCCTGACCATGGAGATAAAGTCTTCTTGGGTCGAGACCGCGGGCCTCGCCAACCCGCAAGACTACGTCACCATCAACACGACGATCCCAACCTATACCCCGTCGGCGGACAACAAGACCTGGACCCCGTCCGGGACCAAGCCGGCGACGCTGGCTTTGGTGGGAATGCATGTCGTTGGCAGCGCAAACGGGCATCCGGAAATGATCTGGGCCACGTTCGAGCACGTCAACAATACGCCCAATACGCAATACACCTATAAAACCACGTCCGGGACGGTCACCAAACCGGCGGACGGCGCCGGCTCCTGGCTGTTTTCCGCCGACGGCGCCTCGGCAAACGCGCCCGCCCAAACAATGAGTGTCGGGCCTCAGAACAGCATCATAGGCCAGCCGATTGGTCCCATCAACGTCACCAGAATGAACGCCTGGGGGTCGGATCCAACCGGTTCGCAGGCGGCCGACAACAATACCGCGGTCATCTCGATCAACAATAGCGTCATCGACCAGCTGGCCGCTGGCGACGTACGCAAGAACTACATCATGATCGGTTCAATCTGGACAAACGGACTAGCACCCACAACCGGCAACCGATTGGGCACCACCACCATTGCCAACTCCACGATGGAAACGTTCAAGCAGCCCGGCGCCTGCTTCGATTGCCACGACAACAACATGCTCGGCTCGTCCGGCGGGGGCGGCTTGAGTCATATCTGGGGAGATATAATTCCTTTGTTTCCCTGACGTTTGCCCGCCCTTGGCGGTCGAAACGCTTCTGGAATTGCGGCTTTCGCATGAGGACGGCACGCAAGCGCCGACTTGCCGCTGGCGGTCGGCCCTGCGATAAGCACGGCGTCGCTGTTCTCTTGCGAACTCACCTGATGTCTCTCGTCGCGACCTTGATCTGCAATCCCGCCTCCCCCGCGCTCGATAGCACGGTGGTGGACGGTGCGCGCGCCATTTTGCCCTCGGCGGGACCGGCGCAATGGTTGTTCGACGAGGTCGCGGTCGACATTCCCTTCGCGGACCTCACGCCCGAAAACCCCGGCCTCCGCGCCATCGAGAACCGCCTGCGCAAGGCCCGCGGTGATTTGCCGATCGATATCGTGGTGCAGCCGCAGGCCGTCAGGCGCAAGAAGCTTCTGCTCGCCGACATGGACTCCACCATGATCGGCCAGGAATGCATCGACGAGCTGGCGGATTTCGCCGGCCTGAAGGCGCATGTCGCCAAAATTACCGAGCGCGCGATGCGCGGCGAGATCGAGTTCGAGCTGGCGCTGCGCGAGCGCGTCGCGCTGCTCAAGGGCATGCCGGTCAGCGTGATCGACGAGGTGCTGAAGACCCGCATCAAGCCGACGCCGGGCGGTCGCGAACTGGTCATGACCATGCGCGCCCACGGCGCCTACACCTGCCTGATCTCCGGCGGCTTTACCGTGTTCACGGGCGCGCTCGCCGCGATGCTCGGCTTCCAGGAAAACCGCGCCAATCGGCTGAAGGTCGAGGACGGCAAGCTGACCGGCGAGGTCGAGGAGCCGATCCTCGGCCGCGCCGCCAAACTCGCCACCCTGATCGAGCTCACCGAATCCTTCGATCTCGACGACATCGACACGCTCGCGATCGGCGACGGCGCCAACGATCTCGGCATGATCCAGCACGCCGGTTTTGGCGTCGCCTACCACGCCAAGCCGACCGTGGCGGCCGCGGCGGCGGCGCGGATCGACCACGGCGACCTCACGGCGTTGCTGTACGCGCAGGGGTATCGGCGGGACGAGTTTGTCGGGGGATAGGCCCAATGCCGACCGTCCCGCGCTGGGGACCTTATCGCGCTTTCTTCTACTCAAACGAACGGGGCGAGCCGCCGCACATCCATGTCCAAGCTGGAGATTTCGAAGCCACGTTCTGGCTCCACGACATCTCGGTTGCGGTCAATGCGGGATTTCCCGCGCATGAAATCGGCGCTATTATCCGCCACTTGAGATCGCAGCGCGATGTCCTCGAAGGCAAATGGCATGAGCACTTTGGAAATTGATGTCGGCGATGTCAGACCGGTCTCGGTTGCCTTCACCGCCGATGAACTCGTGGTGACGCTGGCGGATGGCCGCAGGATCGCGACCCCGCTAGAATGGTATCCGCGGCTGCAAGAGGCCAGTGCAGCGGCGCGCGAGCGCTTCGAACTGATGCCGATGGGCATCCACTGGCCCGAGATCGACGAGGACCTCGGCATTGCAGGGATGCTGCGCGGACGGCCGAGTGTTCAAGCGCGAGCTGGCTGAACCTGCCTCAACGTCGTCCCGGCGAAGGCCGGGACCCATACGCCGCAGCCTTTATTTTGAAAGACGCTGTTGGACGGTTTTTGCCTAACCGCCGGCCGCCGGGGTTATGGGTCCCGGCCTTCGCCGGGACAACATCTCGATCGCTACTGCACGCTCAGCGCGACAAACCGCAACTCGCCGTCGGCGTTCGACACCAGCAGCAGCACCGATTTCTTGCCGTCCTTTTTCAGCTGATCGACGCGCTTCTTGACGTCGGCGGCGTTGCTGACCGCCTCCTGCGCCACCTCGACGATCACCTCGCCCGGGCTCAGGCGCTTGTCGGCGGCGTCGGACGTGCTGTCGACATTGGTGATGATGACGCCCTTGACCGTGTCCTTGATCTTGTAGCGGCTGCGCAAGTCCTTGCTCAGCGTGGCGAGATCGAGGCCGAGCGCCTTTTGCGTCACCGGCTTCTCGGGCTCGGGCTGCGACTTGACCGAGGCCGGCACCGCCTTGTCGGTATCCTCCAGCCGGCCGAGCGTGACCTTGTGGGTCTCCTCCTGCCCCTTGCGGATGACGACGACGTCGACCTCCTTGCCGACCGCGGTATCGGCCACCACGCGCGACAGATCCTTCGGCTCCTTGATGTCCTTGCCGTCGAAGGTGATGACGACGTCGCCGGGCTCGATGCCGGCCGGTTTGGCCGGGCCCTTGTCGTCGACGCCGGCGATCAGGGCGCCGCGCGCGGGCTTGATGTTGAGGCTCTCGGCGATTTCGTCGGTGACGGTCTGGATGCGCACCCCGAGCCAGCCGCGGCGCAATTCGCCGAACTGCCGCAGCTGATCGACCACGCCGGCCACCGTCTTCGACGGCACCGCAAAGCCGATGCCGATCGAGCCGCCGGTCGGCGAGATGATCAGCGTGTTGACGCCGACCACCTCGCCATCGAGGTTGAACAGCGGGCCGCCGGAATTGCCGCGGTTGATGGCGGCGTCGGTCTGGATGTAATTGTCGTAAGGCCCGGAGGAGATATCGCGGTTGCGCGCCGAGACGATGCCGGCGGTCACCGTGCCGCCGAGGCTGAACGGATTGCCGATCGCGATCACCCATTCGCCGAGCCGCAGCTTGTCGGAATCGCCGAACTTGACCGCGATCAGCGGCTTGCTCGGCTTGAATTTCAGCACCGCCAGGTCGGTCTTCTTGTCGACACCGACCAGCTCGGCCTTGAACTTGCTGCCGTCGTTCATGATGATGTTGATCTCGTCGGCATCCGCAATGACGTGATTGTTGGTCACGACGATGCCCGAGGTATCGACGATGAAGCCGGAGCCGAGCGAATTGGTCTTGTGCGGCTGCAGGTCGCCGCCCTTGCCGCCGGGGCCGCGGCGGTTCTTGAAGAAATCGTCGAAGAACTCCTCGAACGGCGAGCCCGGCGGCAGTTGCGGCATCGCGCCCCTGCCCTCGGACCCACCGGCCTTGGCCTCGATGGTCTGCGAGGTCGAGATGTTGACCACCGCGTCGATCACCTTTTCGGCGACGTCGGCGATGCCGTCTGGGCCGCGCGCCAGTGCCGGCACCGGCATCAGCACGGCCGACAGCAGAATGGTTGTGGCGCCGAGACAGATCGCCGCCAGCACGGGGCGCAGGCGATGGCTCAGGGCTGGAATCGCAGCGGTCATGGCAGCTCACTCTCCTTGAAAAATCGGGAACGGAATTTGACGTCCACAGTGCGCCCGAACCGGGCCGCGGCGCAAGCATTTGAGCGGGACATTCCGTCCAAATAAGCATCGCTGAATACGGCGAAAAGCGGGATGCCGCCACTCACGATGGCGTTGATAAATAATCGTCATTCCGGGGCGCGCGAAGCGCGAACCCGGAATCTCGCGGTTCCGGGTTCGCGCCTGGCCTCAGTGGCGCACCGCCCAGATCAGGATCAATCCGACGACCGCCGATCCGATGCCGACCGCGCGCAGGATGTTGTCGGGCATCGCCAGCGCGCTCTTCATCGCCCGGCGCATCCAGGCCGGGCTTGCCGCGAACATCAGGCCTTCAAGCACGAACAGAATGCCCAAACCGATGAGGAAGTCGGCGAACGCTATGGACCTCATCGGACTGCAACCTCCCGCTTGATGTTGTTCTTAGTTTTGAAAAAGGGCGGCGCGAGATTTCGCGCCGCCCTCGGGTGTTTACGGTTTCGGCGCCGCAGGTTGCGCGGGCGCCGCAGCAGCTTCCGCCGCCGGTTTGCCCGAGGGACCGGTGAAGAACCTGAAGAAGTTGGAGTCGGGCTTAAGCAGGAAGCGGGTGTCGTTGCTCTTCAACCCGTTTTCATAGGCGGTCATCGAGCGGTAGAAGGCGAAGAAATCCGGATCCTTGCCATAGGCTTCGGCAAACAGCCGGTTGCGTTCGCCGTCGCCCTCGCCGCGCACCCGTTCGCCGGTGGAATTGGCTTCCGCGACGATGATGGTAGCCTCACGATCGGCGTTGGACTTGATCTCCTGCGCCTTCTGGCCGCCCTGGGCGCGGAATTCGGCGGCCTCGCGCTGCCGCTCGGTCTGCATCCGCTGGTAGACCGCCTGGCTGTTCTGCTCCGGCAGGTCGGCGCGCCTGATCCGCACGTCGACCACCTGGATGCCATAGTTGCCGGCTTCGTGATCGAGCTGATCGCGGATCCGCGCCATCAGGGCTTCGCGCTCGTCGCGCACCACCTGGATGAAGGTGACCTCGCCGAGCACGCGGCGCAGCGAGGCGTTCAACAGCGTCGTCAGCTGCAGGTTGGCGGCCTGGATGTTGCCGACGCTCTGATAGAACTGCAGCGCATCCTTGATGCGATAGCGGGCGAAGGCGTCGACCACCAGCCGCTTCTGGTCCGAGGCGATCACCTCCTGCGACGGGTTTTCCAGATCGAGGATGCGCTTGTCGACGTCGATCACGGCGTCGAAGAAGAAGAGCTTGAAGTGGAGGCCCGGGTCGGTCACCACGTCGACCGGACGACCGAACCGGAGCACCAGCGCCTGTTCGGTCATGTCCACGGTGAAGATCGCGCTGTAGCCGACGATCAGGACGACCAGCAGCAAGAGCAGCGCACCAATGCCTGCGACGGGGGACCTCATCGTGTAACTCCGGCTGGCGGTTGCGGCTGGCCCGTCGTGGCCGCCGGCGCACGCCGCGGCGTCAGCTCGTTCAACGGCAGATAGGGCACGACGCCCTGCGAGGAGGACGAACCGCCTCCGTCATAGATCAGCTTCTCGGAGCTGCCGAGCACGCGCTCCATCGTCTCCAGATAGATGCGCTCCCGGGTGACGTCGGGCGCCTTCTTGTATTCGTCGTAGACTTTCAGGAAGCGGCTGCTCTGGCCCTTGGCCTCGGCGATCGCCTGCTGCTTGTAACCCTCGGCGACCTGCAGGATCTGCGCGGCGCGTCCCTTGGCGTCGGGAACGACGCGGTTGGCATAGGTCTGGGCTTCGTTCTGCAGGCGCTCGAGATCGGCGCGCGCCGCCTGCACGTCGCGGAACGAGTCGATCACCTGCGCCGGCGGATCGACCTTCTGCATCTGCACCTGCTGCACCAGGATGCCGGAACCGTAGGAGTCCAGCGTCTTCTGCATCAGTTCCTGCACGCTCAGTTCGGTCGAGGTGCGGGCGCCGGTCAGGATCGGCTGGATGTTGGATTTGCCGACCGCCTCGCGCATCGCGCTTTCGGCCACCGCCTTCACGGTGCCTTCGGGGTTCTGAATGTTGAACAGATAATCGGCGGCGCCCTTCGGCTTGATCCGCCACAGCACGGTGAAATCAACATCGACGATGTTCTCGTCGCCGGTCAGCATCAGGCTTTCCTCCGGCACGTCGCGCATGGTGCGGCCGCGTCGCGCCGGATCGTCGATCAGCGTCATGCCGATCGAGATGGTGGAAACCCGCAGCGCCTTCGGCAGCAGCACGGTCTCGATCGGATATGGCAGATGGTAGTTCAAGCCGGGCTGGGCGTCGCGGACGTACTTGCCGAACCGCAGCACGATGCCGAGTTCTTCGGACTGCACGCGATAGAAGCCGGACATCGCCCAGATCGCCAGTGCGCCGACCAATACCACCGCCACGCCGAGACCGCTGAAATAGCCGCCGGGCAATAATTGCTGGAGCTTGTCCTGGGCGCGGCGCAGAAGATCCTCGAGATCGGGCGGCCGCGGGCCGACCGGTTGCGGGCCGGAGCCCCATGGCCCTTTCGGACCCGAGCCCCACGGTCCCCCGCCTTGATTCTTCCATGGCATCGACAGTCTCCTCCGCGAGCGCCCGAGGGCAGATGCCCGGCCTCGCCATATCTGCCCGGCTTTATAGGGGACGCGTCCAGCCCTTACAACGCAAGCTTCTGGCCCGGAGCAGCTATGCCTCACGCCGCAATTGTCAATGTAAAGATTGGCCGATGGGGTTAATGCGACTTTCGTCGGCGGTATGTGACATAGGAAAAGCCGGCGCTGTCGTCCGGACCGGGCGGATTCCGCACCCGCGCGACCTCCTCCCAGCACGACGCATCAAGGGCTGCGAAATGCGTGTCGCCCTCGGGGCGGACATGAACTTCGGTGATTTCCAGACGATCGGCGCACGGCATCCACCGGGCGTAGATTTCCGCGCCGCCGATCACGGCGATTTCATCCACCGAGCGCCGCAGCGCGTCGCCACGCGCGACGGCGCAGGCTTCCTCGAACGATGTCGTCACCACGGCACCGGCTGCGCGAAAAGCAGGATCGCGCGTGATCACGATATTGGTGCGGCCGGGCAGCGGCCGGCGCAGCGAGAGGAAGGTCTTGCGCCCCATCACCACCGGCTTGCCGATCGTCATCGCCTTCAAGCGGGCCTGATCGGTTTTCAGCCGCCAGGGAATGGCGCCATGCGCGCCGATCACGCCGTTGTCGGCGACCGCGACGATCAGGACGATTTCCATCAGCGTGTACCTTCCGCCAGCGCTATCAGCGCCGGGCCGCTGACCTTGCAGATCGTCCACTCGTCCATCAAGACCGCGCCGAGCGATTTGTAGAAGTCGATCGACGGCGTGTTCCAGTCCAGCACCGACCACTGCAATCGCGACCAGCCGTTGGCGATACATCGTTTGGCAAGATGCGTCAGCAGCGCCTTGCCGATGCCCTTGCCGCGTTGCGCCGGGCGCACGAACAGGTCTTCCAGGTAGATGCCGGGCCGGCCCGCGAAGGTCGAGTAATTGAGGAACCAGACGGCAAAACCGGCCGGTTCGCCGGCCCACTCCGCGATCTCGCAGAACAGGACGGGATTTTCGCCAAACAGCGCCGCGGCAATGTCGGCCTCGGTCGCCTCGACCTCGTGCGAGAGCTTTTCGTATTCGGCGAGTTCGCGAACCAGCGACAGCACGAGCTCCGCTTCATCGGAGCGGGCGCGGCGGACATGTAGGGACATTCAATCGCTCACACCGCGACCTCGGCCTTGATGTGCGGATGCGGGTCGTAGCCTTCGAGCACGAAGTCCTCGTAGCGGAAGGCGAAGATGTCCTTGACCGCCGGATTGATCTTCATGGTCGGCAACGGCCGCGTCGGCCGCGTCAGTTGCAGCCGGGCCTGCTCGATATGGTTCGAATAAAGATGCACATCGCCGAAGGAGTGAACGAAGTCGCCGGCCTTCAGGCCGGTCACCTGCGCCACCATCATGGTCAACAGCGCATAGGAGGCGATGTTGAAGGGGACGCCGAGAAACACATCCGCCGAGCGCTGGTAGAGCTGGCATGACAGCTTGTCGCCCGCGACATAGAACTGGAACAGGCAATGACACGGCGGCAGCGCCATCTTGTCGACGTCGGCCGGATTCCAGGCCGACACGATCAGGCGACGCGAATCCGGATTACGCCGGATCATGTCGATGACATTGGAGATCTGGTCGATGCGGCGCCCGTCGGGCGCCGGCCAGGATCGCCATTGCGAGCCGTAGACCGGGCCGAGATCGCCATTGGCGTCGGCCCATTCGTCCCAGATCGAAACGCCGTTATCCTTGAGATATTTGATGTTGGTATCGCCTTTGAGGAACCACAGCAGTTCGTGCACGATCGCTTTCAGCGGCAGCTTCTTGGTGGTCAGCATCGGAAAGCCGCTCGCCAGATTGAAGCGCATCTGGTGGCCGAAGATCGACAGCGTGCCGGTGCCGGTGCGGTCGCTCTTCTCCGCGCCGTCGGCAAGAATCCGTTCGAGCAGGTCGTGATACTGATTCATGGCGTTGCGTCAGGTGCCTTTGCAGGGGGCGGATTTTATCGGCCGGACCGGGCCGTCGACAGCCGATTCGGCCGACCATGCCGATTATACCGGAAAAATGAACATCCGGGGGGCCTGCGACAAGGGGCCAGCCGCCGAACCGTGCCCTCATCCAACCACGCCGGCAAAGCCCAAAACGCCCCCGGCCAAGAGCAGCCAGAGCGGATTGAGCCGTGTGGCAGAGGCCAGCACGGCGGCGCCCGCGGTCACCAGGCCGGCGGCAAGGCTCCGGTCGGAGCTCACCGCCAGCACGCAAGCGCTGGCGGCCATCAGCCCGATCGAAAGCGGCACCAGGGCGGCCTGAATGATCCCGGGCCAGCGCGAATGGCGCATGCGCGTCAGCAGGCGGCTGACGAAATAGGCCAGCACGGCGGTCGGGCCGCACATGGCAAGGGTAGCAGCCAGCCCGCCGGCGAGGCCCGCGACGGAATAGCCGATCAGGGTAACGATCAGCACGTTCGGTCCGGGCGAGAGCTGCGAGATCGCATAGATGTCGGCGAATTGCTTGTCGGTCATCCAGTGCCGGACGTCGACCGCGACCCGGTGCATTTCGGGAATGGCCGAATTACCGCCGCCGACCGCAAACAACGACATCACGGCGAAGGTCCAGACCAGGGTCGAAATCGGGTTGCTGCCTGGATTCATGGCTTGGCCTGTCGCTGGGCCCGCCGGCGGATGGCAAAGCTGATCGCGATACTGATCGGGATCGCCACCAGCAACACCGCCGGCAGCGGCAACCGGAGAAGCCCGATCGCCGCGAATACCGCGGCCATCAGCGCCAGCCCGATATAATCGCGCTTCTTCAACAGCGGCATCATCATTCGCAAGACCACCGCCATCAGAAGCCCGACCGCGGCGCAGGCCACGCCGGCCAGAATCCGTCTGAGCGCTTCGACCTCGCCGAAATGCGCGTAGAGCGCGGCCAGGATCGTGACGATCACCACGGGCGGGCCGATCAATCCGGTGAAGGCCGCGAGCCCGCCGGCAATCCCGCGAAAGCGCGATCCGAACACCACCGAGAGATTGACGATGTTCGGACCGGGCAGGAAATGGCACAGCGCAAAGGTCTCGTTGAACTCTTCCGCGCTCATCCAGTGGTGCTGCTCGACGATGGCGCGCCGGGCAAAGGCCAGCACGCCGCCAAAACCCGAAAGCGACATTTTGGCGAACGCCACGAACAGCGCGATCAGGCCGGGCGGAGGCGATGTCGGGAGGTTCGGCGCCGAGGCGGCGGCCGGCAGCGAATCCGGAGGCATGGGCTGAGACTTAGAACGGCCGACGCGGCGAGGCCAACCCAATTCGGCAGGTTCACCCATGTCTTCCACCTGTCTTCCCTTGCGTCCGAAGGACGCGTTTTCCCAACCCGAAACTGGGCCTAAGCCTCTGTTTTTCTCAACTTTTACCCCCTATATTGGGGATGCCGGTTCGCCGGCTATGGAAATAAATTGCCGTCGCAATAAACCATTCGGACCCGGGGGCAGCACCCGGCGCCTCCACCCAAACCCGCCGTCAGAGAATGCGGGTTTCGGCGGGGGCGAAACAGGATCGACGAGGGCGTAAAGGGCGTGTTTTTTCCCGGTATGGTTCCGCCGTTATCGGGCTATGCAATAGTTGCAAACGACAACTATGCTCCGGTTGCTCAGGCCGCGTAAGCGGTTTGAAAAACCAAGTCTGAAGTCCTGGTGGGTTAAGCTCCGCTAGGCGGGGTCCGGAGGCACCTGGCAACAGAAGCCTCCACTTCATTTTTGCCTCCCGGTTTCGCCTCCCGATCGGGCCTGCCGCCGGAATTTCCGCCGGCGGCGGCAAGCCTGCTGATTTCGGCCCGCCGCCGGGGTAGCATGGGCAAAACGGGCGAGTCGACGACCGGCCTTGCCGGTCCGTCTGCGGCATGAGACAGGACTGTTAGATGGCAACCGACCACATCCGATACGACGTGCTGGCGCGCGACGCGCTGCGCGGGGTGCTGCGCCGCGTATTGGCCGACGCCGCCGAACACGGCCTGCCCGGGGAGCATCATTTTTTCATCACCTTTCTGTCGACCGCGGAGGGCGTCAAGCTGCCGCCGCGGCTATTGGCGCAGCATCCGGAAGAGATGACCATCATTCTCCAGCACCAGTTCTGGGACCTGGTGGTTTCCGAGGATCGCTTCGAAGTCGGGCTGTCGTTCGGCGGAATCCCCGAGCGCCTGGTGGTGCCTTTCAATTCGATCAAGAGCTTCCTCGACCCGTCGGTTCAGTTCGGCATGCAGTTCGAGACGACGGATGCGCCAAGCGAGGTTCCGGCGAAAAACCTGCCGGCCGTCCCTGCCGCGCCGGCGCCGCCGGCCGCTACAGCATCGCCAGAGCCCCAGAGCGAGCCGGCGAAACCCGGCGAAGGCGCCGAAGTGGTGCGGTTGGATCGCTTCCGCAAGAAATAATCCGCGCCGGCCATCCCGCGCGACTATAGACTGAAGATGCCGCGCGGAGCCTCCGGTACGCCGGCTCCGAACCGGCGGCCTCGCGCAACGGACCCTTGCCATGGCTCGATCGACAACCGCATCCCGATCCGGATCGACGCGCACCGAGACCGACAGCTTCGGCCCGGTCGAGGTCGCCGCCGACCGTTACTGGGGCGCGCAGACCGAACGGTCACGGCGGAATTTCCGCATCGGGCACGACCGGATGCCGATCGAAATCGTCCACGCGCTCGGCATCGTCAAGCTGGCGGCGGCGGAAACCAACCGCGAACTCGGGCTCCTCGACAAGCGCCGCGCCGGCGCCATCATCCGCGCCGCGCGCGAGGTGATCGACGGCAAGCTCGACGATCATTTTCCGCTTGTGGTCTGGCAGACCGGCTCCGGCACCCAGACCAACATGAACCTCAACGAGGTGATCGCCAACCGGGCCAACGAAATGCTGGGCGGCAAGCTCGGCGCCAAGGCGCCGGTTCATCCCAACGATCATGTCAATATGAGCCAGTCGTCGAACGATTCATTCCCGACCGCGATGCACATCGCGGCCGCCATCGCCATCACCGCCGACCTGATTCCGGCGCTCGGCGAACTGCTGGCCGCGCTGCGCAAGAAACAGAAGGAGTTCGCCCACATCGTCAAGATCGGCCGCACCCACACCCAGGACGCGACGCCACTAACGCTCGGCCAGGAGTTTTCCGGCTACGCCGCGCAGGTCGAGAGCGGCATTAAGCGGCTGCGCGTGGCGGTAAACGAGCTTTACCCGCTGGCGCAGGGCGGCACCGCGGTCGGCACCGGCCTCAACTCGAAGCCGAAATTCGCCGGATTGTTCGCCCGGCACGTCGCGAAAGTCACCAAACTGCGCTTCACCAGCGCCGCCAACAAGTTCGAGGCGCTGGCCTCCAACGACGCCTATGTGTTCGTGCACGGCGCCATCAATTCGGCGGCGACCGGGCTGTTCAAGATCGCCAACGACATCCGCCTGCTCGGCTCGGGTCCGCGTTCCGGCCTCGGCGAGCTGATCCTGCCCGAGAACGAGCCGGGCTCCTCGATCATGCCGGGCAAGGTCAATCCGACGCAGAGCGAGGCGATGACCATGGTCTGCTGCCAGGTGTTCGGCAACCAGACCACCATCACGGTGGCCGGCAGCCAGGGACATTTCGAACTGAACGTATACAAGCCGGTGCTGGCATATTGTATGATGAATTCCATCCAATTGCTGGCCGACGTCGCGCGCTCCTTCACCGAACACTGCGTCGTGGGCATCCGCGCCGACGAAAAACGCATCAAGGAGTTGATGGAGCGTTCGCTGATGCTGGTGACGGCGCTGGCGCCGAAGATCGGCTACGACAACGCCGCCAAGGTCGCCAAGTCGGCGCACGCCCGCGGCACCACATTGAAGGAAGAGGCGGTAAGGCTGGGGTTCGTTTCGGCAGCCGAATTCGACCGGCTGGTGCAGCCGGCCAAAATGACGCATCCGGGCTGATCGCGGAAGTGAAACTCCGGGAGAGTTCGGCCGTATAAGGGCCGCAAGAAATAGTTATGCGACATAACGCTTAAAGGCGGAGAGTTGATTAGCTATCTTCGTTGCATCCGTCCATGATAAAGCCAAACGTTGCGCTTTCTCGGGCCAAGGCATATTTTTTTGATACGACGAGGGACGGTTGGCAGGGATTGTTGAATGACAAGCGAGCCGGCTGACGCCAAGCGCAGATACTCACGCCTTTGTGAAAATTTCGAACTGCCCAAATTGGTTCATTGATGGAGGCTGACATGGGGGACATCGTCAACCTGAAACGATTTAGGAAGCGCGCCGAGCGCGAGCAGTCGGCGAAACAGGCGGAAGCCAACCGGACGCGATTCGGCCGGACCAAGTCACAGCGCGCGCTCGAGGAACGGCGCGCCGAGCGCGCCGGCGAGCTGCTGGACCAGCACCGCATCGACGGCGAGGACACGCCATGAAATCGCCGGTGGTGAAACGGTCGATCGTCGTTGCCGGTCACAAGACCAGCGTCAGCCTCGAAGAGGCGTTCTGGAACGGCATGAAGGAGATCTCCGGACTGCGCGACCTGACGCTGTCCGAACTGGTGGGCGAGATCGACCGCAATCGCCAACAGGGCAACCTGTCGTCCGCCATTCGCCTGTTCGTGCTGGACTATTTCCGGACCCGCGCCACGGCGGCCGCGCCGCCGGATGCAAAACCGCAGGCCTAGCAGCGGCGCGGGTTCGCTGACGCCGACTTCGCGATTTCAGCCGTGCCGCGGGCACGCGTGACGATGCCGAGCGCATCACGCCCAAAATTCGCATCGCCGGTTTCCAGCGCCGCCACAATGTAGGCCACCTGCCGTTCCTCGCTGTCGAGATAGTCGGCGGCATCAAATCGTGTTGTCTTGGGCATCACTGTCCCTCCGATAGGGCCTGAGCCTGGATGTTAACCCCGCTTCGCCCCCATCATGCCCGCAAGGACTGCATCGCTGGAGAACGATTGCGACGGATCAACACCGGACCGCCTGTTCGGCGTTTTACAATTCGAAAGAAGTTGGGCTGAATGATTGTTCCAGCCGCCGCATCGGCCGGCAGGCGCGTGCGCCTGTTTATAATCCCTCTAAGGAACCGCCGCATTTCGATCGGCGCGCTTGACCTTGTGGCCGCCGGTTGGAAATACAAACCATGAGCAAACAAAACGGCAATGGCCAACATCTGCCGCTGGGAACCGCCAAGCGCGGTTATTCCGGCGTGATTCAGCGCCTCGCCGCTGTTGACGCGGGATCGGCGCTGTCGGCCAATGAGCTGGAAAGCCGGCTGATCGAACTCGGTTTCGTCGAGGGTGCGAGAGTCGAGGTGCTGCACGAGGGCATCGTCGGGCGCGATCCGATCGCGGTTCGGGTCGAGAACGTCACCATCGCGGTGCGCCGGCGCGAGGCCATGGCCATCATTGTCGCCTAGCGGCGAAGCGGACCTTACACCATGGAAGCTCCGTTGCTGCATCTGGCGCTGGTAGGCACGCCGAACAGCGGCAAGACCTCGCTGTTCAACGCGCTGACCGGCAGCCGGCAGAAGGTCGCCAACTATCCCGGCGTCACGGTGGAGCGCAAGGAAGGCTCCTTCGTCACGCCCTCGGGCCGCCAGGTGTCGGTGGTCGACCTGCCCGGCACCTACTCGCTGCGCGGCCGCAGCCCGGACGAGGAGATCACCCGCGACATGGTGCTCGGCCGCACTCCCGGCGAGGCGGTGCCCGATCTCGTGCTATGCGTCGCCGATTCCACCAATCTGCGCCTGACCATCCGCCTGCTGCTCGAACTCAAGAACACCGGCCGGCCGCTGATGCTGGTGCTCAACATGTTCGACATCGCCACCCGCCGCGGCGTCACCGTGGACGTGGCGAAACTGTCGGAGGCGCTCGGCGTGCCCGTGGTCACCTCGATCGCGGTACGCAAGGGCGGCACCGCCGAACTGTTGCGGCGGACCGACGAGATCGCCGCAGAAGCGCAGACCCCGCCGGCGCAAAATCTCTGGCAGCCGCTGACGGTCGCGCAATTGCGCGCCACCCAGCGCGAGGCCGATCGCATCATTGCCTCGAGCGTCAGCCTGCCGGCCAGGCCCGATACCTGGACGGCGCGGATCGACGCCGTGGTGCTGCACCCGGTGGCGGGGCTTGCGATCCTGGCGCTGATCCTGTTCGTGATGTTCCAGGCGGTGTTCGCCTGGGCGCAGCCCCTGATGGAAGTGTTGTCGGATGCCTTCGCCGCATTGGGGCAGTTGGTGCACGACACGCTGCCGGCGGGCTTGTTGCAGAGTTTTTTGCAGAACGGGGTGATCTCGGGTGTCGGCAGCGTCATCGTGTTCCTGCCGCAGATCATCATCATCTTCCTGTTCATCCTGCTGTTGGAAGATTTCGGCTACATGGCGCGCGCGGCGTTCCTGATGGACCGCATCATGGGCGGCGCCGGGCTGCATGGCCGCGCCTTCATTCCGCTGCTGTCGAGTTTCGCCTGCGCCATTCCCGGCATCATGGCGACGCGGGTGATCGACAACCGCCGCGACCGGCTCACCACCATCCTGATCGCGCCGCTGATGACCTGCTCGGCGCGGATCCCGGTCTATACGCTGATCATCTCCGCCTTCATCCCCGACAGCCAGGTCTGGGGTCTTTTCAATTTGCGCGGCCTGGTGATGTTCGGCCTCTATGCCGCCGGCATCACCAGTGCGCTCGGCGTCTCGTTCCTGATCAAATTCCTGATGTGGCGCGACTATGCGCCGGCGCCGTTCATGCTGGAGCTGCCTGATTACAAGATGCCGCGCCTGAAAAGCATCGCGATCGGCGTCTACACGCGGGCAAAAATGTTCCTGCAGCGCGCCGGCACCACGATCTTCTCGATGATGGTGCTGATCTGGTTTTTGGCCTCGTTCCCGCAGCCGCCCGCCGGCGCCGAAGGCCCCGCGATCAACTACAGCCTGGCCGCCATGATCGGCAAGGCGCTGGAGCCGCTGCTCGCCCCGCTCGGCTTCAACTGGCAGATCGCGGTAGCGCTGATCCCCGGCATGGCCGCCCGCGAAGTCGCGGTCGCGGCGCTGGGCACCGTCTACGCCATCGAGGGCGGCAAGGAAGCCGCCGAGCAGATCGGACAGGTGCTGGCCACCAAATGGAGTCTGGCGACCGCGCTGTCGCTGCTCGCCTGGTACATCTTCGCGCCGCAATGCGCCTCGACGCTGGCGGTGATCCGCCGCGAGACCGGCAGCTGGAAATGGATGGCGGTCACCTTCGGCTACATGCTGGCGCTCGCCTATGTCGCGAGCCTTGCGACCTACAACATCGCGGTCGCGCTCGGGGCGGGCTGAATCGCCGCGAATAGCGCTATTCGCTCGCGATTGACATCAGAGATGTCAGCGGAACATCGAACGCGTAGGCGAAGCCGCCGGGCTTATACGTCAACTGAACATCGCCCTTCAGTTGCTTGCCAAGCGTCTCGATCAGCCGCGTGCCGAAACTGCGCTTATCGGGAGCCAGAACCGCAGGGCCGTTGTTCTCCGTCCATTTCAGATGCAGACGCTGTTTCCTTGGATCGAGCGTCCACTCGATATCGACGCGCCCGGTCGGCACCGACAATGCACCGAATTTCGTCGCATTGGTGCAGAGTTCGTTCAGCGTCATCGCAATCGCGATCACGGCTCCCGACGTCATCCGGACGTCCGGTCCCGAAATTCTGAATTTCGGCACATCGGGATTGTCGAAAGCTTCGGTGGCGCCGCGAATGATCTTGCCGAGGTCCGCACTGGTCCATCGGGCCTGCAAAAGCAGGTCGTGGGCCCGCCCCAGTGCCAGCAGCCGTCCCTCGATGGCGTGCTGCGCATGTTCGGCACCCGGCACGTTGCGCAAGCTCTGGGAGGCGATGGCGCTGACCGTCGCGAGCGTATTCTTGATGCGGTGATGCAGCTCTTCGAGGATCAGCTTCTGAAGCTTGTCGGCCGCCTCGCGCTCCCTGGCGTCGATGCCGGCCTGCGCGAGCAGGTCCTGGGCATCGATTTCCGCCTGCGCCAGCAGCAGCCGAAGGCTGACATTCTCCGCCGCCAGAAACTCCTGCGGAGGCGCTGCGCCGGCGCCGAAATCGCGGCGATCCTGGTGAAGATCGATTTCGAACATCGCCGACTGTATCACCATAAGTCGGGTTGCGCTCATATCATTATGTCGGGTTACGTTCACATCTTTGATCGATGCGTTTTCGGCCCCAATCGAGCAAATACTGCTATTTCCAGCCTTAAAGCGCCGGTTTCAGGCGTGGCCGATCATATTCTGCATCTCGTCGATCATTTCCCCGGCTTCAAGCGGCTTTCCGAAAAAGCGGCTGTCGGCGGGAATAACGATCGTTGCCAGCTTCAACTGGCCCGATACCAGAATGATCTTGATCGGCGGCCAGCGCTCATGCACCGCGTGCGCGAGCTTGATGCCATCCATGCTGCCCGGCATCTGGATATCGGTGAAAAGTAGCGCAATATCAGACCTCGATTCGAGGATTGCGACGGCCTGGTCGGCGTCGACGGCCTCGACCGATGTAAAGCCGGCGTCCTCCACCATATCGACCGCGCGCATGCGCAGCAGCATCTCGTCCTCGACGATGAGAACGACTGCGGGGACAGCGGAATGATCCGGGACCATCATGACGGCATTTCCAATGTGAGGGGAAAGAGAGCAGTCCGTGCCATGGCTCAGAGAATGGCTGCGGACGCTAAGACAAGCATCTCATGGCCTAATTGATCCCGATCGCCTTGATAATGGCAAGACATCGGAGCGGAACGCTGCGAAAGCAGCGAAATCGATGCATTTGAGGGAGCGATGCTTACCCGGAGAGCGGACTCTGTCCCAACGAGATAGCGATAGTAGCGAAGAAGCCGCCCAATCAGGCGGCTTCCAGGAACGCTGGTTCGGCTTGTTAACTATCACCAACGGTGATGGTGACCTCTACCCCAGCCGTGATGGCCGTGATGGCCGTGGCCGCCATGAGCAAGAATGACAGTGCTGTCGGTATCGCTGACCAGTTGGTCTGCTGAAGCCCGCGGCATCGCCGAGGCGGATAGCATCGGCAATGCCGCGAATGCGCACACCGCAACGCCGATCAGCAATAAACGTTTCATTTCAGAATCTCCCTGACGCCGCGTTATCGCGGCAGGGAGGTAATGTTCCCGTATGCGATCGGTTCCACCTTCAAATAAGGCACCGCCGATGCCATGCGGCGATAAAGCGATAATACGTCTGTCACTGCTCGTAAAAATGAAATGAATGCCCATATAGCTGGTGAAATACGAAGCGCGCCAGAGCGCGTCAGCGAGGTTGACACAATGAGTGGCAAATATCCTCTGAGCTTGGCCGCGTTGAAGGGGCTGACCGCAACAATCGCCAGGACCACGCTTGGGCCGATCGTCGCGACGATCGAGCGAACGTTGCGAAGCCTGTTCAACGACGAAGGCTCGCTGATTCCGGTCCCGGTCGCCACCGGCGCGGACCGGCGACGGCTTGACCGGCGTCGATCACGTGATTGATTTTCCAAATCACTGTCGTTCGTATGATCCGACGCGGCGCGCCGTGCGATTCTGGGGGCATGACAGCGCGATTGAGGCGTCGTTCTTCATAGGCGAAGACGCATTGAAGCGCATTCAGCCGGATGCCCGCCCCGATGCGTCGGGCTTCCTGAACGCATTCGATTGCAACCGTGATTTGATATGCGCCGCCGCGGCCAAAATCTACGTTCGCGGAAGCCGAGGATCCTATGATCTGGTTGCTGCTCATTTTTGATCCGCCCCCCTGAGACTATTGGTGGCCCCTTCCCCAACAGCCCAGCGTCACCAATCCCGATCGAGGAACAGCCTATGCGGAAACTTGCCAAGCCCACCCGGCAGGAGATCAGCGAGGGGCCGCAATCGGTATCTTTTCAGATAGCAAACGGGAATTCGCGGCAGCGCTGCACCCTGCAAACCGGGCTGCCGACCAGGCAACAGGCGCAGAAGTACTTTCTCACAAATTGGCCGATGATCGAAAAGATGGCGCGCGACGCGCTTGCGGCGGGGACCATCGAAGACGGCGAGATCAGACTCGTGATGGTCTGAGCGGCTCATTCAAGAGCGGACATGGAGGGCAGTCATGCTGAACGATCGAGAGAACATCCTGAACGCGCTGCGTGCAAAGGCGCTCAAGGTCCGCGAGATCATGAAACACGCCAATGTCGCGAATGAGGAAGTGTGCCAATCTCTGTTGTTGAAAATGCGCAACGAAGGTGCCGTGAAATTCGATATTCACACCGGGCGATGGCTGATCGGGTAAATTGCGGCAGGCCGCTGCGACCAGTCTGTTGAAATGGCAGGGTCCGCACCCGCGATGGCTTGTCAGGTCAACAAGGTACGGACCTTGGTTGCGGCGTCGTAGATTTCGACCTGGAGCATCGGATAAGTCGACTTCAGTCCCCGGCCCGATACTTCCGCGGTATCGGCCGTGTCAAACTCCGACTTGAAGTGGCCGTCGACAACGACCACGAACCCTTCGGCTGGAGGCCTGTCGGCTCGCGTTACTTTCCTCGGCTCGGGTTCGTCAATTGCGCTAACCGGCTTTTTCATCGGATGGCTCTCAATCTGTCGCAACGGGCTTTTACGAAAGCTGCGATCGCGTTTTCATTGATCGGATCACGCTCTCGGCAAAGGTGGCCCTGCCCTAGGATTTGGACAGGCTAATCAGCCAAGGCCCGAACACGCGTCGATTTTTTGGCCTTCGGCGGCTGCTTCGCCTTCTCGGCCGCACCGGGCTGCGTGTTGCGGACCGCTTCCGCCAGCATCTGTCGCAGCTCAGCCTTGGTCTGCGTCGGTGCCCGCGTGAAAGATGCTTGCCAATGAGCCATGATCACTATGTGGGGATGCCCGAGGGGGAATTAAACCCCGCCGGACAAGGTTCCTTCGGAATCCCTGAACGACCGGCCATGGTTGCGCTCGGTGCCGGCTGAAGCGAACTTGATCTTCGCCACGCCATCGGCGAGCGTTCGTCACGGACGGCACCCGTCGACCCCTACCTTCCTGTGCATGGAGGAACCACGATGTTTTCTCATGTCAACGTCGGCATCACGGACTTCGAGCGGTCGTACGCCTTCTACGCGGCCGTGATGACGGCCCTGGGTTTCGAGCTCAGGGTCCGCGAGCCGCAGGCGCAATGGGCGGGATGGGCGGCTCCCGGCAGCAGGCGCCCGTTGTTTTTCATTGGGCTCCCCTACGATCGCCAGCCGGCCAGTCCGGGCAACGGCGGCATGACCGCCTTCCTTGCCGCCACGCGCGAGGCCGTCGATCTCTGCCATGCGGCCGCGCTCGACATGGGCGGCCGATCCGAAGGCATGCCGGGCCTGCGGCCGCATTATCACCCCGACTATTACGGGGCATATTTTCGCGATCCGGACGGCAACAAGATTTGCGTCTGCTGCCATGAGCCGGCGCCCTTGCGCTAGAGCCTTTTCCGTTTCGATGGAATCGAAACGGGGCTCTAGATTCTTGATTTGACGCGTTTTCTTGATGCGAACCGGTGACCACTTCGCTCGAAAACGCTATAATGCCGGCAAGTTTCTAAGAATACATTCGCAAGCCTGATCACCCATGGAGCCTGAAATGGACATCGCAAAGCACATCGCTACGCGCCCCCTGTCCATTTCGGAAACTCTCCATGACCGCGCTGCTCACGCTGGATTCGATCTCCCTCACCACCCCCGACGGCCGTCTTCTATTCGACGGACTGACGCTCGCCATCGGACCCGAGCGGACCGGCCTCGTCGGCCGCAACGGTAGCGGCAAGTCCACGCTGTTGCGTGTGATCGCCGGCGAGTGCGAGCCGGCCGCCGGTTCGGTGCAGCGGGCGTGCTCGATCGGCATGCTCGCGCAACTCGCCGATGAAACAATGACGGCGGCAGAGGCTCTGGGCGTCGCCGATGGGCTTGCCCGCCTGCGCCGCGTCGAAGCCGGCGAAGGCTCGCTCGAGGACGCCGGCGAGGCCGACTGGACATTGCCAACCCGGCTTGGTCAGGCGCTGGTGGAAACCGGCCTGCCCGCTCTGGCCACCGATCGCCGGCTCGCTACGCTGAGCGGCGGCGAACGGACCCGCGTGGCGCTGGCGCGGCTGTTGATCGAGGCGCCGGACCTGCTGGTGCTGGACGAGCCGACCAACAACCTCGATGCCGACGGCCGCGAGGCGGTCGCGGGATTGCTCGCGCGCTGGCGCGGCGGCGTCATCGTCGCCAGCCACGACCGCGCGTTGCTGGAGCGCGTCGACCGCATCGTGGAATTGACCGCCGTCGGGGTCACCGTGTTCGGCGGCGCGTGGTCCGAATTTGTGCAGGCGCGCGAGGCCACGCGTGCCCGCGCCGAGGCTGACCTCGGCCGGGCTGCCGACGCCTTGCGCCATGCCGAACGCGCCGTTCAGAAGGAGAAGGAAAAGAAGGCGCGCCGCGACAAGGCCGGCCGCGCCCGGCGCGACAAAGGCGGCGACAGCAGGATGTTCCTCGACGCCGAGAAACAGCGTGCGGAAAACAGCGCCTCGCGCGAAGGCCGCATCGCCGACCGCCAGATCGAGACCCACGCAGAGGCCCTAGCGCAAGCCCGCGCGCGCGTCGAAGTGCTGACGCCGATCACGATCGCGCTGCCAAAGACCGATCTTCCCGCCGGCCGCGGCCTTGTCGCCTTCCGGGACGTGACGATGGCCCATGGCGCGCGCCGCCTGTTCGGCCCGCTGTCTTTCGAGATACGCGGTCCCGAACGCATCGCCATCGGTGGCGCCAACGGCTCCGGCAAGACCACGCTGCTTGGCCTGATCACCGGACAGCTGACGCCCACCGCCGGAGATATCAGCCGCATGACCGATCGCATCGCCCTGCTCGACCAGCATGTCGGCCTGCTCGATCCCGCAGCGACCATCCTCGACAATCTGCGCCGGCTCAATCCCGATCTGTCCGACAACGAAGCCCACGCGGCGCTGGCCCGCTTTGCGTTCCGCAACAGAGCGGCGCTGCAGCTCGCCGGCACGCTCGGCGGCGGCGAGCGCCTGCGCGCAGGGCTTGCCTGCGTGTTCGCGCGGCGGCAGCCGCCGCTGCTGCTGCTGCTGGACGAGCCGACCAATCATTTCGACCTGGCGTCGATCGAGGAGCTGGAGAGCGCATTGTCGGAATTCGACGGCGCGTTAATCGTGGTCAGCCACGACCGGGGATTCCTGCAAGCGATCGGCGTGAAGCGGGAGATCTGGCTCTGAGCGGAGCCGTCCACATCGCCCGGAGCGTAGGCGAGCCGCTATCCACTTCCCTCGAAAGCGCTTTAAATCGCCGGATGCGAGCGCGCCGCTTCAACGTAGGGACGGAAGGTCGATTTGTCGGTGCCGCAATCCGGGCATCGCCAGTTGACCGGTATTGCCGCGAACGGCGTCCCGGCCGGGACCAACTGGTCAGGAGCGCCTGCGGTAGGCTCATAGATATAATAGCATCCGCCGCACATGAACATCTGCCGGCTCGCCTGCCGGATCACCGCCGGCGATCGCGCGACATCGGTCGTACCGACGGCGGCGGGTGTGACCACCGGATCGCCCACGCTGACGCGGCCGCCTTCCCTCGCCACCAGATAGACTCCAAGTTCCTTGTGGCCGAACGCCGCGCGCAATGAACCCGGGATATCGAGGTCGCGGCGGCCGGTTTCCGGATCGACATTAGTGGCGCCGCAGCGGCCGTTGCGGCGATCGACGCGAAACAGCGCCTCGCCGATCCTGATGTCGCTGCCGACCCAGTCGAATTCCTCCCACGGATTTGCGCCGTCGACGTAGAGATTGGCGCGAAATCGCAGGGGATCGATCGTGATGCCCCATTGCGCTTCGAGGCTGCGCACCGTCGCCAGATTGATCAGCGAAATGACGTTGTCCGGCTTGTCCATGAAATGGCCTTCGCGCGAGCGGACCAGCGTCGGCGCGCTGCGCAAAGCGGGCACGAGCTGCCAGAAAATCTCCTCCACCTCCGCTCGCGACGTCTCATCTTCGAGGTCGGCGACGACGAGTTGCCGATTGCCCTGCGCGATCGTCAGTTTCAGCGTCTCGACATCCAGCGTGGTCCTGACCCGCGCCAACGCCTCCTCAAGCATCAGCATTACGAAAAGCCCCTTCTTTCCCCATCTCGGCTGGCTGGTATCGAACGGGGCACCGGGGCGCACCAGGGCGAAAACCCGATCGTGCGGGAACGGCTTCCGGGCCTGCAATTCGACGCTTGCGAGCGCCTGCGCGCTCAATCCCTTGATCGGATAGCGATAGATATTCTTCAGGATCGGCATCGGCGCGCCACCTTGTCGTACGATGATCTTGCCGGAAAGTGCACGATTTGGCCGTGATCTGCGTAGAGCCGGTTGCTGACGAGTTCGTGGAGCCAGATCGCGCCCGACGGAAACCGGCGGCGGCCGCGGCGCGAACTGGTCCGAGAATAGCGCTACCATGTCGGTCGCGGGATCATCGATGGCGTCGTCGATCGCATCCGACAGCCGCGCGATGCCCTTCTCGATCTGCCTGGCGGATAAAGCGGCGTAACCGAGGATGACGGCGCGGCGGGTCAGCGTGGTTCGTCGCTCGAAATGGACCCGTGCCGAAGCCAGAGAATAGACGCCGACCCGCGCGCGCTGGGCGAGCGCCTCGACCGTCACGGCGTCCGGAATGCCCGGCGGCAGATGCCAGAGCACGTGCAGCCCTCCGGCGTCGCCGTCGACCTGAACGTCGCCGAAATTGCGGCGCAGCGCGGCGACGAGGCAATCGCGGTTATCCTTGTAGTGCGATCGGACCCGAAGCAGGTGTGCCGCATAGCTGCCATTATGCATGAAGTCGGCGAGCGTCGCCTGCTCCAGCCAGGGATTGCCGTTGTTGAGCAGGGATTTCTCGATGCAAACCGCCTCCGCGATATGCTCGGGCACGACCATGTATCCGAGGCGCAATCCGGCGCCGAGAGATTTCGAGAAGGTGCCGATGTAGATCGTGCAGTCGGGCGCGAGCGCGGCCAGCGGCGCAAGATGCGAACCCTGGTAGCGGATGTCGCAATCATAGTCGTCCTCTATCACATAGCAGCCGTAGCGCCGCGCCCAGTCGATCACCTCGGTGCGCCGCTCCGCCGACAGCGTCGCGCCGGTCGGATATTGATGCGAGGGCGTCGTATAAAGCAGCGAGGCGGTGCGCCGCGGCAGGTCATCAGGGATCAGTCCATCGCGGTCGACCGCGACGTTCGCAACCTCGGCGCCGGCGGCTTCGAAGGCGAGCGCCGCGCCCTGATAGCAGGGATCCTCGACCACGCTGAGCGCGCCGCGCGCGAGGTAAAGTCGCGCCGCAAGATTAAGGCCTTCCTGGACGCCGGACACGATGACGATACGGCTCGGATCGGCCACGATGCCGCGCGCGATCGCGAGGTGGTTGGCGATGGCGGTGCGCAGCCCCGCCAATCCCGCCGGTTCGCCATATTGCGTGAGCCCGGCGCCGCCGCCGTGAGACAGATTGTTCTGCAACAGGCGGCGCCAGGTCTTCAGCGGAAACAGATCCGGGCTGGGGCGGCCGGGAAAGAAATCATAGAGTAGTCGGTTGCGGACGGGATGGGACATTCCCGGCGCGCGGACGTGACGCAACGGCATCGGCATCCGCGTGCGCACGGCATCGCGAAATTCAGAGACCGGCCGAACCGGCGCGGCATCGCGCGGCAACGCGTCGGCGACATAGATGCCCGAGGCCGGTCGCGATTCGACGATCCCCTCCATCAGCAACAGATCGTAGGCGCGCACCACGGTGTTGCGGGAGATCGCGAGCTGTTCGGACAACCGGCGCGACGACGGCAAGCGCGTTCCCGGTCCGATACGCGCGCAGCGGATGGCTTCACGGATCTGGTCAACCATCTGCATCGTCAGCGATTCCGGGCGGGACCGGTCGAGGAGAACGGAAATCTGCATATTCGCTGTGCCGGTTGGAAGCTTCCCCGATCGATCACTGGAGACGGAGCAAGGGTTGGGCCAGTTGTGGGTCCAGCGCATCGATTTTGGTCCGGATTCCGGCAATGTCAGTCGATTTTTCGCTGTTTTCGAACTGGCTCCCTCGCTTTGCCAGCAACTGGACCCATCGTCGCCGGTCCGGACAAGCGATTGCCCAGCGCCGATGCAGGTTCTGCCCGAAACCTTTCCTTGCCGTCCATCTCCTGAGCAACCTGAGAAATTGCGCGCCGGTCCCCGACCCCGCCGATGGAGCCATCGCATTTTACACCGGCGGCTCTCATGGCCGGCGCCGGCTTCATGCGAGCGTTGCGCTACTGACGAACTTTGCGGGAGCCGCGTCGCGATGCTCCCGGACTTCGAACCCAAAGGAGCACTTATGAGCACCGCACTTTCCCGTTGGCTATCTGCCGCGGCTGCCGTTCTGGCGATCTTCGGATCCGGCGTGAACGGCGCAAAGGCCGAAGACACCATCAAGATCGGAGTCCTTCACTCGCTGTCCGGCACGATGGCGATCAGCGAGACGATCCTCAAAGATCTAATTCTGATGGAGGTCGCCGACGTCAACGCCAAGGGCGGGCTGCTCGGCAAGCAGATCGAGGCCGTCGTCGTCGACCCCGCCTCGAACTGGCCGCTGTTTGCCGAAAAGGCGCGCGAGCTTCTCACCAAGGACAAGGTGGCCGCCGTGTTCGGCTGCTGGACATCGGTGTCCCGCAAGTCGGTACTCCCGGTGTTCGAGGAATTGAACGGGCTGTTGTTCTATCCGCTCGAATATGAGGGCGAAGAGGCCTCCTACAACATCTTCTATGGCAGCTCGGTGCCCGACAACAAGGCGGTGCCCGCGGTCGAATATCTCATGAGCAAGGACGGCGGCGAGGCCAAGCGCTTCGTTCTGGAAGGCACCGACTACGTCTATCCCCGAACCAGCAACAAGATCATTCGCGCATTCCTGAAGACCAAGGGCGTCAAGGACGAGGACATCCGGGAGAACTACACGCCATTCGGCTTCTCCGACTGGCAGACCGAGGTAGCCGCGATCAAGAAGTTCGGCTCCTCCGGCAAGAAGACGGCCGTGATCTCGACGATCAACGGCGACGCCAATGTGCCGTTCTACAAGGAACTCGGCAATCAGGGCGTCAAGGCCACCGACATTCCGGTGATCGCGTTCTCGGTCGGCGAGGAAGAACTCGCAGGGATCGATACCAAGCCGCTGGTCGGACATCTCGCAGCCTGGAGCTACTTCCAGTCGGTCAACACGCCGGAGAACAAGGCCTTCATCGCCAAGTGGCGCGCCTACACCAAGAACCCCAAGCGCGTCACCAACGATCCGATGGAGTCGGCTTACATCCTGTTCCACATGTGGGTACAGGCCGTGCAGCAGGCCGGCACCACCGACGTCGAGGCGGTTCGTCAGGCGATGATCGGCCAGAAGGTCAAATCGCCATCGGGCTTCGAGGTTGTGATGGGCAGCAATCACCACATGGCGAAGCCCGTCATGATCGGCGAGGTGCAGGCCGACGGCCAGTTCAGCATCGTCTACAAGAGCAAGGCGTTGCCGCCGAGAGCATGGAGCCCCTATGTCGAGGCCAACAAGGGCAAGGTCGCCGATTGGTCATGGCCGTGGGTATGTGGCGGCTGCACCTCACCGCGGTTCGCTGCGAACTGATCTCCCTCGCTGTCGGAACCTGCGGGTGCGATCCGGTTGCGCCGACCTTGTCGGCGTAACCGGAATTGCGTCGATGAGACCGTGCCTTGATATCTATCGCGGCGGCGGTGCCACCGGCGGGGTCAGCACCGGCGGCGGCTTCGGCCTCGCGCCCGCGCAGCGCTCCTCGCCCAGCTATGTATTTGCCTTACCTCGCGGATTCCAAACGAGCCAAAAATTGACAGGCGTCAAGGAACTTTGGCGTTGCATGCGCATTCTTTGGCCGGCTGGCAGCGGGTTGGCTGATCATGACAATGAGGCGGCGCGACTTTTTGGCGGGCACCGCAATCCTGGTGCTCAGCACCATGCACAGCCGAGCCACCATCATTTCCGGCGGCCTGCCTTGGACACCGAATGCGGGCAGTCCGCCGGTCCAGGCAAGGCCGGGCCCTTGGCATTACTTCACCTCCGATGAAGGCCGCGCGGTCGAGGCGCTCGCCGACCGCATCATTCCGCCCGATCCGCAAACGCCCGGCGGCAAGGATTCCGGCTGCGCCGTCTTTATCGACCGCCAGCTTGCCGGGCCGTACGGCCGCGCCGAGGGCCATTACAACCAGCCGCCCTTCATGGCCGGTACCCCGCAGCAGGGCGCGCAATCGGCCGACGGGCCGGCGGCGACCTACCGCAAGGCGCTCGCGGCGCTCGATCAATACTGCCAGTCCAATTTCGGGGGAAAGCGTTTTGCCGATCTGCCCGACGAGCAGAAGGACGACCTTCTCAAGGGCATCGAGGACGGCAAGACAAGACTCGAAGGCGCCGACGGAAAGTCTTTCTTCGCGCAAGTCATCAAGGACATGCAGATGGGATTCTTCGCCGACCCGCTTTATGGCGGCAACCGCGACATGGTGGGGTGGAAAATGATCGGCTACCCCGGCGCGCGCTACAATTATCTCGATTGGGTCGAGCGCCACAACGAGCGCTTTCCGCTGCCGCCGGTCAGCATCATCGGCCGCGCCGACTGGTCGCCGAGAAAGTAGGGACGATGCCGCGGAGATTGCCGAAGAAGGACGTCGTCATCGTGGGCCTCGGCTGGACCGGATCGATCATGGCCCACGAGTTGACCGACGAGGGACTCGATGTGATCGCGATCGAGCGCGGCCCGTGGCGCGACGCGCCGACCGAATTTCCGCCCAACTACGCCCAGGACGAATTGCGCTACCGCATCCGCCACGAACTGTTCCTGCGCCCCGAGCAGAACACCTTCACCTTCCGCAACAAGATGAACCAGACCGCGCTGCCGATCCGCGACTGGGGCTCGTTCATGCCACCCAACGGCGTCGGCGGGGGCGGCGTGCACTGGAATGCGGAAACCTTCCGCTTCCTGCCGACCGACTTCGTGGCACGGACGCATCTGACGCAACGCTACGGCGCCGCGTTCCTGCCCGAGGACATGACGATCCAGGACTGGGGCGTCACCTATGACGATCTCGAGCCGCATTACGATTCGTTCGAATATCTGTGCGGCACCTCGGGCACGGCCGGCAATCTGCGCGGCCAGATCCAGGAGGGCGGCAATCCCTTCGAGGGGCCGCGCTCCCGCCCCTACCCCACGCCGGCGCAGAAACAACCCTTCAGCCACACGCTGTTTGGCAAGGCGGCGCGCGACCTCGGCTACAAGCCCTTTCCGCAGCCCTCGGGCAATCTGTCCCAGGCCTATACCAACCCGCTCGGGATCCGCATGGGCCCGTGCACCTATTGCGGATTTTGCGAATGGTTCGGCTGCGGCAATTATTCCAAGGCCAGTCCGCAGACGACGATCCTGCCGCTTCTGGTCCGCAAATCGAATTTCACGGCGCGCGACAATTCCGAAGTGCTTCATATCAACCTCGACGCATCAGGCAAGCATGCCACCGGCGTCACCTTCGTGGACACCGGCGGCGTCGAATGGGAGCAACCGGCCGACCTTGTCATCCTGTCGGCGTTCACCGTTTTCAACGTGCAACTGCTGCTGCATTCGAAAATCGGCACGCCCTACGATCCCGTCGCCAACAAGGGCGTGATCGGCCGCAACTTCACGCACCAGACCATTTCCAGCGTCAACGGCTTCTTCGACAACAAGAAGTTCAATTTCAATCCCTTCATCGCGTCGGGCGCGATCGGCATGTGCATCGACGAATTCAACGGCGACAATTTCGATCACGGCCCCCACGGCTTCGTCGGCGGCGGCTATGTGGGACAGGTGCAGACCAACGGTCGTCCGATCCAGACCTCGCATGTGCCGCCGGGCACGCCGAAATGGGGCGCGGCGTGGAAGAGCGCGGTGCGCGACAATTATCTCTCGACCGTCACGCCGGGCACCGGCGTGCATGGCAGCTTCTACAGCTATCGCGACGTCTATCTCGACCTCGATCCGACCTACAGGGATCGCTTCGGCCGTCCCCTGATGCGGATGACGATCGACTTCCATGACAACGAACTGAAGCAGAACGCCTTCCTGACCGACAAGTTCGCCGAGATCATCCGCGCGATGGGCGCGCATACGCTCGACAAGCAATATCGCAAAGGTCCCTATGACGCGACCGACTACCAGACCACGCATCTGTGCGGCGGCGCGATCATGGGCAGCGATCCCTCGACCAGCGCGCTCAACCGCTATCTGCAGAGCTGGGATGTGCCGAACCTGTTCGTGCTTGGCGCCAGCGCCTTCCCGCAAAACGCCGGCTACAACCCGACCGGCACGGTCGGGGCACTGGCGTTCTGGGCGGCCACCGCGCTCCGCGGCCAGTATCTGAAAAATCCGGGGCCACTGGTTCATGCGTAGGGCCGCCAAATTTTCAATGCTGATCGGCGCGGCCGCGGCATGGCTCGGCGGCACCGGATGGTGCGGCGCGGCCAGTCCCGACAGCCAGGCGTTCGATCAAATCGAGAAGGGCCGCTACCTCGCAGCTGTCGCCGACTGCTTTGCCTGCCACACCGTGCCCAATGCCGGCCAACCCTTCGCCGGCGCGCGTCCGATCGAAACCCCGTTCGGCGAAATCACCTCGTCGAACATCACGCCGGACAACGACACCGGAATCGGCGCCTGGACCGACGAGCAGTTCGACAATGCGGTGCGCAAGGGCGTTGCGCCGGACGGCAGCCGGCTCTACCCCGCGATGCCATATCCATCCTACACCAGGATGTCGCGTGACGATGTGCTGGCGATCCGCGCCTATCTGAAAACGGTCGAGCCGGTGCATCAGCGGGTCAAGTCCAACACGCTGCCATTTCCGTTCAACATTCGCCTCGCGATGCGAGCCTGGGACGCGCTGTATTTCACCGAAGGCGAATTCCAGCCCGACAGCCGCCAGTCCGCGGCGTGGAATCGCGGCGCCTATCTGGTGCAAGGTCCCGGACATTGCACCGCTTGCCACACCCCGAAATCCCTGCTCGGCGGCGACAAGACCAATGACAGCCTTCGCGGCTTCAACGTTCAGGACTGGTTTGCGCCCGACATCACCGGCGACGGTACGCATGGACTTGGCCAGTGGACCGAGGCGGATATCAGCACCTATCTCAAGACCGGACACAACCGGATAACCGCCGCGATCGGTCCGATGGCGGAGGAAGTCGCCGATTCCACCTCGCACTACAGGGACAGCGATCTCGATGCGATCGCAACCTATCTGAAGTCGCTGCCCGAACGGCAGGATGCGGCGCCCGCGCCGGCGGCGTCGGTCACGACCGCGGGCGAGGCGATCTATCGCGATCAATGTTCGGCCTGTCACGGCATCGATGGACGCGGGGTGGCGATGCTGTTTCCGTCGCTGGCGCAGTCTTCGCTGGCGCGTGCCAGCGACCCCACCAGCGCAATCCGGCTGGTGCTGCGCGGCGGACGAAGCGTGGCGACCGCGGAGGAACCGACCGGGCCGGGCATGCCATCCTTCGGCTGGCAGTTGGACGACGATCAGGTGGCGGCGGTCGTGAGCTACATTCGCAATGCCTGGCAAGGATCGGCCGCACCGGTCTCCGCGGAAATGGTCGGCAAGACGCGCGACCGACTGCGGACCCGATCCGATTGAAGCGAAACGCACGACGCCGCGACCCCTATCGCGGGGGCGGTGCCGCCGGCGGGGTCAGCACCAGCGGCGGTTTCGGCTTCGGCCGCGCGACGACAGGGCTGCCGGGCGCCGGGCGAATCTCGATCGGCGGCGGCAGCGGCGCGACCTGCTGGCTGACGACCGGCGCGTTCGGAGCCGGATTTGGATTCGGCGCCGCCGCAGCAGCAGGCGGACGCGGCGCGCTCGCCTTGGGCTTGAGCGGCAGGCGGCGTGGACCGGGGCCGGGGATCGAAACATCGGAAGTCGGCTGGTTCGGTGGCGTGGCGTCCGGGGTCGCGAACGAAGGCGCTGCGCCTGCCGGCGGTGGAATCGAGGCCGGCATCAACGCCGGCGGCGGCTCGCCGCGCTCGATCGAATCGAGCCGGCGCGTTTCGCGATCGATCGCCCGCACCGCAAGCCACGACGACAGCGACGCCACGTCGACGCTGCGCACGAGCGCATCCGGCGAACCCGCCGCGAACAGCTGGATTTCCGGATGGCTGGCGGCTTGTCCTGCCGTCGTCGACGACAGCGTGGCGCGAAGATCGGCCTGGTCGGCCGGAATATCGTAGCCGCCGGAGATGATGGCACGGGCGCCGTCGGCCTCCAGCGTGGTGGCGCCGACGCGCAGCCGTCCGTCGCCGATGCTGAATGGAATTTGCGCCGACTTGACCGACAGCACGCCGTTCGACAGCACCGGCTCGACGATCTGTCGCAGTCTTGCGTCGTCGGTGGCCTGGCCGCTGTCGCTGGCGCGGATCGCGGTGTCGAAGGCGCCCGGATCGAGGCCCTTGAAGCGCGCGGATTCCAGCGTCACGGTGCCGCTGCCGGACAGGGCGCCGGTCAGCGCCGAGGCGCTGCGGCCCTGGCTCGTCAATGTCATCTGCATCGCGACGCGGCCGGCGGGCATTGCCAGCCCGCGATAATGCAGCGCCGTGCCATCGACGCCCGAAAGCTGCAGCCGCGCATTCACCGCGATGCCATTCGGGCTCTGCCTGGCGTCGATATTGGCGGTCACCTCGCCGCCGCCGAGCCCCGCCTTGATGCCGTCGAGGGTCAGCGACTGGCCGTCGCTGGTGACGCTGCCGCTGACCGGACGCAACTCGATGCCGTCGGGCAGCGCGCCGCGCAGCGCCTGAAACGCGATGCGGCCGCGCCAGCCTTTTGTCAATCCAATACCGAGCGGCTCGGTTGCATCGCGTCCGGCCGCGCCGATCGCCAGCGAAAAAGCCGGCTTGAGATCGAGCGCGTCCAGTCCTAACTCGCCCTCGACATTGCTTTCGTCGCCGAGCGTCACGGCGAGGCGCCCGCGCAGCCGCGAGCCGGCGATCGTGCTGTCGAGATCGTCGAAGGCGAGCCGGTTGCCGTCGAGCGATACCCGCGATGACAGGCTGACGTTCTGCGCCAGTGGGTCGCTGGCCTTGAGGTCGAACAGCGGCGCGAGGCTGGCGCGGCGAACGTTCAGGCTGACGCCGGCCTTGGTTTCCTGCGCCCACGGCTCGGCGGTCCCCTGGGCGTCGGCGTCGAGCCCGGCGCCCGATAGCTTCGCCTTCAGCCGCAACGGCGCGCGCCAGACACCCGTCGCCGATCCCTCGAATTGCGCCACGCCGTCGCCGGCAGCAATCGCGCGGTCGAGCCCGAACAGCACCAGCAGGGTGCGGCCCTGCTCCGCCCACAGCTTCGATTCGATGCTGAATTCGCTGTGCCGGAGTTTTTCGAGATCGATGCCGCGCAGCACCGCCTTGTCGGGCGTCGCCGCAAGCGTCACCGAGCCCTTGAGCTGCGGCGTATCGAGGTCGAGAACGGCGCGTGCGCTGGCGCGATCGGCATGCTGCGCGTTGTTGTCGACGCCCAACGCCAGCTTCAGCCGCACCGGACCGGGATCCAGCCCGGCCGAATCGAGCCGCGACGCCAGCGCCGGCGAAAGCGGCGCGATCAGCGCCGTGATCTGATGGAGCGAGGCGGCGCTGGAACCGAGCGCCAGCTTGCCGGTCGCGTTGACGCGGTCGAAATCGCCGGCGCCTTCCAGCGTCACGCCGCCGGCTTCGCCGACCCTGAGCTGGTCGAGCGTAACAGTCTTCGGACCGTAGCCGACTTTGACCATGAAGGGCCTTAACTCCTGGCCGGCGAAGGCGGCGTGACCGATCTCCAGCGACAGTTTTCCTTCGTCGGGCCACTCGCCTTGCGGGCCTGCCAGCGAGCGCGCGAAGGCAGAAGCGGCATCGAGATCGAGCCGTTCGCCCTTCAGCGCCGCTTCGAGGCGGGAGCCGCCGGCGGCCGGATTTACGAGCGAGACCCGCCCCTCGACGGCGCCGCCGTCGAACTCGGCCTTCAAGGCGTCGACGGCGATGCGATCCGGGACGACGCTGACATCGCCGTGCAGCCGCAGCGGTTTCTGGCTGCGCCAGCCGACCTCGCTGCGGCCCTGCAGCCAGGCGGTGAGCGCATCCGGGTCCGAGGATTCAACCGTGAGCGCGCCGCTGAAGCCACCGGCTGCGGTTTGCAAATTGCTGCCGGTCAGCGACACCAGCGTCGAGCCGGGAGCGCGAAAATCCAGCCGGTCGATGCTCCAGGACTTGCCGTCGCTGCCGAACTCGGCGGCCAGATTCTGCACCGGACGCCCGCCCAGCATGATCTGTTCGGAACTGACCTCGATCTGCGTCGGTATCGGCACCCGCGGAACGTCCGCCATCAGCGCACGCAACGCCGGCAACAATCGCAGCGGCGCGGCGCCGTTATCCCCCGCGATGAACTTGTCGGCATCGAGCTGCCGCGCCGACAGCGCCGCATGAAATTGCGGCGCGGCGCCGAAGCTGATATCGCCGAGCCCCGAAAGCCGCAGCGCGTTCTCCTCGGGTCCGTAGCTGGCATCGAGCTGATCGAGCCGGGCGGTGGCCGGATCGGCCTTGACCTTGGCCGAAATCTTCCAGGGCGTGATCGGGACGTCGCCCTTGGCCTTGAGGCCCGCGGGTGCGGCCAAAGAAAGCGTGCCGTCGAAGCGCGGCGCGCGCGACTCGAAGCTCAGCATGCCCTCGAGATCGGCGGAGAATGCGCGGGCGCCGGGATCGATGTTGAGGTGAACGCGGGTGGCGTTGCCATCGACGCTCTGGCCGGACGAGACGCGAAACGGATAGCGTACGCCGGACAGCGTGAATTGACCGTCGCCGCGCACCGCGCCGGCCAGCGAACGCACATCGCCGGAGAAGGCGATATCGTTCAGCTCGAGCGTGCCGCGGCTTGCGGCGTCATGCAGCGCGATGCGGCCGGTCAGGTTCAACCGGTCGATCGAGAGCGTCCCCAGGTTGAACTTGCCGGTCGAGGCCGGCCAGTCGATCCGCCCTTGCGAATCGAGGCCGAGATCGAGTGACAGGCCGTTGATCGCGAGCTGGTCGGCGCGCCATTCGCCGCGCATCAGCGAACCCAGGCTGAACTCCACGTCGAGCTTGTCGGCCCGAACCCTGCCGAGATCATTGGGGCCGCCGACCACGACCGAGCGCAGCCGCAGCGACGGCGTCGGCAACAGACGCGCATCAAGCTCGCCCGAGACCCGCACCGGCGCGCCGATGACCTGCGTCGCCTCGGCCTCGAATTGCGGCCGGAACTGGTTCCAGTCGATGAAATACGGCCCGATCAACGCGGCCATCAGCGCGATGATAAAGGCAATCGCCAATCCGAGCAGCGTCGTCTGCACGGTGTCTCCCTTTGAGCACGCCCCGGTGCGATCAGTGCGGCACCACGCGATCCGTCGGCCGGACAGCCCACCGCTGCCGCGCCAAATTCAGCGCCGGAGCAGCGCCATATATAGAGACAACTGTGGCGAAGTCACAGCACCGGGGTGGGTAGTGTCCTAATTTGAATTTTAGTGCTATTCTGCCGGTTCAATTCTAGAGGCACCAGAAGCAGCATTTCGGTGTTGCTTCACTGTGCGGCGGTAGCCCAACGGTAGAGGCGTCCGTTTGCCAAACGGGATGTTGGGGGTTCGAATCCCCCGCGCCCCGCCAGTCCGGAACAGAACTGCGATCGCCGATTTTACACCGGAAATGGCGGCGAGCGTTCTGAGAAAATCACTCTTCGATCCCATGAAAACCTGCCGGGTGCGACGTCGGTTGCGTCTGTTGAGGTGGCCACCGGCGGCGATGCCATCGGAGACGTCTCTGGGTGCGTTGGCGAAGGATGATCGGTGCGGCATCGAGCACTTGGACGACGTGCGCACTTGGACGGGAGACGGGCACCAGATGGTGTCGATTTCCGATCCCAACGTTGGCAAAGATTCAAACCAATCATAGAGCTATAGCGTAGACATAGTGCTCATCTTCATCGTTCGTGGCACCCGCCGCTTCTACGCTATGACGCGCCGCTCCGTTCAAGCGCCGCCGATATTGCGATCAACGGTTGTTTCCGGCGCCCTTGAACGGATTGAGCACCATGGCGCCCAGACCGGCGACGTCGCGGTCATTGCGCGTCACCAGTGTCAGGCCATGGGTCAAAGCGGTCGCCGCGAGCAGGCCATCGATAGCCGGCAGCGGCCTGATGGCGGTCATACGGCCCCATTGATCGGACACTGCGTTATCGATGCTGAGCACCCGCCCATCGAATGCCAACTCTACTTCCCGCAACCAGCGTTCGAGCGCCACAGCCTTGCCCGAGTCCCGAGGGCGTGCAAGTTCAACGCCCTTTCGTATCTCACCAAGCACGAGCGTACTCAGGAAGAGTTCTTCATCAGCAACAGACGCATACCAGGCGGCCACATCGGCGTTGCAACGAGCACCCTTTCGGACCTCGGAAATGATGTTGGTATCGATCAGGTAGCTCACAGATCGACTTCACGTCCAGGGGCAGGACTGCGATCGAGGTCGATGCCCTCGAGTGGTGCGGACGCAAGAAGCGCCTTCAGGCTCACTTTGGGCGGCTCGCCAAAACGTTGCTGGAGAAGCCTGCGCGCCTCGGCCTGGCGCGATGGATCCGATAAGGCAGCCGCAACACGGCGGACGAGGCTTGCATCATCCTTGCGGACGTTGACCTCGACCCGTACGAAACCCTGGCGCGCCATCCGCGCGCGGTGCGTCGCAAGAGATGATTTTGCCTTGGCCATTCCGGCGCCTCCGCGTTTCCGGAAATCGTACCGGAAATCGAAAGGGAGGGCAAGGGGCGATGGGTGAATGGCGCGTAGCCGTATTGCTGATCATCGTGGTTCGTGGCCCGCCACCTTGCGATCAACTGACCGTGGCCGATTTGCCCCGCAGATGCCCGGCCGACCGAGCCTAGCAAATCAATACCGAGTCCCTTACTCTTACACGTACGAGTAAGGAGGCCGCCATGCGCATTACGTCCAAGGGTCAGGTGACCATTCCGGCTGAAATCCGCGAGCGGGCGGGTCTGCTGCCGCAGACGGAAGTGGAATTCGAGTTCGACGGCAAGGTCGTGCGCATTGTTCGCGCCAAAGCCGGTAAGAGGGACGGTCGCGGCGCTCGCCTTGTCGCCCATCTACGGGGCCGTGGCGATGTCGCAATGAGCACCGATGCCATCATGGCGCTGACGCGCGGCGATTGAATGACCGCGGGCCGCGACGGCTACCGCCTCCGCATTGGCAGCTACAGGGTAATCTTCGACGAGGATGCGACCACGATCCTGGCGATCTACATCGGCCGCCGGGCCACGACGACGTACAAGAGGAGCTAAGGCGATGAGTGGACCGCAGATTATTCGGACGCCCGGCGGCGAAGAGCTGGTGGTGCTGCCCCGGGCCGAATATGAGGCGCTCCTCGAGCGCGCCGATCGCGAGGCCGAGGATGCCGAAGACGTCGCCATCTATGATGCTCGGAAGGCCGAATTGGCTACTGGCGGCGGCGTGCTGCCCCCGGAGGTTAGCGCTGCGATTCTTCGAGGTGAGAGTCGGCTAAAAGCCATTCGCAACTGGCGCGGCGAGACACAACTGCGTTTGAACTTCAAAACAGGTATCGGTCAGGGCTATCTGTCGGATCTCGAAAGCGGGCGCCGTACAGGAACCCCCGAGACCATCGCGAAGCTCGCGCAAGCCTTGGATGTGCCGGTGGAGTGGCTTTCGTAGACGACAACTCGACGACATTACCAGCTGGCGGGGAGCCTCTTGAGACCGCGCAGCACGAAGGTCGGCCGCCATTCCGGATTTTCGGCGTTGTCGAGCCGAAGTTCCGGCAACCGGCGCAGCAGGGTCGCGATTGCGACCTCGGCCTCGATCCGCGCCAGCTGGGCGCCGAGACAGAAGTGGATGCCGCCGCCAAAGGACAGCGGTTTCACATTTGGTCTCGTGATGTCGAGCTGGTCCGGCCGGTCGGGATAGACCGCCGGGTCGCGGTTGGCCGAACCCAGCAGGCACAGCACGCTATCGCCCTTCGGGATCCGCTTGCCGCCGAGGTCCTCGATGTCCTCCAGCGCTACCCGGCCGGCCATCTGCACCGAGGAATCGTAACGCAGGAACTCCTCGATGGCGTTGGTGATCAGCGAGGGATTGGCCTTGAGCAGCGCCAGTTGATCGGGATTGCGATGCAGCGCCAACAGCCCGTTACCGATCAGGTTAACCGTGGTCTCGTGGCCGGCGCCGAACAGGAGGATGATGTTGGCGGTCAGTTCCTCGTTGGAGAGCTTGCTGCCGTCTTCCTCGGCCTGCACCAGCTGCGTGGTCAGATCGTCGCCGGGATTCTTCCGCCGCAGCTCGAACAGCTGCTGGAAATACATCTGCGCCAGCGCGTTGCCGGCGTTACTTTTCGCGATTTCCTCCGGCGACATCGGCACCGGATCGAGAATCCGGCCGCCATCGCGCGAGCTGCTATAAAATATCTCGCGATGCTCCTCGGGGATGCCGAGCATGTCGCAAATGATGGTGACCGGCAGGCGGAACGCGAAATCCTCGATCAGGTCCATCTGGCCCTGCGGCACGATGCGATCGAGCGTTTGGTCGACGATCTGCTGTATCCGCGGGCGCATGTCCTCGACCCGGCGCGCGGTGAACGCCTTCACCACCAGGCCGCGCAAGCGGGTGTGATCCGGCGGGTCCTGCTGGAGCATCCAGTGGCTCATGCTGCGGAAGATCGGCTCCTCCATGATTTCAGGCCGATAGCGTCGCTTGGTCCGCTCGACGTAATCCTTGCCGAAACGCTTGTCGCGCAGCACCAGGCTCGCCTCGGCGTGCCGACTGGCGACAAAGGCGCCGAGCGGGGTGACATGCATCGGATCGGTGGTGCGCAGGCGCTCGTAATGCGGATAGGGATCCCGGATGAACTCCGGCGACATCGGGTTGAACAACGGCTCGGTCGCCGCGGCCTGAACATGCTCGTTCATCGTGACCTCAATTGGTTACCGCGTTGAAGCGCATCGGCGCCTTCAAGGGCCGGACACCATGCGGCCGGCCGAAGCCTGAAAGTCGATACACTATTGTATCGAGTTGCATTCTGACCTAAAATCGTCGGATGTCAAGAGTTCGAACCAGACCGACCCGGGACAATACCTGCGAAAAGCTGTTCGAGGCGGCGGCGCGCGTCTTCGAAGAGCAGGGAATCGGCGGCGCCAGCATCGAGGCGATCGCGGCCGCGGCCGGCTTCACGCGCGGGGCGTTCTATTCGAATTTCAAGAGCAAGGAGGAGCTGATCATCGCCATGCTGGAGGATCACGTCGAGCAATCGATACGACGCAATCTCGATCTTCTCGCCCGGCACAAGAACATCGCGGATTTCATCGATGCGCTGAAGACCATGGACCGCAGCCGGCAGGATCCGCTCGCCCGTTCTCCCCTGCTGCACATGGAGATGATCCTGTTCGTGGCGCGGGCCGAAAAGCGCAGACCCGACCTCGCCAAGCGCCTGCGGGCCAGGCGAAAACTGATCGCGGATATCGTCGAGACCGCTTTAAAGAACAGCGGCAAGGACGGGTCGCTGAACCCGACATGGACCGGCGCCGTCCTGCTCGCGCTCGAGGACGGCTTTCGCCTGCACCGTCTGATCGATCCGGAGACCACGCCGGCCGACAGCTTTCTGCGCGCCATCGGCGATCTGCAGCGAGCAATCGGAAATTCATCGTCCTAAAGCCGTGGCTGGCGCGGCTCTGCGATAGGCATTTGGCGAAAGCCCAACCAGCTGCTTGAACATCACGGTGAAAGCGGCCGGACTGGAATAGCCGAGGTCGTAGGCGATCGTCGTCACCCGTTCACCCCCGAGCAGCCGCGGCATGGCCTGCAGCAGGCAGGCACGGCGTTGCCAGGCGGAGAAACCAAGGCCGGTCTCCTGCCTGAACAGGCGGGTGAACGTCCGCCGGCCCAGGCCGAGTTCGCGGGCCCAAAGCGCGAGCGTGTCCTGCGCAGTCGGATGCGCGAGAAACCGCTGGCACCGTTGCGCCAGCCGCGCGTGGTTCGGAAGCGGCAGGCTGAGCGGAAGCACCGGCGCCGCGTGGATTTCATCGACCAGCAACGACATGATCTTGCCGGCGCGGCCGTGCGGATCGTATTCCGAGGGAAGATCGACCGCCTCGATCAACAATTGGCGCAGCAGCGGCGAAATACCGACGACCTGACACTGCGTTGCCATTCCCTTCGCCACGCTGCCTTCCAGATAGATGCTCCTTGTCGCCACCCGCGACAGCATGGTGATGCTGTGGCTGACGCCGGCGGGAATCCAGATGCCCTGATGGGTGGGCACCATCCAGGCGCCGTCGGCGGTCTGCACCAGCATGGTTCCCCATTCGGCGAACAACAGCTGCGAGCGCCGGTGCCGGTGCGCGGGATGGACATGGCCGGCCGGATAATCATTGCCGACCGACGTCACCGGCCGCGGCACGGCCTCGAGCTCCTGGGCGCGGATGTGTCTGGCCATGGCCCGATTCAAGCATGTTTCGGCCCACGTTTCAAAGCGGGCCATTTGGCGGCTCCCTATGATGCAGCAAGTCGATTCGCGATCGACTGGGACATTCACATCGAGGCGACACATGAACACCGGTTTGCAGGGAGATCAGGCAGGGGAAGCGCGGCGCAGCGTCAGCAAGCGCGAGCTTTTCCTTGGATTCCTGAAAATCGGCCTGCTCGGCTTCGGCGGCATCGCGCCATGGGCGCGGCACGTGATCATCGAGGAACGGCGCTGGCTGACCGAAAAGGAATTCGCCGCGATCCTCGGCATCGGACAGATCCTGCCCGGCCCCAACACCATGAACGCCTCCGTCATGATCGGCGACCGCTTTCAGGGCATCGGCGGCGTATTGGCCTGCCTGCTCGGCCAGATGGCGATGCCGCTGGTGATCGTGACGTCGCTGGCCGTGGTCTATCAGCGCTTCGCTACTGTTCCCGAAGTGAAGGCAGCTTTGATCGGCGCCGCGGCCGGCGCCTCCGGCCTGGTGCTGGGAACCGCATTGAAGATGGCGCAGAAGATAAAGCCATCGCCGCTGGCGCTGGCGGTCGGCTTTCTGGCGTTCGCAGCCATCGGCATTCTGCAATGGCCGCTCGTTCCCGTGGTTTGCGTGGTGGTGCCGCTCGGCGTCATCGCCGCGGCGCTGGAGCGGCGCGGATGACCGCCGGCATCCTGATCCAGATCGCGCGCGTCTTTGCCGTTCTCTCGCTGGTTTCGATCGGCGGCGCCAACGCCGTACTTCCCGAGATCCGGCGCCAGATCGTCGACGTCCAGGGCTGGATGAACGACGGCGTCTTCGCCAATCTGTTCGCGATTTCGAATGCGGCGCCCGGCCCCAATATCATCCTGGTCAGCCTGATCGGCTGGCAACTGGCCGGGCTCGCCGGGCTTCTGGTCGCGACGCTTGCGATCATGATCCCGTCCTGTTCGCTGGCGTTCTTCGTGGGCCGCGCGGTGAACCGCTGGTCGGAGACGCGCTGGATCGCGCTATTGAAGGAGGGACTGATTCCGGTGACGCTCGGGCTCATTCTGGCGAGCGGCGTCTCGATGATGCGGACCGCCGATCACGACGCGCTGACGCTCGCGATCAGTCTGGCGACCGCGATCTTCGTCGTGTTCAGCCGGCGCAATCCGCTGTGGGCGATCGCCGCGGGGACCTGCATAAGCATCGCGGCGCTGCATTTTGGGCTGATGGCCTAAAGCGGGATGGGATCAGGCCGGGGCGCAACGACGGGCCATTTTCTACTTTGCATGGGCTCGTTTTGCGATTTTTGCATCTAGCCGGCCGGAACCCGATGCAATTGCCCGGCGACCGCGCGGATTTTTCGCGGCGACGCCATCCAGATCGCGATTGATGACAGCGCACAGACCCCAATGCCGATGACGAAGGCCGAATTATAGCTCCCCGAGAGATCGTGCAGAAAACCGGTGACCCAGGGACCGGCGGCGCCGCCGGCCAGCGCCGCGAGCATCACGCTGCCGAAAATGCTGCCGAAATGCTTGCCCTGGAAAATTTCCAGCACCACCGCGCCCATGACGGAGGTGAGACCATAGCCGAGCGCGCCCTGCGCCAGTACCATCACGTATACCAGCATCAGGCTCGGAAACGACGCCAGCGCCACCAGCGCCGCAAAGCAGATGGCAAAGCCGAGACAGCTCACGGTCCAGATCCATTCGCGCCCGACCCTGTCCGACAAATGTCCGAGCGCGATCTGGCCGGGAATGCCGAGCAGGCTGACCGCGCCGAGCGCCCATACCGCGACGCTCGGGCTGAAGCCGATATCGAGCAGATATTTGGTCTGGTGCACCTGCACCGCGTACCAGATGTACAACCCGCCGAAATAGCCCAGCGAAATCCACCAGAACCGCGCGGTGCGAAGCGCGCGGCCGAGCGTCCAGTCGATGCCGGCCCAATCGGAATCGACGACGTAGGACACCGGTTGGCTGGTGGCCGAAGGCGCGGCGTCGCCGTCCGGCTGCAACCCGATGTCCTCGGGGCGTTTGCGTAACAGCAGGTTGATCGGGGCCAGCACGACCAGAACCACGATGCCCATCGCGGTGCAGGCGGTTCGCCATCCGGTCTGTTCGATCATGTGCTGCACCCAGGGCAGCAAGGTCATGGAGCCGATGCCGACGCCGGCGAAGGCCAACCCCATGGCAAGACCGCGGCGGCGGTTGAACCAGTTCGGCAGGAATAGCGATTGGCCGGAGTAGCCGAGGCAGATGCTGCCGGCGCCGACCATGACGCCGATGGTCACGTAGAGATGCCAGGGCTGTGTCGTCAGCGGCGCCAGCAACAGCCCTCCCGCCATCAGCGCGACGCCGAGTTCCATCACCGCGCGCGGGCCGGCGCGATCCATCAGCCGGCCGATCAACGGGCTGACGGCGCCGGAAACCACGAAGCCGAACGAGAAGGCGCCGGCCGTGACTCCGCGCTCCCAGCCGAACTCGTCGATGATCGGCGGAAAGAACAGCGAAAAGGCGGTGCGCGCATTGACCCCGATCGCCATGGTGACGAACGTCACCGCGACGATGACCCAGCCGTAGAAGAAGGGAAGCTTTTTCATCTTGTCATTCCGGGCGGCGCGTCCAGCGATCGGCGTTGACGGCGCCCACCGGCACCTTGCCGCCGACGATCGCCTCCACCTGGCGAACCGTTTCCAACGACTGGCTTTCGATCGCGGGCGGAGTTAGTCCACCGATATGCGGCGTGGCGATGACATTCGGAAGTTTTGCAAGCTCCAGTGTCGGCATCTGGTCGCGGGCGCGGCCCACATCCATCGCGGCGCCGGCAATGCGGTTCTCGCGCAGTGCCGCGCTCAGTGCGGCCTCGTCGACGAGATTGCCGCGCGACAGGTTGATGAAGAAGGCATGACTGCGCATTCGCGCCAGCACCCCCTGCCCGATCAGGTTTTCGGTGGCGTCATTGGCGACCGCCAGGCAAACGACATAGTCGGACCGTTCCAGGAGTTGCTCCAGCGGCAGATGCTCGATTGTAGCGTCGGTTACGGTCGCAAAGGGATCGGCCACCAGAATGTTCATGCCGAGCGCTCTGGCAATCTCGGCAAGGTATCGGCCGATGCTCCCATAACCGATGATGCCGAGAGTGCTGCCGGCAAGCTGCCGTCCCATCATCACCTCCGGCAGCCGCCCCGAATGGTAGTCCGCGCTCGCCCGCGAAACGCCGCGCGACAGATCGACCAGGAAGCCGAGCGCCAGTTCGGCCACCGACGCCACGAAGCCCGGCCCGGCGCGCGTCACCAGCACGCCCGCAGCACTTGCCGCCTCGACATCGATGTTGCGGATATCGACCGCGCAACGCACGAAGGCGCGCAGTCTCGGCAGCTGCGCAAAAATTTCGGCCGGCCCCTCGGTCAGGCGGTCGGCCACGATGATGTCGACGTCACGGGCGGCATCAATCAGGCCGGCCGCGTCCAGCGCGTCATTGGCCTCATGCTGGACGACCTGCGCTATGGCCTGCAGCCCTTTCAGGCTGCGCTCGCCGTAATATTGGCCCCTCGCCTGGGGCGTATGGGTCAACAGGACTTTCAAGGTGAATGCTTCTCCCCGTCAGTAGCCGAGCGCGCGCGGCAGCGCGGTCGAGATCCCGGGCACGAAGGCGATCACCAACAGGCACATCAGCAGCAGTCCGAGATAGCCCAGGATCGGCTTGACGGTCTGCTCGATCGGCACGTTGCCGATCATGCAGGCCCCGTAAAGGCCGAGCCCGAGCGGCGGCGCGAACAGGCCGATCCCCATCGCGATCACCAGCACCACGCCGAAATGCAGGGGATCGACGCCGAGTTTTGTCGCCACCGGCAACAGCAGCGGCCCGAAGATGATCAGCGCCGCGGCGCCTTCGAGCACGGAGCCCATCACGATCAGGACTGCGATCGACAGCAGCATGAACAGCCAGGTGCCGTGGGCGCCCGACAGCGACAGCATCATTTCGCCGACCATATGCGGCACCTGCTGCAGCGTCAGAATGAACGCCAGCGACTGCGCCGCCGCGACGATGAACAGCACCAGCCCGGAACGGGTTGCCGCCTGCACGAAACTGTGGGCCGCGGTCTTGAGGCCGAGTTCGCGGAATACCAGGCTGCCGATGACGAGCGCATAGACCACCGCAAACGCTGAAATTTCGGTGGCGGTCGCGAACCCGCTCTTGAAGCCGGCGAAGATCATGAAGATCAATCCGAACGACGCGATCGCCCCGCTCCAGAGGCCCGACATCGAAGGCCGGGATTCGACCTCGGCAAACGACGCCCGGCTCTTGCCGAAGAGGATCGACACCGCGATCAGCGCCAAGGCCATCAGGCCTGCCGGCAACAAGCCGGCGACGAACAATCCACCGATCGACAGGTTGGCGACGAAACCCAGGATGATCAGGTTGATGCAGGGCGGAATGGTTTCCGCCATCACCGCCGAGGCCGCCAGCAGCGCTACCGCGCTGCCCGGATTCTGCCGGGAACGGCGGGCCGCGGGGATCAGCACCGAGCCGACCGCCGCGACATCGGCCATCTTGGAGCCGGAGATGCCGGAAAACAGCACCATCGATGTCACCATCACGACGTTGAGGCCGCCGCGCATGCGGCCGACGCCACGCTGCAACAGTTCGATCAGGCGAACCGACATGCCGTTCGCCTCCATCAGATAGCCGACGAGAATAAAGAAAGGGATCGCGAGCAGCACGAAATTATCGATGCCACGCGCCATCTGCTGGGCGAAGATCACGCCGGGCAGCGTGCCTTCGACCCAGATGAAGATCAGCGCCGCCAGCGCCAGCGCAAAGCCGATCGGCAAGCCGCCGAACAGGGTGATGAAGAAGCCCACCAGCATCAGCGTTCCCGACGACGGCACCGAAGCGGGAGCCAGGAAATCCCACGCCAGATAGAGGCCCGCGATCAGGCCCGTTGCAGCTACCGCGGCGATCATGTCGCGCAAGGGACGCAGCCGAAAGATGTTGGCCGCGAAAATCGTCATGAACAGCGCGCCGACGCCCATCGGATAGAACGTCCATTCCAGCGGCAAGCCGGAGCCCGAGGTCTGCCCGGTGGTGAGCCAGCCGAGTTTCACGGCGTTGAATGCCACATAGCCCGCGATCACCGTCACGAGCAGCGCGCCGGCCGCATCGACCACGCGCCTGATAGCACCCGGCAACATATCAACGAAGAACGCCACGCCGAAATTCTCGGCTCGCGCCAGCGCGCTTGCCGCGCCGAAGAAGCTCGATCCGACCATCAGGCCGCGCGCGACGTCGTCGGACCACTCGACCGGCGCATTGAACAGAAAGCGCAGCAACACCGAGCCGCAGACCACCAGCAGATCGGCCGCGAGCAGGATCGCCGCGGTTGCGTCGCTCAATGCCAGCAGCGATGCGATGATCCGGTGGCCGCCGCTCTTCGAGGGCGCGGCGCCTGACATGGTCTCTACCTCAAGCCTGCGTCGCGCGGATCATGTCCACCACGGGTTTTGCTTCGGGGCGCGCCTTCACGAAATTCTCGGTTTGCGGCAGCACGCGCTTGCGGAACGCCTCCTTGTCGCATTCGACGACGGTAACGCCCTTTTCCACGAGAAGCGCGAGCGCCTCCTTCTCGACCGCGAGGCCATGGGTGCGGGTATCGGCGGCGGCCTTTTGCGCGGCGTCGAGAAAACCCTCGCGCAATTTCGGGTCCATGCGATTGAAGGTGGCATCGCTGAAATAGATCGCCAGCGGCGAGAAGATGTGCTGCGTCAGCGCGTAATTTTTCGACGTCTCGTAGAACTTGCTGGCGAGGATGGTCGGCGGATCGTGTTCGAGCCCGTCGAGCACGCCGGCCTGCAGCGCGGTATAGATTTCGCCGAACGCCAGCGGCGTCGCGGCAGCCCCCATCAGGCGCAGGCACTCGGTGATGACGGGATTGGGCAGCGTCCGGATCTTCAGCCCGGCGAGATCTTCCGGGCTCTTCACCGGCTTCTTCGCCAGCACGCTGCGGGCGCCGAAATTATAGGCCCAGGCGATGATCCGGATATTGGCGCCCTTGAGCAGCGCCTCCTCGATCGGCTTGGCGGCGCCGGCGTCGAAGGCCTTGGTCTGCTGCGGGAAGCTGGTGAAGAGATAGCCGAGGTCGAAGGTGCCGACCAGGGGCACGAGATTGGCGGAGATCGACGAGCCCGACACCATCAGGTCGATCACCCCGAGCTTGACGGAATTGATGACGTCGATTTCCTGGCCGAGCTGGTTGTCGGGGAAGAAGGTGACGTCGACCTGCTCGCCGAGCCCGCCTGCCTTCAAGTTTTTCACCAGGTTGTCGTAATAGACACGGCCGTTGGCGTATTTCGGATCGTTCGGCAGCGACGACGAACATTTGAGTTTCAAGGTGGCGGCCTGCGCGCGCCCGATGAGCGCAGGCGACACGGCAAGCCACGTGGCGGCTGATCCTGACGCTTTCAGAATCGCGCGACGGCTGACACGCACGGTCTTCATCATGCTTCCTCCCGAGGCGTGGTTTCTTGTGCCGCGAATGATCGTTGCGGCCCGTTGCACTTGCCCTTGGGCGTAAAGGTTGGACCAAACGGAAGTCTCACGCAAGGGCGGCAAACCCGTCACGCCATCCGCCCCGCAAGGGCTTCCGTCCATCACCTTGCGGAAATCTTAGCCTAGCAGTCTGCTGAAAAAGCCCTCGTCAGGGCCTACGGTTGATGATTCAATGTATATCATGAATCGTCGGGGGCTCGCATGCGGGGCAGTTTTACGGATCAGGGCGGGTTGTTTTCGTACATCTCGC
>Ga0210388_10000061_pt1 | contig 153699 bp, 142 predicted proteins | sample IncBWC19OmetaG_FD_155485 | JGI IMG/M metagenome (GOLD analysis project Ga0210388, IMG submission 155485) | Forest soil microbial communities from Barre Woods Harvard Forest LTER site, Petersham, Massachusetts, United States - Inc-BW-C-19-O ...
GAGCGGGTTGCCGAGGTAGTACGGATGCCAGCGCTCCTCCTCGGACATGCGCAGGATCCCGTAGCCGATGTCGCGGTCCTTGCCGACTATGTTCGTGTGGGTGTGGTGCATGTAGTTGTGGGAGTGGCGCCACTGGTCGCCCGGGCACGCGGTGTCCCACTCGAACGTCTTGCCGTTCAGCCGCGCGTCCTTCATCCAGTCGTACTGGCCGTGCATCACGTTGTGCCCGATCTCCATGTTGTCGAGGATCTTCGACAGCGACAGGGCGGCGGTGCCGCCGATCCATGCGGGCGGCAGGAAGCCGAGGAACAGCAGCGCGCGGCCGGCGACCTCGAGTCCGCGCTGGGTGCGGATGACCTTGTTGATGTAGTCCGCGTCGCGCTCGCCGAGGTCCGCGACCACGCGGGCGCGGACGGCGTCGAGCTCTTGCCCGAACGCCTCGAGCTGCTCGGGCGTGAGACTGGGCGCTGGAGTGGACATGACTGGCTCCTTTCAATGACGGGGTTTATAGGTCGAGCACTACGTCGCCAACCGGTACGGACACGCAGATCCGGATCTGCTCGTCTCTGGCGGTCGAAATCTCGCCGGTGATGATGTTTCGGACGGTGCCGGCGGTCTTCCGGCAGCTGCACGTGTTGCAGATGCCCATACGGCATCCGTGCTCGGGGGTAAGCCCGGCGTCCTCAGCCTGCTCGAGCAGCGGCAGACCGCTGTTGGCGGCCTCGCGTCCGCTGGCGGCGAAGTTGACGAAGCCTTCTGCGCCGTCGCTATCGAAGCTCAGCGCCGGCGGCGTGAACGTCTCGACCAGCGGCTCCGAGAGACCGTCCTGCGCCCAGAGCGCGCGGACCGCACCGATGAGCGTCGGCGGCCCACAGACGAACGTCGCCGCGTCCGCGTGATCTGAGATCACAGCGCCCAGATGCTCACGATGGAAGCGACCGTCGAGCGGCAGGCGTCGCCCGCGCGTGAACCCGCGGGCGACCCGAAGCCCTTTATGCCGCTCCTGGAGCCGATCGAGCTCGGCGCCGTAGAGCGCGAATGCTGAGGAGCGCGCGTAGTTGAGGAACCCGACCTCGCCCGCGAAGCCCTCGTCGCAAAGGGTGCGCAGCATGGCCATCACCGGTGTGATGCCGCTGCCGCCGCTGATCAGCAGCACGCGCTCGGGTCGCGGGTCGGGCAGCACGAAGTCGCCCTCCGCCTGGGTCAGGCCGACGATCATCCCCGGCCGCGCGTGGTCACGCAGATAGCGCGAGACCTTTCCCTCCGGGTGGGTCGACACGGTCAGCTCGAGGACGCCGCCGGCAGCGTGCTGGGAGCCGGCGGGAGAGTACGGCCGTGTCTCGCGGACTCCGTCGATGCTGACGCTGAGACCGACGAACTGCCCGGCGAGCAGGCCGCGCCAGCTTTCGTTTGGCTGGAGCCGGAGCGTGACGCTCTTAGGCGTCTGACAGCGAACGGCTGTTACCTCGGCGCGCACCTGGTGCTTCACGAGCAGCGGCCGGACGAGCTCGAGGTAGCGGTCAACGCCATGGGGATAGGCGAGCGCCTCGAGCAAGCTCGACCGGAGCAGAAGACGGCCAACGCGACGGGGCGAGGCCACCGAAGGCAAGCTATCGGCCCGCTTCAGTCGGTGCACACATGTTCACAGGGTACACTTACCCCGACGGCAGGAGATCGATACAGATCTTGGACCAGTCACAGCGTGAACGTGAACATTCGTACACCGGGGAGCGCAACGCGTCAAGAACGCAAGCAGCTCACGCGCCAAGCGCTGCTCGACGCAGCGCTCGAGCTGCTCGAGGAGCAGAGCTTCTCCAGCCTCAGCCTGCGCCAGGTGACGGGCGTGGCGGGCGTCGTCCCGACGGCCTTCTACCGCCACTTCGAGGACATGGAGGAGCTCGGTCTTGCCCTGATCGACGAGTCGTTCCGAACACTGCGGGCGATGATCCGGGCAGCACGCGCGGACCCGCGGACCAACGATCATGTGATTCGCAACTCGGTCGAGCTTCTTGTCGGCTACGTGCACGAGCACGACACCCACTTCCGCTTCATCGCGCGTGAGCGCTTCGGCGGCGTCGCCGCGTTGCGGCACGCGATCCGTGTCGAGATCCGCCTCTTCGCCAGCGACCTCGCGACCGACCTCGCGCGCTTGCCCTACCTCGAGCGCTGGAGCACCGAGGACCTCCAGCTATTGGCGGGACTGATGGTCAACGCGATGGTTTCAACCGCCGAGGCGATCCTCGACGCCCCACCGAACAACCCCACCGCGGAGGCCGAGATCATCGCAACGGCCCGGCGCCAGCTGCGGATGATCACGCTGGGCATCCCCCAATGGCGCAGCTCGCCAACCTCCAAGCCGCGATAGCTGTCGCCTCACGCAAGCGGCGGGCGATCTTCGCGAGAGCATCAGCAACGTCCGCGCGCAGCCGGGCGTGAGGAATCTCCTCTATCTCGTCCTTGGTAGCACGTTTATGCGTGAAGGAGCGGGTTTCGCATGACCGGCCTGGGCCCCAGTCAGTCGCTGGCCAGCCGGCGCCAGCGGGCGCCGCGGCCCGTGCCGAGCGGTTCGATCCTGCCGGCGTTCTTGAGCTCACCGAGAAGCTTGTTGATGTAGCCGTCGCTGACTCCCGGCGCCGCCTGCCGGACATCGGCGATCGTGAACTCCGAGACCATCAGCGAATCAATGAAGGTCGTGATCAGTGCCTTCTTGGAGCCACGACCACCGAGCGCTCCGGTGCGACCCTCGAACTCGCTGTATGCGGCGATCAGGATGCCCAGGAAGTAGTCCGTCAAGGGCCGAAGATCATGCTTGCCCTCGTGCCAACCCGCGGTGGACTGGCCAAGGGCCTCGTAGTAGGTCTCCTTACTTGCGTCGATCAGCTTCTCCAGGCTGATGTAGCGCCCGACATCGTGCCCGACGATGTAGAGCAGCCACAGAGTGATGAGCCGCGACATGCGGCCGTTGCCGTCACGGAAGGGATGGATCACCGTGAAGTCCAGGATGTACGCGGCGCAGAGAAGCAGCGGCTCGTAGACCGCGGCATCGAGCGCGCGGCGGAACTCTCGGTGGAGATCCTGCATAAACCTACTACTAACGGCTGATTGGTAGTACGTTTAGCCTGGGAAGGAGAGTTTCCGGACAGGGAACCTCAGCCAAGCCGACGCGGGGACTCGAACCCCGGACCCCTTCATTACGAGTGAAGTGCTCTACCAGCTGAGCTACGTCGGCGCGAGTCCTGATGCTAGCGACGTGCTCTCTGGAGCGGCGGGGAACCGTCGGCGCGCAACTTCCGGCCGACCTGCGATGTTGCAGGAGCATGGGGGGTATACGGAGCAGGTGGGTGCTCGGCGCGGCGGCGGTCTGTTGCGCGTTGCTGGCGCCCGCGGCGGCACGCGCGAATACCACGCCGATCGCCACCCTGAACGCCGAGAGCCCGATCTCGGCGGGTCGCGGATGGCTCGTGTGGAGCGTCCGCAGCGGCACCGGCTGGTCGCTCGAGGGGTTCCACGAAGGCCGGCTGGTGAGCCTGCCCGTGGCACCCAGGCCCCAGCCATTCGACGCTCAGGTGGGCACCAACGCCGACGGCGCTCCCGTCGTGACCTACTCGCGTTGTCGGGTTACGCCCAAGATGGAAGACGCCGGCCTCTACGTGAAAGGCACCGGAATATTGGCGGCGCCCAACACCGGTGCCGGGTGCCGTCTGCGGCTGCTCGAGCTCGACAGCGGAAGGGAAAGCACGCCGTCGGTGCCGGAGCCCCGCGGCGTCTCGGACACCACTCCCGCCATGTGGCGCGGGGCGCTCGTCTTCGCCCGCAAGGCCGCGAGCCACGGCCACACCTCGCAGATCATGCTCTCCTTGCCCCGTCGTCGCTCGCAGTTGGTCGTGCTCCCACACGGCGCGGTGCCCGAGGGCTGCCCGCCCATGAAGGGCTGTCGGGAATTCCCCCCGGGCGGAGAAGTCCAGGCCCTTTCCATCGACGCGCAGATTGTCGCGTTCGTGTGGAAGCCGGAGGGGCCGGACGTCGGCGACGGCGCGTGGGAAGAGCGGGTCGACTCGCTCGCCAGCCACCGCGGCGTGCTGGCCGGGGCTCTGGTCCTTACAGAGTCGTGCACCGGCGGCGAGCAAAACCTCGTCGAAGAGGAATGGCCCGCGCCGCCCATCGTCTCGGGCTCGGCCGCCCTCTTCCCCGAGCTCGAGCGCGGCGGCTGCTACACGACTTTCACCGCAGCCCTGATCCAGTATCGAGAAGGAAGGCGCCGCCTCGGAACCGCCGGCCTGCCGATCGTCGAGCTTGCGCGGGACGGCGCCACAACCTACGGGCTCGTGGCGCAAAGGCCCATCAGCCCGCAGGACCCAGGCTGCTCAGCAGCTCTGCCATGCACGCTCGAGCGCGTTACCACGCCACTGTTGCGTCCCTCGCATTACAAGCCGACGCACCCCTTCGATTACTGAGCTGCGCCGTCACACACGCTGCGGATGCGGCGTGCCGGCGTCCAACCCCGCGAGCACCGCGAGCAGCGACTCGCCGTGCTTCTCGCAGAACGCAGGCCCGATCCCCTTGACCTCGAGCAGCGCGCCGACGCTGCGCGGTCGCTCGCGCAGCAGCGCGCGCAGCGTGGCGTCGCTCGCGACGGTGAACGCCGGCTTGCCTTCCGCCCGCTCCATCCGCCAGCTGCGCAGCTCCTCGAAGGCGCGCTCGTCGACCGGCTCGAGATCGCCCTCGACGATCGCGTCGGGAGCCTCGCCCCGGGCCGCCCTGCTGGCGCCTGTGCGAGTCCGCTTGCGCGATCCGGTGGGTGCGGCGAGCATCGCCCGCTCGAGTGCGAGGTCGGGGTCGCACACGTCGCAGCAGCGTCCGCTGGGCGCACCCGCGGCGGGGTCGCCGAAGTGCTCGAGGATCTGGCGCCTGCGGCACGTCTGTCCATCTGAGCTGTAGCGCTCGATCGAGCGGTATGCCTCCCAGCCGCGGTTGCGCGAGGCCTGGATCGCGGCGTGCGCGAGTCGCGGGCTGCCGCGGCCGGTGAGCGCCACGAGCAGCCCGTCGCGGCCGCCGGGTTGCAGCTCAACGGCGCCGGCGCGCTCGGCGACGGACAGCAGCACCCGCTGGCGCTCGCCCAGCTCGCCGTGACCGATCGTGAGTTGGTCGTGTCCGTCGGCGAGCGTTCGCAGGCCGGCGACGTAGCGCTTGACGTCCTCGACGCTCATGTCGCGCTCTTTGATGAACCTGATCAACCGCCCGAGGTCCATGCGCGAGGCGAGCAGCAGCGCGCGTGCGGGGGCACCGTCGCGCCCGCCCCTGCCGGCCTCCTGGTAGTAGGCCTCGAGGCTCGTCGGCAGCGCCCAGTGCGCGACGGTGCGCACGTCCGCCTTGTCGACGCCCATGCCGAAGGCGTTGGTCGCGACCACCACCTGAGCGCTCCCCTGCATGAACGCCGCCTGGCTGTCACGGCGGGCCTGCGGGGCCATGCCGGCGTGGTAGGTGACCGTGTCGATCCCGGCCTGCGTGATGCTCGCGGCGACCTCGTCGGTGTCCTTGCGCGTGCCGCAGTAGACGATCGCCGGCAGGCTCGCGTGTGCTGCGTCGCCACCGCGGCCGGCAGTGAGGGCGTGCATCAAAGCGGCGCGCTTGCGCGCGACGGCGCCCTTGCCCTCGACGCTGACGACGTCGAAGGTGAGGTTCGGACGGTCGAAGCCGGAGCGAATCGAGAGCCAGTCGCGCAGCCCGAGTCGCGTGGCGATCTCCTGCGCGACCTGCGGGGTGGCGGTGGCGGTCGCCGCCATGACCGCCGGCCTGCCGCCGTCGGCGCCGCCCCGCAGCGAGCTGATGGCGTCGTGCAGGCGCAGGTAGTCGGGCCGGAAGTCGTGGCCCCACTCGGCGACGCAGTGCGCCTCGTCGACGACGAACAGCGCCACCCGGCGGCGCGCGAGCGCCGCCCTGAAGGCGCCGGAGGCGAACCGCTCGGGCGCCGCGAGGACCAGCTGCGCGACGCCGCTCTCGATGTCGCGTAGCGCCTGCTCGTTGTGGCCGTCGGCCATGCCCGAGGCGAGCATCGCCGCGCGCACACCGGCGCTCTCGAGCCGGTGCCACTGGTCGGACATCAGGGCGATCAGCGGACTGACGACGACGACGAGCGGCTGGGCAGGGTCGCGCTCGCCGGCGAGCGCGGGCAGCTGGTAGCAGAGCGACTTGCCGCCGCCGGTGGGCATCACGACGAGGCTGTCGCGCCCGTCGAGCGCCGCCTGCACGGCCTCGCGCTGGCCGGGCCGGAAGCGCTCGAGCCCGAAGCGGCGCAGCAGCTCCTCGGGTGTGGGACGCGGTGCGTGCCCGCCGTCGGCGTCGGCGTCGGCTTCGGCGTCGGCGGGCAGGGCGTCGGGCGGTGGCGTGTCGGTCAGCGTGACGTGCACCGCATGGACGCTACCCCTCGCATCGGCCGGGACACACCGGCGGCCTACTGCGCGGGCGTCGCGTGCGATGAGTTGGCGCCCACCCGGTGCAGCGGCTGCACGAGATGCAGGCGGGCCCTGCTGCTGGAGGCAGCGCGATGATCAGGGTCGAAGACGTGGCCGACGGCGTGTTTGACGCTGTGGGCGGCGTGGCTGACGGTGTGCCTGACGCCCGGCGAGACGGCGTAGGCGAGCAGGATCGCGATGATTCCGACGGTCGCGATCGCGACCGCGAGGCGCGCGCGGCGCCGCTCGCCCTCGGGAGAGGCGGGCCGAGCGTTGAAAGGCGAGATCGCCATAGGTGGAGTCAACGCTACCGCCAGCTGCGCCCGTGCACCGTCGGTAGCCGGCCGCCGCGGACGCGGTAGCGGCTGTCCCCGCGCGGGCGCCCGCGCGCGTGATGCTCGAGCAGGGCCTGCGCGACGAGCTCGTGCGCGGCGTCGATTTCCTGCGGCGAGAGCATCTCTCCCAGCTTGCCGAGGTGGCCGAGCAGCATCCGCGCGGGGACCACGCGCACGCCCTTGCGCCGCGCCAGCGGCCGGTCGACCCAGGCGCGGCTGAAGACGATCAGCGGTTCGACCTCGACGCCGGTGACGCGCTCGATGGCGCTGCGCTGCGCCTGCGCCTGGCGCAGTGTCTGACCGTGTACGCGCGCGACGGTCACGGGCCCGGGATGGCTCTTGGTCTCGATCGTGAAGATGCCGGGCGGTCCGATCAGGATGTGGTCGACGTTGCCGTGGCCGAGGCTGGCGTCGTGGAGTACGCGCCAGCCACGCTCGGAGAGCACCTCGAGCAGGCGCCCCACGTGCTCCTCGCCGGTGGCGCCGCGGTCGTGGCGCTCGACGAGCGGCAGCACGTAGCGGGAGATCACGAAGATGCTGACGAGCAGCGCTATCTCGGATGCGAGGAACCAGACGCTGTGTAGCCCGAAGGTCCTGCCGAGCAGCGCGGTCGCCACGGCGAGCACGCCGAGCGTGACCAGCGTGCGCAAGCGCAGCCGGCTGACGGTCGCGCGCGCGTACTGTCCGGCGGTGCGGCGAGTGGGGTCGGTGTCGAGGAGGTACATCTCGCTTTCCGGTCGGCGTCGGAGGGTGGGCCTCCGATCTCTACATCGGCGCGAGCTCGTCGCGGCCTGAGCGGGCACGAAGAAGCGTGGAGTCAGGGCCGTGAATCTAAAGCAGCGATATCGCCCGGCCGAAGCCAATTCTGAGCTGCAAGAGACTCCCAAAGCCGGCCTCCGCGGTCGTCCCCGGAATCCGACTGACGCCGAGCGACGGAGCACCATGACCGACCACCCCCTCACCTCCCACCCCCCGGATATCTGCCTGATTCTGCGCGCGCATGGCGAGCAGCTGTGGCTGAGCACCGAGGTGGTGCCGATCGTGCGCCAGCTGGAGCATGGCGACGTGGGGAGCGAGGACCATATGGGCGCGGGGCTTGCGTACCTCGAGGTGATCTGGATCGATGCGTGCCGGCGCGCCGCTGAGACGGACGCGGCGCGCGCGGCGCTCGACAGCGCGGGCATGGATCGCGATTTGGTGCTGTGCGAGAAGGCACGCCGCTACCACGCGGCGGTGCGCCGGCTGCGCACTGCGGTCGGCTGCCGTGTGGCGGCGCTGACGGGCGTGGGCAGCGACTCGCCGGCGCACGAGCACGCGAGCTCCTGAAGCGATCGCATACGCTGCCGGCCGTGGCGCCGCGCTTTGACCTCCAGTCGCATTCGACTCACTCCGACGGAGCGCTGCCTGCAGCGGAGGTCGTGCAGCGCGCGGCGGATGCGGGTGTGGAGCTGCTGGCGCTGTCCGACCACGACACGATCAGCGGCGTCTCGGAGGCGATCGCTGCGGGCGAGCAGGCGGGCGTGCGCGTCGTGCCGGCTGTCGAGATCTCGGCCGTGGACGCCGGCTCGAAGGTCCCGCGCGAACTGCACATCCTGGGCTACGGAATCGACTACACGGGTCCGGTGATGACGGCCCGCCTGGCGGACTTCCTGGCGGATCGCGAGAAGCGAACGCTGCGCATGCGCGACGCGCTGCGCGAGGTCGGCTTCGAGCTCAACGAAGCGGAGATCGAGCAGCGCATCGCCGAGGGCAAACCGATCGGTCGCCCGCACCTCGCGGGCGCGGTGCTGCGCGCACCGGCGAACGCGGAGCGCCTGCAGAGCGAGGGCATCGACGACATCGGCTCGCTGATCCGCGGCTACCTGATCGAGGGCAAGCCGGCGTTCCGGCTGCGCGAGACGCCGACGGTCGCCGAGGCGATCGCGGCGATCCACGACGCGGGCGGCGTCGCGATCTGGGCGCACCCGTTCTGGGACATCTCCGACGACGGCGAAGTCCTCGACAGCCTCGAGCGCTTCGCCGCGCTGGGCATCGACGGCGTCGAGGCGTTCTACATCACCCACGACGAGCGACAGACGCGCCTGCTGACGACACGCGCCGCCGAGCTGGGGATGCTGACCACCGGCTCGGCCGACTTTCACGGGCCGGAAAACCGCCAGTTCTCGAAGTTCATGGCGTTCGACACGTTCGGCATCGAGCCGAATCTCGGGCCGATCGCCTGACGGGGACTTGAACTTTTAGGGGCCGCCTGGCGGCGGCCGGCGGCGTGCGTGCGGTCAGTCCGCGGCGCGGTCAGCCCACGGGCACGATCTCGCGCGCGAGCGTGGCCTGCAGCCTGTAGGCGAGCGCCTCCAGCGCCAGCTCCTCGGAGACGTTCAGCGAGAGGCTGAGGCGCGAGTCGGCGACGTGCTCGACGCCCCGCCGCAGCGCGGCGGCGTCGCGACCGTCGGCATCCTGCTCGAGCTGCGCGGGGCGATCGACGGCGTAGATCAGCTCGGGCGCGCCTTCGCATATGCACAGGACGTCGCGCAGCCACAGCTCCGCCAGACGCAGACCGAGATCGAGCGTGCCGGTGCGCTCGCGCCGCTCGCCGCGGCGGCGTGACTCTGCGGCTTCGCGCTCGTAGCGTTTGCGCTCTTTACTGGGCACGAGCTCGAGCTCGGACGCGGTGCGCGCCTGCGCGCGCTCGCCGGCAGCGGCACCGGCCGCCTTTGCCAGCTCGAGCAGCTTCAGCCACGGGCGCCGGCCGGTGTCGCCGGCGAGCGCCGAGCGTACATAGTCCTCGGCGCGCGCCCGCAGGGACTCGCCCTCGGCACTGGCGAGCCGTGCCGCGAGACCCGCGTCGCCGAGCGCCAGGCGTGCGCACGCCTGCGCCCGCTCGCTCGAGACACCCTCTGCGGCCTCGCCGCCGTCCGCGCGCTCGGTGGCGTCTCCCGGATCGGCGAGACGCCGTGCGATCAGCGCGGCGGGCAGCGGGTCGAAGCGCACGGGCTGGCAGCGCGAGGCGATCGTCACGAGCACGTCCTCGCGACGATCGGCCAGCAGCAGCAGGTGGGTGAAGGCGGGCGGCTCCTCGAGCGTCTTCAGCATGCGGTTGGCCGCCTGGTCGTTCATCGTGTCGGCGCCCTCGATTACGAACACGCGCCGGGCGGACTCGAACGGCGTGCGCGTCGCGGCCGCGACGACCGGCTGCTCGATGTCCGCGACGAGCATTTCCGCGGCACCCGACGGCGTCACCCACGTGAGGTCCGGATGGCTGTCGCGCATCACGCGTTCGGCCACTGTGTCGGGACTGCGCGCGCCCTGCTCGAGCAGCGCCGCGGCGAAGGCGCGTGCGAGCGCCCGCTTGCCGGTTCCGGCGGGGCCGTGGAACAGGTACGCGTGCGACGGGCTGCCTCCGGGCGCGAGCGCCGGCGTCAGCACCGCGCGGGCGTGAGGCTGGGCGTCGACCCCCGCGAGCAGCCGAGTCGCATCGGGCTCGGCGGATGGGGGCGGGGGAGCGGCCATCTGCTTGGGCATCCTAGAGGCGGTGGTGGGGGTCCGTCGCTTTATCTACTCTCACGACGACGAACGCTGCATGACCATCGCTATACAGGACTGCTCAGGCGAGACCGCTGCTCATGCGTCGGCCCAGAAATCGCGGGCGCTGTCACGGCGAGCGCGCCACAGCTCGCCCTTGGCGACGAAGCTGTTGACACCGCTGAACTGGTCGGCGTCAGCGACCTGCCAGGCGCCGTTCACCGCACCGGAGAGCCCGGCCGAGAGCGCCTCGAAGCCCTGGGCGGTATGCAGATCTGCCTCGATGCCCTTGTCGATCATGAACTTCAGCTGGCGCACGGCCTGCTGGTTCTTCGACAGCAGTACCTGCACGAGCGCGTCGACCTCCGCGTCGAGTCGATCGTCCTCGACGACACGGTTCCACAGCCCGAGGCTGGCAGCCCGGCTCGCTGGGTGCAGCGCGCCGATCAGGTTGATCTCCTTGGCCATCCTGCGTCCGATCAGGCGCGCCATGCGCGTGGTGCCGCCCCATCCCGGCGTGATCCCGACGTCGACCTCCGGCATACCCCATCTGGCGCGGCGTGTCGCGACCACGAAGTCGCACGCCATCGTGATCTCGAGGCCTCCGCCGACGGCAAAGCCATCGACCGCGCTGATCGTGACCTTGTCCAGGTCTGCGAGCGCGTCGGCCATCCGCTGGTAGCCGCGAACGCGGCGCATGATCTGGTTGGCGTCGCCCCAGAGTGCCATCTCGGTGATGTCGTCGCCCGCGCAGAACGTGGCGCCGGCGCCCTGGATGACGAGCACCTTCGCTGCCTCTGAGCGCTGGACGAGCTCGAATGCGCCCACGAGCTCGTCGGACAGTTGCATCGAGAGCGCGTTGCGACGCTCCGGACGGTTCAGCGTGATGCGGACGACAGGACCTTGCTCCTCGTACAGCAACTGCTCGAACGGCGGCGGACTTCCCGCGGATGATGCGCCAGCCGGCGCCGGCGTCGCGGCCGCGAGGGACGGGTTGTCGATCACGTACAGCCAGCCCCCGTCCGGCTGGCGTCGCGCGACCTCTGTGCTCGCGCCATCGAGCCCCGCTGGCGCGCCGTCCTCGCCGCCCAGCGAGATGCGCCAGCAGTTGGACATCAACGCGACATCGCCCGCCATCACCGTGCGGCTGCTCGTCGGCGTGATCTCGGGCGCCATCGCGAGCAGACCCTCCAGGCGCTCGCGAATGGCCTCGCGGCCCGATGCGCTCGCTCCGTCGGGGCCGACGAACGTGGCGCTCTCCTCGTACAGCGAGAGCAGGCCGTCCAGATCTCCGGCATTGACGCGCTCGGCGAACAGCCGGCCGAGCTCCTCTGGATCATTGACGCACATCGTCGTCCTCCTTGTGGCAACACGAGCGGTGGTTGAGCACTACTCCGGCGCATGGTACCGTTGACGAACTAGTTCGGAGAGCGATCCACCAAGAGCATGCGAACTAGTTCCGCCCCATGAACCAGGCAGACACACGGCCAGAGCCGGACGCGGTCAAGCGCGCCCTCGACGTGCTCGGTGACCGCTGGACCTTCCTGGTGCTGCGCGAGGCGTTCTTCGGCGTGCGCCGCTTCGGCTACTTCCAGCGCAACCTCGACATCGGGCGCAACGCGCTCTCCAATCGCCTCTCAGCGCTCGTCGAGCACGGGCTGCTCGAGCGTGTCCGCTACCGCACCGATCCCGACTGGTACGAGTACCAGCTCACCGCGGCCGGCCTCGACCTGTTCCCGGCGATACTCACGATCAAGACGTGGGCCGACCGTCATCTCCTCGACCCGGCGACGCCCAAGCTCCGCATTCGCCATCGAACCTGCGGCGCGGAGCTGACTCCGGTCGTCGTGTGCGAGAGCTGCGGCGAGCCGATCTCCGCCGCCGACGTCGAGTACCAGAGCGACTGACTCGTGGTCCCGTGTCCGCGTGGCCCGCGGCACGCTGATGATCAGCATGTGGGAGGGTCTCTCGGGCATCTGCGGGATCCTAGACCCAGTGCTTGGGACTGCGACCTCACCCATGAGTTTCCCGAGTCCCATCCCAAGTGGAGGCTACGGTCGGTGCGTGGACGAGCGCAAGCTACTCATGCGTATGGCACGCGGCGCAGTGACCAACGTCGCCTTTGCCGACCTGCGGCGCCTCGCCGAAGCGCTGGGCTTCGAGCTGCGACGAGTGCGCGGCAGCCACCACGTCTTCGCCCATCCGGACATTGCCGAGCTGATCAACCTCCAAGCCGTTCGCGGCCAAGCCATATCAGGTTCGGCAACTCCTTAGACTGGTCGAGCGCTACGATCTGGAGCTGAGGAATCAGCAATGAGCGATTATCACATCAACGTCTTCTACAGCGATGAGGATGCAGCGTACGTCGCTGACATCCCAGACTTGGAGGCGTGTTCGGCGTTGGGTGCTACTGCCGAGGAGGCCCTTGCCGAGGTCGAGATCGCCAAGGAGGCGTGGCTCGCTGCCGCACGAGAGGACGGGCGTCGCGTGCCCGAGCCGCGGTACCGCCCGGCGATCTACACGCGCTAAGCCGACGAAGCCCGCGACCGCTACCGGCGCCGCGCCAGCTCGCGCGCGCCCCAAAGCATGAAGAGCACGACGAGCACCAGGATGATCAGTTCGCGCGCGGCGAGGACCAGGCCTTCGCGCGCCACGGTGGACGCCATTGCCGCCTCCTCATAGGGCACCTGGAGCGTACCGCGGCGTGCGACCCGTCTCGCTGTGCGTCGCCCGTGTACCGTGCCCGCGTGGCCCGCGGCACGCTGATCACGATCGAGGGGCTCGACGGCGCGGGCAAGTCGACGCTCGCGCTGGCGCTCGCGCGTGAGCTCGCATCCGGCGGCGCGCGCGTCGAGCTGCTGCGCGAGCCCGGCGGCGTGGAGGTCTCCGAGCGGATCCGCGCGCTCGTCAAGGACCCGGCGCTGAACGTGCTTGCTCGCACCGAGGCGCTCCTGTATGCGGCGGCGCGAGCGCAGCTCGTCGAGGAGCGCCTGCGGCCGCTGTTGCGTGACGGCGCGGTCGTGCTGCTCGACCGCTTCGTGGACTCCTCGCTCGCATACCAGGGCGCGGGGCGCTCGCTGGGGGTGGAGGAGGTGCGCGCGATCAACCTGTTCGCCACCGGCGGCCTCGTCGCCGATCGCACGCTGCTGCTGAGCATCGCCCCCGCCGCCGGGCGCGCGCGCCAGCACGAGCGCGCGCAGGAGCCGGACCGCCTCGAGCGCGAGGACGATGAGTTCTTCGCTGCGATCGCCTCCTCGTATGCGCAGCTCGCACGCGCGGAGCCGGAGCGGATCCGTGTGATCGACGCCGAGCAGCCGCCCGAGGGCGTGCTGCGCGATGCGCTCGCGGCGCTCGCGGATCTGCGACTCGACGACGGCGCCCGCGACTAGCATTGGCCCCGATGCCCGCGGTCGTGATCGTTACTTCGCACGCCCAGCACGTCGCCCACGCCGGCGGCCTGTCCAGCGGCGCGCTCGCCGCCGTCGCAGTTGCCGCGCTCGTGGTGCTCCTGTGCCTCGTCTGGGCGGTAGCGCGGATCTTCGCGCTGGAGCCCCGCTGGACGCTGTCGTTGCGCCACTCGCTCGGCGAGGCGGCCTTTCGCGCATCGGCGACGTGGGATGAATTCAGCGACTGGGCCCGGCTCGGACGCTGACTCTCGCCGACGTTCGCAGCGGCTGTAGAGCGGCCTATTCGCGACTTCGAACCCGCTGTTTGGGAGCGTCCGCGGACGGGTTCGGGGGCCTCTCGCCGCTATCCTGTAGGGAGTGAATCATGTCTCCCGACGGGCCCCCAAAAGGTCCGTCCGACCGGAGGCGGATCATCCTCTGTTACCCCCAAAAACCCTGTGTACGCGCCGCAAAATGGGGGTTTCGAGCGGCTTGAGACGAGGAGAACAGTGAGATGGATGGCGCCCCGCAGACCTCAGTAGTCGAAGAAATCCAGGCCGGCACGGCGCTGTCGATCAAACGCATGTTCACGAGTCCCGGGACGCACCCGTTCGACACCGTCGAGTGGGAGCTGCGCGAGGCGCGCATCGGTCACGGCGACCGCGTCGCGTTCGAGCAGCAGAACGTCGAGTTCCCCAAGAGCTGGTCACAGAACGCGACCAACATCGTCGCCCAGAAGTACTTCCGCGGGCAGCTCGGCTCGCCCGAGCGCGAGAGCTCGGTGAAGGAGATGATCAGCCGCGTCGCGGGCACGATCACCGGCTGGGGTCGGGCCGGCGGCTACTTCGCCGACGAAGATGACGCAAGCGCGTTCAACCACGAGCTCACCTACATCCTCTTGAACCAGCTGGCGGCGTTCAACTCGCCGGTGTGGTTCAACGTCGGCTTCGAGGAGTCGCCGCAATGCTCGGCGTGCTTCATCCTCAGCGTCGACGACACGATGGAGTCGATCCTCGCGTGGAACACCAAGGAGGGCAACATCTTCCGCGGCGGCTCCGGCTCGGGTATCAACCTGTCGAAAATCCGCGGCTCGATGGAGCCGCTGGCCAAGGGCGGGACCGCGTCCGGCCCGGTGTCGTTCATGCGCGGCGCCGACTCGTGGGCCGGGACGATCAAGTCCGGCGGCAAGACACGCCGCGCGGCGAAGATGGTCGTGCTCGACATCGACCACCCGGACATCCGCGAGTTCATCTGGTGCAAGGCGAAAGAGGAGGACAAGGCGGAGGCACTGCGCGACGCGGGCTTCGACATGTCGATCGACGGCGACGGCTTCTTCTCGATCCAGTACCAGAACGCCAACAACTCGGTGCGCGTGACGGACGAGTTCATGCGCGCGGTCGAAGAGGACGGCGAGTGGCGGTTGACCGCACGTACGACCGGCGAGCCGGTCGGCGAGCCGATCCCGGCGCGCGAGCTGATGCGCGAGATCGCCGAGGCGGCATGGCGCTGCGCGGACCCCGGCGTGCAGTACGACACGACGATCAACCAGTGGCACACCTCGCCCAACAGCGGACGCATCAACGCTTCCAACCCGTGCTTCCCCGCCGACGCGCGTGTCCATACAACGCTCGGACTATTGCCGATCGCGGAGCTGGTCGAGCGCGGTGAGGCCGGCGAGAAGTTCCGCGTATTCACCCACAGAGCCACCGCAACCCAGCCGGATGACGGCGTCTTGGCGACTCAGCCCATCGCATTCATGCGTAACGGCGTCAAGCCGATCGTGCGCCTGCGCTTCGCAAACGGCGGCGAGCTGCGCTGCACCCCGAATCACCGTATCTGGACACTGAATCGCGGTTATGTGCCGGCTGAGGAGCTGACGACCGAGGATCGCATCCTCCTGAACGACAGTAAGACCCCCGCGGAGGACGCAAGCTGGACACTGCCTGTGAAGGTCGAGGCGTCCGCCAAGTCGTTCGCTCGGGGTGGCGTGGTCACCCATCGCCAGCTGCCCGATCGTTGGAGCGAGGGGCTCGGAGAGCTCACAGGTCATCTCGTCGGCGACGGCTGGCTGACCGACGTGCAGACGGGTTGGGTCTACGGGGGAGATGACATCCAAGACGGCTTGGCTGATGCCCATGAGGGACTGCTTCGAGAGATGATCGGCGGAATCTCGCGGCAGGAGATGGACAACGGCACCGTGCAGCTGCGCGCAGGCAGCGAGGCGGTACGCGAGCTGTTCCGCGGCCTCGGGGTGACTTCAGCCCGCGCGCACGACAAGCGCGTACCCCGCGGCATCTTCACTGCCCCGACAGAGGTGCAGGCCGCTTTCCTGAGAGGCTTGTTCGGAGTCGATGGATGCGTATCGCGCGTCGAGGGCGGCGGCAAGGCGACCCGCTACGTCGGGCTCGGGAGTCGCAGCGACGGACTCCTGAAGGACGTTCAGCGGCTGCTTTCGACATGGGGGATCCGCGGGCGCATCTATCGCATCACAGATGCAGCGACTCCGCGCTTCTCGTACACACGGGCGGATGGAACGACCGTTGAGTATGCGTCTCGGGAGGGTTTCGACCTGCGCGTCACCGGCAGCGACTTGGCGCGATTCGCTGCCGAGATCGGCTTCTCGTGCCCGCGCAAGCAGGGGGCGGTCGAGAGCTTGGTAAACGAGCGCACCCTTTACCGCACGAAGGCCGGTACCACGATGATCGCTCGTGAGGATGACGGCCAGGAGATGGTCTACAACCTCACCGAGCCGCTGCACCACTCCTACATCGTCGACGGTGTCGTGGTGGCGAACTGCTCGGAGTACATGCACGTCGACAACTCGGCCTGCAACCTGGCTTCGCTGAACCTGATGAAGTTCCGCCGCGCCGACGGCACGCTCGACGTCGCCTCCTTCGAGCACACGGTCGACATCATGCTGCTCGCCCAGGAGATCATCGTCGGGCCGTCCAGCTACCCGACCGAGGAGATCGGCGTCAACGCGCGCGCGTTCCGTCAGCTCGGGCTCGGCTACGCGAACCTCGGCGCGTACCTGATGAGCAACGGCATGCCCTACGACTCCGACGACGGTCGCGGCGTGGCGGCGGCGATCACCGCGCTGATGACCGGCCGCGCCTACCGACGCTCGGCGGATGTCGCCGGCGCGCTCGAGCCGTACGAGCGCTACGCGGAGAACCGCGAGCCGCACAACAACGTGATGCGCATGCACCGCGACGCCTCCTACGCGATCCCCGACGCCGCCTGCCGCGACCAGGAGCTGCTGACGGCGGCCCGGAGCTCGTGGGACGAGGCGGTCGAGCTGGGCGAGCGCTTCGGCTACCGCAACGCGCAGGCGACGGTGCTCGCGCCGACTGGGACGATCTCGTTCCTGATGGACTGCGACACGACGGGCGTGGAGCCGGACTTCTCGCTGGTCAAGTTCAAGGAGCTCGTCGGCGGCGGCCAGATGACGATCGTCAACAAAACGGTGCCGCTGGCGCTGCAGACGCTCGGGTACTCCGAGCCGCAGATCGAGCAGATCGAGGCGCACCTCGCCGAGTACGGCACGATCATCGGCGCGCCGGGCCTGGCGGAGGAGCATCTGCCGGTGTTCGACGTGGCCGTCGGCGAGCGCGCGATCACGCACATGGGTCACATCAAGATGATGGGCGCCGTACAGCCATTCATCTCCGGCGCGATCTCAAAGACCGTGAACATGCCTCAGGAGTCGACGGTTGAGGACATCGCCGACGCGTACACGCAGGCTTGGCACCTCGGGGTCAAGGCGCTCGCGATCTACCGCGACGGCTCGAAGACCGCACAGGCGCTGCGCACCGACGCTCAGCTCGGCGCAAAGCAGCCGGCCGACGTCGACGCGATCGTCGCCGCAGCGGTGGGCAAAGCGCTGGCGGAGGCGGGGCCGCGACGCAAGCGGATGCCGCGCGAGCGCCAGTCGATCACACACAAGTTCTCGATCGCCGGTCACGAGGGCTACATCACCGCGGGCATGTACGAGGACGGCACGGTCGGCGAGATCTTCCTGACGGACATCGGCAAGGAGGGCTCGACGCTGCGCGGGATGATGAACTCCTTCGCGACGGCGATCTCGATCGCGCTGCAGTACGGCGTGCCGCTGGAAACGCTGGTGCAGAAGTTCAGTTACATGCGCTTCGAGCCAGAGGGCGTGACCGGCAACCCGGAGATCCCGTTCGCGAAGTCGATGCCCGACTACATCATGCGCTGGCTGGCCTCACGCTTCCTCGACGTCGACGCCCAGGAGGAACTGGGCATCCTCACCCCGGCGGTGCGAGCCCGCAAAATCGCGCAGGAGACGGCGCAGTCGATGAGCGCATCCGACACGGCGAGCCCCACCGCGTCCGATCCGGAGGCGGCCACCCCGGGGAACGGGAACGGCGGCGGAGCCGCGAGCGCTCCCGCCGCACATGCGTCAGCCGCCGGTGACACGCACGGCACGCCAGCTGCAGCATCCTTCACGGACGCCCCGCCGGTCGTCCCCGCGCGTCTGCAGGGACTCGACCTCGGGCCCGCGTGCAACCAGTGCGGAGGCATGATGCAGCGGACCGGCTCGTGCTACACGTGCTCATCCTGCGGCAACAACACCGGCTGCGGCTGAGGGGCCAAGGTCGCGTGCCGCTCGCTGTGGCATCTGCCGTAGTTGGGCTGCTCGCGCGTCTGGCCCGTCGCGACCGAAACGGTATCCTTCCGCCCCCGTGTCTCCGGAGTTAGCGACTGGGCTGTCGGCGAAGCAACGCCTGCTTCGAACCCTTTACTCGAATCGAGCAGCCTATTACCGCTACATAGCTCCGACGCTGCAGCGTACGCACCTCGCCGGCGTGGTTTTCCGAGGCTACGAGCGTCTGCTCGCCTTCGGTGAGGCCGAGGAGGACTGGCAGGACGACGGGCTGGCGATACCTCCTGCCCGCCTCCGGGTTCTCGTGTACGGCACCGCCTCGACCACTGGCTTCTTGGACTCGGGACGCGTGACTGCCAAGGTAATTGCCGACGTCTTCGCTGAGGCCGGCCTCGAGCTTCCCAACTCAGGTGCACTACTCGACTTCGGCTGCGGTTGCGGTCGCGTTTTGCGCCATTGGACTCACTTGCAAGACGTCGACATCTATGGTTGCGACTACAACGCGCAGCTTGCCGAGTGGACCGCGCGGAACCTTCCCCATGTGAGCGCGACGACCAATGCGCTTGCGCCGCCGGCACCCTATCAAGACGCAAGTTTCGGAGCAATTTACGCGATTTCGGTCTTCACCCATCTGTCGCAGGACCTTCAGCTCGCTTGGATGAATGACCTTATGCGGCTACTTCGGCCCGGTGGGTATCTTCTCTTCACAACACACGGAGAGACGATGGCTTCGAGCCTTCTAGACACCGAGCGAGCCCTCTTCGATCGCGGAGAACTCGTCGTGCGCTTCGATGGGGAAGCCGGCTCCAATCTGTGCAACGCCTTTCATCCAGAGTCCTGGGTCCGGAAAACATGGGCGGAGCAATTCGAGGTCAAGGTCTTTCGGCCCGGAGGTGCCCCAGGCGTCGGCGACCAAGACATCTGGGCGGTACGCGCGCGCAAGTGAGTGGTCCGCAGACAAGCGCGGACAGTTTGCGGTAACGACCGCTGGGCTACCGGTCGCTATGCCGGTCGTGCTCGGACATTTCGAAGGGTGCGGCTTCCGGCGCACGTCGCGCTGCTCTCGTCCGCCACCCTTTACGATCTAGGCCCAAGGCGGATCAACGGGGTCCGCGCTGAGGCCGGGGGGTTGGACTGATGAACACGAATGTTCTACGAGGCGCCGTGTGTGCCCTCGCGGTTGGCGCGCTGTGCGCGCCCGCGTCTGCCCTGGCGGCAGGCGCCAATCATGGTCTTAACCTCCGGGTCAGGCACGGCACGAGCGAAAACTGGTCCGGATACGCGCTTACTGGCCCGGGGCCGTATGAAAGCGTCTCCGCGAGCTGGACCCAGCCTGCCGTCAACTGCGTGAAGACCCGCAACGGCTACGCGGCGTTCTGGATAGGGATTGACGGAGACACGAGCGAAACGGTCGAGCAGACGGGTACCGAAGGGGACTGCGTGGCGGGGAAAGCCACGTACGGCGCCTGGTATGAGATGTACCCCAGAGGATCGGTTCCGATCGCCGAGCCGGTCGTACCCGGGGACCAGTTCACCGCCTCCGTCACATACGTCAGCAAGGCTCTCTTCGGGTTGATCTCGCAGTTCAGCCTCGTGTTGAGCGACAGCACGCAGGGATGGTCGCGCACGGTCACCGCGTGGATCCGCACGCCGAAGCTCGCCTCCGCGGAGGCGATCGCCGAGGCGCCGTCGTCGCTCCTGCTCGGCGAGCTGCCGCTGTCGGACTTCGGGACCGTCGGCTTCACCGGCTTCAGCGCGAACGGCTCGACGATCACCGCGCTGACGCCCGGACTCGAACCGCTGACGATGGTCACCTCGCACGGGGTGGTCAAGGCGGAACCGTCCGCGCTGCACCTCGGCGGCTTCTCCGACACGTGGTTGCACTCCTAGCGGTTGACTCCTAGCGGCTGTGGGTCCGCGCGCGCCCAGCGGGTGCGGACCTCAGGCCGTCAACTGCTCGCTCAGCTGGCCGTCAACTGCTCGCTGAGACTCAGGTCGTCAGGTGCTCGCGCGAGCCCGTGGCGGCGTATTCGCCGAGCGTCATACGCGAGTCGTCGCGACCGAGGATGCTGATGAAGACGGCGGCGAAGGCGATGCCGAACACGAGCGCCTCGATGAAGCACATGCTCGCGCCCGCCAGGTGCTGGTCGTTGATCGCCGAGATGCCGTAGGGGCGCGGCGCGCTGGCGTAGAGCGAGTACTGCGTGGCCGTGAGCCAGGTCAGCGGCAGACACACGCAGGCGCTGGCGAGGCGCGTGAAGCCGAGCAGCGCGAGCCGCTGGCCGTTGGGACGCAGCCGTGCGCGGGGAAGCGGGTCGATGATAAGCCACCACATCGCCAGGCCGGTGTAGAAGAGCGTGGTGTGCTCGAGCGCGTGCACCACCTGGTGCTGGGCGGCGAAGTCGAACACGCTTGGGATCGCCCAGATCCACGTTGCGAGCGCCCACAGCGGGACTGCCAGCCACGGCGAGGTCAGGCGTGCGAGCACCCGACCGGATCTGCCGCCGTTGGGCGCGACCGCAAGTAGCGCCTCGCGCGACAGGCCGAGTGGCAGGATCGGCGCGCGCAGCCCCAGAATCAGCAGCGCAGGCGCGATATCCGACAGCAGCACGTGCTGCAGCATGTGCGCCGAGAGCAGGTAGCGGTCGCCGATCGGGTCAAGCGGCGACAGCAGCGCGACCGCCAGCGTGAGCAGGCCCGCCGCGTAGGGCACCCAGTGCCCGGCGTTCGGCGCAGAGGTCGAGGAGCGCGCGCGGGCGCGGCGGTAGACGCGCGCGTAGGCCGCGGCGGCCGCCAGCAGCACGATGATCACGATCGGCTGAAATGTCCACGACCCCCAGCCTGGGTAGGAGCTCATCCGATCCTCCGATGGGTGCTCGCGCGGGCGTTCCGCGGGTGGGCCTGTGATGCGCCGGTCATGCTTGGCGGCATCCTATCGATCCTCGCCGCGTCGGGCCGCTCACGAGCCGAACGACCGAACCACGAGCCGCCCTAGGATGGGTAGCTACCGATGGCCGCCGCACACGAGACCGCAGGTCCGCCCTCGCCAAGCGAACCGCTGCAGGGCGGGTGTCTGTGCGGTGCGGTGCGGTTTGAGATCACCGCTCCGTTCCTGCTCGCCGGCTACTGCCACTGCACGCACTGCCAGCGGCGAACCGGCACCGGCTCCTCCGCCAACGGACGCGTTCCGCAGGCCGGCTTCCGCCTGCTGCACGGGCAGGAGCGCTTGCGTTCATTCCAGCCTGCGAGCGGCGTGCCGAAGCTGTTCTGCGAAACGTGCGGGTCGGCGCTGTTCAGCGGCGACCCGCTAGCCGATCCGCAGGTCGCAGTACGACTGGGGACACTCGACCGCGATCCGGGCATACGCCCCCAGTTCCGTCAGTTCGTGGACTCGGCCGCGCCGTGGGAGCCGCTTCCGGAGGACGGGCTCGAGCGTCATCCGCGCTCGCGAGGCGCGTGAGCGACGCGCGCTCGCGCAACCACGTGAGCGACTGCGGCTGACCGCAGCGCTCGCGCCAGCCGGCGAGCACGCGCTCCAGCAGCCCGAGCTCTGCGACGCTCGCCAGCACCTCCACGCGGCCACCGCCGTCGGCCGCGGGCCCAAGCCGCACGAGGTACAGCTCGCCCGTATCGCTGACCCACGCCGCACGATGCAGCGGTCCGTCCACGGCCTCGCGCCACCACAGCCCGACGTCGTGCTCGCGTGAGCGTAGGCGCCGCTCGTCCGCGTTGTAGAAGCGCGCGAGCGACTCGTAGCGATCGCCCGCGCCGGCGTCGGTCGAGGAGTCAGCCTGTCTCATGCGCCGTCACCAACTTTCGAGAGGGAGCAGGTCTGCAGCGAGCTTCCTCCTGCCGCCTAAACGACGGGTTACCCACTCGTAAGGATTGACGCGCAGCGCATCCGTGGCTAGCGGACCACGTCGACCGGCGTGCCCAGCGTCACCCTCGGCCCCAGCCAGGCCATGTCCGCCACGAGCATGCGGATGCAGCCGTGCGAGGGGTCGCCCGGGATCCTCTGCGGTTCGCCAAACGGGCCGTGGATCCCGATCACGCCTTCTCCCGCCCAGTGGGGCAGCGTCGAGTAGTCGGAGGTGCCGAGCGCATACGGCCAGTAGGGGCTGCTCGGATCGGACAGCTTGAAGCGCTCGTCGACCCAGAAGTGCCCGGCGGGCGTCGGCGTGCTCGGCTTGCCCACGCCGACGGGGAAGACGCGCAGCAGGCGCCCGCCGAAATACACCCACATGCGATGCCAGCTGAGGTTCACGACGATCCGCCAGCGCGTGTGGTGGAAGCCGCCGAGCCGCTCTCTGAGCATCCAGCCGACCCGCCCGTTGGGGCGGCCGGGAACCCGCACTCGGACCCATTCGCGGCCTTCAGCGTCGACGTAGCTGCGCAACACCATGTAGACCTCAGGAAAGCCGTCGGCGTTGAACAGGTGCACCATCGCCAGCCGTGGTGCCCCGATCACCGGCTGGGAGTAGACCCCACCGACGCTTTCCGACTGCGCCCACGTGGTGAGCGTTCGTTCGTTGGAAAGCTGGATCGCCTCGCCGGAAGTTGCTTCGGCACTCGCAGCGGCGGGCAGCACAGCCAAGCTTGCGAACGCAAGCAGACACGCAACCAATGCCAACGCGCCCCTGCGACCGCTCGCCGGCCACGGCGCCACCGCACTGATCACGTCTCTCTTCCTGCCCCGCCGCGGTCGACCCGCAGGGATCACCGGCCAGTAGCGGCCCATGACCCCTGCGACCCGCCTGGGCTCAGCCGTTGAGGCGCTTCTTCAACGCACTGGCTGCCGAGAACTTCGCTGCCTTGGAGGCAGCGATGCTGATCGTCGCACCGGTCGACGGGTTGCGCCCCTGGCGTGCCGCTCGGTGGCTGACGCTGAACTTGCCGAAGCCGGCAAGCGCGACCTCACCCCCGGCGGCCAGCTCGTCGGAGACCACCTCGATCGCCGCCTCTACCACCTGACGTGCCTGGCTGGCGGACAGCCCGGTGCGCTCCGCGACCTGCTCGCCCAGCTCGTTCTTGGTCATGCCACTCCCTTCTCGAGTGTCGTTGCTGCGAGCAGGCTAACCGCTGGTGAGGACGACGACACGGCGACAGGCCCCGTGAACAGGCCGAAGAGTGCCTAATTTCCGGGCAACTTAACCGCGTGCGGGGTCCTCAGCGACGCTTCCGCGGGGCGCTCGGCGCTGCTGCGCCGCCTGAACGGCGCGAGCGCGCCGGCTGCGCAAGCCGCCCAAAGGAGTCCCAGCCAGCAGCCACAGGCGAGCGCGACGTGCACCCACACGAGCTCGGTGGGCAGGTGCGTCTCGTACTGATCCAACCCCACCACCCCCTGCAGCGCGAGCAACACGCACAGCGCCGTAAGCGGCCGCTGCACCGCCGCGCGCACCTCGCGCCGGCGCGCAAGCCACCAGACGAGGACCGCCGCGAGGCTGAACACGAGCGCGATCTCAGCGTGACGATGGATCACGAAGTCCATCGTGCCGCGCCCGTCGAAGTCGAGGCGATTGATCTTCTGCCCGGGAGAGCCGCCGGCGTGCGGGCCGGCGGCCGTGGCTGCCGTGCCGGCGAAGATCGTCAGCGCTGCGAGGGCCAACAGCCAGCGCAGCGCGCGCACGATCGTCGGGTCTGTGGGGGCGAGTGCTTGATCGGTTGCAGACGTTGCCTGCGTGCCAGGCTCGGAGCCCGACCTGACGGACACCGGCTCGGGCTCGTGCGACGCTCGCCACACGAGCACCACGGCGGCCACGAGGATCAGCATCGAGAGCGCGAAGTGACCCATCACCCAGCCATAGTCGAGCGCCCCTTTGACGGTGAAGCCGCCGAGCACGGCCTGCGCGACCACGCCCAACGGCAGCAGCGCCCCCAGCCACACCAGGTCGCGCCTGTACGGGCGCCGCCGCAGCGCCGCCAGCCACGCCAGGCCCGCGGCGATCGACACGGGGGCGGTGATCGCGCGGTTGGAGAACTCGATCAGCGCGTGCGTCTTCAGCGGCGGATACACGTTGCCGTAGCACTTCGGCCACGTCGGGCAGCCGAGTCCTGACCCGGTCAGGCGCACGGCCGCGCCGGTGAGGACGATCAGCGTCAGCGCGCCGAGCGCGACCCAGGCGAAGCGCACGTACTGCTCGGGGGTGACGGTGTAGCCGTTGGTGCGCTCGCGCAGCTGCTGTAGACGACCTGCCATCCGCCTAAGGATGCCATTCGAACGGCAGTTCGTCGGCTATCTCGCTCAGGCGCGGTGCCGCGGCGTCCCGCTCGGAGACCGTCAGCTCCTCGAGCGCCAGCGGCCACTCGATGCCGATGTCCGGGTCGTTCCACGCGATGCCGCGCTCGACGGCGGGGTCGTAGTAGGCGCTCTGCTTGTAGATCACGTCGGCCACGTCGCTGAGCACGCAGAAGCCGTGCGCGAAGCCGACCGGCACATACAGCTCGCGCATGCTCTGGTCGTCGAGCTCCACCCCCTCCCACTGTCCGTACGTGGGTGAGCCGCGGCGCAGGTCGACGGCGACGTCGAGGATCCGCCCGCGCGCGCAGCGCACGAGCTTGGCGACGCCGTCGCCGATGTGGAAGTGCATCCCGCGCAGCACGCCACGGGTCGAGCGCGAGTGGTTGTCCTGGATGAACAGCTCGCCCTCGGGCATCCCCGAGCCCGTGTGCCATTCCTGCCGGTAGGTCTCACAGAAGAAGCCGCGCTCGTCGGCGTGGACGCTCGGTTCGAGGATCACGAGGCCTGGCAGGTGTACCGACGCGGCGCGCATAGGCGTCAAGAGGGTAGCGGCGAGGATCGGGGCGCGCGGCGGGCCGTTAGATTGGAGGCGCGATGTCCGCAAGCGCAGAGGAGGCATGGGCGCCCGGCCCGCTTCGTCCGCAGCTCGCCGACGGCGCCGTGCACGTGTGGCGCGCCGATCTTGCCGCCGTCGCGGCCGATCTCGCGGAGCTTCTGTGCGAGCAGGAGCGCGCACGCGCGAAGCGGATCCTGAGCGAGTCGCGCGGAGAGCTCTGGACACGCTCGCGCGGGCTGCTGCGGGCGCTGCTGGGGCGCTACCTGCAGCGAGAGCCGGCCTCGCTGCGCTTCGCCACCGGCGCGCACGGCAAGCCCGCGCTGAGCGACGTAGGCGCCAACGAGCTGGCCTTCAACCTGTCGCACTCGGGGCAGCTCGCGCTGTACGCGTTCAGCGCCGGCCCGGCTGTGGGCGTCGACATCGAGGTGGGACGCCGCTCCGTCGAGGAGATCGCCGTCGCCCGCAGGTGGCTCGGCGCCGCGCCGGCGCGGCGCCTCGAAGCACTCGAGCCGCCGAGCCGCCGGCAGGAGTTCCTGCGCGCGTGGACCCGCCACGAGGCGCAGCTGAAGTGCCTGGGGGTCGGACTCGGGGCTGCGCCTGCCGGCGCGGAGGAGCCCTGGGTGCGCGATCTCGAGCCGTTCACCGACGTCGCGGGCGCCGTCGCCGCGGAGCGTCCGGCGCTAGAGCTGGACTGCTGGAGCTGGCACTAGTGGTGCCGGCTGTGCGGCCTTGCGTGGTAGATCCTGATGCTCGCCTGCGAGATGTTGCGCTCCTTATCGTAGGCGAGGAACGTCAGCGTGTGCCAGCCGTAGGGGATGTGCTTGGCGCCCTGCCAGTCGAGCGCGCCGAACAGGGTGGTGGGGAATCCCGGGCCGTCGTAGTTGCGGATCAGTCTGCCGTCGATCTCGAGACGGATCCGGAACACGCCGTCGGTGCTCCTCGCCGCCACGTGGATCGGCAGCGGCCCGCTGTAGGAGACGTGGCTGCGCGGCGAGGCGATCGTGATCTTCGGACCGGTGAAGTTCCCGCACGGTTCGGTCAGCTTGTCGCCTTCGTGCGCGAAGTTGCGCATCGCCGTGAATGACGGCTTGCGCGAGCCGTTTTCGCGCAGCAGCCCCGAGGTGACCACGCCTTCGTCCTGCAGCGGGAACCACAGCGCCACCTGCACGTAGTGGTCCTGCGTCATGCAGTGGTATGCCTGCCTCAAGTACGTGGCCTGCTGTTCTTCGCTGACGCCCTGAGCGGTCACTCCAGCCCACGCGCCTTCAGCGCACGCGGCGGTCGTGGTGCGCCAGCTCAGCTCTGTCATCCAGATCGGCTTGTCGTCGCCGTTGGCGAGCATCACCGCGTGCACTTCGCGATAGGCGAGGAACGAGTCCGTGATCAGGCGGTTTTCGGGTCCGCGCAGGAATTCGTAGGGCGAGAGTTTGTCGCACGCGGTGTCGGTGTGCACGCCGACAGCGTCGAAGTAGCCCTTGCCGCCCGCCGCATAGACGCCTTCGAGAAACTGGAAGTCGTTGCCGGTGAGCCCGCCCAGCACCACTACGGCCTTCGGATCGGCGGCCTTGATCGCCGGGTAGGAGGCCTTCAGCAGCTGCGCGTAGGCGGCGGGGTTCGGCGCCCCCGTCCACCAGCCCGGCGCGTCCTCCTCGTTCCAGATCTCATACGCGTTCACGCGCGTCCCGAAGTGCTCGGCGAGCACTCCGACGAAGGCACCGTAGTCCGCCGGATTCGCCGGCGGCGCGTGTTCGTCGCTCGAACCGGTCTCCCATTCGGGGCTGTCGACCACGTCGAAGATCACTTTTGTACCGGCGGGCAGCCGGCCGACGACCTGTTCCCAGGAGGCGAGCGCGCTGGGGGAGATCGCGCCACGCGTCGGCTCCATCACCCGCCAGCTCAAGAAGAACCGCACCCAGTGGGTGCCGAGCGCCTTCAGCGTCGGCGTCTGGTTGGCGCTCGCGCCGATGTTCACGCCGGCTTCGACGGCGGATGCCGGCGCGGCGGAGGCGGCTGCCACCGTCAGAACGAGCGAACAGATGGTCATTGGCGCCGCCAGGCGCAAGCGACGGCTACCGATCCGTGGGCGGAATGACATCACAGCTGCATCGGAAGTTTCGCGCGTGGGCTAAAGGGGATGGGTGGCGTCATCGACGAAACTGCATCGTAGGTCGCTCCCTCGAGGCTTTCGCCCCTTTGCGAGCCGTCCCTGCGAAGCGCACTCGGCCCGGGAACGCGCGGATACCCTTCTGTTGAGCCGATGACACCGAACTCGCCGCCACCAGTGCTTGTCGATCGCGTGCAGAAGCGCTTTGAGATCCCGCGCGATCAGGTCAGCACGCTCAAGGAGCGTGCGTTGCATCCGCTGCGCCGCAGCGTCACCGACACGCTGCACGCCCTGCGCGGGGTCTCCTTCGCGGTCGAGCCGGGCGAGTTCTTCGGGATTGTCGGTCGCAACGGCTCCGGGAAGTCGACGCTGCTGAAGTGCCTCGCGGGCATCTACAGCGTCGACAGCGGCAGGATCTTCGTCAACGGGCGCATGTCCACGTTCATCGAGCTCGGCGTCGGCTTCAACCCCGACCTGCCCGCGCGTGACAACGCACTGCTGAACGCCACGATGCTCGGGCTCAGCCCGCGAGAGGCGCGCAAGCGCTTCGACAGCGTCATCGACTTCGCCGAGCTCGGCGACTTCGTCGAAATGAAGATCAAGAACTACTCCTCCGGGATGCTCGTTCGCCTGGCCTTCGCGGTGATGATCCACGTGGACGCCGAGATCCTCCTGATCGACGAGGTCCTCGCCGTCGGCGACGCCTCCTTCCAGCAGAAGTGCTACGACGAGTTCGAGCGCATCCGTGACAGCGGCTCGACCGTCCTGTTCGTGACCCACGACATGTCGGCCGTCCAGCGCTTCTGCGATCGGGCGCTGCTGCTCGAGCATGGCCGGCCGGTCGTGATCGGGGACCCCGAGCACGTCGGCAACCGCTATCTCGAGCTCAACTTCTCCGAGCAGGCGCGACAGGTCGAGGAGGCGGCCGCCGTGGCCGAAGGGGACGGTCCGACCGCGACTTCCGGCGCCGCGGCGGACGGACGGCCGGACGTGGTCGGCGTCGCCGAGGCCACCGAACCGGCGGTGATTCGCTACGGCGACGGGCGCGCCGAGATCTATGAAGCGTGGTTCGAGGACGAGCACGGGGCGCGGGCGGAGACGCTCCAGACGGGCCGGCCGTGCTCGTTCGGGGCACGCGTGCGCTTCCACGGGCAGGTGGAGAATCCCCTGTTCGGCATCAACCTCCAGAACGCCCACCGCGATCACCTGCTGTCCGCCTCCAACCTGTGGAGCGAGCCGCGCTGCGGCAGCTTCGACGCCGGCGAGGAAGTGACCTTCCGCATCCGCTTTGAGAACGTCCTGGCACCCGACCGCTACTACGCGACTCCTGCTGTCGCGCGCCACGGCGGCGCGTGGATCGACCGTCGCGAGCGCATGATCTCGATCGTCGTCACGGGCACGCAGAGCACCGACGCGCTGCTCGAACTCCCCTACGAGATGGTGATCGAGCGCGGCACGCCGCACGCCGCCGACGCCGAGCTCGTCCGATGAGCGCACCGACGGCCGAACAGCCCGAGCTGCTCGCCGATTGGAGCCCGAGCCAGCTCGAGGGGCTCGGCACTCCGATCAAGGGTCCGTCCGCTCTGGGGTCCGATCCGAGGCGCCTGTGGCACCTGACGTGGGCGCTCTCCAAGACCGAGTTCAAGCTCGCGTTCTTCGGCTCCGCGCTCGGCTACCTGTGGCAGCTGATGCGCCCGCTGCTGCTGTTCGGCGTGATCTATCTCGTCGTCAGCCGCTCCAAACTCCTGTCCGGCAGCAACGAGCCGTACTTCGCGACGTCGCTGCTGCTGGGCGTCGTGCTGTTCAACTTCTTCGCCGAATCGACCTCCGGCGGCGTGAGCTGCCTGGTCGACCGTGAGAACCTCGTGCGCAAGATCGAGTTCCCGCGACTCGCGGTGCCGATCTCGATCGTGCTGACAGCGCTCATGAACCTGTCGCTCAACCTGATCCCGGTGGTGATCTTCCTGCTCGCCGCCGGCGGCTCCCCGCAGTGGAGTTGGCTCGAGATGCCGCTGCTCGTGCTCGCGCTGGCGCTCTTCTGCGCCGGGCTGGGCATGATCCTGTCGGTGGCATACGTGCGCTACCGCGACGTTCGCCCGATTTGGGAAGTGGTGCAGCAGATGACCTTCTACGCGTCGGGGATCTTCATTCCGATCCTCACGCTCGGGTCGATCACCGTGTTGGGCGGGCACTTCAATCTCGGCCAGGTGTTGATGACCAACCCCTTCGCCGCGATCCTCGAGCAGGCACGACACGTGTTCGTCAGCCACGACTATCCAACGGCGGCGAGCGCGATCGGTGGCTACGGCCTGCTGATGATCCCGATCGCGATCGGGATCGGGGCGCTCGTCGGTGGCTTCCTGCTGTTCGACCGCGAAGCCCCACGCGTGGCCGAGCAGCTGTGACTGCGCCGCTGCGCGTCGCATTCATCGGTCAGGGCGTCTACTTTCGCCAGTGCGCGCTCGAGCAGACGGTTGCGGGCGTCGAGCCGGTGTTCATCGACTTCCGCGCGGGGGCGCCGGCGGAGCCGCTGGCGGCCTCGCTGCGGGAGCTCGACCCCGACGTGGTGCTCGTGTTTCGACCGGAGATCATCCCCGCCGGCCTGTTCGAATCGCTGCGGGCGGTGACGATCGGCTACCTCACCGAGCCGCTCCCGCGCGCCAGCGGGACGCACCATCCCGACCTGCGCGCCCGCATGCAGTGGCTCGAACAGGTCGATGCCGGCAACTTCGATCGCATCATCTCCTTCGATCCGCTGATCGCCGAGACGGCCGCCAGCGTGCTGGCGGTGTGGCGCTCGCTGCCAATCCCTGTCGCCGACAGCCTGTTCATGGAGGTGCGCCAGCGCGCGCACCCTCCACGACTGCTGTTCGTCGGGCGTTCGACCGAGCATCGCGAGCAGCTGCTGGCGCCGGTCAAGCGCGCGTATCCGCTCGTGCATATCGGCCACGGTCTGTTCGGCCAGCCGTTGATGCGGTTCCTGCGGGACGCGGACGTGCAGCTGAACCTGCACAACAACCCCTACCCCACATTCGAGAACCGCGTTTGCATCGCGCTCGCCGCGGGGCATCTCGTCATATCGGAGCCCCTCAGCCCGAGTCATGGTCTGCAACCCGGCATCGACTACCTGCAGGTCGAGAGCCCGCAGGCGCTGGTGGAGCTCGTCGCGGAGCTCAGTCACGAGCCGGACGCGTACGCGCAGGTGCAGGCCGCCGGCCGTAGCCAGGCCGAGCGCTTCCGCGCTTCGCGCGTCTACCCCGAGCTGGTGCGCGACGCGCTCGCCGACGTAGCGGCACTGGGAAGCCGACGCAGGGGGTAGGGTCCCCACCGGCATGCAGCCAGCGCGGACAGAGGATCCGTCGATCTCCGACGCACCGGAAGCAGCACCCCGCAGGCCACTGACCCGGCTCCTCTCGCCGACTCGCCGCGACGTGCTCCTGATCGTCGTCCCCGTCGCCCTGATCGCGCTGATCTACGTGATCTATGCGCTGCGGGTGGGCAACTTCCAGAACGACGAAGAAGAATATTTGACGGTCGCGCGCTATGTGGCTGCGCACTTTCCAAGCGCGATCTGGCTGAGCAGCCTGTTCGCGCGCGGCACCCAGCGTCTGGACCCGATCATTCTCGCGCTGCCGTTCGCGCTTGCGCGCGGCCCCGGCGCCTTCCAACTCGCGCACGTCATCCAGTGCCTGCTGTTCGTCAGCACCGCAGTGCCGTGCTTCCTGCTCGCCCGCCGCGCCGGGCTGCCCCGCGCGGCCAGCATCTTCGCCGCGGTGCTGTGCATAGTCGTGCCGTGGGCGGTGGTCGCGACCTCCTACCTGGCCGAGTGCCTCGCCTATCCAGTCTACGCGTGGGTCCTGTACGCCACCTGGAACACGATCACCAAACCATCGCTGGGCAACGACGTGCTCACCGTGCTCGCGCTCGTGGTTGCCGTGTTCTCGCGCACGGCGATGCTGGCGCTGCTGCCGATCCTGCCGCTCGCGATCATCTGGCAGGAGTGGACGTGGGGCCTGCGGGGCACCGCGCTGCGGCGCCGCCCGCGCGCGCTCCTCGTGCGCGTCTGGTCCACCCATCGGCTACTGAGCGCGCTCGTCGCGCTGGGCGTGCTCGTGCTCTTGCTCGACGGCCTCGGCCTGCTCCCCGGCCGCGGATTGGCGACGTTGACGGGCGACTACACCCTGCCGGTGCTCGAACCGCTCCTCAGCCTGCTCGATCGCTACCGCGAATACGTCTCGCGGATGGCCACCGGCACCGGCCTGATCGCGCTCGCGCTGGCGCTTCCCTGGCTCACCGCGACGCTGGTCAAGCCGCGCGACGGCGCGTGTCACGCGCTCGCGGTTGTGTGCACGCTCGGCCTCGCGACGATCCTGTTCTCGCTGCTGCAGGCGCCCGGCGACGAGCGCTACGTGCTCTACTCGGCAGTGCCGATCTCGCTGGCGTGCGCCGCGTCGCTGAGCCAGCTCGCCCGAGCTGGGAGGCTTCGCGCTGGGGTGGCGCTCGGCGTGCTTGCCGGCACCGCGGCGGTCATCGCAGTGACCGCGAGCGCCGTGTGGCCGGCGCCAGCAAATCCCTACGACTACTTCAGCTACCCCAGCGCGATCTTCTACGAGCGGGTGGTGCTCGGGCGTGCAAGCGAGGTGTCGGTGCCGCTGATCCACCTCTCGGCCGGGGCGCTGCTGGCGCTCGCGCTCGTGATCGTGATGGCGGCGTGGGCGTTGATCACGTGGCGTGTGCGAGACGCCGCGCGTCCCGCCGCGGTCCTGCTCGGCGTGGCCGTACTCGCGCTGTGCGGGGTGCAGACCGCCTATGCGCTACGCAAGTTCACGACCGGCGCGGGCGGCGGGCCGAGCGCAGCCGAACGCTCATGGGTCGATGCGCACGTCCCCTCCAGCGCACGCGTCGGCGCGCTCGCGGTCGGGCTCGGGGAAACCCCCGACTACGTCCCGATTTGGCGCTCGACCGAGTTCTGGAACACCTCGGTCGAGCAGGACGTCTCCTTCGGGCCGCCCGGGTCGCTGCCGTTCCCTCCGGGATCGGAACCGGTGCACCTGAAGATCCAGCCTGGCAGCGGCCTGCTCAGCGCTGTCGGAGGGCCGCTCACGACGACGCCGATAACGCCGCCCGAATGGCTGCTGATCCCTGCGCAGGCAACCAACCGCATCGCTCTCGCCGGCCAGGTCGTGGCTCACGCCACCTACGTTCCGCTCGAACTCGAGCGCCTCAGCAAACCGGCACGCGCCCTCTGGGAAATCACGTTCACCTCCCCGGAAGGCTTCCTCACCTCCCGCCAGACCGCGTACGCCACCGTGTTCAGCGGCGCACTCGCCGGACTGCGCCGGCCGTGCGCGACATTCTCGCTGCTTGCTCCCCCCGCCTTCGCCGGCAGCTGGCCCTATACCGTCAGCAGCGCAGGCGTGCCGCGCCGTGGCTCGCTACGAGCCGCACAGACGGCTGTCGTCACGATTCCTCTGCACCCAGGCTCCGCGCCGCATGCGGCGAGCGCAAAGGTGGCGGTCACCGTCGACGGTCAGACGACGCTGTTCGGCGGCCTCGTCGCCAGCGCCAAGCTCGCGTTCTTCAAGGTCGCGTCCTGCTCGCGCTCGTGAGCGTCGCCACCGCGGCCAATGGCACGCCGATCACGAGCAGAAGCGCGAGCACCCACAGCAGGCCGAGCCCTACGTGGGCGTGGAACAGGCGCAGACGTCGCATGATCGTGCCGGCGTCGTCGAGCAGGCTCTGGCGCTTGGCCGCATAGAAGGCGAGGTCGAAGTTGGCCGGCCAGAGGTGGCCGTCGACCGTGGTGCTCGAGCGGCTCTCTCCGCGTCCGGCGGCTGCGTACAGCGCCACGGGCGTGCGGCCCAGATTGGTCAGGCAGACGCTCCCTTCCAGCGCCTGCGCCGACCCCTTGAAGGCGATTTCGAGCAGGCCGTTGTCGACGTAGCTCGGCGCCACCGGGATCGTTTGGCGATAGTCAGGGCCAGTCAGCGCGAACAGTAGCGGCGCCGGTGCCTTGCCGTAGGTGCCGATCCGCATCTGCGCAACCTGTGCTCCGGGCAGCAGCCCGATCTGATCGGAGCACGCCTGCTGTCCACCCGGGATTTCCACGAGCGAGACCGACTGCAGCGGCGGCGGCTGGGGCACCTCGGTGGCGATGCGACGGCTGCTGTCCAGCGCGGGCAGGATCCAAGCGAGGAGCAGCACGACGAGGACGACACCGCCGCCGAGCGCCGTGAGCAGCGCTGAGCTGCCCCAGACGGAGCGCAACCGCGACGAGCGCCGCACACGGCGCCACCGCGTTGCGCTAGGCATAGAAGCGCTCCAGGACGATTGCCAGGGCGCTCAGCTGCAGCACCGCCAGCGCCGCGACAGTGGCTCCGCTCAGCAGCGCGGCAAGGATTCGCGGCAGCCACGAGACCGCCAGCGCGATGCCGACGCCATAGAGACACAGCAGCGGCAGCAGGTAGCGACCGGTGATGATCGGATCGCCGCTGAAGGTCAGCAGCGAGGAGTAGGCGACCGCGTGCAGCATGATCAGGTAGCCCAAGACCCCCACCGCGAGCACGGCCAGGACCCATGGCACGCGCGCTATGCGCCGGCGATACACGACGAGCCCCACGATCGCCGCGAGCGCGGTCACCTCGGCGGCGCGCGACAGGAAGTTGAGCGTGGCGGGGGAGAAGCTCACCTCGAGCTGGGCGAACGTGCCGAGGAAACGATCGATGAACACCTGGCGAACCCCGTAGCCCGGGTGGATCGTGGCGGCCATGAAACCCAGTCGCGGCAGGTAGAACTGCCAAAGATAGGAGAGGAAGCCTTCGGCGCGGGCCAGCGTAACGTCGTCTCGGACGGCGTAGCGCAGCAGCAGGTAGGCCCCCACCGACACGATCACCGCACCTGCGGCGGCGGCAGTCACCGTGGCGCGACGCCCGTGCGCTCGCCGATGCCAGGCGGCCACAGCGAGCGCGAGCAGCGCGGGCGCGATCAGCGGCAGACCGCGACCCTGCGTGAAGCCGGCCATCACGCACACGGCGATCAGCCAGCCCACTCGCGCGCGGGTAGCGCCGTGGCACACAACCGACACCGACAGCCACAGTCCGGCGGTCCAGAGAGCCGCCAGCGGCAGATCAGGGTTGATCGTCGCCGTCAGCATCGTCAGCTGCGGGTTCAGCACCACCGCGGCCGTCGCGAGGACGCGCAGCGCGGGGCCTCTCGGCAGCCCCAGGAGCAGCTCGCCGCTCAGCAACCACGTGAACACGACGAGCGCGAGCAGCAGCGGCAGGTTCGCCAGGCGCATCGCCAACGAGCGCGTGAAGAACGTCGCGTGGCGAAACGCGAGATACGGGACCGCCTCGTACAGGTAGTAGAGAGGCGGGTTCTTGTCGGCGGCCGTGAAGCCACCGTCGGACCGGGCACCCGGGGGCAATCGTTCAAGGTCGGCGAAGCAGACGCGTTCATCGATCACCGATGCTGGAGCGCGGGCCGCCGGGTTCTGTTCCAGCTGCGCGAGCCCGCTGCACGCGCCGGCCACTTCCACCTCCGTCGAGTAGGGGTGCCCCGCGTTGGCGGGCGGCGCGCTGCGCCACGGCAGCGACCCGGTTTCGGCGAGCTTCTGCACATAGGCGAAGTGACCAACCTCGTCGGGCCCCTGCAACGGCGGCAGCACGATGCACCACGCCAACCCCTCCACGAGCGCGATCGCCAAGAGCACCAGCAGCGGCCGGGGAACCAGCGCCCAGGCGTTGCTCAGACGCGCCGCACGGATGGCAGGAGTCTCCTGGTCGGGACCGGTGCCTTCGCGCTCGATCGCGCCACCGCTCGTACTCATCGAGCCGTTAGCCTATCCGCGACACCGGGAGCGGATTCGCTGCTCGGCGCGCGCCGACACCCGCTTCACGCTCGCGATGAACGCAAACGACGACGTCACGATCGTGATCACGTGCTTCAACTACGGGGCCTTCCTGGCGGAGGCGGTGGACAGCGCGGTCGATCAGGAGGGTGGCGAACCGAGGGTTGTCGTGGTCGACGACGGCTCGACCGACGCGCAGACGCTTGCCGCGCTCGAGCGCCTGCCGCCGCAGGTGGAACTGGTACGCCAAAGCAACGCCGGCGTGGCTGCAGCGCGCAACGCCGGCCTGGCACTGGCGGACACACAGTTCGTGCTCGTGCTTGACGCCGACGATCGCCTCACGCCACGAGCGATAGCCAAGCTGCGCGAGCTGCTCGAGAGCGAGCCGGATCTCGGCTTCGCCTATGGCCCGATGCGCTTCTTCGGAGCGTGGGACGGCGTGCTCGAGTTCCCCGACTACGACCCCTACCGGCTGCTGTACCGCCACACCATCGGCTCGAGCGCATTGATGCGTCGCGAGCTCGTGCGGGACATCGGCGGCTTCGATCCGGCTTTCCCCGGCTACGAGGACTGGGAGCTGTGGGTGCACGCACTTGCCCGCGGCTGGCGCGGGCAGCGGATCGCCGATATCACGCTGCTCTACCGCAGACACGCCACCACACGCCATCTCACCGCCCGCACCCGCTACCGCGAGACGTTCCGCCAGCTGCGCTCCAAGCACGCCGGAACGTACTCGCGGACTGGCCGCAAGCGCCTGGCCGCCGAGAGCGAGCTCGGCCCTCTTGGCCGCCTCGTCTACCGCTTCTGGTGGGGCTTTCGACCGCTGCCCGCGCGTCTCGAGCTCGCACTGCAATCAGCCTTCTGGCGCCCCAAGTAGACGCAGTACGAGGCGCCGGTAACGTTCGAGCGACGCGTTCACCCACGCGGGCATCCCCATCTCGGGGAGATCCGTGTCGACGCCGCCGACGAACAGCCCGAGCACCACGGCATCTCCTACGCACCGCGCGACCTGCACATGGCGGCGCCAGCGCAGCAGTGCCGGTGCGCTCGCGAGCAGCGCCGCCCACGCTCGCAGCTTCTCGCGCAGCCAGCCGTCGCGCGCGGCGCGCGCCAGTACCGCCCCTTCGGTTGCAAGCAAGACCGGAGCCAGCAGCACAAGGGTGCGCAGTTGCAGATTGCTCAGCAGGGCCCACGACCGGTTTCGCTCGAGGTAGAACCACTTCTCGGGCCCCTTGTCGAACTCGTACTCGTGCACCACCACCGCCGCCGGGCAGTAGCGCACGCGTCCGCCGCCGAGCCGCACCCGCCAGGCCAGGTCGGTGTCATCCACGTACAGGAAGAAGAACGGGCACAGGCCACCGAGCGCGAGGAAGCGCTCGCGGTGCACCAGCAGCGAGGCGCCCGAGACCGCCGCGACGTCACGCGGCGGCGCGTGCTCCTGTGGGCGCCCGTACCCGCCAGACCACGAGATACCCGCGAGGTTGACCGGGTTCGCACCCGCATTCACGCGCCCGTCGGGGAGCAGCACCTGAGCGCCCACGACCGCCACGTCGGGGCCGTCGATCGCCGCCAGCAGCGCCGCCAGGCAGTCGCTTGCCGCGACGGCGTCCGGGTTGAGGAACCACAGCCATTCCCCCGTTGCCTCGCCCGCCGCGAGGTTGGCGGCACCGGTGTAGCCGAGGTTGGCGCTGGGGCGCAGGATCTGCAGCTTCTCCGAGATACCCTCGAAGCCCTCGACAGGCGCCTGTGGATCGTTGTCCACGACGAGCACCTCGCGCACCGCGAACGACTGCTGCAGCAGGCTGTTCAGCGTGTCCGGCAGGCGCGGGCTGCGATAGGAGACGACGACAGCCGTCACAGTGGGACCCATCCGGGCAGTATCCTGGGACGCGTCCGGCCACGCACCCTCAATGATCTTCGACCGTCCAGACGAGCAGCAGGGGAGCGTCCGCGTCCGCGTGAGCGGCAGTTGCTCGTCCCTGGCCGTGATACCCGCCTATAACGAGGCGGCGACGATCGCGGAGGTGATCGGTTCGCTGCACGAGCACGCGCCGGACTTCGACGTGCTCGTCGTCGACGACGGTTCGACCGACGACACTGCCGAGCGGGCACGCAGGAGCGGCGCACGCGTGCTTTCGCTCCCGTTCAACCTCGGCATCGGCGGCGCGGTCCAGGCCGGCTTCCTCCACGCCCTCGAACACGGCTATGCCTTCCTCGCCCAGGTCGACGGCGACGGACAGCACGGGGCCGAGCAGCTCTCGCGGCTGGTTCAGGCGATGGACGAAGGCGGCGTGGACATGGTCTGCGGCTCGCGCTTCCTGACCTCCGACTTCCACTATCCGGCGCCCGTCAGCCGCCGGACAGGCATCCACATCTTCGCCTTCCTGCTCTCGCGCATCGTCGGCACGCGCGTCAGCGACCCCACCTCCGGATTTCGGCTCTACAACCGGCGGGCGATCGAGCTCTTCGCACACGACTACCCGCATGACTACCCTGAGGTCGAGGCCGTGCTGATGCTCCACCACCATCGCTTGCGCATGCGCGAGGTTCCAGTGCAGATGTACGCGAGGGGGGGCGGGAGTTCGTCGATCAGCACCGGAAAGTCGGGCTACTACATGATCAAGGTGCTGCTCGCACTGATGGTCGGCCTGGCGCGCAGGCGCCCGGTTGTCGATCCCGGCGACCTCGCGCCCGTCACCGCGGAGCAGGGGGTCTAGATGCCCGGACGCATCCAGCTGGTGGCGATCATAGGATCGGCGGTGCTGCTGCTGACGGTGCTCGAGATGGTTCGTAGGCGCCGCCTGATGGAGCGCTACGCACTGGTGTGGCTGCTCTCCGCGGTCGTGCTTCTCGCCCTCGCCAGCTGGAGTGGCGCGCTGCTGAAGATCAGTCGCGCGATCGGCGTCATCTATCCCCCGAACGCCCTTTTCTTCGTCGCCTTCGCGTTCGTCCTGCTGCTGCTACTGCACTTCTCGGCCGCCGTCTCACGCCTCAGCGACCAAACCAAGGTGCTCGCGCAGCGCCTGGCGCTGCTCGACGAGCGGGTGCGCAGCCACGAAGCTGCCGCGGCCGAAAATGACGAGGACATGCAGGAGGCCTACGGCGACGATGCGCAGCGCGGGAGCGTGATAACGCGCGTGCCGCCCAGGCGCTAGACGAGCGCCGCGGGGCCGTGCCGATTACGAGCGGCGCCCGCCGGTCGGCGCTCGGGCGATGAGGGTGAAGCGCATAACGTCCTCGTCGGAGGCGGCAATGCGTCGAACGTGCACCACGGGCGCCGGCACGCGAACGCCGTAAGAGGGTGCGAGCACGCCTTCCTCGATTGAGACAGCGGCGTCCTCGACACGGATCTCGAGCTCAGCGCCAGCGAAGCTCGCGAGCGCATGCGACTCCTCGGCGCTCGCCTCGCCAGGCGCAAGCGGAAAGCTCCACGTCAGCTCCTCGCCGGCGGCGCCGAGAACCGTATCGGTGATGGTGACGACACAGCCCTCGCCATCGAAGCTCAGCTCCCGGCGGTGGCGTACCGGCCGCCCCAGCTCGTGAAAGCCACTGTGTTCGCCGACGAACACGGCGCGCGCGCCCTGCGGGTCGAAGCGCACACAGCGGGCGCGGCTCTCTTCGGGGAGGGTGAAGAGATAGTCCGAGCGCAACCGGTTCTGCTCGGCGCCGCCGACGCTGAGCGTGCTGTGAGCGCGTGTCGAGCGAAACGCATTCCGCGCACGTGCGTCCGCGGTGTACAGATAGGAACCGGGGTCGACGATCAGCGGCTGCTCGCCCAGGGCCAGCTCGAAGGACAGCTGATCGTTGTGCGCGTGAGCGCCGATCCCCTCGAGCCCCACGTCGCCGCAACGCACGATCGCCCAGAGGCGCTCGTGGCGCATCACGTACCAGCCCCCGCTCGGATACGCGGCGTGCGTGCGCGCGTCGCGCCAGCTGCGCCCGGCCTGCGCGTACAGGTGGCGATGGTCGCGTGGGTCGGCCCCGTAAGTGCCAAGCGGCAGGAACCGTCCGTCGTCGGCGTCCCCGACCTGAGGGGCCAGGCCGTCCGGGCGCGCGTAGTCGGAGACGAACGTGAGCATCAGCTCGAGACGCTCGCTGTAGACACTGGAGAGGACACCCGGACAGAGCGCGTCCGCGGCCTGCGTGCCGCACACGAACAGCTCCGCAACGAGCCGGTGGTAGGGGATCGAGGCCTCATGGTCGCAGCCGTCAGCGCGCACCTGATGGGCCATCTCCCGCTCGAGCTCCGCGGTTGCCCAGAGCGCCCACGCGCGGCCCTCCGCGCTATCGCTGAACGGTGCACACGCCAGCAGCAGCCCGACGACGTCGGAGAGGTAGTGGTTGCCACGCACCTCGCCCCACTCCAGATGGCCGCGGATGAAGCGACAGTGCAGCAGCAGGCTCGCGAGCGCGGGCTCCAGCCACGGCGCGTCGGTGGCCGCCGGCATCGCGATGCACAGCGCCGCGACCCAGTTGGCTGCGCGGATCGCGACGTCCATCGTGCACGACCACGGCGCACCGAACTCGACCGGGTTGGCGGCGATGAACGAGCTCAGCTGCGCGCCGAGCTCGTCGAGAAAGCGTCGGTCATCGCTCACCCGATGCGCCGCCGCCAGCAGCGGTAGGTGCTGGCAGCGGGACAGCTCCCACGGGACCTTGATGTCCGAGCCGCCTCCCAGCACCGTCGGCACGCGCGAGATGTGCACGTCCGGCCAGCGCCGGCCGGACTTGAAGTCACGCTGCCAGTCGATGCTCGCGCCGAGCTCGGTGAGGCCCGAGCCCAGCAGGTCAAAACGGTGGGCGAGGATCTGCTCGGCCTGCTCGAGCAGACGCGCGCGGGCGACGGCGTCGAGCTCGTCGAGTTCGCGCTCCCAGGCGGCGACGGTCGGCAGCGCCGGCAGGGCGCGCTCGCGCAGCGCACCCTCGGCGGGCCGATCGCCAAGGGCCCGGCGCAACTCCACGGGGCCCACGCGCAATCGGCGCACGCGCAGTCGCGCCCTGCGCAGCGGCGCGCGGACATAAGAAGTAGCGAACGTCACGACCGCGGCTGTGCCGTGACGCGGCCCCAGCCGGCGCCATGCCGCCAGACCCTCACGCAAGCGCCTCACGGTGTCGGCCGGTGGCGTTCGGATGTGTCCCCGAGCACCACCTGCCGCGTGTTGCGCTCGCTGCGATCCCAGCTCTCGTGCTCGGCTTCGAGATATGGGGCGTACGCGAGCACCGGTTGCAAGATGACCACGGTCGCGAGTATGGCGCGTGCCGCCAAGCGCTTCGGCCACGCCCGCCACAGGCCACGCAGCACAAGCCGCGCACGCTCCCGGGCCCGCCCCGAAGGGCCCATCCCCCTCGGCGACGTCAGCGACATGTGGGCGTGCACGATACCGAGCGGCGCTGACCGCCACACGCGGTTACCCTGCGAGCTATGGTGCCCGCACTAGAGCAGCTTCGCGAGCTCAGTCACAGTCCCTTCCCGCCCGAGCCGCCCCGTCGGAGCCGACTCGTCGATGCGCTCTACGCGCTGGCGGAGCGCCGCGGACACACCGGCCTGCGAACGCCGCACCTGCACGGCGGCTCGGATGTGGAGAAGGTCATGTACGAGTACGAGCGCGACGGCGACTTGTGGGAGGTGTGCGCCAGCATGGTCTCCCCAAGCATCCTCAGCGACCAGGACGTAATCGACGTGGGCTGCGGCTGGGGCGGAAAGACAGTGCGCTATGCGGAGACGCTCGGGCTCCGCTCGATAATCGGAGTCGATCTCCCAGGTATGTACGACCCAGCGGCTCCAGCCGCCTTTGCGCGCGAGCGCGGCGTCGGCAACTGCGCCTTCCTCACCGGCACCGCCGAGCAGCTCGAGTTTGCCGGCGAATCATTTGGAGTAGCGATCCTCGACGACGTCTTCGAGCACGTCCGTGATCCCGCCGCCGTGATGGCGGAATGTCTGCGCGTTCTGCGTCCCGGAGGTTCGCTGATACTCAGGTTCCCCTCCATACGAATGCTGTGGGCGCACCACCTCGACCGAGTCTTCACCTACCCCGGACTTCACTACCTGCTGCCGTTTCGAACGTGGGCGTCGGGCCTGAACTACAAGCTGCTAGATGGCTCCGCCGAAGCTGGCTTCGAGCCGTTCGACGAGGTGACCGCGACACCGTTTCGAACGCCCTTCGGTCGCCCGGTCACCCGCAACCTCAACGGCCAAGCGTTCGCCGATTTCGAGAACATCGTAGCCGACAGCGGCTTTGAAACAGTCTCGTTGCAGATCGTCCCGATGGGCTTTGGTCCGTCGCTGCTATCCCGAGTGGCACGGCTGGTCTACAACGGCCTGCGTCCGCTGCCAGGTATGGCCGAGGCGCTCGGTGTCACGATCGCATTCGTGGGCCGCAAGCCGGCGTCTGACGCAGCGCCGCCCAGACGTACTCCTGATATGTCGCCTCGTTTGTCAAGTGAGCAGGTTTGATCACGCCCAGTTCGAGAGGCGTCTCTGGGGTGGCCACAAGGCCCGGCGCGCACCGGCATGGGCACCGTCACGAGCGCCCTGCCACCCAATGGTCGTGCCAGGCGCTCACGTTGTAAAGGTTCCACAACTGAAAGCCCCAATCCATCCGGCCGCTGCGATGCTCGGTCCACAGCTCGTCGATGCGCGCGTAGTCCAGCAAGCCGCGCTCGGCCAGCGAAGATCCGCGGATCTCGCGTTGGGCGCGATCGCCAAGCTCGCCGCGGAACCACTCAGAGACGGGAGCGCCGAAGCCCTGCTTTTTTCGGTGGACGATGTCGCTGGGAAGCAGTCCGTCCACGGTCCGCTTGAGTAGCCACTTGCCGACGCCGCCGCGAACCTTCATCTCGGGCGGCAAAGCCAGCGCGAACTCGACCAGCTCACGGTCTAGAAACGGCACCCGTGCCTCCACGGACGTTGCCATCGTCATCTTGTCCACGCGCATCAGCAACAGCTCGGCCAGCCGCTGCTTGAGCTCGAGGTAGCTCATCTTCTGCAGCAGGTCGGCGTCAGGACGGGCGCGTTCGGCCTCCTCCCACAGCCGAGCCACGACGCGATAGGCGTCGGGGCGGTTGCCGTTCCCGTTGCCAGCGAGGATCTGGCGCTTCAGCTCGCCGGTGTAACAGATCGCTCCACCCCAGAAGGGCAGGCGTCCGGCCGCCGCATCGGAGACGTACTGCGCGTGGAGGATTCCGCGGCCACTGCGCCGTGCGAGCGAGGTCGCCGAGCCCGCAATCAGATCGCGCACAGAGGGTGGCAGACGCTGGAAGGGCTCCCAGTAGCGCCGGCGCCGGGCGACCGCGTCGATGTAGTTCTGGTAGCCGTGGAAGAGCTCGTCCGAGCCCTCCCCCACCTGCACGACGATCGTGCCCGAGTCGCGTGCCAGTTTCGAGACGTAGTACAGCGGCACGCACACCCAGTCGGCGATCGGCTCGTCCTGATGGTGGACCATCTCCGGCAGGAACGACACCAGATCATCCGCGTCGATCAGAACCTCGTGGTGGTCGGTCTTGAACTGGCGCGCGATCTGGCGCGCGTACTCCATCTCGTTGTAACGCTCGTGCTCGTGGAAGCCTACGGAGAACGTCCTCACGGGCTCGGACATGAGCTCGGACATGAGCGCCACGTTGGTCGAGCTGTCGACGCCCCCCGAGAGGAACACGCCGAACGGCACGTCGCTCATCATGCGCTTGGCGATCGAGCCACGCAACAGCTCGAGCAGGCGCTCACCGAGCTCGTCCTCGCCGCGACCAGCGACCTCCGCGGCCGCGAGCGACGACATCGGCGACCAGTAGATGTCGCTGCGGATCGACCCATCCGCGCTCACCGTCATACGCTCGGCGGGCGCCAGCTTGCTGACGCCCGCGAACATCGTCGCGGGCGCAGGAGTGCATACGAATGTCAGGTAGTCGTAGAACGCCTCGACGTCGAGATCGGCGCTGACCGCCGGATGGCGCAGCAGCGCCTTGATCTCCGACGCGAAGCCAAGGCCGGCAGCCGTTCTCGTCCAGTACAGCGGCTTCTTGCCCAACCGATCGCGGGCGAGAAACATCTCGCGGCGGCGCTCGTCCCAGATGGCGAGCGCGAACATGCCGTCCAGGCGCTCGACGCAGCGCTCGCCTTCCTCCTCGTACAAGTGCACGATCGTCTCTGTGTCGCAGTGAGAGCGATAGCGGTGACCGCGCGCTTCCAGCTCGCGGCGCAGCTCGCCGTGGTTGTAGATCTCCCCGTTGAACGCGACCCACACGCTGCCATCCTCGTTGCTCATCGGCTGGTGACCGGCGGGGGAGACATCCACGATCGAAAGCCGACGATGGGCCAGTCCGGCTCGACCAGCTGGCGAGCGCCACACGCCGGCGTCGTCGGGGCCGCGATGGATCATCGTTTCGCGCATGGCGACGAGCACCCGCTCGTCGCAGGCGAAGTTGTCGTTGAAGGCGAGGACTCCGCAGATGCCGCACATGACAGGCCGGTGCGCTCGAACCCAGGGGACGATCAGGAGGAGCGTCCGAGCGGCAGGGCAATGATAGTCGCGCTGCACGCCGCCCCCGAAAGCTGGCTGTCGGCTAGCCTGAGCCCGTGGCCGCGACCGATGATGCCGCCAAGCGGGAGGCCGTACGGCAGTGGACCGCCGACCCGTGCGGGCCAGGCATCAGCACGCCGCCGGGAACCCGCGAGGCGATCGAGCAGCTGCTGGCCGCCCAACGCGTCGCCGAGCCGTGGATCGCGCAAGCGTTCGCCTACGGGACGAGCACGGGGCTCGACCTCCTCGACGTCGGTTGCGGTCAGGGGATCGACCTCGTCGAATACGCTCGCGCCGGCGCACGCGCAACCGGGATCGACCTCACACCCCGCCACGCCGAACTCGCTCGTAATCACATCGAGGCGATGGGACTCGAAGCGAGCGTGCTCGACGGGGACGCAGAGCAGCTCCCGTTCGAGGATGCGAGCTTCGACAGGGTCTCGAGCAACGGCGTACTGCACCACACCCCAGACATGTCGGCAGCGCTGCGCGAAATCCTACGCGTCCTGCGACCCGGCGGCGAGGCACGCATCGCCGTCTACAACAGGCGCTCGTTTCACTATTGGCTCTCGCAGGTGCTCTTGGGCGGAATCGTCGAACGTGGATTGTTGGAGGAGGGCTCGATGGAGGGGGTGCTCGCACGCAGCGTCGAGCGCACCTCGATCGGGGCACGACCTCTTGTGCGCGTCTACAGCCCACCACGACTGCGGCGGATGCTCATCGACGCCGGCTTCACCGACGTGCAAAGCACCGTCCGTGGCTTCAACACCGAAGATACCCCGATCAGCACCTGGCTCGCTCGACGTACGCGCCTACTCGACAGCCCCCGAGTGCGTGATCGCATCGGCCGCGTCGGAGGTTGGTATGTGATCGGAGTCGGCCGCCGTGATCGCTGAGGGGAACGGAATGCTAATGGCGGGCGTCGAACGCACAGAGCTTTGCACGCCGCGTGGGAGATCCGCCCTCCAGTAGCCTGGGACAACCGATGGTCGCGACTCAACACGCCGCCAAGACGGAGGCTGTACGACAGTGGACCGCTGACCCGTGCGGGCCGGGCCTTGGCGCGCCGCCGGGAACGCGTGAGGCGATCGAGCAGCTCCTGAGCGGTCGGCGCGACTATGCGCCGTGGCTGTGCGAAACGCTCGCGTACGACTCAAGCACCGGACGCGACGTCCTCGATGTCGGCTGCGGTCAGGGGATCGACCTCGTCGAATACGCTCGGGCCGGCGCTCGCGCAACAGGGGTCGACCTGACCCCGCGTCACGTTGAGCTTGCCCGCAGCCACATCGAGGCGATGGGACTCGAAGCGAGCGTGCTCGAGGCGGATGCTGAGCGGCTCCCGTTCGAGGATGCGAGCTTCGACAGGGTCTCGAGCAACGGCGTACTGCACCACACCCCGGACATGCCAGCAGCGCTGCGCGAAATCCTACGCGTCCTGCGACCCGGCGGCGAAGCGCGCATCATCGTTTACAACAAGCGCTCGCTCCAGTACTGGCTCATGCAGGTGCTGATCAGAGGCATCGTGCAGCGTCGCCTATTCGAGGAGGGTTCGATGGACGGGGTGCTCTCGCGCAGCGTCGAGCACACGTCGATCGGCGCACGACCCCTGGTTCGCGTCTACAGCCCGTCACAACTGCGGCGGATGCTCACCAGCGCCGGCTTCACCAACGTGCGAACCAGCATCCGCGGTTTCAACACCGAGGAAACGCCATTCAGCCAGCTGCTCGCGAGCCACAGCCACCTGCTCGACAGCCCGAGCGTGAGAGGCCGGATCGGGCGCATCGCGGGCTGGTACGTGATCGGTTTCGGCCGGCGGCAGCGGTAGCGCGAACGTTCGAGTCGATTGCAAGCGGCCCGTAGGGTGAGCACTCCAGGTCACGGGCCCAGCGTCTCCGCGCCAGAGGCCACGGCGGCGCCCGCGAGCGAACGCGGGCTTCGCGGCGACGTGCTGCTGATGGCCGGCGCCAAGGTCCTCGTGTTGATCCTCGCCGGCGCGGCGACCGTGATCGTCGCGCGCTCCCTGGGGCCAGCCGGGCGTGGGTCCCTGGCGTCGACATACGCGCTGGCAACGCTCCTGGCACAGCTCGGAACGTTCGGCATCGCATCCGCCAACCCGTTCTTCGCGGGCCGCGAACCGCATTTGCGAGGGAGCATCGTGGGCAACTCGTTGTGGCTTGCCGGGGTGATCGGGCCGGCGATGGCGTGCATCGGGATCGCGGTCAAGATTGTGGCGCCTGGAGCACTGGGTGACATCAGCTGGCCAGAGCTGGCGGTTGGCATGTTCGCCGTGCCGGTGATGCTCAGCTCGCTCTTCCTGCAGAGCATCCTCCTAGCGGAGGGACGCATGGCGCTCTACAACGGAGTCGACGTCGGCGCGGCCCTGCTCACCGTCGTGCTGCTCGCCACGCTCCTACCGCTCGCTGGCGGCGACGTCCTGCTGGCCTTGTCGCTGATGGTCGGGCCGCAGGTACTGGCGCTTGTCATCTACATCTCCGCCATGCGCCGTCACGGCCCCGTGCTCCGAGCGCCAGACCGCGCCCTCGCTCGACGGATGCTCGGCTATGGCGCCCGGGCGTACACGATCACGCTGATCGCGTACCTGCTGATCCGTGTCGACCTTCTGCTCGTGAACGGCATCCAGGGCGCGCAGGCCGCGGGGCAGTACTCGATCGCGGTGGCACTCGCCGACGCGCTGTACCTGCTCCCGATATCGGTCGCGGTCAACCTTTTCGCCCGGGTCGCCAGAGGGGACGCCGACCGCGACGTGAGCCTCAGCGTATTTCACCTGGTCGCGGTTGGCTACCTGCTCGTATGCGGCCTCGCTGCGCTGCTGGCGGGCCCGGCGATCCTGCTCCTGTTCGGACATGCATATGAGCCCGCAACTTCGTTGTTCCTGTGGCTACTGCCTGGCGTGTACTGCCTCGGCCTGCTCAACGTGATCGCCTACTATTTCGCCGCGCAGGGCATGCCCCGAGAGCTCATCTTCGTCTGGATACCTGGCCTCGCGATCAACCTCGCGCTCGACCTGACCCTGCTTCCCCACCATGGGACCTACGTCGCCTCGCTCGCCTCCTCGGTGGCATACGCGCTCGTGCTTGTCCTGCATCTGCGGATGTACGCGCGCGAGGTGGGGGGCTGGGGGCCATTGCGTCCGACCCTGTCGCGCACGAGCGCGATCGTGCGCCTCGCCTTGAGGCGCAGCTAGCGAACGGCACAGCGCTCAGGGACCGGGCAGCATGACCGAGTGCGTGGTTGCGGAGGCGATCGCCTGCAGTCCGTCGATGGCGACGCTCTGGCCGAGGTAGGCCGCAAGTGGCCCCGGCGAGAACGGACTCTCCCCCCGACAGGCTGCGAGCACCCCCGCGAGCAGGGCCGCATGTCCCTTGTCTCCCTGGCCCTTCTCCGACGTTCGCGAGCCGCCGCCGGCAAACGAGATCAAGCGCTGGAAGTCGTCCAGTACCCAGGCGCGACCGCCGGCCAGGACCTCGATGCGCTCCTTGGGAAGACTCGCCGGCCCCAGCCCCGAATAGTGCACGGTCGCCACCGAGCCCCCGTCGTAGCTGACGGTGATGCTCGCGCTCTGCACCGTGCGAACGCTCCCGGTCTCTCGCACGGCGGCGCCGCTGACGCTCAGGGGAGTGCCGCACAGCCAGTTGGCGTAGTCGAAGAAGTGGCACGCCTCCCCGAGGATGCGCCCGCCCCCCTGGTCTGGATCGTTGAGCCAGTGCTCGGGCGGCAGCGGCGCATTGACGCGAATAATCACCTGCAGCGGCCCGCTCACGTCCCTGAGCTCCGCCTGCAACGCCTGTGAGAGAGGGGCGAGCGTGCGGTTGAAGCCGATCGCCAGGCGGGCGTCGCCGCCGGCGCCGGCCTCCCACACGTCGTCGATCTGCTCGCGGGTCAGGCCGAGCGGCTTCTCTACGAACACTGCCTTTCCGGCGCGCAAAGCCGCAGCTGCGATCTCGGCGTGAGAATCGTGGCGCGTACCGATCAATACGAGATCGACGTCGGGGTGCTCGACCACGCCGCGCCAATCGGTGAACGCCTCTGCGTCGCCGCCGACCACTCGGGCCACGTCGGTGGCGACCGTCCCCCGCCGCGCGGCAACGGCAACCACGGGGGCGGCGCCGTCAGTGCGCAGGTTCGGCAGATGGGTGGCACGAACGAACGAGCCCGGCCCCACCAGGCCGACGCGAACGGTCTCGCGATCACCGGAGCGCACACTGCGTCGTGTGCGCTGAACCCGAACAGCGCCGGCCGGGACCGCGTCCGCGCGGCGCTCACGCGGATCCGCGTAGCGCAGGACTGCTGCGAGCGGCGGGGGCTGCAAGCGCAACGCGTCGTAAGCCTCCGGCGCACGCTCAACCGGCAACTCGAGCGCCACCAGGGGCTCGACCGTGACCTGTCGGGAGGCGAGCAGACGCAGGAACTCCTGCATATTGCGGTTCTCGGTCCAACGCACGTACGAAATCGGATAGTCGACGCCGCCCTCCTCGTAGATCGGGTCATAGCGCCCGGGGCCGTAGGAGGTCGAGATCAGCACGTCCGCCTCACGCGGATACAGAGCTCCCCGATCGAGCTCCAGGCCGACGTCGCCTACCGGCACTACGCGGCCCTTGCGACGGACCATCGCGATGGCGTCGTTGACGATCGCGCTGGACGCGCTCGCCGCCGTGACGATCGCCGTGTCGACTCCGATTCCGCTCGCCCACTCGCGCACCTGCTTGGCGGCATCATCCGGCGCCCATACCTGCTCAGCCCCCAGCTTCACGGCCAGCTCGCGACGCCCAGCGTCGGGCTCGACGCCGACGACCACACATCCCGCCGCGCCCAGGATCTGGACGGTGAGCAGCCCGAGCAGCCCGAGTCCCACCACGACCACGCGTTCGCCGAGTGCCGGCGAGGCGCGCCGCACCCCCTGCATCGCAATCGCGCCCAGGGTCGTGAACGCCGCGTCGCGCAGCGAGACCTCGTCAGGCACAGACGCAACGAGGTTGCCGGGGACCGACACCACCTCGGCGTGATTGGCGCGCCCCGCGCCTGCACACGCGACCGGCTGCCCGACCGTGAAATCACCAAGCCCACCCGTGTCGAGCACGATGCCGGCAGTCGCGTAACCGAGCACCGTGTCGTCGGACACGGCGTTTCGGACGAGCTCGACCGTGTCGCGGATGCCGTGCTCGCGTGCGTGACGAAGGGTCAACATCACCAGGTCTGGGTTGCGGACGGCGCGCATTGGCAGCGAGCCGCCGCCCTCGGAGATCGATGCCCGCTCAGTGCCGCTCGAGATCACCGACGCCGCATTGGCCACGAGCACGCGTCCAGGCTCCGGCGACGGGGCGGGCACCTCGGTGACCAGCGGCTGGCCGTTGCGCAGGACAACCTGCTTCATCGGCCGGTGCTCGGTTGGAACGGGGAGGTCATCGATGAGCAGAGAGCTTATTGGCGTCGCCCGCGAGCGCACGGGCGCTCTCCTATGATGTCCACGCGCATGGGCGCCCGGCGCAAGATCCTCTCGGTGGTCGGCACACGACCAAACTTCATGAAGATCGCTCCGATCGCCAGCGCGCTGGCGCGTCGTCCCGACGACTTCGATCACGTCCTCGTCCACACCGGCCAGCACTACGACGCCGCGATGTCAGACATCTTCTTCGAGGAGCTCGGCGTCGGCGAGCCCGACTATCGCCTCGACGTCGGCTCCGGCTCGCACGCCGTCCAAACCGCCAGGGTCATGGAGCGCCTGGAGCCGGTTCTGGTCGCGGAGCGTCCCGACGTCGTGCTCGTGCCCGGGGACGTCAACTCGACGCTCGCCGCCGCGCTCGTGGCAGTCAAGCTGGGACTGCCCGTGGGGCATGTGGAGGCCGGGCTGCGCTCGTTCGACCGCACGATGCCCGAGGAGCTCAACCGCATCGTCACCGACGCCGTCTCGCAGATGCTGTTCATCCACTCGCCAGAGGCGCGCGATCACCTCCTGGCCGAGAGCCGGAGTGAGGACTCGATCCACTACGTCGGAAACACCATGATCGACACACTGGTGGCGATGCGCGATCGGATCGAGGCGCTCGACGCCGCCGCTCTACACGGGATGACCGAGGGCGAATACCTCCTCGTTACGCTCCACCGGCCCGCGCTGGTCGACGGGCCACTGCTGCGACAGGCTGCCGAAGGACTGCGCGCAATCGCTGAGACGATGCCCGTGCTGTTCCCAGTACATCCGCGGACCCGCGCCAGGCTCGCGGATGAGGATCCGACACTGCCGAACGCCACCGGTCTGACGATGCTCGAGCCGATTGGGTACCTCGAGTTTCTCGCGCTGGTCGCCCGTGCCGCCGGCGTCCTGACCGATTCCGGCGGTATCCAGGAGGAGACGACATTCCTGGGCGTGCCTTGCCTGACCCTGCGGGACAACACGGAGCGGCCAGTGACCCAGACGATGGGCACGAATCTGCTTCTGGGACTGTCGCCGGAGCGCATCCGGGAGACGCCAGAGCTGCTGATTCAGGTCCGCGCGCGCGACCACCAGATTCCACCGTTGTGGGACGGCCACGCCGCCGAACGGATCGTCGATGTGATCGCTGGGCAGGTTGGCAAGGACACTCAGCCAGCGCTCACGAGCGCGTCGAGCAGCGCGGCCATGCGACCGGCCAGCGTGCGGCGGTTGTAGGGCGCCAGCAGCTCCGCCACAACGGGGCTGGGAGCGTGATCGAGCAACCGCAGAAGTGCCCCCACAATTGCTTCCGGCTGGTCCAGGTGGGCGCAAAGCGCGTCGGCTCCGAGGCGTCGCAGGAGCGCCTCGGTTGCCCCGCCGTCGGTGAGGCACAAGACAGGCTTGCCGAGAGCGAGGTACTCATAGACCTTGCTCGCGATCGCCGTCGCGTCGCCGGCGTCGCGCGCCTGGGTGATCAGACACGCGTCGGCCTCGGCGATGCGACTCACCGCGTCTCGCCACGGCGAGGGAGCCAGCACCTCGATTACCACCTTGCCCTCCTCGCGCGCCCGGCCCACCTCGGCTCGCGTCGCCGGAGAGAGGTAGCCGTGCAGCAGCAGCCGGATCTCGCCGGCGACGCGCGGGTCGGCCAGAGCGTCGAGCAGCGGCCGCAGGGGGCGAGCCGCTGTGAGGGTTCCCGAGTGCAAGAGCGTGAGCGGACGTCGTGGGGGCGGATCCGACACCGGGAGCCCGCCCGACTCTCGTTCCTCCCCCCCGGCGTTACGGGCGATCGCCCCAACCTCGGGATCGAAGCCGTTGGACACTTCCACCACGCGGTCGTCCAGCTCGGGATGGCGCAGACGCAGATCTGCAACAGCCTCGGGAGTGCACGCGATGACGCGAGACGCGTCTCCTAGCAGCCAATCCTCTACCCGCGACAGCACGCTACCGCCGGCGTCGAATGCGGGGCTTCGGGCCCAGAGGTCGCGTAGCTCGACGACGAATGGAACGCGTGAGCGGCCTCCCAGGCGTGCAGCCAGCGGCCCCGCGATCGGGGGACCGGTCGCGACCACCACGTCGTGATCGCCCGCGTCGATGCGTCGGCGTACCAGCATCGCTCCTCGCGGGACCCACAACATCGACAGCGGCAGCGAGTCGGGGCGCACGCCCGCGAGGCGAAACAGCGGCTGGGTAGAGCCCGCCACCCGTGCCATCACGGTCGCCCGCGCGCTGACAGCGCGAGAGGATTGGCTGTCGAACTCGGATGCGCCGGCACGGTCGGAGGCGTTCAGCACATCGACCTCCCAGCCGTGCTCGGGTAGATAGCGGACGAAAGCGCGCCAACGCGCGGCGGGGCCCCCGTCCTGCTCGATCGATCGGTGCGTCACGAGTAGCAGGCGCCTCACCGCCCATATAGTTCCACGCCGATATGCGCATCACTGTCGACCTCAGGTTCAACGGGCCGACGATCGTGCCCAGCCGCGACGAACGGGTGCTCACGCTCGGTGAGCTGGCCGGAGCCGCGCGCCAACCGGGACGCGTGCTTGGTCTGCTGCGCGGTTCGGACGTCGAGGAGCTGCGGGTGCTGCGCGACGATCGGCCGCTGAACGGCGTTCAGTCGGGCGCTCTGCTGATCGCGGCGCTCAGCACTGCGCGCCGCTTCGAGCTCGTCACACCTTCCCGGGCGAGCACCCTCAGCGGGGGGCGGCTGCGCCTGCGCGCGCTCGGGATAATGGCAGCCGCACTGCCGGCTGAACTCGGGCGCAGCGTAGGCTCATACCGGCGCGCACGGCGCGTGGCTGCGAGCACTTTCTCGCTGCCCTCGCGCCCATGCATCGAGCCGCGTCGAGCCACCTACATTCGCAGCGAGCCTTCGTTGCGCTGGCTCGGCACCCAGGTGGGCGGAGCCGCCACCCATACGGCGGGCGTGATCAACGCGCTGGAGCGCAGCGGGCTGGAGGTGAGTGTGTTTGCCCCTGAGCGGCCGCAGGGTGTGCGCGACGCTCGCTGCCGCGAGGTGCCCGTGCAGCACATTCTGCAACTCGTGCACTGGCTGACGCTCGTCGGGTACACCAAGGACCTCGTCGCGGCTGCAGACGGGACGCGAGCTGATTTCGTCTATCACCGCTACGCCCTGGGCTCTTATGCGGGTCTCGAGCTGGCGCAGCGGCTGAACGTCCCGCTCGTGCTCGAGTTCAACGGCTCGGAGATCTGGACCGAGCGCCATTGGGGAACGGGCCGCGTGCCCTTGGTCGAGACGCTGGCAGCGCTCGAGCTGCGCAACCTGCGCGACGCGTCGTTGATCGTCGTTGTCTCGCGGCCGCTCAAGGACCAGCTCGTCGAACAGGGCATCGACGCCGATGTCGTACTCGTCAATCCGAACGGCGTTGACCTGGAGGAACTTGCGGACGCCCGCTCGCGTCCGCCGACCTACTGGCGCTCACTTGCAGATCTGCCGCAAGCACCAACGATTGGTTTCGTCGGTACGTTCGGGCTGTGGCACGGGGTGAAGCTCCTGCCCGGGCTGATTGAGCGGGTCGCCGAGCTTCGCGGTGACGCCCGCTGGGTGTTGGTCGGTGACGGGCCGCTGCACGCCGAGGTGGAAACGGAGATTCAGCGGCGAGGGCTTTCCGACCGGGTGCGCCTCACCGGGGTGGTGGCTCACGCGCAGGCAATAGAGCTGCTCGCCTGCTGCGATGTATGCGTGTCGCCGCATGTACCCAACCCCGACGGCAGCGCGTTTTTTGGCTCGCCGACCAAGCTGTTCGAATACATGGGCCTGGGTCGCGCGATCGTCGCCTCGGACCTCGACCAGATCGGCGAGGTGCTTGAGGACGGACGGACCGCGCTGCTGACGCCTCCGGGAGACGTGCCCGCCGCGGCGAACGCGGTCGTGCGACTACTGGCCGACGAAGACCTGCGCGTCACGCTAGGCGAGGCCGCGCTTACGTGTGCGCGCGAGCGTTACAGCTGGGATGCACACGTCGCTCGAATCCTCGAAGCGCTGCGCATGGGCGCGACGTCGACGATCGCAGCAGCTGTCGCATGAGGGTCAAGCTCGACTGCCAACAGAAGTACCGAACCGAGGATGACCCGTGGGGAATCGGCGAGGCCGATTCGACGCGCTATGACCTGTACGTCGATTCGATCCGTACTCACGCTCGAGCGCGCGGCGCCTGCGGAGACGTCCTCGACCTTGGGTGCGGGTTCGGGGCAATGTTGGCTCGCCTACAACCGGATTTCGAGCGGCTCCACGGTATCGAGCTGAGCGCCGACGCGATCGCGAAGGGACGGGAGCGCTATCCGTTCATCGGCTTCGAGCAGGGATCGATCGAAGCCCTCGCGCATACCAACGCGGAGAGCGCTCGCTTCGACGCGATCATCTTCAGCGACGTCCTGTACTACGTGGACGAGCAGGCAAAGCGCGCCTCGCTCCGCTGGATCGCCGAGCACTTGAATCCAGGCGGCCTTGCTTTCATCGCGGCGTACTGCCCCGGCACCGACGAGTATCTGACACCCACCGAGATGCGCACGCTGGTGGAGCGCGAGTTCGCGATCGAGCACCAAGAGCTGCTCGAGAGCGGACATCTCATGCTCCTCGCGCGCCCGCGACGACGACTCGTGGCGCTGACGCTCGATTACGAGACCTGGCAGCCGGTACCCGTCGGGCGGCGCATCGACTGGGAGGCGGACGTATTCGTCCCGACCGATGCGCTGCTGGATGTGTGCGACGCCGCGGAGGCGCGTCTGACGATCTTCGCCGAGCTCGGTGAGCACGCGTACCTTCGCGCGCACGAGCCCGATGTTGCCAAACGGATGGAGGACCAGTGGCGGGACGCTATCCAGCGTGGGCACGATGTCCAGATGCACCTGCACCCCAACTGGTTGCCTGAGCTCGGCGCACATCGGGATGGCGATCGGTACGTCTGGAACGAGATGCTGACCAGGGTCGAGGACTGTCCGGATCTGGTCGGACTGATCGGACGCCTGAAGGGCGTGCTCGAGGAGGCGATCCGACCTGTAGACCCGACGTACGAGGCAGTGGCGTTCCGCGCCGGCGGCTACGAGGCGCAGCCGTTCCGACGGCTCGCCGATGCGCTTCGCGCGAATGGCATGTGGTGCGACTCCTCCGTGTACCACGGGGGGCGACGACCTGGCCTGCACCACGACTACAGCGAGCCGTTCGACAGCCACCAGCCATGGTTCGCAAGTCACGCCGACCCCCAACTCAAGGCTCCGCCCGCCGAGACAGGCATCGTCGAGCTGCCGGTCGCTACCTTTGGGCGTAACGACCGCTGGATGTTCGATACCGAGGAGGGTGCGCGCTTCGCAGACCGGCTGCTCGCGGCGATCGACGCCGAGCGCACCGCCGGCCCAAGCACCGAGCTCGCCCGCACGATCGCGAAGGTGCGCCAGCTCGGCAGCTCGGCCTACTACACGTTGCGTGGCCAGCGGCGCGCAATCAATCGCGTCCTCCCCCGAAGGGTTGCCCACGCGCTGGTCGGCTATCCGCGGGAGCGCCTTGTCGACGATGACTTCTATATAGCGGTCGGACACTCGAAGGCAGATCTCGACATACAAGCGATCGGTGGGCAGCTTCGCCTGCTGCGGAAGGCCGGAGTCGAGGTCGTTAGATTGCGAGACATGGCCGGGCTCGCGCGAGAGCAGCTCGCGCTGGGTGTGGCGCCCGACGCCGAGAGCGAGGCGCGTAAGCAGGTGCGGCGGGAGCGCAGCGCCGTGCTGAGCGACGAGCGCAACGAGGCCCAGTCGCGTCGCCTGCAGAGGATGATCGCGCTCGACCGCGTGCACGTGCTCGACCTCGGCTGCGGCGCGGGCACGTGGTCGGCGAAGATAGCCACGGAACACCCGTGGATGCATGTGACCGGCGTCGACGCGGGCGAGGAGTTCATCGAAACGGCGCGAGCGCGCTACCAGGACGATCGAGTGCAGTTCGCGGTCGCAGACTTCCTCGCCCTGCCGTTCTCCGACGGCACTTTCGACTGCATCTACGCGGACAACTCGCTCGAGCATGCGTTCGACGTCGACGCCACACTGACCGAGGCCCACCGTGTCCTGGCAGAGGGAGGGCTGCTCGTTGCCGCGATTCCGGCCGATGCGCTGTCCACGGGTCGGACCACCGACAACCACACGTGGAAGACCTCCGCCGCGGACGTCCGCGGCCGCTTGCATGCCGCGGGTTTCGTCGACGTCGGCATCGAGGAAGTAGACACCTATCGACTTGGGGCTGCGCCCTACCCCCCCGCAGGGGATCGAATGCTCTACGTGCGAGCCTGGCGGCGGCCGTCCCCGGTGACGCCGCTCGAGCGCGTCGACGCACTGCGGAGCTGGACGCACGTTCGCCTGGATCCTAGCCGCCCGTCGGAGAGCTCCGACCCTGCGGAGGTGCTCCATGGGGGGTACGCGTACTGCGCGGGGATGACCCTCGTGCTCGGGGAGGCTCTGTCGCGGGAGGGCTATGACCCACGTTGGGTGACGATGGTCGCGCATGAGCACCCCCGTGGTCGCGGAGCTCACCAGGTGGACACCCACGAGGTGATCGAACTCACCTTGGCGGACGGCTCGGTCCACGTACTCGATCCGATGGCAGACGTCCGCTTCCCCTACGCATTGGAGACGCTGATCGAAGAACCGGCGCTGGCTGACAACGTCGAACGCGAGCGCGATGCCGTCTACGTCGCCCGCGGGTACGACCTTTACGCGACGTCGTTCTGGTACCGGCGCGTCGTCGCCGTAGCGGTGCGGAGCCAGCGGCGTGCTGCCCAGCGCTTCGTTCCGGCTCGGTGGACCGCCCGCGCCAACAATCGGGCCTATCAGGCTCTCGCGGCAGGCCGGGGACGGGCCTGCCGCACACTCCGCCGGTTATGACACATCTGAGCGCCCACGCGCCGAGCCAAAAGCCGCCACGTCGGCCAACAGATCGTGAACGACCCGGTCGAACACGCTTGAGGCCCGGTACTGCTCGGCCTTTAGCCGACCACGGTGCCTGACACGCTGGTACATCTCGGGGAAGCGGCCCAGCCTGTCGAGCACCCACACGAGGCCGTCGGGGGAGTCGAAGTGCAGATAGTCGATGTCCCGCTCGAGCCCGTGCGCCGGTGTCAGCTGCTCGGCGAGGAGCAGCTGCCCTGCAGCGAGATGCAGGACGACCTGCTGACCGAAGCCGCCGCCCGGCTCGCCGGCGACGAACACGCCGACGTCGCATTCCTCGAGCAGCTCGTGCAACGGCGCGCCGCTGACGCCGTGAAGCACCTGGAGCAGATCGTGATGGTGCTTGGCGGGCATCAGCATCTCCTCGCGGTGCACGCTCGAGCTGCCGATCGAGATGACGCGCGGCGCGTGATGCAGAGGGCGTACCTCTGCGTATAGCGCGTCGCTGACGGGCGGGGGGATCGCGCGCCACACCTCGCCGCCGCCGAGCGGCGTCCCGGTCAAGGCGGGCACGAAGCTGACGATCCGGTCGAGCGCGTCGAGACTGGTTGTGCCCTCGTCCGGTGCGCCCCCGACGAGCACTCCCAGAGTCACGCCGGCAAGCAGGGGCAGCGCCGAGGCGGGCAGCGACGCAGGATCGAAGATCACCGTCGCGTGCGGGTCGAAGTCAGCCGCGGCGGCCAGCTCTTGCTCGCCGTCGACCGACCCGGAGACGACGAAATGCGCGGGGCGGATGCCGTGCGTCGCCGCCGGAGGCGCGCAGCCGTCCAGCCACACCTGCGGGCCGACGAACGCCACGCGCAGCGGCTCTCCCAGGCGCCGCAGCGGAACGGACGCGACGCTGCGGGCGACGGGGCTGCTCATCGGCACCGCTACGATAGCGGCGCCCCTGGCGACGTCCACCTGCGCATGTCCGACTGGCAAGAGCGAATCACCCATGAGACGCCGCCGGCGATCCAGGCCGAGCACGAGCTGCGCTACCGCCTGGCGGCGTCGCTGATCCTGGCGGGAGGGCGGTGGGGAGACCTCGGTTGCGGCAACGGCGTCGCGGCCGCGGCGGCGCTGGGCGACGCGCGACCCGCACACGCGGTCCTGGTCGATCTCAACGAGCAGGCAGCCGCCGGCGCCGCCCGCGAGCTGGGGATGCCCGAGGCGACCGTGATCGCGGCCGACCTCACGGATTCAGAGGACCTGCAGCGGATCTCGCAGGCACTGGCACGCGGCGAAGGGGCGCCCGCGGTGGTCACCTGCTTTGAGGTGATCGAGCACCTCGGCAGCTTTGTCGCACTGCTGGGATGGGCGAGCGCGCTCGCCCAGGAGCACGGCGTGACGTTCCTGATCAGCGTTCCCAACGACGCCTTCTGGTCGATCCAGAACCCGCACCACCGTACGTCGTGGAGCGAGGGCGCGTTCGAGGAGCTGCGTGGCCTGCTGCCCGCTGAGCACACGCTGCTGCGCCAGGTCGCGCTGGCGGGGTCTGCGCTCGTCGGCTGGGAGGCTCCAGTGGAACGGCACGAGCTGGCGCTCGCGACCGGCGGCGCGAGCACGGTCGCGACGCATTTCATCGCCGCCTTCGGACCCCGGCACGACGAGCTGCGCACCGGTGCCCTGGCAGTTCAGGAGGACATGATCGAGCAACGTCGCTGGGAGCGCCAGCGCGAGAACGACCTGGCGCTGATGCAGAAGGTCGCCGACGGACACGAGGCTGAGGTCGCGATTCTCGACGCGAAGATCATCGAGCAGCGCGAACAGCTGCGTGAGAACACAACCACGTTCGATCAGTGGCGCACCTATATCCACGAGCTCGAGGGGGAGCTCGGACGACCACTGTCGGGCAGCGCCGAGGCGATCGCCGCCGAGCGCGGCGAAGCGCCCGCCGCCATCAACGAGGAGCACCCCTCGGAGCCCGCCGAGCCAAGCGCGTGAAGGTCGCATTTCTCGTCAACGACCTGCAGCTCTCCGGCGGCGTCGGCGTCGTCGTGCAGCACGCGCGCCAGCTGAGCACGATCGAGGGTTGGGAGGTGACGCTGGTGCTAGTACGCGAGCAGGAGGGGCCCAGCTGGCATGGCTACGAGCACCTTCCGCACCTGCACGTGCGCAGCCGTGAGCAGGCACTTTGCGAGCACTACGACGTCGCCGTGGCGACCTGGTGGGAGACGACCTTCACGCTGTTCGAGCTCACCGCCGATCGCTACGCCTACTTCGTACAGAGCCTCGAGGACCGCTTCTATCGGCACGACGAGGCCGAGCGGCTGGGCGCGGGCCTGACGCTCGATCTGCCGGTGGCGTTCATCACCGAGGCCCGCTGGATCCGCGAGACGCTCGCGGCGGTGCGCGACAGCGCGCCGTGCTACCTGGTGCGCAACGGGATCGACAAGGATGTGTTCCCGGTGCTCGAGCACGTTCCGCTCAACACCGACGGTCCGTTGCGGGTGTTGATCGAGGGCTCGCCGAGCTCGTGGTTCAAGCACGTGCACGAGGCGATCAACGCGGCCTCGGCAATGCGCGAGCCCCACCACGTCACGGTCGTCTGCGGTGACCGCGACGCGCTCGGCGAGGTCGTCGCGGACACGATCGTCGGGCCCCTGAGCCATCGTGAGATGGCCGAGCGCTACGAGCGCAGCGACGTCGTGCTGAAGCTCTCCAGCGTCGAGGGCATGTTCGGACCGCCGCTCGAGGGCTTTCACCGCGGCGCTACGTGCGTCGTCACGCCCGTCACCGGCTACGACGAGTACGTCGAGCACGGCTGGAACGGAATGCTGACCGACTGGGACGACCTGCGCGGCACGGCCCGTCAGCTCGACCTGCTGGCGCGTGACCGCGAGCTGCTGCACTTCTTGCGGACGAACGCACTCGAGACCGCCCGCGCCTGGCCCTCATGGGAGCAGTCCAGCCAGTTCATGGCCGCAGCGCTGCTGCGCATCCGCCGTGAACCGCCCGCCGAGGCCGACGCAGCCGCCAGGCGCATGCTCGCTGACCTGCGTGGCGGCATCGACATCTACGGCGGCTACCTGCGCGAGCGCGTTGAGTTCGCGCGGCGCGCAGGTCGCCTCGAACGCCCGCTGCTGCGGCTGCGCCGCAGCGCCCCAATGCGGCTGCTGTTCGCGCTGCGCCGCAGACGCGCCGTGAAAATCCTCGCCTACCCGTTGCGCCCGCTGACCGCCCGCGCCCGTCGGCTGCTGTCGTGATGCTCGAGCGCACCCGCCGGGCGGCGGCGAGGATCAAGCGCGCGACCGGCGGCGGCCGCCAGCAACCGGCGCCCAGCACCGTACCCGCTGCTCTGGCGGAGCTCGCAGATTCCGGGCCCGCGCCCCTGCTGGCGGAGAAGCCCAGCCCGCAGGCGCCGTTGCGCGTGGCCACCGTGATCCCATCCTTTCGGCAGGGCAGCGGCGGTCACAACACAACCGTGCGCCTGCTGCTCGGGCTGCGCGAGCTCGGGCACTCGGTGTCGGTGTGGATCGAGGACAACGAAGGCCGCCACGCGCGCGAGTCGGCTGCGCTCACTCGGCGAAGCTTCGCCGAGTTCTTCGACGCCGGCACGCTCGAGGTGCACGCCGACCTGCGCGAGTGGCAGGGCGCGGATGTGGCGCTCGCCACGGGCTGGCAGACGGTTGCTCGAACACAGCTGCTCGCTGGCTGCGCTGCGCGCGCCTATCTCGTCCAGGACCACGAGCCGGACTTCTACCCTGCCTCGGCCGAGGCGCTGTGGGCGCAGGAGAGCTACCGGCAGGGCCTGCACTGTGTCGCGGCCAGCCCGTGGCTCGCAGGCCTGCTGCGCAGCCGCTACGGCGCCAGCGCCGGGCACCTGGACCTCGCGGTCGACCACGACCTCTATCGACCGTCCAGCAGCCGGCGCCCCGACCTCGTGGTCTTCTACGCGCGCGCGGTCACGCCGCGACGGGCCGTGCCGCTCGGCCTGCTCGCGCTGCGAGAGCTGTCGCGGCGCCGCCCCGACCTCGATGTGGTCCTGTACGGCGAAGACCGTCCACTCGCCGCGGACTTCCCCCATCGCAACGCCGGCGTCCTGGAAGGCCGGCGCCTCGCAGAGCTCTACGGCGAGGCGGCCGTCGGCATGGTCCTGTCGCTGACCAACCCGTCGCTCGTCGGGCTCGAGATGATGGCGTGTGGGCTGCCGTGCGTGGAGCTCGCGAGCGAGCCGATGCTCGCGAGCTTCGGGCGCGACGGACCGCTGGTGCTGGCGGAGGCAGACCCACTCGCGCTGTGCGCCGCGATCGAAGAGCTGCTCGATGACGCTGCACGGCGCGAGCAGGCCTCGCGCGATGGGCTCGCGCTTATCGGCGAGCGCACCTGGGAGCGCGCCGCCGCTCAACTGGAGGACGGACTGAGAGTGGCTCTGGGCCGCTGAGCCGGCGCCTATCATTGCCCCGCGTGTCAATCCTCGATCGACATCGGTAGGCGGTTCGTGTCGCCGGGCAGGCCCCGCGCGCACATGGCGACCAACACCACACCGGCAGCCCCACCGCCAGCCACGCCGATTCGCGCGCCGGCGCGCGAATCGCGATGGCGGCGGCTTCGCGCGCGGGCCCGACGTGCGCCGCGCCCGCTCGTGCTGCTGCTGCTGGTCGCGGCGCTGCAGTCGGTCGCCTGGGACGTCGCGCTGCCGGCGTTCCAGGGGCCAGACGAAGACACGCACTTCGCCTACGTGCAACACCTCGCCGAAACCGGTGAAGTGCCCAGCGCAACCACCGGCGGAACCGCCTACTCCAGCGAGGAGGAGGAGGCGCTGGTGACGCTCAACCTGCTGCCGCTGATCGGCGATGCCAGCAGCCGGCCGGCATGGAGCGAAGCAGACCTCAAAGCCTGGCACGCGGTCGAGCGCACGATCAACAGCGCCGGCCGCGGCAACGGCGCGGGGCCCAACCCGATCGCGAAGAACCCGCCCCTGTATTACGCGGCAATGTCGATTCCCTACAGGCTGTTCCTGTGGCTGCCCCTGCTCAAGCGCTTGTTCGTGATGCGCCTGTTCAACGCCCTGTGCTACCTGGCGACAATTGCCATGACCTGGCTGCTCGCGGGGGAGCTGTTCGGCAGCGTCCGCTGGAAGCAGCTGCTCGCGGCGGCCTCCGTCGCATTGGAGCCGCAGCTGTCGTTCATGAGCGCGGTCATCAATGCCGACAACCTGCTGATCGCGCTGTGCACCGCAGTGCTGCTCGCGTCGGTCAGGCTGGTGACGCGCGGACCGTCGATGTCCAGGGTTCTGACCACAAGCGCGCTCACCGCCGCGGCGGTGCTCACACACGGCCGTGGGCTCGTGACGCTGCCCGTGCTGGGTGTCGGACTGCTCGTCGCCTGGCTGAAGTTCCGACCCAGCACCGCGGACGCGCTCAGACGCGCCGCCGCCGCGGTCGCGACGGTGGGCGTCGCCTTCCTCGCATACGTCGCATTCGGGCGTGGAGGAGGCTCGCTGTATGGCGGACAGATAACCGAGCTGAACTCGAAGACGAGCTTCAACCTGCGCCAGTTCGCATCGTCGATCTACGAGTTCTACTTTCCGCGTCTGCTGTCGATGCAGCCCCGCCTCGGTCCTGCCTACGGATACAAGCAGGTCTTCATCGACACCTTCTACGGCAGCTTCGGCTGGCTGGAGGTGAAATTCACGGAACGCATCTACGACGTGCTGCAGCTCCTCTCCGCGCTGGGCCTCATCGGCCTGTACACGGCCGTGGTGGCGCGCTGGCGGCGGCTGTGGGCGGCGTGGCCCGTCGTGGCGGTGATGCTGACGCTGTTGGCGACCAACCTCCTGTTCCTCCACTACGTGTCCTACCGCGCGCTGCTCAGCGACAACGGCGCCGATCCGCTGATCGTCGGCCGCTATCTGCTACCGATGGTGTCGCTGTTCGGCCTGGCGATCGCGTTCACGCTGGGGTCGCTGCCAAAGCGTCTCGGTCCTCCGATGGCGGCGCTGGTGCTCGCGCTCGGCGTGCTGCTGTCGCTCGGCGGGATCGGCATCACCGTCGTGAGGTTCTATGCCTAGGCGCTTTCCGTCTCCGAGCGTTCCGCGAGCGGCGGTGCCCGTGACCGTGCTAGCCGCAGCCGCCATCCTCCTGGGTGCGCTGCTGTGGTTTCGTCCGTATGTGACTAAAAAGCAGGTCGCCGTGTCCGCGGTTCCCGCGCCGAACGCGCTCACGGTGACGACCCCCTACCAGCTTGCACCCGGCGAGCAGGCGTGCATGACGGCCGTTGCGGTCGAACCCAATAGCCTGGCGGCGCAGTTCGAGCTGCACCCCGCCAAGCCCAGCCCGCAGGGCGGGCCGCCCGTCGCGCTCGTGCTCAGCGCGCCCGGCTATCGCAGCGTCAGCCAGCTCGCGGGCGGCTATCCCGGAGGGCTCGCAACGCTGCCGATGACCCCGCCGAGACACTCCCTGCTGGCGACGGCGTGCTTCGTCGACCGGGGAGACACGGACGTGGTGCTGCTCGGCAGCTCTGAACCGCGCACGGTCTCGCGCTCGGCGACGAGCGTCGGCGGCATCTCCGTCGTCGGTGACGTCGCGTTGACGCTGTTCGACACCCACCCGAGCTCCCTGCTCTCACAGGCCGGCACGATCTTCGGCCACGCTTCCGACCTCACCGACCATCTGATCCCGGTGTGGCTGATCTGGATTCTCGCCGTGCTCGTCCTCTTCGGCGTTCCGGTCGGCATCCTCGCCGCTTTCTACACGGCGCTGCGCGAAGACGAAGCCGCGGCGGCCGACTGAGGCCGCGCGCTCGATCAGGAGACTCTGCGCAGCCCGAGAATCGACAGCAGGAACGCGGAGAAGAAGATCTGGATTCCCACGATCAGCAGCGAGGCGGCGATCACGGCGAGGTGTTCGTCGGCGAGCGAGCCGAATCCGTGTGAGATCCACGTCACGAGGATGACCGCGCCGGTGACCAGACCAACGAGCATGAAGGCACCGCCGAGCAGCAGGCCGTGCTCGAGGCGGAAGCGCGAGCGCATGCGATCGAACCACGGATCCTTCTCGCCCATGAAATAGGTGCCGTAGGCATGTGCGCACAGACCCAGCGCGAGCACCTGCGTGCCGACGATCATCAGCAGCGCGCCGCCGATCAGCGCATGCAGCCCCCACGCACGGCCGAAGAAATCGAGACCCGCGCCCACGAACACGACGATCAGCGTTCCCAGCCCCGCGAGCACCGTGCCCGGCACGATGAACAGGTGGTTGGGGCTGTGCACGAGCAGGAAGCGCAGGTGCCGCCAGCCGTCGCGGAAGCTCGAAAGTTTGCTCTCGCCGCCACGCGGGTGGTATTCGATCGGGAACTCGGCGATCTTGAGGTTCTCCTTGGCGGCCCTGATGACCATCTCGGACGCGAACTCCATGCCCGTCGTGCGCAGGTCTAGGCGGGGCAGCACGTCGCGGCGCACCGCGCGCATGCCGCAGTGCGCATCGCTGATGCCGGTCCGGAAGAACAGGTTCAGCAGCCCCGTAAGGATCGGGTTGCCGATGTACTGGTGCAGCCACGGCATCGCGCCGGGCTGGATGTTGTCCATGCGATCGCCGATCACCATCTCCGCGCCCTCCTGCAGCGCCGCGACGAAGCGGGGGATCTCATCGAAGTCGTAGGTGAGATCGGCGTCCGCCATCACGATGTAGCGGCCCCGCGAGGCCGCGAAGCCGGCCAGGTACGCGCTGCCATAGCCGCGCCTGCGTTCGACGATCACCCGCGCGCCCGCCTGCTCGGCGAGGCGCGCCGAGTCGTCCTCGGAGTTGTTGTCGGCGACCACCACCTCGCCGTTGACGCCCATCCGCACGATCGCCTCGAGCGCCGAGCGCACGCACGACTCGATGTTCTCGGACTCGTTCAGGCAGGGGATCACAACCGACACCAGCGGCGCGTCGACGTCCGTGGAATCGCGCAATCCGGAGGAGGCGCTTGTCTGGGCGAGTGTGCTCATCGGCTGAACGTTGCTGCAACCCGTCCGAGGACTGGGCATTGGTGCCTGCGTTTCGTGCGTTATAACGCCTGACGGGGCGGAAAGTGGCGCAGACAAGCGACCGCACCCGCCAGATGGAATGCTAGCGGGATGCGTGTGTGCCTTGTATACGACTGCCTGTACCCGCACACCGTCGGCGGTGCCGAGCGCTGGTATCGCAACCTCGCCGAGCGACTTTGTGCAGACGGCCACGACGTAACGTACCTGACGCTGCGCCAGTGGAAGCGCGGCGAGCAGGCCCAGATCGACGAGCGCGTGCGGGTCGTGACCGCGGGGCCACGCATGGCCCTCTACACCGCAGATGGACGCAGGCGGATCCTGCCGCCGCTTGTATTCGGGCTGGGGGTGTTCGCCCATCTTCTGCGTCACGGGCGCCGGTACGACGTCGTGCACACATGCGCCTTCCCGTACTTCTCGCTGCTCGCGGCGGCGCCGCTGGCACCGCTGATGCGCTTTCGGCTGGTGGTCGACTGGTTCGAGGTCTGGAGCCGCGCCTACTGGCGCGACTATCTCGGCGCGTTCGGCGGACGCGTCGGGGAGCTCGTCCAGCGCGCCTGCGCACGCGTTCGCCAGCGCGCCTTCTGCTTCTCCGAGCTGCACGCGCAGCGACTGCGCGAAGAGCGGCTGAACGGCCCACTGACGGTGCTCCGGGGACTGTATGTCGGCGGCGGCGAGCCGGCCACGCCACGTCCGGCTGATCCCGTCGTGCTGTTCGCTGCGCGTCTGATCCCCGAGAAGCAGGTGACGCTTGCGGTCGCCGCGATGGCGCTCGCGGCCACCCGGATCGAGGGGCTGCAGGGCGAGTTCCTGGGCGAAGGGCCGGAGCGCGCAGCGCTCGAGGCGGCGATCGTCGAGCACGGCCTCCAGGGGATCGTCGCGGCGCGCGGCTTCGCGGATACCGAGACGCTCGAGGCGGAGATGCGCCGCGCGATGTGCATGTTGCTGACCTCGCGTCGGGAGGGCTACGGGCTGGTCGTGGTGGAGGCGGCCGCGCGCGGCACGCCGAGCGTCGTGGTCGGGGGCGAGGACAACGCCGCCACCGAGCTGATCGTCGACGGGGTCAACGGCACGATCGCGCCCTCCTCGGATGCGCAGTCGATCGCGGACGCGATCGTGCACATCCACGACGCGGGGCTCGCGCTGCGCGAGAGCACGACCCGGTGGTATGCGGAAAACGCAGTGCGCCTGTCGCTCGAGTCCTCGCTGCGCGCCGTGCTGTCGAGCTACGCGAGCTGAGCCGCGCCCCCGTGCGGGCGGCTCTCAGCGCCCAGCGCCCGGGCATAGGTCTCGAGCGTCAGCCGCGCAGTGCGCTCCCAGGTGAACTCCCGCGCCCGCGCGAGGCCGAGCTCGCGCAGACGCTCGCGCAGCGCTTCGTCGCCGAGCACCTGGCGCAGCGCCTGCGCGATCGCCGACTCCTCGTGCGGCTCGAACAGCAGCGCGGCCTCGCCCGCGACCTCGGGCAGCGAGGATGCGTTCGAGCAGGCGACAGGCACGCCGCGCGCCATCGCCTCGAGTACAGGCAGGCCAAAGCCCTCATAGAGCGAGGGGAACACGAACGCCCGCGCGATCGACCAAAGCCCCTCGAGCTCCTGCTCGGAGACCCAGGCGGGGAAACGGACGTCGCTCGCGAGATCGAGCGCGCCGGCGCGTGCGCGCAGCTCGCGCTCGTACGCGGTCGGGTAGCCGGGGATCACGAGCACCGGACGATCTGCGGGGGCGAGCTGAGCGAGCGCGCCGAGCAGCGCCAGCAGGTTCTTGTGCGGCCGCTTCGCCGACAGGCTCAGCAGGACGAGGCGCTCGCTCAGCTCGAACCGCGTGCGGACCTCGGCCTCCGCCAGCGCTGCGCCGCGGCGAACCGTTCCGAGACCGAGCGGCACGACGTCGATCCGCTCCGCGGGGATGCTCAGCAGCCCGACGAGATCCTCGCGCGTGCTCTGCGAATCGGCGATCACCCGATCCGAGCGGCGCGCCGCACCCGGCACGAGCACGCGCATCCCCTTGTCGCGCAGCCCCGCGTGCGCCTCCGGAAAGCGGGCGTAGATGAGATCGTGCACGGTGACGACCCGGCGAAAGCGCCCCCACAGCGGTGCCGTGCTCGCCATGCTGTGCAGCAGCTCGACGCGCCTGCGGGCCGCCAGCACAGGCAGCAGCGTCTGCTCTCCAAGCACCCACTGTGCGCGGCTGCGGGCGTTGACCGGAACGGTCACGGCCGGCAGCAGCTCGCCCCACGGTCCGTCGCCGGCGGCTGCGGTCTCGCGGTTGACGAAGGCGGTGAAGCGGATGTTTGCGGGCGCCACGGCCAGCATCGCTGGGATCAGCTCGCGTGCGGCGACCTCCATGCCGCCGGTCTCGCCGGGCACGAGGAAGACGAGGTTGAGCCCGACGTGCACTACTGCTTGATGACCTCGAACTCCGCGCGGATGTTCATCGTCGGCAAGACAAACGCGAAGTACTTCTCGTAGGTCTCCTGGAGACGATTGAACAGCGCGCCGAGCCCGACCGCGCGGAACGGCAGCCACATGTCGAGGGTTACGTGCACGACGCGAAAGCGGACCTCGGTGTAGTGGGCAAACCGCGGCTCGGCGAGCGAACGGATCGCAAGCGTTGAGAAGTAGTGGCGATGCGTGGGGTCGCCATAGGCGAGCACCGAGGAGAAGTGCGGCGTTCTCAGCTGCACACGGGCCCCAGGGCGAGCGATGCGGTGCAGTTCCTCGAACACCCGAATCGGCTCGGAGACGTGCTCGATCACGTCCTGCAGCAGGATCTGATCGAAGCTCGAGTCCTCGATCGGATACGGGAAGCTGTCGAGGTCGTGGACGATGTCGGCGGCTGTGTCCGCCGAGATGTCGAGCCCAACTGCGCCTGGAACCTTCGCTGCGCCGCAGCCTATGTCGAGGATCTGACCGTCACCTGTGGGCGCGAGGTCGAACTGCCGGGGATCGCTCAGCCGCTCGAGCAGGTCGCTGGGGTTGGGCACGGTCGTACAGTAGCGGCCGCTTCCGCTAGCGTCCGCGCGCGATGACCGCCTCGCGGCCCCTCACGATCGGGATCGACGCGCGCGCTGCAACCGAGGTGGCTGCAGGCCGCGGACGAGTGGTTCGCGAGCTGATCCATGCACTCGCCGCGCGCACGGACGACCCCAACCGCTACATCCTCTACGCACGCCGACCCTGGCAGGAGGTGGAGCTGGATGAGCGTTTCAGCTGGCGCACGATCTCTGCCGGGGACCCCTGGTGGCACCTGCTGGCCGCGCGCGCGGCCAACCGCGCGTGTGACGTGTTCCTGTCGTCCAACTCCTACCTCACGCTGTGGTTCCTGCGGATTCCAGCGGTGCCGATCGTCTATGACCTCGTGGCGTTCGATCCGAGCATGCACGCGAACAGGCGCTCGACGATCATCGAGCGCGTGACGCTCGGGCCGGCCGTGCGGCGCTCGGCGGCGTTGCTGGCGATCTCGCAGGCCACCGCGGACGCGCTGGCGGCGCGCTTTCCGGCGAGCGTCCCGCGCACCGTCGTCGCGCACCTGGGAGCCGCGCCGACGGACATCAGCGAGCTCACCGCGGCGGAGGCAGCGGAGCTTCCCGCGGCCGGCTTCGTGCTGGCCGTCGGAACGCTCGAGCCACGCAAGAACCTCCCACGGCTGGTAGCCGCGTACAGCACGCTCGAGGACCAACTGCAAGCCGGTCATCCGCTGGTGGTCGTCGGCGCGCTGGGGTGGGAGACCGGCCCCACGCTGACAGCGCTGCAGTCGCTGGGGGAGCGCTGCACGATGCTGGGGTTCGTCTCCGACGCGGCGCTGAGCGAGCTTTACCGCCGTTGCGCCGTCTTCTGTTACCCCTCGCTGGGCGAGGGCTACGGGCTGCCTGTGGTCGAGGCGATGGCGGCGGGGGCGGCGGTGATCACCTCGAACATCTCCTCGCTGCCCGAGGTCGGCGGCGACGCGGCCGATTACGTCGACCCGCACGACGTGGCGAGCATCACCGCCGGCCTGCGGCGCGTGCTGGGCGACGAGTCTTATCGAGAAGAGCTCAGCCGCAGGGGCCTGGCGCGCGCGAGCGAGTTCTCATGGGCGCGCTTCGCGGAGCGCACGCTCGAGGTGCTTCAGGGCGCGAGCAGTCGGTCGTAGACGGCGGTCAGGCGCCCGGCCGCGGCGCTCGTCGAGTAGCGGGTCACGATCTCCGGCGGGTAGGACACCCGCTCACCAGGTGGACGGGTCAGCGGCCCGTCCGCGAGCGCGCGGGCGATCGCGGGCCAGTCGCCCGGGGCGACGAGCTCGACCGGCGCGCCCGCCAGCACCTCGGGGATCGCGCCGCTGGTCGTGCTGATGATCGCCAGGCCAGCGGCCATCGCCTCCGCGAGCACCAGACCGAACTGCTCCTCCCAGAAGGCTCTGGGGATGTCGAAGGGGTGCAGTTGAGCGGACGCGGAGCCCTGGCTGGCGAGCACCAGCACCGAGGCCTGCGCAAACACCGACGGCATCTCGTCGTAGGAGACGCTGCGAATCTCGAGCGCCTCGCTCAGGCCGAGATCGGCCGCGTACTCACGCAGGCGTGCCTCCTCTGGACCGGAGCCGATCATCAGCAGGCGGGGGCGCACCGTCTCCCCCGCGGGGGTGCGGACCGTGCCGCGGTGCAGCAGCGCGAGCGCACGCAGCACGTCCTGGTGACCCTTCTCCCACACCAGACGCCCGGCCGAGACGATCGTGTGCGTCCGCGGCTCACTCAGGGTGCCGCGCGAGTGACCCTCGGCGGCTGTGTCCGACGCGGCAGGCGCAGCAAAGCGAGCGGTGTCGATCCCGGGCGGGCAGAGCGCGATCCGCTCGGGCGAGACCCCCTCGAGTCCGAGCGCGAGCGCGGCCCGCTCGGTCGCGGCGAGGAACAGGTCGGTTTCGGCGAGCACCAGCTCGCGATAGCGACGCGCGTGCCGATTTCGGTATGCGGCGAGCAGCGGCAGCGTCTCCCACACCGTCTGCACGAGACGGAAGCCGTGGCGGCGCCGGCGCCGCGCAGCATCGGCGGCGAACCAGAAGCTGAGCTCGGCCGCGTGCACGATGTCGGCCTGCGCAAACGCCTCCTCCGCGGACAGGTAACGGTCGCCCAGCACCAGCGCCGAGAGCTCGCCGACGCGGCCGTGCGGAAGCAGGTCGCGCAGCGCCCGCGTCGGCACCGCACGAAGCTGCTCGGGCGCGAGGAAGCGGTTCGAGCCGGTAAGCAGATAGGAGACCTCATAGCGGTCCGGCAGCTCCAGCCACGGGCGCAGCTCCCAGGGATTCGCGAGATGGCCGCGCACGATCAGGACCGAGGGCACGGCTCGGCACGCTATCGCCTAGAGCGTGGCGGTCGGCTCAGCGACCCCGACGACGCAGCGCCGGCAGCAGCTCGAGCACCTCGGCAGGCACCGCGCGCGTGAGCACGATCAGAAGCGCGTAGGCACCGAGAGCGAGCAGCATTCGCACGAGCGAGGGCACGCCCGGGAGCAGCGCGAGAACAACCGCCGGCGCGGCGGCGACGAGGACCTTCAGCACGATCCCCACGCCCGGGCGGAGCTCGCGACGAGCGCGAAGCATCGCCACGAGCAGCCCCAGCGCGAGTGTGCTCTCGCCGCACAGCGTCGCCACGGCGGCGCCCGTGGCGCCGTGACTGCTGGCCAGCACAATCGTCAGCGAACAGCTGACCACGAAGGCGAGGAGGTTGGCGAGCAGCACGCTCTTGTATCGCCCCAGCGACAGCAGCGCAAAGCTCCAACCGGCGAAGACGAAGGTCGCGATCAGCGCGAAACCCTGGATCTGCAGCACTTCCGCGGAGGCCGCGTATTTTGGGCCGGCGACGACGTGGATCATGAACTGCGCGCCGGCAAGCGTCGCCAACGCGGCGCCAACCCCGAGGATCAGCGAGGCCTCGAATATGCGTCGCAGTGCGTAGGCCAGCCGGTCACGGTCATCGCGCGCCGCACGCACGAGCAACGGCAGCGTGCCGCCGACCAGCAGCCCGGGCAGCGTGCCGATCACGATGAAGATCCGAAACGACGCTGCGAACAGCCCGCTCTGGTGGCCATTGGACACCAGGCTCGTGATGACCTGCGCCGTGAAGATGTAAAGCGTGCCGACCGCGCTGGCCAGCGAGAACGACACGCTGAGCCGCAACAGCGCCCTCCATTGTGTGGGGCGCACGGCGACGCGCAGCGAGATCTGGTGCCGAGCCAGCGCCGCCGTGGGAGGGATCAGCACCAAGTTGACCGCGAGCACGACCGCCAGCAGCGGCAGCAGGCCGGCGCCGAGCACGACCAGCACCACGATCGCCGCGACGCTCAGCACCTGCCGTGCCAGTTCCAGCGCGGACAGCGTGCCCAGGCGCAATTCCGCCCCGATCGGGATCGTGTGAGTGTGCTGCACGACCAACGCGATCGTGCCGAGGCTTGCGAGCGCCGCGCCCGCCACGAGCGCTGGCCCATATTCCGCCGCGAGCGCAAAGCCTGTGACGAACAGCACGCCGACGCTCGACAGCAGGATCCGCAGTCCCAGCAGGTCGCGCATCAGCGCATCGCGCTCGGCGCCCTCGCGCGCGACGAACTCGCGTGTGCCGATCTGCGACATCCCGGCGTCGGTGATCGCGGCGACGATCGCCACGAGCGAGAGCACGGTCGTGTAGTAGCCAAAGCGAGTGACCCCCAGGTGGCGAGTGAGCAGCGCCGCCGACAGCACCGAGAGCGCGACCATGACCGCGTAGGCGCCAAGGCGCAGGACGCCACCGCGGACGATCAGTCCGCCGGCCTCGGCAGTGTCCAACACGTCAGCGTCCACCGGCGCCGCCAGCTCCGAGGGCAGCCCCGGCGCGCTCATCGCGACTGCCGCCACGCTCGCGCGTAGCTATCCAACGTCGCCTGGGCGGCTGCCTCCCAGGTGAACAGGCGCTCTCGCTCGCGACCGCGTGCCGCCAGATCGTCGGCGAGCTCTTGGTCGCCGAGGACTTCGACGAGTGCCGCTCCGATGTCCTCCACGTTGAGCGGGTCGAAGTAGCGGGCCGCTTCGCCGGCAACCTCGGGCAGTGCCGAGGCGCGCGAGCAGGCCACCGGCACGCCGCGGCGCATCGCCTCGAGGATCGGGATTCCGAAGCCCTCGTTGATCGACGCGAACACAAAGCAGCTCGCCAGCGCGTACAGGCCCTCGAGGTCGGCGGCGTCGACATACGCCGGGAACGCGACATTGGCCGCGATGCCGAGCTCGCCGGCCAGCTCGCGCAGTTCGCGCTCATGCGTGGTCGGGTTGCCCGGCATCACGAGCACGGCATCTGGCCAGCGCGCGGCAACCGCGACCATCGCACGGACGAGCCGCTCGAGATTCTTGTGCACCTTCTTCGCCGACACGGTGAGGACCACCGGTCCCTCGCCCAGCCCCAGACGCGAGCGAAGCTCGGTGGGCGGCGTGGGCGCAACCAGCTGGTTCGTCCCCGCAGCGAGCGCGACGACGTCGATGTGCTCGGCGGGCACGTGGAGGTACTGCGTCACGTGCGCTGCCCCCGCCTGCGCGAGGACGATCACCCGGTCTGCCCTGCGAGCCACCGGCGGGACGACGATGCGCCACAGACGCACCGTCCATCGCTCGCCGGGATCCGGGGCGACGATCCACGTGACGTCGGCCAGCGTCACGACGTTGACCGCGCGCGTGCGAAGCGGCGCGGTCAGGGCAACGCTGTGCAGCAGATCGACGCGCCGCCCGGCGAGCGCGCCGAGAACGGTGAGCTCGCTGACGGCCTTTAGCCCGCGTCGACCAAGCAGCTGATGCGTGACCAGCTCGACCCGCTCGCCCCAGCCCTCGTCCTCCAGGTACGCACGACCGCCGGGGCTGCAGAACACGCTGAAGGCGACATCAGGAGCAAGGCGGACGAGTTCGGGGACGAGCGCGCGCACATATGTGTCGAGCCCACCCATACGTGGCTCTAGGAAGATCGCGTTGATCCCTATCCGCGCCGGCAGCGCCGGAGGCGTCCACGTCCCACCCGTCGCCACAACGGGGACTTCGTTCGTCGCCAACCCGCTTTACCCTCCTGGCCGGTCCTCGAGGCGAATCGACTGCCTGCTCGATTCCTGGTGGAGCATCACGGTAGCGTGACGCGAAACAGCCTGGCGCGGGCGCATCCACCTGCGCCTCAGCGCGAGCGCACATGCGCGCTGACGATCCCTATGCTCCCGCGAGCCGATGACCACGCTTCGTTCAAAATTCGTCGAGGCATTGCGCCGGTTGGGGGCGCGTCCGCGGCTGCTGCCGCTGCTCGCCCTTTACCAGGGGGCGCCCACAGTGAAGCCGACGTTTGCGTTCCTCCTGCGCGAGGCTTCGGCGCGCAAGGGCGTCTTTCTATACCGGGTGCGCGAGAACGGCATGCGCGCCGCGATCCGCCATCGCCGCGGCGACGTGGTGATCCTCGGAGAGGTCTTCAACCATCACGACTACCGGCCCACCGGCGAGGTGGAGCGAGCGCTCACACAGGTCAGCAACATCGTCGATCTGGGCGGCAACATCGGGCTGTTCGGACTGTTCGCCGCTGCGCGCTGGCCGGACGCCAAAATCATCGCGTTCGAGCCCGACCCGGACAACGCGGCGATCCACGAGCGGACAATCGCCGCCAACGGACTGGCGGAGCGCTGGCAGCTGGTCCAGGCAGCAGCCTGCAACGAGAACGGTCGTGCCTCGTTCGTCGCGGGGCTTGCCGCGGTCTCACACATCGCCGACCCCACCGAGGGGGAGCAGACGATCGAGGTGCCGCTGATCGACGTGCTGCCCCAGATAGCGCAGGCGGACCTGCTGAAGATGGACATCGAGGGAGGCGAGTGGGCGATTCTGGGCGACCCACGCTTCCGCGAAGCGCCGCCGCGCGCGGTGGTCCTCGAGTATCACTCGCACCTCAGTCCAGGACCCGACTCCCGCGCCGACGCCGAAGCCGCCCTACGAGCGGCAGGCATGCAGATTCAGCCGATCTCCTACCGCGACGACGGGCACGGCATGCTGTGGGCTTGGCGAGCCTAGGCGCGCAGCGATGACGGCGCTTCGTGACAAATTCATCGAGCGGTTGCGCCGACTGGGGACGCGTCCTCGCCTGCTGCCGCTGCTCGAACTGTATTTGGGGGCACCGACCGTGCGGCCGACGCTTGCGTTCGTGCTGCGCGAGACGCTTCGCCGCAAGGGCGTCTTTCTCTATCGCGTGCGCGAAAACGGCCTGTCCGTTGCCATCCGGCATGGGACCGGCGACGTCGTGATCCTCGGCGAGGTCTTCAGGCACCGCGACTACCAGCCCACCGGCGAGGTGAAGCAGGCGCTTTCAGAGGTGAGCAGGATCGTCGATCTGGGGGGCAACATCGGGCTGTTCGGAGCGTTCGCGGTCGCACGCTGGCCGCAGGCCGAGATCGTCGCCTTCGAGCCGGACCCGTACAACGCGGCGATCCACGAGCGGACGATCGCCGTCAACGGGCTGGCGGAGCGCTGGCAGCTGGTCCAGGCAGCAGCCTCCAACGAGGACGGCCGCGCCGCCTTCGTTGCGGGCCTCGCCGCCGTCTCGCACATCGCCGCCCCGACTGATGAGGAGCAGACGATCGAGGTGCCGGTGATCGACGTGCTCCCCCGGGTGGCGCAGGCGGACCTGCTGAAGATGGACATCGAGGGAGGCGAGTGGGCGATTCTCGGCGACCCACGCTTCCGCCAAGCGCCCCCCCGCGTTGTGGTCCTCGAGTATCACTCGCATCTCTGTCCAGGGCCCGACTCTCGCGTCGAGGCCGAAGCCGCCCTACGAGCCGCGGGCATGCGCATCCAATCGATTGCCGATCATGGCCACTACGGGATGCTGTGGGCGTGGCGGACGTAAGGAACGGCTTCGATCCACTCGTACGAGCGCCCGCAGAGCGACCGCCAGTGGCTGGCCGCGACCGTGCGCAGGGGCGGCTGCGCGGCAGGCGATGCGGGGGCGAGATATAGGCCGTACAGGTACGTCGAGCCACCCTCGCCTGGCGCGAGCGTGAAGCCGCCGCGGGACAGCGTCAGACGATGGCGTCCGGCGGAGAGAAAGACCGGCACCGGCGTCATCGGGTTCAACACGACGGAGTTGCCCCCGAGCTGTGCGGCAATCGACGCGAGATGGCGCCCGTCGACGCTGAGGCTCACGGTTGGCATGATCTGACCCTCGAGCCACACATCCCACGTGCCTGCGTGAGGAAGCTCGAACGTGGCCGACAGCCGGCCGGGCGTGCTCAACTGCAGGCCGTGGCGCACGCGCCCCCAGCCGGTCGGGTGCGACGTACGCGGCAGAGCGATGCGAACGAGCTGAGGCGAGCGCGCCGCGACGAGCCTGCCGCCGTGCTGAGCGGCGACGCCGGCGACCAGTTCGATGCGTGCGCATTGGGCCGCTGGCGAACCCGACAGCGGGACGACGGCGATCGACGTTGCGGCGGCCGGTTTGCGGCCCCACACCTGGTAATAGGTGCCCTGCCAGAGCAGGCGGTAGGACGCGGGCGGCCGGGCGAGAGCGGGATCGCGACGGGTGACGATCAGCGGGTAGGAACGCAAGCTCGCCGGCGGCAGCCGGTCGAGTTCGACCGGGTAGCGATAGCGCGCTGAGGTGCCGGCGAACACGGGTGGTGCGTAGATGAAGTTGGGCCCGCCGACGTCGAGGTCGCGCAGCACGTACATCGAGTATTCGTCGAAGTCGGTGAACAGCGTCGGGCCACGACCGGCGAAGCGATGATCGATCGATTCGAGCTCTTCATAGCGCGCGGTCGGAGCTACGTTGGACACGTGGTACTGCATCGCATCCGAGGCGATCACGCCGCCGAACAGCACCACCGCCAGGACGGGCGCGACCAGCCTCAGCGGTGAGGCGCGCAGGGCCGCCACGCCCCCCCACGCGAGCAGCACGACAACGGGCGTCGTGAGCATCAGGGTCTTGGCATCGACCCACGTGGTGCTGTAGGCGGTGATCGCGGCCCACGCGGCCAGCGTCAGCGCAGCCCAGCCCAGCAGCGAATAGTCGCGCCTGCGGATCAGGCGCCAGACCCCCATCCCGATCGCGATCACGGTGATCGCGATGAGCACTGCGGTGATCACCAGATCGCTTCCTGCCGGCGGGTGCTTGTAGCTCTGCCACAGCCAAACGCCAAACACCTGTGTCGCTTTCAGCGGCGTGGCAAGGTTGCCGGGCGCGCCGGTGACGGCGATGTTGCTGGCGACGTTCAGCGATTTCGATAGGTTGACCCACGTCGGCAGGGCGGCAAGCAGGGCGACCGGCACCCCAACCGCGATCAGGCGGAGCAGGCGGCGTCCACCCGAGGGATCGGCCGCGACACCCGTGCCGACGACCGCGGCCAGAACGAGCACGGCCGCGAGCACCCAAGCGGCGAACCCCGCCCCGAGCGCGGAGATCCCGCCGGCGGCGACGAGCGCGAACGGGACGGCGCCCGCGGGGCCTCCGCGCAGCCAGCGACGGTGCACGAGGACCAGGGCACCGAGCGTGAGGATCAGCCCCAGGGAGGTGATCTCCTTGATCGAGCCGATCAGCTCATAGCCGTAGACGAGCGCCGGAACCGTCGCGGTGAGCGCGCCGAGCGCAGCCCACGGTCCGGCGAGCCCCATCCGCCGCAGGATCAGCCAGGCTGGCCCGGCGGCGGTTGCGAGCACGAACGCGTTGAACGGCTGGAACGCCCAGATCAGGGGCAGCCCCAGCAGGTAGGCACTACCGCCGAAGAGCGTGTCCGCGCCCGACGGATATCCGCTGTTGTAGTAGTAGTTGATGTACTCGCCGTAGGAGTTGTGCAGATCCAGGTGCCCGAAGTCCTGGCCGTGGCGCAGGAGAAAATCCGCGCCCATCATGTGAAACGCTGAATCGGACAGCGTGAGATAGGAGGAGAAGGTGGTCCTGCCGGCGAGCAGCACCGGGGCGAGCGCCAAGACGTAGGCGAGCACGGGCGCCTCGGCCTGCCAGCGCCACCCGCGCCAGTTGCGCGCGAGCATCCGTACCCGTGGCCACGCGAGCGCGAAGCCGGCGAGCGCGGCCGCCGCCATCACGTAGGGCGTCGCGGCAGCGAGGTGCGGCACGTACGTCGTCAGCTGCGAGAGCGCGATCAAGGCCGCCACACCGACAGTGGGAAGCAGCGTCCCGGGCAGCCACCCGCCACTCAGGCGATCGACCAGCAGACCGGCGCCTATGCACAGCAGCGTCAGCACCACCGGGTAGACCAATGTGGTCAGGGCGAACAAACGAGCGCGAGTCTATGCGCACGCGCTCGTGCCGGGCCTCAGTGCTCAAATACCGTCACGACGTGCGACGCACCCGTCGCGAACGGATAGTCCGCCTCCGCTTCGCACAGCACCCGAAACTGATACCTGGCGGGCCCGGCGAACTTGAAGCTATAGCTCGCGTGAAAGCGTCCGTGGGCATCGCTGCGGATCACGTTGAACTCGAGCCACGGGCCGCCGGGCGAGCGCGCCTCGAGCACGACCAGCTTGCCGCCCTTTGGGATCGGCCCGCCGGGCAGGCGCCCGGAGAAGTGGATGCTGCTGCCGACGTGCGCGGTTCGCGGCGCGATGTGCAGCTTCACCCCCGCGCGGACGCTGAGGGTGAGGGTCTTGGAGACAACCGGCGGCGAGCCGAAGCGGGCGCTGTACTCGAAGCGCAGCGTGCGCGAGGCGGTGTCTGACGGCAGGCGCAGCGTGAAGCGGCCGTTCGAATCGGTGCGCACGCCGGTCATCGCCGCAGTCTGTGCGCCTGCGTATTCCGCTCGCGAAAGCACGTTCACCTGAGCCGCCACGATCGGACCCCCGGCCGGCCCCGTCAGACGACCGAGGATCGTCTCCGCGCGCCCGTAGCGGCTCCCCAGGCGCTCACCCTGCGTCGCCGTCCAGCGCACCGACAGCGCGGCTTCGGAAGAGGCGTTCGCGCCGTTCGGCCCGCCCGGCGGCAGCGGGTTCTCGACCGTCACGTTCCTGTCGAGCACCGTCGCCGCGTTGCCCGCCGCATCGATCACGCTCACCACGAGGTGATGCTGTCCGTTGGCCACCGCCGCGGCGTCAAAGCCCACGTCGGCGCTGACCGACGCCGGGCACGGCTGCAAGTACAGGAATGCTGCAAGACCATCGCTCGTCCCGCCGACGTTCCTGCAGCGCCCGCCGTCTTCGTTCAGCACCGTGCTCTGAACGACCCTGCCGTCGACGCTGAACACCGCCTCGTAGACGCCCGAGCCGGGGTCGCTCGCGCTGAACGCGACATCGCTCGTGCCGCTCACCGTCGGCGCACTCGCAAGTTCGCCGCTGACGTTCGACGCGGTCGGGGGCGCGGTCTGTTCGAGCGTCAGGTCCGCGGCGTAGACGTACACGACGGCGGCGTAGCCGTTGGGGTCACTCTCGCCTTCGTTGCACTTGAAGCCCGAACCGCCTGAGCAGGTGGCATCGAAATACAGGTGTTCACCCAAACTCGATCCCGGCACAACCAGACGATTTTCTGGCGCCAGCGGTTCGCCCAGGGTTCCGACCTCCCCAGGACACGTGGAGCCGCCGACACACTGCCCAAACGCACTTCCGGGTTCGTTCACGTTGTTCGGGCCCGCAAACCAGAAACCGTAAAACGCGCTGATGGCCGCCCCGCCCTCCGCATCCCCCGCCCGCCACAGCGTTGCGGCGGAGATCTGCTCGCCGGTGGGCGGTGCAAATGCCCAGGTGGCGGAATCAGAGTTAGTTGTACGCGCGAACCCCGCACGGAGCCCTGCGATGAGCGCGCCGCCGGGCTGCGAGCAGGTGTCCTGATCGAGCGATTCGGGCCCCACGGCTGACCCACTCCACCCATCGGCGGGCGCACTTTCGCCGGAAGGCGTCCTGCAGGAGTAGACGTGGTACGCGCCGGCCAAGGCGCTTAATGTCGCGGCGGCACAGCTGACGACCAGCACCGCGGCGCCCGCGGCAGCGGTGACGGCGAAGCGCCGTCCAACTCGCGGGCCCGCCTTCGATATCCGTTCGAATACAGCCAGCATTCCGACCTCGCTTTGCTCGGGAGCACGTCATGGCCCCCTCCCAAATTGTTCCAGTTTTTGGGCTTTGGCGCGAGCTCAGAAGATGAGGCGGACGGGCAGCTCGGAAAGGCCGTAGATGCCGGTGATGGTGTCGAATGCGGGCTCGCCGTCGAGCTCGAGACGGCGCACGCGCTGCGCGAGGAAGGACAGCGCTTCGCGCAGCTCCAGACGCGCGAGGTTGGCGCCGACGCAGTAGTGAACGCCGGCGCCGAACGTGAGCGCCCTGGCGCTGCCGCGATCGGCGGTGATGTCGAAGGCGTCGGCGCCTGCGGGGCCCTGCTCGCTGCGGTCGAGGTCGCGGTTGCCGCTGAAGGCGGAGACGATCACGATCGTGTCCTGCGGGAAGCTGACGTCGCGGAAGACGACCTCCTCGGTGGTGATGCGCGCGGTGAACGGCGTGATCGGCTCGAACCGCAGCGCCTCCTCGACGGCCGCCTCGGCGAGCTGCGGGTTCTGTACGAGCAGCTCCCACTGCTCGGGGTTTTCGGCGAGCAGCCGCACGGTGTGCGCGAGCTGGCTCTGCGTCGTGTCGACGCCGCCGGCGAGCACGTTGAAGACGAGGTTGATGCACTCGACATCCGACAGCCGCTCGCCGGCCTCTTCGGCCTCGATCAGCATCGAGAGCAGGTCGTCGCGCGGATCGGCGCGCCGCGTGAGGAGCAGCGCTTCGGCATAGGCGTAGAACTCCTCGACGGCGCGCTCGATGTGATCGCGCTCGCTGGCCATGCTGACGGCGTCGAACTGCCGCTGGATCCAGTTGGACCAGTGGTACAGCCGCGGCGCGTCGGCGAGCGGCGCTCCCATGACGGTCGCGATCACCTGCGATGGGTAGGGCTTGGCGAACGCGTCGACGAACTCGCAGGCGACGCCGGTGGCCGGCTCTGAATGATCGGGCGCGGACGCCGCGATCGCCTGCTCGAGCAGCTGCTCGAGGAACGCTCGCATGGCGGGCGCGTAGCGCTCGACGGCGCGCGGCGACAGCGCAGGGTTGACGAGGCTGCGCAGCCGCGCGTGGTCGGGCCCGTTGACGTGCAGGATGTTGCGCTGCATCTGCTCGTAGAGCGCGCCGTCACTGACGCCGAAGATCTCGGCGATCTTCATCCCCGGGAACGTCGCGGCGCGGGTGCGCAGGAAGAACTCCGCGGACTCGCGATCGAGCACCATGTACCCGAACGGCCCGCGCGCGAGCCACCCGTGCCCGCGCAGCTCGCGCATCGCGTCGTGGAAGCGCGCGCCGCGCAGCGACGGGTCGGTGTAGTCCAGCGCCGGCAGCTCGAGCTCGCTGACGATGGTGGTCATCGTGCGGGCCCGAGGGAGACGGCGCTGGGCAGCGGCTCCGTTTCCAGCTCTATTTTTTTGGGTGGACTGCGTGCTTCAGCGCGGCGCCCGGTGAGAACTTCGGCGCCTTGGACGCTTTGATTTTGACCCTGTCGCCGGTTCGCGGGTTGACGCCCTGACGGGCGGCTCTTTTGACGACGGAGAACTTGCCGAAGCCGGTGATCGCGACCTCCTCGCCTTTTTTGAGCGACTTGGTGACGGTGTCGAGCAGCGACTCCAGCACGCGCGAGGTGTCGGCCTTCGTCATGTCCGCGTCCTTTGCGATCGCGTCGATCAGTTGTGACTTGTTCATGTTGGTCCCTTTCAAGTAGGTGTGGCCGGAGATCTGCCGGCGACCGCGCAGGCTACCGCGCCAGCTTCTTTCCCGGGTTGAAGAGGCCCTTGGGGTCGAACGCGCGCTTGATCTGTTCGTGCCCTTCCACCGCCCGCGGGTCCCACTGAGACGCCAGGCGACCGCGCTTCAGCGAGCCGACCCCGTGCTCTCCTGCGATCGATCCGCCGAGCTCGACGACCAGCGCAAACAGCTCCTCGCCGACGGCACCGGCGGCTTCCAGCTCGGAGTCGCTTGACGGGTCGACGAGCACGGTTGCGTGCACGTTGCCCTCGCCGCCGTGTCCCCAGGCGCACGAACCCAGGCCGTGCGCGGAGGCGCTCCGCTCGAAGCGCTCGAGGCCCTCGGCGAGGCGCTCGAGCGGGAAGACGACGTCCTCGCTGACCTTCGCGCCGCGAGCGCCGGTCACGGCCGGATTGGCGCCGTCGCGCCAGCGCCACAGCGCGCGCGGGTCGAGCGGCTCGTGCACCGCGAGCGCGCCTTCGCCGAGGAGCTCCACGAGCGCGTCGCGCTGCGCGCGCGCCTCCGCCTCCGAGCCGTCCACCTCGCAGATCAGCGCGAAGCCGGACTGCGACGGCACGTCGCCGGGGTAGGCGCCGGCGGTGATCGCGAGCGTGGCGCCGTCCATGAAGTCGAGGACCGATGGCCGCAGGCCGGCGGCGAACACCGCGCAGATAGCCGCACAACCCGCCTCGCGTGTTGGCAGGAACACCATCAGGGGAATCGCCGCCGCGGGCGCGGGCAGCAGCCGCAGCTGTACCGCGGTGATCACGGCGAGCGTGCCCTCAGAGCCGACGAGCAGGCTCTTGAGGTCATAGCCGGCGACGTCCTTCGCGGCCCAGCCACCGACGTGCACCAGCTCGCCGGGCGCGAGCACCGCCTCAAGGCCCGCGACCCAGGCGCCGGTGACGCCGTACTTGAGCGCGTGCGGGCCGCCGGCGTTGGTGGCGACGTTGCCGCCGATCTGAGACTGCTCCGCCGCACCGGGGTCGGGGGCGAAGAACAGCCCGTTCTCGCGCGCAAGGCGTTGCACGTCGCGGGTACTGACGCCGGCCTCGGGGAACATGCGCCACAGCGCCGGCTCGAGCTCACGGACGCGGCGCAGCCGCTCGAGCGAGCACACGACGCCGCCCTGCGTCGCGACCGCCCCTCCCACGAGCCCCGTGCCGCCACCGCGCGGCACGATCGGCACGTCGTGCTCGTAGCACCAGGCGACGACCGCCGCGACATCCTGTGCGCTGCCCGGCAGCGCCACCGCGTCGGCATGCCCCGCGAGGCCCCTGCGGTCGGAGCTGTCGTGGTTGTAGGGCGACTGCGGGGAGGGCTCGAGCACGTGCTCGGCGCCCAAGAGCCGCCTCAGCTCATCGCGCATCGAGGATCTCATCGACGTCAAAGCCAGTGACGCAGACCCGTCGGCGCCATGTCCGGGTGCTCCTCCATGAGCCTGCCGAGCTCGGTCACCATGCGTCCGATCGTTCCTCGCCTGCCTCGCGGATAGCTGCCGGGGGCGACGAGGACAAGGCCATGGTGCACCTGGCCGCGCTGATCGTAGCCGGAAGCGATGATGCTGAAGTCGGCGACGTTCTCAGTGACGACTGCACGCTGCTGCTCCTGGGCCAAGGCGAAGATGTCGGTATCCGCGAGAGCCCGTAGCTCCGGGCGCTCGGTGACGACTTGGACGTCGTGACCGCGGTCGCGCAACTGCACGGCGATTGACGGTGGATACACCTCGTCGACCAGCAGCTTCAAGCGAGCGCTTCCCGCGCTCTGACCCACGCCGCGTGCTGACGGTCGGCCTCTTCGCTGTTGTGGACGATCCGGGCGTCCACCTCCTCGCGGAAATCCGCGTAGTAGCGCACGGCGGCATGTACCTGGGCAGGCGTCAGAGCGCCCCACTCGGCCGTTGCGGCAACCGCCTGCTCGCCAGCGAAACCGGTGCCCTTGAGCGTCTCGATGACCTCCCATACGTCAGGGCCGCCGGCGAGCGCCGCGCGCCGTCCCGCCGGCCCGTCTCTGAAAACGATGCCGGGATGATCCTCCATTCGCAGGCCCTCGTCGATGAGCCGCTCCGCTGTGCGCGCCTTGGCCTCGCCACGGCGTTGCGCGCCCACGCCGAGACGCGCGAGCGTCTGCGGGCTCATGCGGATCGAGAACGGCTTCTGGGCTGCCTGACGACTCATGTAGTTGTCGGTAGTCTAACGCACTACAAGGCTATCTCGGAGCGGCGGGTAGCATTGCGGGTCGTAATGGCGATCAGCACGAAGCCGCCCGGCGGAGGGGACACCGAGGGCGACGCCGGCGGAGGCGGAGGAGACGAGCGCAGCTTCCGCACGCTGTCCGACGAGCCGGTGCGCGAGCTGTACACCGCGGAGGACCTCCCAGCCGGCGCGGGCGCGGGCGGCCCGGAGGACCCGATCGGCGTGCCGGGCTCCTACCCGTTCACGCGCGGCATCCATCCGACGATGTACCGCGGGCGCCTGTGGACGATGCGCCAGTTCGCGGGCTTCGGCACGAGCGAGGAGACGAACGAGCGCTTCCACTATCTGCTGGAGCATGGCCAGACGGGGCTGTCGACGGCGTTTGACATGCCGTCGCTGATGGGTCACGACTCCGACCACGCGCGCTCGCTGGGCGAGGTTGGCCGCGAGGGCGTGGCGGTGGACACGCTGGATGACATGCAGACGCTGTTCGGCGGCATCGACCTGGGCGAGGTGTCGGTGTCGATGACGATCAACGCGCCTGCGGCGATCATGCTGGCGTTCTACGTCGCGGCGGCCGAATCGGATCCTGTGCATGCGACTCCCCCGGAGCGCCTGTCGGGGACGATCCAGGCGGACATCCTGAAGGAGTACATCGCGCAGAAGGAGTGGTGCTTCCCGATCGACCCGGCGATGCGCCTGTGCGGCGACATGATCGAGTGGTGCACGCGCAGGATGCCGCGCTGGCACCCGATCTCGATCTCCGGCTACCACATCCGCGAGGCCGGGTCGACGGCGCAGCAGGAGCTGGCGTTCACGCTGAAGGACGGCCTGACGTACGTCGAGCAGGCGGTCGCGCGCGGCCTCGACGTAGATGAGTTCGCGCCGCGGCTGTCGTTCTTCTTCAACGCCCAGATCGACTTCTTCGAGGAGATCGCCAAGTACCGCGCGGCGCGGCGCATCTGGGCGCGCGAGATGCGCGAGACGTTCGGCGCGAAGCAGCCGCGCTCGTGGCAGATGCGTTTCCACGCGCAGACGGCGGGCGTGTCGTTGACGGCGCAGCAGCCGCTGAACAACATCGTGCGCACGGCGGTGGAGGCACTGGCGGCGGTGCTCGGCGGCACGCAGTCGCTGCACACGAACTCCTACGACGAGGCGCTGGCGCTGCCGACGGAGGAGGCGGTGACGATCGCGCTGCGCACCCAGCAGATGCTTGCGCACGAGACGGGCGTGGCGAACACGGTTGACCCGCTCGGCGGCTCGTACTTCGTGGAGTCGCTCACCGACGAGATGGAGCGGCGAGCGTACGATTATTTTAAGAAGATCGACGAGCTGGGCGGGATGGTCGAAGCGGTGAAGCTCAACTATCCCCAGCGCGAGATCGCAGACGCCGCGTTCGCGCTGCAGCAGGAGATCGACGCGCGCGAACGGATCGTGGTGGGCGTCAACAGCTACGTGGCCACCGACGAGCAGCCGATCCCCACGCTGCGCGTCGACCCGGAGCTCGAGCGCAAGCAGATCGGGCGCCTGCAGGCGGCGCGCGCCAAGCGCGACGGCGCGGAGGTCGAGCGCGCGCTGGCGTTGCTGCGCGAGGACGCGGCGCACACGGATCGCAACCTGATGGAGCCGCTGCTCACCTGCGCGCGCGCCCACGCCAGCGAGGGCGAGATCATCGAGTCGCTGCAGCAGGTGTTCGGCGACTACTCGGAGACGCCGGTTTTCTGAGACAGGCGCTCGGTACTCGTGATGATCGCCTTGCGATGAACAGTTCCGTCCGCTCGACCTCGGTACAATGGCGGGGTCGTTAGCAAACATACGTTCGCTTCAGAGGCTTGGAATGCGGGGCCGGGATCCCGTCAGTCGTGGAGACCCTCGACACCCGCGTTAGCGGCTCATGCCGGCCTGGCCCCACATTCTTAGCCTCGACGTGCAGAGCAAGCGGCTAGAAAGGCAGGCCACCACGGGTAGCTGGTTAGGTGGTCCGGTAGGCCGATCGGGTTGAAGCCGTACGACGTGACTTTGCCTCCCCCACGAATGTAGATGCGCGGAACAAGCTGCAGGAGATAGCTGGCCTCGTGGCTCCCATAGTCATCCACACGGAGTGCTGACCCGAAGGCTCCGGCAACCAGATCAGCGACCTGGAGCGGACGAATGCGGGACGGCTGGTCGATTTTTGGCTTTCCCGTAAAAGGCCCGCCATCGAATCGAACTCTGTCGATTGCGGAGCACGCGCATGTACTCGTCGAGACGAGCGTAGGGGAACCGTTTGACATGAGCAAAGGTCACGGAGACTTCGCCGCCTGCGTCATCGACGAACCACGAGATACGCTCCATGAGGCGGCGGATCGCGTAGTTGTACATAGATGTTGGGTTGCTGAGCGCGGTACCCGACCCCGTGAGCGGCTGCTTCAACACGACCACGCTCGCGACGGTCATATCGAGCCCTGCAAGCTCGCCCGCTACGTACTTGCGCTGGGAGTGGGTCTTGACGTTCTCGGCCCAGTGCAGGACGGTTCCCGCGGGCTTCTTAAGGGTCGCGTTGATGCGATCCAGCGCCTCAACGAGACGCGTCTCGTAGCCGTCGGGAACGATGATTGCCGAGACCACGAAGATAGGACTGGATCGGCCGCCCCAACCTCGATCGCATGTCTCATCTACATAGGCCCTGTATAGCTGCCGCGACATGCGCGCAGAGGCTATTCCACGTTCTCGAATACACGCCTCCTCCTCGGGCCGTGCGCAACACAAGGTTCAATCGAAGGCGCTCAGGCCGTAACGCCGCCGTCGATCACGAGCTCGGAGCCGGTGACGTAGACGCTCTCGTCGCTGGCGAGGTACACGATCGCGTCGGCGACCTCCTCGGGCGTGCCGATGCGCCGCAACGGGATCCCCCTGATCAGCTTGTCGATCAGCTCGGGCGTGCGTTCGCGCTGGCGCGTGTTCATGTCGGTGTCGATCTGCCCAGGGTGGAGCGAGTTGACGCGCACTCCGAACTGCGCGAGCTCCTTGGCGGCAACTTTGCTCATGCCGCGCACCGCCCACTTGCTCGCGGCGTACGCCATCAGGAAGGGCGAGCCCATGAGGCCGGCGACGGAGGAGAGGTTGATCACGGAGCCGGCGCTCCGCTCGATCATCGCCGGCGTCACGGTGCGCATACCGAGGAACACACCCGTGACGTTGATGTCGATCACGCGTCGGAAGTCCTCGACCAACGTGTCCGTCAGCGGTGCCGCCAGGAACACCCCGGCGTTGTTGAGCAGCACGTCGATGCGCCCGTGCGCGTCGAGCGCATGCGCGACGACCTCCCGCCAGCGCTCCTCGCTCGTCACGTCCTGGCCGAGCGCGTCGGCGCGATCGCGACCCAACTCGTCGGCGACGCGCTGCGCGCCCTGCTCGTCGGCGTCGGTCAGCAGCAGCTGCGCACCCTCCTGCGCCATGCGCCGCGCAGCCGCGGCGCCGATGCCGCCGGCCGCGCCCGTGATCAGCGCGACCTTCCCCTCGAGCCGTGGCTCCCCCATGTCGCGACTATAACTTCGCGCCGGGCTCGGCCATCGCGCGACCCGCTCCCCCTCTATAACTCGTTTTCAAACGCTGTATAACAATCGCTATACAGCACTCGCGAGAGAGGAAGAACTCCCGCGAGCCTCACGCTCCACCAAGGCGTCGCCGGCAACCGGCGCGCGGCCATCGATCGCCGAGAAAGCCGCCTCCCGCGTCATCCCCCGCTTGCCCCACGCGCTTGCGCGCGCATACGCGATCAACCGCGCGAGGTACTCCTGTGGGTCGGGCCGCACGACGCCGGCGCGTGCGAGCAGCTCGCGCGCCCGCTGATCGCCAAAGCGGCAGCGCACGTCGAAGTACGGCACGAAGCTCTCGCCTCCCGCGGGCACGCCGCCGGCGCCCGCGCCGTCGCCCTTGCCGTCGCCCTGCGCGACGAAGTGCACGGGCTCGCGCCCGGTGACGGCGGAGTGCAGCTGCACGAGCTCGCCGGCGCTGAGGGCGTCGTCGCCGGCGACGAGGTTGTAGGTGCCCGAGGCGGCGTCGTCGTCGAGCAGCGCGAGGATGCCGTCGGTGACGTAGTCGACGGGCACGAAGTCGACGATCGAGTCCGCGCGCGCGGGGACCTCGGCGAGCAGGCCGCGTTCGAACGCGCGCATCGGCCAGTAGAGGACGTTGAAGGCGGAGGTCCAGCCGCTGGCGCTGTGACCGACGACGATGCTCGGCCGCGCCACCGCGAGCGGCAGATCGTCGGCGTCGCGCAGCAGCCGCTCGGCCTCGTGCTTTGAGCGCTCGTAGGTGTTGCGGAACTCCTGGCCGACGTCGAGGTCGTTCTCGCAGAACTCGCCTGCGTGGCGGCCGCTGACGTAGGCGGTCGAGACGTGCACGAGGCGTCGCAGCGCGCCGCCGTCGGCGATCGCGCGCGCGAGCTCGAGCATCCTTTCGACGCCGCGCACGTTGATCTCGCGCGCCTCCTCGAGCGGCAGCTCGAAGGAGATCGACGCGGCGCAGTGCACGATCCGCTCGACCGAGTCGATCAGCCAGCGGCGGTCGCTGGCCGACAGGCCGATGCCGGGCTCGAGCAGGTCGCCGCGGACCACTCGCACGCGCCGCGCGGCGGCGGGCGGCTCGTCGTAGAGGCGGGCGAGCAGCTCGCGCAGTCGCTGCTGCGCGCCGGCGTCATCGCGCGCGCGGATCAGCACCGCGATCTGATCGTCCTCGCCGCCGCGCTCGATCAGGCGCGCGAGCGCGTCCATGCCGAGGAAGCCGGTGGCCCCGGTCAGCAGCACGGCGCCGCTCATGCGTCACCCGCAGCGGACGCGACGCCGGCGGCCGCGCCGACGCCGGAGCCAACGGCAGCCGGCGAGGCGCAGCCCATCGCGTGGTAGCCGCCGTCGACGTGCACGATCTCACCGGTGATGGCGCGCGCGAGCGGCGACAGCAGGAAGCAGGCGGCGTCGGCGACCGGCCCCGGGTCCTCCGTATCCCACTGCAGCGGCGCGGTCTGCGACCAGATGTCGGCGAGCTCGGAGAAGCCGGGGATGCCGCCCGCGGCGAGCGTCTCGATTGGGCCGGCGGCGACGAGGTTGACGCGGATCGCGCGCGGGCCGAGCTCGCGCGCGAGGTAGCGCGCGACTGCCTCGAGCGCCGCCTTGGCGACGCCCATCCAGTCATACGCGGGCCAGGCGCTGCTCGCGTCGAAGTCCAGGCCGACCACGCCGGCGCCGTCCGGCGCGGCTTCGAGCAGCGGCAGCAGCCCCGCGGCGAGCGCCTTCAGCGAGAACGCGCTGGTCTGGTAGGCGATGACGGCGCTCTCGAGCGGTGTGTCGAGGAAGCCGCCGCCGAGCGCGTCGGGCGGCGCGTAGGCGACGGCGTGCAGCAGCCCGTCGAGCGCTCCCCAGCGCGCGTCGAGCTCGGCGCGCACGCGCTCGATGTCCTCGCCGTTGTTGACGTCGAGCTCGAGCACCTCGGCGGCGCGCGGCAGCTGTGCGGCGGCGCGTTCGGTCATGCGCCTGGTGCGCCCGAAGCCCGTCAGCAGCACCTCGGCGCCGAGCTCCTGCGCACGCGCGGCGGTGGCGAACGCGATCGAGTGGCGGTCGAGCACGCCGGTGATGAGGATGCGCCGTCCGTCGAGCATCACAGCGGCAGCGGGGTGAAGTCGCCGGGGGCGGTGCGGCCGACGATCGGCTCGTGCCAGAACCTCGGCTCGGGCTGCGCCTCGGCGGCGCTGCCTGCGCGCCACAGCACCTGCACGCTCGCGCGGGCGACGAGCGCGCCGTCCTGGTTGTTGATGCGCCAGCTGAAGTCCACGAGCCCGCTGTTCTCGTCGATGGGGCGCAGCGAGGTGATCTCACCGGATACCGAGATCGACTCGTCGAGGTGCACGGGGCGCTTGAACACGACGTCTGACACGCGCCGCAGCGCGAGCACGCGCGCGGGATCGAGCGGCACGAGCCCGACCGCCAGCGACAGCACGAGCATGCCGTGCGCGATGCGCTCGCCGAAGGGGCTGGCGGCGGCCCACTCGGGGTCGCAGTGCTGCGGGTGCCAGTCGCCGGTGAGCGCGGAGAAGACGATCACGTCGGTGTCGCGCACGGCGCGCGCGCCGGACTCGAAGCGCTCCCCGACGGACAGCTGCTCGAATGGATCTGACCAGCGCATCGCTACCTCCTCTTACAACGGGATGTTGGCTGCCCGGGAATCGGGCCGGTGCACGTCGGCGAGCGCGTCGAAGCAGGAGGCGACGCGCCAGCGTGTGGAGTCGGGGGTGATGACCTCGTCGACGAAGCCGTCGGCGCTGGCGCCCTCGACCTGCAGCTGCTCGGCGGAGTAGGCGCCGGCGAGCCTGCGCCGATGTGCGGCGGGGTCCTCGGCGGCGGCGATCTCGCGGCGGTTGAGGATCCCGACCGCCTGCTCGGCGCCCATCACGCCGAGCTCGGCGCCGGGCCACGCGAACACGTAGTCGGCGCCAAGGGCCTTGGAGTTCATCGCGATGAACGCGCCGCCGAAGGCCTTGCGCACGATCACGGTGACGCTCGGCACGGTTGCCTCGGCGAACGCGTGCACGAGCTTGGCGCCGTGGCGGATGACGCCGTCGCGCTCCTGGCGTGACCCGGGCAGGAAGCCGGGCGTGTCGACGAGCACGAGCAGCGGCAGCCCGAAGGAGTTGCACATGCGCACGAAGCGCGCGGCCTTCTGCGCGGCGTTCGCGTCGAGCACGCCGCCGAGGTGGCGCGGTTGGTTGGCGACGATTCCGATCGCGCGGCCCTCGAGGCGCGCGAACGCGCAGACGACGTTGCGCGACCACCTGGGGCTGACCTCCATCAGGCGCCCGCCGTCGACGAGCGCGGCGGCGAGGAGACGCATGTCGTATACCTGGCGCGACTGCGACGGCACGGCCCGGTCCGGCGGCACCTCAGGGGGCGCGACGCTCGGCCACTGCTGCGGCGCGACGCCGTTGTGCTGGGGCAGGTAGTCGAGCAGGTCGCGCGCCAGCAGCGCGCCGTCGACCTCGGTCGGCGCGCTGAAGTGGCAGACGCCGTTTCGCTCGTGCACGCGCGGCCCGCCCAGCGAGGCCATGTCGAGCACCTCGCCGGTGACCTCGGAGACGACGCCGGGGCCGGTCAGGAACATCGACGCGCGCCCGGTCATGATCACGAAGTCGTTGAGCGCGGGGCCGTAGGAGGAGCCGCCGGCGGCGGGCCCGCAGACGATCGAGATCTGGGGCACGACGCCCGACAGGCGCACGTGCTCGCGGAAGATTGCGCCGTAGCCGGAGAGCGCGGCGAGCCCCTCCTGCATGCGTGCTCCGGCGGACTCGACGAAGCCGAGCACGGGCACGCGGGCGCGGCCGGCGAGGCGCAGCACCTCGATGATCGACTGCGCGTGCGCTTCCCCGAGCGAGCCGCCGGCGAACGACGCGTCCTGCGCGTAGCAGTACACCTGGCGCCCGTCGACGCGCGCGTGCGCGGCGAGCACGCCGTCGCCGGCCTGCGCGCGCTCGCCCATGCGACGCGAGCGCACCTGCGTGCGCAGCAGCTGCAGTGAGCCGGGGTCGGCGAGCACCTCGAGGCGCTCGAGCGGGTCCAGGCGCTCGTCGGGGCGCTCGAGCAGCTGCAGGCTCATGGGAGCAGCCTCGGCGCCATCATGCGGCCTCCAGGCACAGCACCGCGTTGTGCCCGCCGAAGCCAAACGAGTTGGACAGCGCCAGCACGGGCCGCTCGCCGCCGTCGGCCGGGTTGTTGCCGTTGCGCGCGAGTGGGCGCGCGGCACCTGGCACGTAGTCGAGGTCGAGGCCTTCGTCGGGCTGGGAGAGCCCGAGCGTGGGCGGCGCGATGCGGTCACGCAGCGCGAGCAGCGTGGCGACGGCCTCGACGGCGCCGGCGGCGCCGAGCAGGTGCCCGATGGCGGACTTGGTGGAGGACACGGGGATCTGTTGCGCGTGCTCGCCGAGCGCGAGCTTGATGGCGTGCGTCTCGGCGCGGTCGTTGAGCGGCGTCGAGGTGCCGTGGGCGTTGACATAGTCGATCTGCTCGGCGTCGACGCCCGCGTCGGCGAGCGCGGCGCGCATGGCGGCGGCCTGTCCCTGCCCGTCCTCGCGCGGCGCGGTGATGTGATGCGCGTCGGAGCTCGCGCCGTAGCCACGGATCCGCCCGAGCACGCGCGCGCCGCGCGCGCCGGCGCCGTCGGCGCGCTCGAGCACGAGCACGGCGGCGCCCTCGCCCATGACGAAGCCGTCGCGGCGCGCGTCGAACGGGCGCGAGACGCCGCTCGGGGAGAGCGCGTCGAGCGCGCTGAAGGCGGCGCGCGCGAGCGGCGTGAGTCCGGCCTCGGAGCCGCCGGCGACAACGGCGTCGGCTTCGCCTGACTGCAGCATGCGCAGCGCCGAACCAATGGCGTGCGCGCCGGAGGCGCACGCGGAGCTGACGGCGAAGGACGGGCCGCGCAGGTCGTGGCGCATCGACAGCGCGCCGGCGCCGGCGTTGCTCATCATCAGCGGCACCGACAGCGGCGAGACGTACTGGGAGCCGCGTTCGCGCAGCGTGTCCTGGCCGTCGACGAGCGTGGCGATGCCGCCGATGCCGGTCCCGAGCACGCAGCCGATGCGCTCGGCGGGGTATGGATGACCATCCGCCTCAGCCTCGCCCGACCCGGGGTGCTGCCAGCCCGCGTCGGCCAGCGCCTCGGCGCAGGCGGCGATCGCGAGCTGGGTGAAGCGGTCGGCGCGGCGCGCCTCCTTGGCTGAGAGGAAGTCGGTGGCGTCGAAGTCGGTGCATGCGCCCTCACCGTCGGCAATGCCGCACTCGCCGGCGCACCAGCGCTCGTGCAGCGTGCGCGCGCCGACGCCGAGCGGCGTGACCGCGCCCACTCCGGTGACGACGATCGGCTCCATCGCTACAGGCGCGATGCGATCAGCTGGATGGCGTCGTCGACGGTCTTGACCTCGGCGACGTCGGAGCCCTTGAGCTCGACGCCGAAGTGCTCGTGCACGATCTGCGAGAGCTCGGCGAGGTCGAGCGAGTCGATGTCGAGCGCCTCGAAGGTCGCGTCCGGGGTGATCTGCGCGGGGTCGGCGCCGAAGGTCGCCAACGACTCGGTCACGACCTGCTCGATCTGCTCTGTGGTGACGGCTGTGCTCATGTTCGTCCTTTCGCTGGTTGCTGTGTTTTAGGCACTGAGCCCTCCGTCGACGTACAGCGTCGAGCCGGTCACGTACCCGGCTTGCTCGGAGGCGAGGAAGCGGGCGCACGCGGCGACGTCCTCGGGCGCGCCGGCGCGTCGCGCGGGCACCGCGGCGAGCAGCTCGCCGTCGAGGTCGGCGGTCATGTCGGTGGCGATCAGCCCGGGTGCGATCGCGTTGACGGTCACGCCGCGGCGGGCGACCTCCACGGCGATCGTCTTGGTCATGCCGATCAGCCCGGCCTTGGCGGCGGCGTAGTTGGCCTGCCCGGCGTTGGCGCGCGGACCGACGACCGAGGCGATGTTGATGACGCGCCCGAAGCGCTCGCGGATCATGCCGCGCAGCGCGCGCTTGGTGGCGCGGAAGGCGGCTGACAGGTTCGTGTCGATCACGCGGTCCCAGTCGGAGTCGGTGAGCGACAGCGCGAGGTCGTCGACGCGCACGCCGGCGTTGTTGACGAGCACGAGCACGCGGCCGAGCTCGCGCTCGGCCTCCGCGAACAGCTGCTCGACCTGCTCGGGCACACCCACGTCGGCACGCACCGCCAGTGCGTGCCCGTCGTCGCCGGCGATCCGTGCGACGGTCGCCTGCGCGGCGTCCTCGTCGGCGCGGAAGTTGACCGCCACCGGCCAACCGTCCGCGGCGAGCGCGCATGCGATCGCGGCGCCGATTCCGCGCGAGGCTCCGGTCACGAGCGCGCAACCCTCGCGCACGCGCGGCGTCCCGGCGGCGGTGGTGGAGGTGGTGGTCGGTCGCTCGGCGACGCTCATCGCTGCCCCCAGCTGAGCACGGTGGCGCCCCACACCAGTCCGGCGCCGACGGCACCGAGCACGACCGTCGCGCCGGGCGCCAGCGCGCCGCTGCGGGCGGCCTCGGCGAGGGCGATCGGCACGCTCGCGGCGCTCGTGTTGCCGAGGCCGGCGATGCAGTCGAAGACGCGCTCGCTCGGCAGCGACAGCCGCTCGGCGACAGCGGTGAGGATCCGCGAGTTGGCCTGGTGGTAGACGAACAGGTCGACGTCCTCGAGCGTCAGCTCGGCGAGCGCGAGCACCTCGCGCGTGCTCTGCGAGAGCTTCTCGACGGCCATCAGGAACGTCTCGTGACCTTCCATCTCGAGTACGCCCCGCTCGCGCGTGACGCGGATCGCGCTGGCGGCGGCGCCGTCGCTGCCGAGCACGAACGGCCCGATCTCGCCGGCGGCGTCGGCCGAGACGACGAGCGCGCCGGCGCCGTCGGCGAACAGCGGCGCGGTGCGCGGGTCGTCGAAGTCGATGAAGCGCGTGAGGACCTCGGCGCCGATCACGAGCACGTTGCGCGCGTGGCCTGCTTCGATCCACGCGGTCGCGTGAGCGAGCGCGGCAAGCGAGCCGGCGCACGCGGCGCCGACGTCGATCGCGGCCACGTTCTCGATGCCGAGCTCGTGCGCGACGAGCGGCGCGGCGGCGGGCGTGATCTCGTCGGGCGCGAGCGTCGCCACCAGCACCATGTCGATCTCGCTCGCGGCGACGCCGGCGTCGTCGAGCGCGGCGGTTGCCGCAGCGCGGGCAAGATCGGTGACGCGCTGCCCCGGTGCGGCGTAGCGGCGCTCGCCGATGCCCGTGCGACGCTCGATCCACTGGTCGCTCACGCCGAGGCGGCCGGCGATCTCGGCATTGGCGACGGCGCGCTCAGGCAGCGCGGCCCCCAGCCCGAGGATGCCGGCCGAGCGCAGCGGCCGGCGCCGGCGGGCCGCGATCAGCGAGCTCGACACGCGATCGCGCACGTCGGGCAACGTCGGCGAGTCAGGCGACACCGCTCGCCTCCTTCTCGCGTGCGAGCGGCTCGTCGCGGATGTCGAGGACGCTCGCGTCGGGGAGGTTGCGCGGAACGAGCCGCGCGAGCACCTCGCCGGGACCGAAGTCGACGAACGTATCGGCGCCGAGCGCGGCGAGCGCGTGCATCGTGGCGCCCCAGCGCACCGGCGTGACGATCGCCGCGGCCAGCTCGGCACGCACGTCCTCGAAGGGTCGTGCGCTGGCACCTGAGATCACGGTTATCGCCGGCGGCGCGAACTCGATCTGGTCGAGCTCGGCGCGAAACGGCGCGACGGCGGCGGACATCGAGGGGGAGTGAAACGCCCCGGCGACGTCGAGCACGATCGCGCGCACGCGCTGCGCGCGCGCAGCCCGGGAGGCGGCGCGCAAGTGCTCGCTGGGGCCGGCTAGCACCACCTGGCCGGGCGCGTTGTCGTTGGCGAGCACGAGCTGGTGCTCGTGCGCGAGGCTCGTGATGGTCTGCTCCGGAGCGCCGAGCACGGCGAGCATCCCCTCCTCGCGCCCGGCGGACGCACGCGCCATCAGCTCGCCACGGCGGACCGCCAGGCGCAGGCCCGCCGACTCCTCGAGCGCCCCTGCGGCGACGAGCGCGCTCAGCTCTCCCAGCGAGTGCCCCGCGAGCGCCACCGGGCGGACGGACGGGGGGCGCTGCTTCCAGCCGGCGAGGCTCGCGCAGAAGATCGCGGGCTGGGCGTAGCGCGTGCTGTCGGCGACGCGCGCAAACGGGTCCTCGCCGACGAGCTCGACGCACTCGGCCGCCAACCGCGGCACGACCTGCGACACGAGCTCGCCGAGCGAGCTCGTCTGGCTTCCCTGGCCGGGGAACAGGCCGGCTATGACGCCGCTGGACACTATGGAGACATTCGCCGGGTGTCTTGACCAGTTACCAGCGACGGGGCCGAAACCGCCCAAATGGGGGGTGCGACCGGTGCGCCTGAGGGGTGTGCCGCCTCAGCGGTGCAGCCCGAGGCGCTGCGCGCGCTGCACGGCGTCCGCGCGGTTGCGCGCGCCGAGCTTGCGATAGAGCGTGCTGGTGTGCTCCTTGACGGTGTGCGGAGAGAGGAACAGCGCCGCGGCGATCTCGCGGTTGGTGGCGCCGCCGGCGATCAGCGCGAGGATCTCGCTCTCGCGGTCGGTGAGCGTCGGCGTCGGGCGGCCGGTGTCCCTGAACACCTCCTGGCCGTCGCCGACCATGCGCACGAGCTTGGCGATCTCCGGCGCAGGCCAGTCCTTCGAGATGAAGCCGGCCGCGCCGGCGGCGCGCGCGGCGCGCGGTGAGATGCCGCCCGCGCCGGACATGAGCAGCACGCGCGGCGCCGGCGCCTCGGCGCGCAATCGCTCGCAGATCTCCGGGCCCGACTCGCTGCCGAGGAACAGATCGACCAGCGCCACGTGCGGCTCGTAGCGCCGGCACACGGCGATCGCCTCGGCGCCGGTTCGGGCGCTGAGGCAGCGCTCGACCCACGGCATCTGGCCGAGCATCAGCCTGAATCCCCAATGCACGACATCGTGATCGTCGACGACGAGCACGCGCAGGCGCCTGTGGGGCTGCTCCTGGGGAGCGTCCTGCGCGGGATCGCTCACTGTCCGGTCGGCACCACGAGGCGGACCTGCCAGGACCCCGGCTCGGGTTCTCCGTACTCGAGCACGCCGTCGTGCTGGAGCGCCTCGAGCGTGGCGAGACGCAGACCCATGCCGGGCTGCCTGCCGGCGCGCGCGGGAGCCGCGTCGGCGCCGTCGGTGGCCTCCTCCTCGCCGGCCGCAGCTGTGACCCCGTCGTTTCGCACCTCGAGCACGAGCGTACCGGCGTCCTCGCGCAGCGAGACGCGCACACCCGAGGCCTTGGCGTGCTTGTGGGCGTTGCGCGCCGCCTCGACGAGGACAGACTGCGCCAGCGCCTCGAGGCTCGCGGGCACCTCCTCGGCGTCGCCCTCGAGTGTTATCTCGACACCCGGGTACAGCGCTCTGACGCGTTCGAGCTCTTCCGTGAACGTGACGGCGGTCGGCCTCGAGGCGTGCCCGAGCGGGCGTGTGAGCGCGGTGCGCAGGTCGGCCAGCGCCGCCTGCACCTCGGCGGCGCAGCGACGCTGGCTGTCGGTGTCGAGCAGCTCCTCGCGCGAGAGCGCGAGCGAGATCCCGAACAGCCGCTGCACCACCCCCTCGTGGATCTCGCGCGCGAGATCGATCCGCTGCTGCAGCTGGCGGCTCTGCTCGTCGTAGGCGGTGACCTCGCGCGCGACCGAGGCCATCGCGATCGCCTTACCGAGCGTCCACAGCAGGTGGCGGTCGTCGTCGTCCATGTCCGGCACGCCCGGCTGGCGCTCGGACAGCACCACACCCACGTAGCGCCCGGCGGCGGCCATCGGCGTACAGACGATGCGCACGCCCTCGAGCAGCTCCCGCACCTGCGGCGGCACGTTGAAGTCCTCGGCACCGACCACCTCGAGAACGCGGTCCTCGACGAGCGCACGCCGCGCCACAGGGACGGAGTCGATCGTCACGAACAGATCCGCGAAGGACTCGAGCTCGATGCCATGCGCCCCGACCGCGCGCACGCGCCGGCGGGCGCTGTCGTAGCGCACGAGCACCGCACGCTTCATCGAGGCCAGGCGGCAGATCGCCTCGCACAGGCTCGAGAAGAACGCATCGGGCGGCGAGCCCTCGCCGACGCCGGAGAGCAGGTCGGACATCACCTCGAGCACCTCGATGTGGCCCGCTCGCGAGCGGTGGCCGCGCGCCCCCGGACTCGCCTGCCGCGGGCCGTCGGCGACGGTGCCTGAGCTGGATTGAGCCGCGCCGGGCATGCGCCTCAGAATCCCACGAATGTGCCCGTGGGTGCCACGTGGGCAACGCGTACCCCCCAAACAGGGGGTTGGGCGAGCTTCACGAACTCTTAGGAGGCGCTTCGCAACTTGTTCGGCTACCGACGTATCCAGCCCATAGCATTGCGCCCTTCCCTGGTGCGGCAACCGACGTAGGAGCTTCGATGTACCGTCTTACAGCGATGACGCGAGTGCGCAGCCTCCTGCTCGGTGGCGCGATGCTGGTCGTGCTCGCAAGCGCGACGACGCTCGCGCTGGCGTCGAGGCGGATCTCCGCCGAGCAGGCCGCCTACAGCGCGCCGAGCGTTGGCCGCTGCACGCCGACGACCCTCAACGCCTCGGCGGTGCTTCCCGGAACGACGCTCGCCGTCTCGCCGCTGCCCGGCTCCTATGACGCCTCGGCGCAGACGCAGATCAGCCTCGTGGGCGCGCCCGTGAGCGCGCTCGCGGACATCCGCGTCAGCGGCTCGGAGACCAGCTCGCACTCGGGCAAGCTGCGTGGCTACTCCCAGGGCGACGGCGCCAGCTGGGTGACGTCCAAGCCGTTTCTCGCCGGCGAGACGGTGACGGTACACGGGACCGTCAGGACACACTCCAAGCCCGTGCCGTTCGCCTTCCACTTCGTGATCGCGCACGAGGATCCGGTGGACTACGCGGCGGCGAGTGCCGCGACGGTGCCGAAGGACTACAACGAGATGCAGCATTTCGCCTCGCGCCCCGAACTGCAGCCGCCGGCGCTCGTCGTCAGCCAGCGCTCCACGCTGACCGCGGTGGGGGACATGTTCGCCGCGCCGTATGCCGGTCCCGGGCCGAGCGGGCCGATGATCTTCGAAGAATCGGGCAACCTCGTGTGGTTTCACCCGCTCCCGAAAGGCGTCGAATCGACGAACCTGCAGGTGCAGCAGCTCGGTGGCCAACCGGTGCTGACCTGGTGGCAGGGGCGCATCCCGCCCCAGGGCTTCGGCCAGGGCGAAGAGATCATCGACAACAGCTCCTATCAGCAGATCGGGCGCGTGCACGCCGGCAACGGCTACCTGGCCGACCTGCACGAATTCCACATCACCCCGCAGGGAACGGCGGTACTGACGGTGTTCAACCCGATCCAGTGCGACATCTCAGCGCTGGGCGGTCCCAGCGGCGGCGCGGTGACCGACAGCCTCTTCCAGGAAATCGACCTCGCGACGGGTCTCGTGCGCCGCGAATGGACCAGCGTCGACCACGTCGCGCTCGGCGACTCCTACAGCTCACCGACGAGCGCCAACACGATCTGGCCGTTCGACTACTTCCACCTCAACTCGATCGATCAGCTCGCCAACGGGCGCACGCTGCTGTCCGCGCGGAACACCTCGGCGCTGTATGAAATCAACAGCGTTACCGGCCAGGTGCTGTCGAGCATCGGCGGCAAGCGGTCCAACTTCAAGCTCGCCGCCGGCGCCGCCACGGCCTACCAGCACGACGCGACGGCGCTTCCCAACGGCACGGTCAGCGTGTTCGACAATGGCGGCGTGCCGAAGGTCCACGCGCAGTCGCGCGGGGTCCTGCTGGCGGTGAACGCGCAGGCAAAGACCGACACGCTGCTCGCCCAGTACGACCATCCGGGCATCCCGCTGTCAGCGGGCAGCCAGGGCAACATGCAGATCCTCGAAAACGGCGACGTGTTCATCGGCTGGGGCGCCGAGCCGTACTTCTCGGAGTTCAGCTCCAGCGGCCAGCTCCTCTACGACGCTCACATGCACGGCTCCTATCAGTCCTATCGCACGTATCGCTTCCCCTGGACGGGCGCGCCGAGCGAAGCCCCCGCGCTGGCGGCGACGACCAGCGGTGGCCAGCTGACCGTGTATGCGAGCTGGAACGGCGACACGCGCACCGCCAGCTGGCGCGTACTCGGCGGACCGAGCGCCGGTCAGCTCACGCCGGTCGCCAGCGCGTCGCGCACCGGCTTCGAGACGCCGGTCGCGGTCCCCACCGCGCAGGCCTTCCTCGCCGTTCAGGCGTTGGGCGCGGCGGGCGAAGTGCTCGGAACCTCGCGCACGATCAGCGGCTGAGAGGCCTGCCCGAATGGTTCGCCGGGAGACCATTTTCCGCGTCCCAGAGCGGAACTTCCGGGTGTTGACATTTTGAGACAGATTGGCCCACAAGGCTCAATGTTGGGGACTGCGCCGTAGCCGTAGTTTGATAATGTTGACTTTCGAGAGACGAGTGGAGGACAGGTTTAGATGGCGGCTCGCAATGTCACAGAAACGCCGCCGCGAAAGGCGCGGCGCTCGAAGCAAGGGCGCAGCGGCGAAGCCGCTGCAGGCGACAAGCAGGCAGCTCGCTACCGACCGCTGCCAACCGGCAGCCACGGTCTCGATCCCGAGCTCGTAAAGCGCGACCAGCGCGAGCGCCTAGAGAACGCGATGATCGAGCTGATCGCCCAGAAGGGCTACCCGGCCATACGCATCGTCGACCTGGCAAGGCTCGCGCACGTGTCGCAGCCGACCTTCTACCGGCTGTACGCGGACAAGGAAGACCTGTTCCTGAGCGCCTACGACGGCGTCGTCGACCGCTGCGCGCGGACGGTGGTGAGCGAGTATCACGCGGGACCGGGCGACGATCGCCTGGCCGTGGCTATGCGCGCGTGGGCCGATCTGGCCGCGGCGGAACCCGAGGCCACGTCGCTGCTCGTGCTCGGAGCGTTCGGTGCGGGCCCAAAGGTGCTCGAGCGCCGCAGGCAGACGCTCGAGAAGCTCGAGCACAGCATCCAGGCCAGCCGCGTCGGAAAGCCGCCGAGCACAGACCCGACCGACCTGACGGTCAAGGCGATCCTCGGCGGCATCCGCGAGGTGACCTCGACGCGCCTGCGTGAGACCCGTGCGCGCGAGCTGCCGCTGCTCGCCGACGAACTGGCGGCGTGGGCCGGCAGCTACCCAAGCCGCTTGCCGGCGGGGCTCGACGTGCCGCGCGCCAGGCGCCGGCGCTCGGCCGGCGCGACGAAGACGCGCAGCTCCGAGCGGGCACGGCGAGCCGAGGGCCGGCTGCCGAGCGGTCGCAGCGACCTCCCACGCCGCTTCATCGTCAAAAGCCAGCGCGAGCGCATCGTCGACGCCACCGCGGCGATCGTCGCGGAGAAGGGTCTCGCGGCGCTCACGATCCCCGAGATCGCGCGCCGCGCCAACGTCTCGCTGCAGACCTTCTATGACATCTACAGCTCAAAGCACGACGCATTCCTGGGTGCACAGAAGGTGGGCATGCATCAGGCGCTGGGGATCGCCGTCGCGGCCTACGAGGCCGAGCAGCCAGACTGGCCACGCTCCCTGCGCGCGGGGCTGAGCGCGCTGATCGACTACCTCGCCTCCGAGCCGGCCCACGCCCATCTGAGCCTCGTCGACACGTTCGCGGCATGCCCCGAGGCGCTTGAGATCCGCAACTCCATGATGCAGGCCTTCGCCACATACGTGGCGCCCGGATACGAGCTCGCTCGAGGGCAAGCCGAGGTGCCCGCGATCGCCGCCGAGGCCGTGGTCGGTGGCGTCTGGCAGGTCTTCCACCACTACGTCGACAACGATCGCATCGCCGAGTTGCCGACCGCGACGTCGCAGCTGACTTACTTCGCTCTGGCGCCGTTCCTCGGCCCAGCCGAGGCCGCGCTCTACGCCTTGCCCGACAGCGCGTAGGCCGCTCTGCCGTCGCGCTTGGCGCGCACCACCTTCCCAGCCGTGAGCAGGCGCCGCGCGCTCTCACGGATGTCCGCACCGGACATCGCGGTGACGATCCCGAGCTCACCGATCGTGTGGGAGCCGTGCTCGAGCGCTGCCACGATCGCCCGCTCGCCTGCCCCAAGCCGTGCCGGCGCGGCTTTGGCAGCGCCGCGCGGTTTCGCCGCTGCACGGGACCTCGCGGCCGCCCGCGGTTTCGCCGCCGGACGGGGTTTCGCGGCCGCGCGCGCTTTCCTCACCGCGCGCGGTTTCGTGGCCGCGCGCGCTTTCGTGGCCGCGCGCGCTTTGGTGGCCGCGCGTGGTTTGGGTTTGGTGGCCGCTGCTCGCGGTTTGGTCACGGCCGGCGGGCCAGTCCGCGCGCCGTCGGCGCGGAGCATGTCGGTTGCGCCCAGCAGCCGCTCGTACTCGGCGACGGCGGGGCGCAGCTCTGCGAGCCGCGCGTCGAGTTCAGTGCGCACGCGCTCGAGCAGATCGGCGGCCATCACGGGCGCTTCCCGGCCGCGGATGACTTTGGTGAGGGCACGCTCATTCGGAGGCAGCGTTCTATCACGTGCGGGCTCGGCTGCCGGCAGTCGCGACGCTAGCGCGTGACCCGCAGATAGGCGAGCACCGCGAGCACGCGCCGGTGGTCGTCGTCGCAGGCGGGCAGGTCGAGCTTGGCGAAGATGTTGGTGATGTGCTTCTCGACGGCGCCCTGCGTCACGACGAGGCTCTCGGCGATCGCCGTGTTCGAGCGTCCCTCGGCCATCAACGCGAGCACGTCGCGCTCGCGCGCGGTGAGTCCCAGCAGCGCCTCCCCGGCACCGTTGCGAGGAGCCAGCAGCTCGGCCACAACCTGCCGATCCAGCACCGTGCCGCCCGCCGCGACCGTGTGCAGCGCGTCGAGAAATGCGCGTACGTCGCCGACGCGCTCCTTGAGCAGGTAGCCGATGCCGGCCGTGTCTTCACCGATCAGCTCGCTCGCGTAGGCGGTCTCGACGTGCTGGGAGAGCACGAGCACGCCGAGCGCCGGTTGGCGCCGGCGCGCCTCGATCGCCGCCAGCAGGCCCTCGTCGCTGAAGGTCGGCGGCAGGCGGACGTCGACGATCGCGAGGTCGGGCTGATGCCCGGCGATCGCGCGCAGCAGCGCCGGCCCGTCCTGCACCTGCGCGACCACCTCGATCCGGTTCTCTCGCAGCAGCGCGACCAGCCCTTCGCGCAGCAACGCGAGGTCCTCGGCGATCACTACCCGCAAGGAAGCCTCACCTCGAGCACCGTGCCGGCGCCGTCCGCGCTGTGGACGGCGAGGCTGCCGTCGAGCGCCTCGACCCTCGCGCGAAGCCCTGCGAGGCCGGAGCCGCGCGCGTTGGCCCCGCCGCGGCCGTCGTCGCCGACGAGCACGGCCAACGATCGGTGCTCGTCGCGCAGGCGCACCCAGCTGTGGCTCGAGCCGGCGTGCTTGGCGGTGTTGGTGAGCGCCTCGGCGATCACGAAGTAGGCGGCACGCTCGATCGACGGCGCCAGCTCACGATCGGTGTCGATCTCGACCGAGGTGCCGAGACCGTAGCGGGCGGCGAGCGATTCGACCGCGGCGCCGAGGCCGCGCTCGGCGAGCAGCGGCGGCACGATGCCGCGCGCGAGGTCGCGCAGCTCGGCGATCGCACGATGGGCCTCCTGCTGCGCGTCGCGGACGAGCACGCGCACGTCGGGCTGGTCCTGCAGGCGTAGCTCGGCGCGTCCGAGCTGCAGCGTCAATGCAACCAGCCGCGCCTGCGCGCCGTCGTGCAGGTCGCGCTCGATGCGCCGCAGCTCGGCGGCCTGGGCATCGACGGCCTGGCGACGCGTGCGGGTGAGCAGGTCGATCCTGGCGCGCAGCGCGCGCCGGCCGCGGGCGACGAGCACGCGGTCGTGCAGCGCCACCAGCGAGTAGGCGCTGCCGGCCGTCCCGAGCCCGAGCAGCGCCCACGCCGGCCAGAAGCTGTGCACGCCGGCCAGCAGCCACGTCAGTAGCCACGTGAAGATCAGGATCACGGCCGCCGCGCCGACGAGCGCCCACACGCATGCCACGCGGCGCGCCGCGCCGCGTGGCTGGCGCCAGGCCCAGCTGGCGCTGAAGTCGAGCAGTACGAGGTCGCCCAGCCCGAGCCACGCCCACGCAGGCCAGAAGTAGCCCTGGCCGTCGAGCGCCCAGATCGCCGCGAGCAGGACCGCGCTCAGCAGCGCGAGACGTCGCACGAGCGAGCGGGCGTATTCGCCGATCGAGAGGCCCGCGGCAAGCGTCGGCATCCACCGCCGACGCTGCGTCGCGCGTGCAACCGACAGGTCGATCGGGAGGTGCGCGCGCTCAGCCATCGTCGGAATCGTCTCACGCCGAAGAGCAGCAGGCGCAGGCCAGACGAGCTGCGCGCGGGCTAGCGGCCGACCGCGACAGCTTCGTGCACCGGCGCGCCCTGCTCGAGGAACTCCGCGACCGCGGCGTGCGTCAAGCGCGGGCGCTCGATCTGCGGCACGTGGCCGCAGTCGAGCTCGAGCTGAGCGGCATGCGGCAGCGCCTCCTCGACGTGGCGCGCGAACGCGGCCGGCACGAGCCGGTCGCGCCTGCCCCACACGAACAGCGCGTCCGGCTCGAGCGTGCTCAGACGCGGCCAGAAGCCGGCGTCTCCGTCCGGCGGCTCGAGGTAGATGTGGCGCGCCGCGGCATAGAACGCGGCCCTCCCGGACGGCGTCAGGTATGCGCGCAGGAACTCGTCGACGCCCGCTGCGGTCCACCCGTCCTGCGCGTCGGGGATCAGCCGATGCACGAGCGCCTCGACGAGCGGCCTTGGCGCCGCGTGCACGAGACCGAGCTTCGGGCGCATCATCCGCACGACCGGCGCCCACGTCCGCTGGCGCCGCCACGCGAGCGACGGGCACAAGAGCGCCAGTCGCTCGACGCGGTCCGGATGACTCAGCCCGACCTCGAGCGCGACGCGCCCACCGAGGCTGTTGCCGATCAGATGCGCGCGATCGAGCTCGAGCGCATCCAACAGCGCCACGACCGCACGCGCGAAGAAGCGTGCGTCGTAGCTCGCCCCGAGCGGCTTGTCGGAGTCGCCGAACCCGGGAAGGTCGATCGCGATCACGCGAAAGCGGCCGGCCAGCGCGGCGACGCTCGTCAGGAACGACACCTTCGTGGCACCAAGTCCGTGGATCGCGATCAGCGGCGGTCCGCTGCCGGCTTCGAGCGTCGACAGGCATCCGCGGCGCGTGGAGACCATCGGAAAGCGCAGCCCGGGGACGCCGCCGGAGGCCGTCGCCGTCGCTGCCAGGAAGCCGACGCCGAGGTGCAGGTTGCGCCGCACGCTCAGACGGCCGCGGAAGTAGGCGTCGAGGCCGCCGCGGGCATCGCGCGCGATCGCGCGCCAGGTGTTGCTGTCGGCGGCCAGCGTTGCATCGGCGCCGCCGCGAACGGGCACCAATCGTGCGGCGCCGCCGTCCAGCAGCGCATCGCACGGCTCGCTGCCGTGGACGACCAGCCTTACGCGGGCGCGTCCGCCGCGCGGCTCGAACACCTCGCTGTCGAAGCGTTCGGTCAACGTCTGGAGCGGACGCGGCGGCGATGTCACAACCGCTCCAGCTTACGCTGCGCGGCAGTCGCACATATCGCGCGCGGGCGGCTGGCGGCGCGGCGCGCGGCGGGGGCGCTCAGAGCGCCTTGGTCGCCTGCCTGCCCGCGCCGACGCGCTGAACGTCCCAGACCAGGCCGATCCGCTCGAGGCCCGCGATCAGCAGCCCTGAGACGTCGGGCTCGCGACGGCCCATGCCGTGGAACGCGGATGTGGGAAACGCGTGGTGGTTGTTGTGCCACGCCTCGCCCAGCGACAGTGGCGCGAGCCACAGCAGGTTGCGCGAGTGGTCCTCGGTGGCGAAGCGTCTGCGGCCGAAGAAATGGCACAGCGAGTTGATGCTGTAGGTCACGTGGTGCAGCACGAGGATGCGCACCGCGCCGCCCCACAGCAGCCCCTCGAGGCCCGCCGAGACGCTGCCGCCGATGAGCATGCCGAGCGCAAACGGGATCGCGAGGCCGAGCAGCGACCACCCCAGGAACGTCCTGTCGACGAACGAAACCACCGGGTCGGCCAGCAGATCGGGGGCGAAGCGCTCGCGCGAACCGCGCTGGGTGTGGTCGAAGAGCCAGCCCACGTGTGCGTGCGCGAGCCCGCGCAGCGCGCCGCGCCAGCCGCCGCCGTGGTCGACGTGCGGGCTGTGCGGGTCGCCGAAGCGATCCGCGTAGGCGTGGTGCTTGCGGTGATCGGCCACCCACGAGATCACGGGGCCCTCGACGGACATCGTGCCGAGCACAGCCAGGAGCCCGCGCAGCGGCGGCGAGGTCTTGAAGCTGCGGTGGGTGAGCAGCCGGTGAAACCCGACGGTCACCCCGAATCCGACCGGGACGTACATCACGAGAAAGATCACGAAGTCGCGCCAGTGCAGCTCGCGGTTCCACATCTGCCAGGCCGCGACGCCCAGCAGCAGTGGCGGCACGACCGTGATCACGCCCGTGATCGCCCTGTCGAGGCTCTCGAGCACCGGCTCCTGGATCTCCTGCGGCGTGGGGCCGGCCTCGCGATCGTGAGCCGCCGCAGCGGCATGCTGGCACCCCGGAGCTGCCTGCGGCTCAGCAAGCTCTTTCGGCGCGACGCTCATCGCACTTGATGTTGAGAGCAGGCGGCCTAGCTGTCGCTGCGGTGCGCCACCGGCAGGGCGGTGGCTGTCCCCCGAAGCAGTGGTGGGGCTAGCCCGAAGCTCAGGCCGGGCGCACGTCGAGCACTAGCTTGCCCGTCGCACGCCGCTCGTCGAGCGTCCTCAGCGCGTCGGCGGCGCGCTCCATCGGGAAGCGCTCGCCGACGATCGGCGCGACGTAGCCGTCGTCGACCATGCTGTTGACCGCGGCGCCGATCTCGACATTGAGCTCGGGCTTGCTCATCACGTAGGCGCCCCAGCCCGCGCCGACGACCTCTGTGTTGTTCAACAGCAGGCGGTTGACGCGGACCTCCGGGATCGAGCCGCCGGTGAAGCCGACGACGACGAGCCGGCCGCCCTCGCCGAGCGAGCGCAGGCTGTCGGTGAAGCGATCGCCGCCGACAGGGTCGAGCACCACATCGACGCCGCCGCCCGAGAGCTCGCGCACCTGGTCCTTCCAGTCCTCCGCCAGCAGCAGCGTGTGATCGGCGCCCGCGCGCTGCGCGACCTCCTGCTTGGCCTCGCTGGAGACCAGCGCGATCGTCTTCGCGCCGAGACCGCGTGCGACCTGTAGCGCAGCGGTGCCGACGCCCCCGGCGGCGCCGTGGACCAGCAGCGTCTCGCCCTGCTTCAGGCGACCACGCAGCAGCAGCGCGAAGTACGCCGTGTGGTAGTTGAGGATCAACGCCGCGCCCTGCGCGAAGTCGAGCTCCGGCGAAAGCGCGAACGTGAAGAACTCGGGCGCGACGGCCGTCTCGGCGAAGCCACCCAGAGCGCAGAACGCGGCGACGCGGTCGCCGGGCTGGACGCGGGCGCCGGCGGGCGCGCTGCGCACGATCCCGGCGACCTCGCTGCCCGGCACGAACGGCAGCGGCGGTTTCAGCTGGTACTGCCCGCGGGTCTGCAGCAGCTCGGGAAACGACACCCCCGCGGCGTGCACCTCGACCACGACCCCGGCCCCGGGCGTGAACGGGTGCGAAGGCTCGGGCTCGGGCAGCTCGACGAGCGCGAGCGCGCTGTCGGGGCCCGTCTCCTCGACGATCTGGACGGCTCTCATCGTGGCAGTATCTCCGAAACACCGAGAAAGGGGTCAGGCGATGGCAACCGTGCTGTGCGTGCTGTATGACGATCCAATCGACGGATACCCGCCCGCCTACGCGCGCGAGGAGATCCCGACAATCGAGCGCTACCCCGACGGGCAGAGCACGCCGACGCCCGAGGCGATCAGCTTCCGGCCGGGCGAGCTGCTCGGCTGCGTCTCCGGCGAGCTGGGGCTGCGCGAGTTCCTCGAGTCAGCCGGCCACCGTCTGATCGTGACCTCCGACAAGGACGGCCCGGACTCCGTCTTCGAGCGGGAACTGCCGGAGGCGGACGTCGTCATCTCCCAGCCTTTCTGGCCCGCCTACCTGACGGCCGAGCGGATCGCGAAGGCGCCGAAGCTGAAGCTCGCGCTGACCGCCGGCATCGGCTCCGACCACGTCGATCTGCAGGCGGCGATCGACCGCGACCTGACGGTCGCCGAGGTGACCTACTCGAACAGCATCAGCGTCGCCGAGCACGTCGTGATGATGATCCTGGCGCTCGTGCGCAACTACATCCCCTCCTATCAGTGGGTGATCAACGGCGGCTGGAACATCGCGGACTGCGTCGCGCGCTCGTATGACCTCGAGGGCATGCAGGTCGGCTCGGTCGCTGCCGGACGCATCGGCTCAGCGGTGCTGCGCCGCCTGAAGCCGTTCGAAGTCGGGCTTCACTACACCGACCGCCACCGCCTGCCGGAGGACGTCGAGCTGGAGCTGGGCCTCACCTTCCACGACAGCGTCGAGTCGCTCGTCGAAGCGTGTGACGTCGTCACGATCAACGCGCCGCTTTACCCCGAGACCGAGAACCTGTTCGACGCCGAGCTCCTTGCGCGGATGAAACGCGGCTCCTATCTGATCAACACCGCGCGCGCCAAGATCTGCAACCGCGACGCGGTCGTCGCGGCGTCCGAAAGCGGACAGCTGGCGGGCTATGCCGGTGACGTGTGGTTTCCGCAGCCGCCGCCACGCGACCATCCGTGGCGCTCGATGCCCCACCACGGCATGACGCCGCACACCTCCGGCACGAGCCTGTCGGCACAGGCGCGTTACGCCGCGGGCACGCGCGAGATCCTCGAGTGCTTCCTCGAGGGACGCCCGATCCGCGAGGAATACCTGATCGTCGACGGCGGCCGCCTCGCGGGAGCCGGAGCGCACTCCTACAGCGCCGGCGACGCGACTGGCGGGTCGGAGGAGGCGGCGCGCTTCACCAGCGAGTGAGCTGGACCTGATTGCGAGTGATGCTGTTCCGATGGGCGCATGCGCCTCGTGAAAGCTGACGTGGTCCCGGCCGGCGCATGCGCCGGCCGGCAGGAGGGCGCATGCGCCCTCCTGTTCGGGGCCGCACATGTGCGGCCCCGCGCCGGGCCGCATGCGGCCCGGCGAACGGAGTCACACATTGACTTCTACTGCGCTACGGAACGGAGACGCCGCTGCTCGGCGGAGCCGGCTGCTGGTTCGTGTACGGGGTGATCGGCGTGCCCGAGGTCCCGTCGGTGACCAGCGGGCCGCCAAACAGCACGATCTTGCCGTTTCGCACCTGGCCTATCTCGACACCGCCGTAGCCGCCGTGTTCGGTCTTGGAGTAGCGGAACGGCACCAGGCCGGGGCCGGTCAGCTGAGCTCCTTTTTCGTTGACCGCGTTGACGAGGTCTTCGCGGGTGAGGTTCTTGCCGGCGAGCTGGAGCGCCTGCGCCAGCGTGTACGCACTGGCCATGCCGTACTCGACGTTGCCGTCGAACGGCGCGCTCGCGTCGTACTGAGCGTGGATTTTGCTGAACAGCGCGATCCACGGGTTCGACGTGTCCGAAGACGACGGCAGGTAGCCGTCGGTGATCGCGCCTTCGATCAGTTCGGTGCCGGCCTTGCCTTTCGAGAACGTCTTCAACAGACCACCGACCGTCGTCGGGTCGATGCCGACATTCGACACGACCAGCTGCGGTTTGTAGCCGAGCGTGAACGATGTCAGCTGCCCGAGCGCCGTGTAGATCGGCACGGTGAAGTCGACGAGCACTTCTGCGCCGGCCGCCTTGATCGCGGAGATCTGCGGCGCCACGTTCGTGCCGCCCGGCTGGTAGGGCTGCGCCGAGACGATCGAGCTCGCGGGCACCTCGTCCTTGATTCCCGTCAGTCCGCCGGTGCCGAAGTCGTCGTCCTGGTAGAAGACGCCGATCTTCTTGCCGGCGAAGTGCTGCTTGATGTACTGGCCGAGGATCTTGCCCTCGATCGTGTAGTTGGTCTGCCACCCGAACGTGTAGGGCTGCGCGGTGCCGTTGTTCCAGCACGCGCATCCCGACGCGACGAACATGTCGGGCACTTTCGAGCTGTTCAGGAAGCCGACGACCTTCGTGTGCGTCGGCGTGCCGAGCCCCTCGAAGATCCCGAACACGTTGTCCTGCAGCACCAGCTGATGTGTCACGTTGACGGTCTGGGTCGGGTTGTATTCGTCGTTCTTGATGATCAGGTGGATCTTGCGCCCGTAGATCCCGCCCTGCGCGTTCAGATAGTCGAAGAACGCCTGCGACGCGGGTGCGATCTCGCTGTAGCCCGGCGCGGCGGGTCCGGTCAGCGGCTGGTGGGTCCCGAACGTGATGCTCGTGGCGGTCACGCCGGGCGCGCTGCTGGAACTGCTGCCGCTCGAGCCGCACCCCGCGACCACGAGCGCCAACAGCAGCGCGCAGGCGGCTCCCGCCGTCCTGACTGTGTACCTACGTACTTTCATTTGCTTGCTCCTCCTGATCGGCGTGTTGACTGCTAGGCAAGTTCTTGCGGTGTGCTCGTGATCCGCCTGCCGAAATTCGACGAGTGAGCGCGCCGATCCTGCGCACGCCACCCTGGATGCCGGTGGGCCACACGAGCATCGCGACGATCAGCACGAGGCCGTAGATCGCAAGCGGCAGGTTGTTCGAGACGTTGCTCGACAGTGAGAACGAGTGCGCGAGGTCGTTGCTCCAGCCGGGCAGCAGCACGAGCACCGCTGCGCCCCAGACCGCGCCAACCAGCGATCCCAGGCCCCCGAGCACGACCGCGGTCAGCAGCGCCAGCGAGAGCCCCACTTCGAAGGCGCCGGGGGCAGCCAGCTGCAGCACGACCGCGAGCAGGCCGCCGCCGAGCCCAGCACATGCGGCGCTGATTATGAACGCGAGCGTCTGCACGCGACCGACGTGCAGACCGCACAGCGACGCCGCGATCTCGTCGTCGCGCACGGCACGGAACGAGCGCCCGACGCCACTGCGCGTGATGTTGCGCATCAGGAACACCACGACCAGCGCTCCCGCTCCCGCGATCCATGCCTCCCAGCGCTCGAGCGGGAAGTTCGCGCCCAGCCCCGACGGCGGTGTCGGCGGGTTGATGATCAGGCCGTTCTCGCCGCCCAACGTGTTCGGGTACTTGTCCGCGAGCGCCGGCAGGCCGATCGCAAACGCGAGTGTCGCGCCCGCGAGGTAGGGGCCGCGAAGGCGCGTCGCCGCGGCGCCGACGAGCGTCCCCACGAGCGCGGTGATGACGATCGCCGCCACCAGCGCGGGCACGAGCGCCCAGTGCTCGTTGCCCACGAGCAGCGCCACCGTGTAGGCGCCCACCGCCATCAACGCCCCGTGGCCAAGCGAGATCTGACCGCTCAGCCCGGTGAGCATCGTCAGCCCGGCGAGCACCGCGAAGTAGTAGCAGCCGCTCGCGAGCTGCAGGTCGTCGTAGGTGCTGAGCAGCTCGCTGATGACGAACAGCGCAACTCCGGCGAGCAGCGCGATCGCGAGCGAGCGTAGGAGCGTGCTCTGGGGCACGCGCAGCCTGGTGAGCACGGCATTCATACGCGCCGCTCGCTGCGCGTGGAGAAGAGCCCGCCGGGACGGATCATCAGCACCGCGATCAGCACCACGAGCGCCGCGAGCGTGACGAGCGAGGCGCCCTCGTAGCCCGAGACGTAGGACAGCACGAGACCGAGCAGGACGCCACCGACGACCGCGCCCGGCGGGCTGTCCAAGCCCCCGAGGACGGCGGCGGTGAAGCCGAAGATCAGGATCGGGTCGAACTGGTTGGGGCCGACGAACACCGACGGCGCGACCAGCAGCCCGGCGAGCGAGCCGACGAACGCCGCGAGCGCCCAACCGAGCGTGAACATGCGCCCGACGCGCACGCCCAACAGCCTCGCGACCTCTGGCGCCAGCGCCGACGCGCGCATCCGCAGGCCGAGCGCGGTGTAGCGGAACAGCACCGCCAGGGCGGCCGCCACCGCGATCACGACGAGCACCGTGAACGTGTCGTTGGGGCTGAACAGCAGCGTCGTGCCGCCGACCTTGTAGCCACGGATCGAGAACGCCGGGGGAAACGAACGCGGCGTGTTGCCCCAGATCATGCCCGCACCCGCCTCCAGCAGGATCAACAGCCCCAGCGCCACGATCACCGCGTTCAAAGGCGGGCCGCCCTCAACCCGGCGCATGAGCACGCGCTCGACGACAGCGCCGAGCACCAGCCCGCACACGAGCGCGACCGCGAAGCCCAGCCAGTAGGAGCCGCTCGAGCCGATCACGGCCGACGCGATGAACGTCGTGATCATCAGCATGCCGCCCTGGGCGAAGTTGACGATCCGCGTCGCGCGCCAGATCAACACGAGCGCGAGCGCCACCGCCGCGTACACCGCACCGGTGGAGATGCCGTTGAGTGTCAGATCGATGAAGCGCGTCATCCTCAGAACCCCAGGTACGCCTGTCGCAGGTCCTCGTCGGCGGCCAGCGCGTCGGCCGCGTCATCGGCGACCACCTTGCCGAGGTTGAGCACGATCCCGCGGTCGGCGATCGACAGGGCGCTGCGCGCGTTCTGCTCGACCAGCAGCACCGCGAGCCCGCGCTCCGCCGCGAGCGTGCGGATCAGCTGCATGATCTGCGCGGTCACGATCGGGGCGAGACCGAGAGAGGGCTCGTCGAGCAGCAGCACGCGCGGGCCGGCCATCAACGCGCGGCCGATCGAGAGCATCTGGCGCTCGCCGCCGGACAGCGACGCCGCGAGCTCCCTGCGTCGCTCTCGCAGCGGCGGAAACAGCGTGTAGGCCTCCTCGAGTGCCGCTGCGTCAGCGCCGCGCCACAGGCCGCCGAGGCGCAGGTTCTCCTCGGTCGAGAGCTCGGCGATCACGCCCCGCCCCTCGGGCACGTGCGCGAGTCCGCGCCGCACGACGTCCTCGACCGGGACCCCGAGCAGCTCCTCGCCGTCGAGGCGCACCGCTCCGGCGGTGGCGTGCTCGAGTCCCGAGATCGTACGCAGCAGCGAGGTCTTGCCGGCGCCGTTGGCGCCGAGCACCGCGGTGATGCTGCCGCCGTTGACCGTCAGCGAGACGTCGTCGACCGCTCGCACGGGTCCGTAGTCGGTGGTCAGCCGCTCGACCTCGAGCACCGCCGGGACGCTGGTCACTGTGCCCCCGCCGAGGAATCGGGTGCGTTGCCGCGCGCGGGCGGTCCGTCGCCCCCGCGCTCGTCCTGTCCCAGATAGGCCTCGAGCACGCGCTGATCGCGCCCGACGCTCGCGGGATCACCGTGGGCGATCACCTGACCGAAGTCCAGCACGACGACGCGATCGGAAACCGACATCACCAGGTCGACGCGATGCTCGACGAGCATCACCGCCATCGAGCCGCGCAGCGCGCGGATGCGCTCACCGAGCTCGCGCACCTCGTCCGCCCCGAGGCCGCCGGCGGGCTCGTCGAGCAGCAGCAGCTCCGGCTCGCAGACCAGCGCGCGCGCCAGCGCCACGCGCTTCTGCACCGGGTAGGGCAGCGTCGGCGGCAGCCGGGCGACGACGTCCTCGCATTCGAGCTCGCGCAGTACAGCCAGCGCGCGCTCGCGCAGCGCGCGCTCGTCGCGGTCCGAGCGCGGCAGCCCGAACGCCGCGCTTGCGACGCCGGCCCTGCGGAAGCGCTCGGCGCCGCTCATCACGTTCTCGAGCACGCTCAGCCCGGGAAACAGGCCCACCCCCTGCAGCGTGCGCGCGATCCCCATACCAGCGAGGCGGTTGGTGCGCACGCGCCCGAGCGTCCGTCCCCTCCATTCCATCGTGCCCGACGTCGGCTCGACGAACCCGCACATGACGTTGAACAGCGTCGTCTTGCCCGCCCCGTTGGGACCGATGACGCCGAGCACCTCACCGGCCTCGACGTCCAGCGAGACACCGTCGAGCGCGGTGATACCGCCGAAGCGAACCGTCAGCTCTCGCGCCGCGAACCCACCTCCCCGGTGAGAATCACCTCCCATCTCCACGGAAGTTACAGACACCTCCGGCCGTGAGACTCAATCGGGGCGCTTTTTAAAGGGCTAAGCGTCCGGCTGGGCGTAGCGCGCGACGGTGAAGCCGATCAGCAGCGGCACGTTCAACGCGAACACGATCAGCGACAGCGTCAGCACCACCAGCGGGCCACCGCTGGTGTCGTTGCGCAGGAACACGTACTCGATCATCGCCGCGATGATCGCGTACGCAAGCAGCGCCCACTTGGCGACTCCGAACAGGCTCCCCCAGGCAAAGCCCTTGACCCGCGACAGCGCCAGCACGTTGACGAGGAACACCACCGCCGAGGCGGCGAGCAGCGCGACCGCGGGCCCGAGCGGCACGTGTTCGGGCAGATGCGCAGACAGGTAGATCCCGCCGACGAGCACCAGCGCGAGCGAGAGCATGCCGAGCGCCGTCACGGGCGGCAGGCGGACGTCGTCGGCCTGCGCGTGCTCGTTCATCCGGCGCTCAGCTTGGTCATGATCACGAGCGTCGCGATCTGCAGCACCCCGGTCGCGCCGGCCGTGTAGATGAAGCGTTTCATCAGCCGCTCGATCACGGCGGGGTTCGGCTGCGGCTTCTTGAGCTCGGTCAGCACCGCGATGTTGGCCGGCTCGAGCAGGCCGAGGGCGATCACCGCCATCACGCCCACGACGATGAAGCTCGCGACCACCCAGCCGTGCAGCGGGTAGCCAGTCAGGTTGGTGCCGAGATGCGTCGACAGCTGCCAGCCGGCGGCGAGCGTGACGGTCACCACGGTGGGCATGATCAGGACCATCTTCGGCATCAGCCGCGTCGTGAACTCGATCCGCGCCGGGATCGAGAGCTGGCCCATGATCGGGCCGAGCACGAAGCCCAGGAACAGGTCGATGATCGTCCACGCGGCGCCGGCGACCACGTGCAGGAAGATCAGCGGCCACAGTTTGTCGGATGCGATGCCCGCGATCGTCAGCGCAAGCACGACGCCGACGATCGGCAGCCCGGCGCGCGGAACGATCTGGAAGTCCGGACGTGTGATGCCGGCGGGAGGGCCCTCCGCGTGAACGCCCCCCGGCGCGGAGATCGTGGCTTGTGCCATGGCGCGGAATCTAGCGCGCGGGCGGGCGGAACGCCAGCTTCCGCGCGGGCGTGGCGGTCGGCGCCGGCGTGGCGGCGGGCGCCGATGTGACGGTGGACGTCGGCGCGAGCGTTCGCTTGTCGGCCAGCTCCCACGTCGCGGCGCCGGCCACGGCCGCGACGATCAGCACCGCCGGCCATGGCCCGAGCGCGAGCGCGAGCAGATGCGAGGCGACGAACGCGGCGAAGCCGACGCCTGCCAGCTGCGCCGCGGTACGCCTTCCGTGGCGCCGTGTCCAGACGCCGATGCAGCAGAGTCCGCCCGCCGCGAGCACCGCGCCGCCGAGCGGACGCGAGCCGCTGGCGGCGACGACCGCGTAGCTGACAATCAGCGAGCCGGCGGCGAGCGGAGCTGTCGGCAGGGCGCGCACGGCGCGAAGCGTAGCGCTCAGTCGGCGCCGGCGGGCGGGGCTACCGACGCCAGCGCCACCGCGGTGTACATCTTGGTGAGGTGCTCGACGATCTCCTCGGGCGAGGCGCTCACGTCGCCGTGGATCCAGTCGACGAGCAGCTCCATGCCGGCGCCGATCAGCGCCCTCGCCGTGAGCAGCGGGTCCATCCGCAGCGTGATGTCATCGCCTGCGATCGACATCGCGTTGTTCACGAGGATGTCCGCGAAAGCGTGCCTGTTCTCGCGGCGCAGCCGTTCCAGGCGCTCGCTCACCCCGACGACCTCGAGCACGATCACGCGTGCCTTGCGCCGGTCCCCGGTCATCACCATCCACGCCGCCCGCAGTCCCACGCGCGCCTGGTCTTCGACGGTCTCGGCTTTCGCCGTGGCCTCGATCACGGCCGTGGCGATGTCGGCGATCACGCCCCTGTAGACGTGGTAGAGCAGGTCCTCCCTGCCGCTGAAGGACTCGTAGAAGTAGCGCGAGTTCAATGACGCTGCGGCGCTGACGGCGCGGATCGAGCTGCCCGCGTAGCCCTCGGTGCCGAACAGCTCGAGACCGGCCTCGAGCAGCCGCTCGCGTCGCTGTGCGCGGCGCTCCTCGACACTCAGCCCCCGGTATCGGCGCGGCGCTCGCGGCGCCGGCGTTTCTGTAGACGGTTCCCCTGACGACATCTGGCGTTGCAAACGATAGACGGGGTGGCTGGCCGCACGGCCAGCCCCGCCCAGTTGACACTTCGCAACGGCTATGTACAAAGTGGTCTGGTCGTGTTACATTCGTCGGCGCCGAACTGGCACGACAGCGCTACAAACAAGGGAGAGGGGCAGGCATGTCGAGTCTCAGGGGAATCGCGCGAGCGTCGCTCGCGCTTGCAGTGCTACTCGCGTTGACGATGGCCGTGACGGCCTCGGCGGCGCCCGTGGAAGGGCCGACAGGCGAAGCGTTCTACACGCCACCGTCGTCCACTCCGGCCGGCAGCGCCGGCGAACTGGTCTGGTACCGGCCGGCGACGGTCAACCTGCAGGTGCCGCTTCCGGCAAACAAGGCGTGGACGGTGCTCTACCAGTCCACCGGGCAGCGCGGCGAACCGGACTTCGTGACCGGCACCGTGATCGTCCCGAGCTCCAAGTGGAGCGGCAAGGGATCGCGGCCGGTCGTGACCGTCGGAATCGGCACGCAGGGCATCGCCTCCAAGTGCGCGCCCTCCAAGCAGGTGGTCAACGGCACCGAGTACGACGGCTCGGCGATCATCGACTCGCTGAAGGCCGGCTACGCGGTCGACCTGACCGACTACCAGGGCTACACCAACGGCGCGATCCCGACCTACACGGCGGGCAAGGCCGAGGGTCAGGCCGTGCTCGACATCGTGCGCGCGGGACGGCAGGTCCCGGGCTCGGGGTTGACCGAAAGCGACCCGACGTACGCATGGGGCTACTCGCAGGGCGGCCAGGCCGTCGGCTGGGCCGGAGAGCTCCAGTCCAGCTACGCGCCCAACGTCAAGCTGTCGGGCATCGTCGCCGGCGGCGTACCCGCCAACCTCGAGGAATTCGGCGCGTTCAGCGGCCAATCGGTCGGGTCGGGGCTGTCGATCATCTCCGCGATCGGGCTCGAGTCGGCCTACCCCGAACTGAAACTCGGCACGCTGACCCCGGCGGGCGAAAAAGCCGTCGGCGAGGCGCTGAGCCAGTGCGCGGTGCAGCTGATCGAGACGTTGCGCGGGGCGAGCTTCCAGGAATTCACCACCGAACACAAGACGCTCGAAGAACTGGAAAAATCAGAACCCAACTTCAAGAAAGACCTTGAAGAACAGTCGCTCGACAACAAAGCAGTGTCGGCGCCGGTGTATCACTTCCACGGCCTCGAAGACGAGTTCGTCCCGGTCAGCCAGGACGTGAATCTGCACTACCACTGGTGCTCGCTGGGTGTCACGGACGACTTCCAGCTGTACTCGGGCGACCACCTGTTCACGGACCCGCTCGGCGCCCCCGACTCGATCAAGTGGATCGAAGAACGGGTCGCCGGCAAAACGGCTCCGAGCACGTGCGGGCAGCACAAAGAAGGCGCGACGCTGCCTTCGAATGCACGCCTGACACCCGAGACCGGCGATCTGATCATCAAGCTCGTCAACTGGTCGCTGAAAGGCAAGGTGACCGAGAAAGCGGGCATCTCAGAGGAACTGCCGTCCGGCTCGACGCTCAACGCCGAAGCCGACGCGAGCACCGGCAAGCTGGTCTCGACGCTGACGATCCCGCCGATCAACCAGACGTTCTGGGTCGGGCTGGTGCCCGTCACGGTCAGCGGCGCGTTGACGCCGACGGGTCCCGCCGTCGGGACGTTCGCCTTCAGCGAAAGCGGCAACGAAGTCTCAGAGAGCGCCGAAGGCAAGGCCAACGAGGTCGTCAAGGGCGTGAAAATTGGCCTCTTCAACCTCCCGATCGGCTGCAAAACGGTCGAACCGATCAACCTGCCGCTGACGATCAAAGAGCCGACCAACGCGCTCGCCGTCGGGAACTTCGCCTTCAAGGCGGAAGTGACGCTGCCGGACTTCGGCGAATGCGGGCTGCTCGGGCCAGTGCTGTCGGCGACCACCTCGGGACCCGGCAACACGGTCGAAATCACGGCCTCGCCGCCGGCGCCGACCAACTGGTAAGGAAGCCGACGCCGCACCCGGCCGCTGGCCGGCTCTAGGAGCAAGGGGGGCCCTCCGTCGGAGGGCCCCCCTTGGCTTGGAGGGTGGAGCGCTCGCCTCGTCCGAGGCTCTCTGGTTCGCAGACGCCGAGCCCGAAGGAGGCGTACCATGCCGTCAGTGCCGGACGATCCGCCCAACACGTCCGCTCGCGCGGACGGCGACCGCTCGGAGGCCCACCCGCCGCTGCCGCGCGACAAGCGCGGCTGGCAGGTCGCGCCGGCTCCCGACGGGCGCGGCATGCCCGAGCACGCGCCGAGCGGCAAGCCGCCGCACCGCATGCGGGGCTTCTGGTACTTCGTCCTCGCGCTGGTGGCGCTGAACTGGCTGTCGGTCCTGTTCTTCCAGCCGAGCACCGGCGAACCGCGGGTGACGGTGCCGTTCAGCCCGTACTTCCTCGAGCAGGTCAAAGGCGGCACGGTCAGCACGATCTCCTCGAAGGGCGACACGATCGAGGGCAAGTTCAAGACGAAGCTGCGCTACCCCGCCAGCGACACCAAGGCCACGCCGACGAAGGAGTTCGCGACGCAGGTGCCGAGCTTCTGGAACGGCGCGCAGCTGTCGGCGCTGCTGCAGGAAAAGGGAGTGCAGATCAAGGCCGAATCGACCACCACGAGCGAGTCCGTGCTGGCCGAGATCCTGCTCGGGTTCGGGCCGACGCTTTTGATCGTCGGGCTGTTCATCCTGCTCGCGCGGCGCGCAGCGAAAGGCGCGGGTGGGCTCGGCGGGCTCGGTAACTTCGGGAAATCTCAGGCGCGGCGGGTGGACCCGGAAAAGATCCGCGTGACGTTCGCGGACGTCGCGGGGATCGACGAGGCCAAGGCCGAACTCTCAGAGATCGTGGACTTTTTGCGTACCCCGGAGCGGTATGGGCGTCTGGGCGGGCGGATGCCACATGGCGTGCTTCTCTCCGGGGCGCCGGGGACCGGCAAGACGCTGCTCGCGCGTGCTGTCGCGGGTGAGGCGCACGCCGCGTTCTTCTCGATCTCCGCCTCAGAGTTCATCGAGGCGATCGTCGGGGTCGGCGCCTCGCGCGTGCGCGACCTGTTCGCGAAGGCCAAGGAGGCGGCGCCGTCGATCATCTTCATCGACGAGCTCGACGCGATCGGGCGCTCGCGCCAGGGGTCGATCGCCGTCTCGGGCGCCAACGACGAGCGCGAGCAGACGCTCGATCAGATCCTCACCGAAATGGACGGCTTCGAATCCTCGCAGGCGGTGGTCGTGCTGGCCGCGACCAACCGTCCCGACGTGCTCGACTCCGCGCTTTTGCGCCCGGGACGCTTCGACCGCCGCGTCTCGGTACAGCCGCCCGACCGCAAAGGGCGCCGGGAAATCCTCGAAGTCCACACGCGCTCGATGCCGCTCGCCGACGACGTCGATCTGGAAGCGCTCGCCTCCACAACCCCTGGGATGGTCGGCGCGGACCTCGCGAACCTCGCCAACGAGGCGGCGCTGCTCGCCGCACGCCGCAACCACGACAAGGTCGCGATGAGCGACTTCACCGACTCACTCGAGAAGATCCTGCTCGGCGCGCCCCGCGGCATCGTGCTGCTCCCGGCCGATCGCGAGCGCACGGCCTACCACGAGTCCGGCCACGCGCTCGTGGGGATGCTGACGCCCGGCGCCGACCCCGTGCGCAAGGTCTCGATCATCCCGCGCGGCATGGCTCTGGGCGTGACGTTGTCGACCCCGGACACCGACCGCGTCTCCTACACGCTCGAGGAGCTGCAGGCGAAGATCAAGGTCGCGCTCGGCGGCCGCAGCGCCGAGGAGGTCGTCTACGGCGCGATCACCACCGGTGCGGAGTCCGACATCCAGCAGCTCACGCAGATCGCGCGCCAGATGGTCGGGCGCTGGGGCATGAGCACGACGATCGGCCCGATCACCGTGCTCCCCGACGAAGCCCAGGGGCCGCTGCTGCCGGGTGCCAGCGAGACCTCCCAGGAGACCCAGCGGCTCGTCGACGAGGAAGTCCACAAGCTCGTCGAGGCCGCCCACAGCGAAGTCACACAGCTGCTCGAAGAGCACCGCGACCAGCTCGAGAACCTCGCGCAGGCACTGCTGAAGGCCGAGACACTCGACGCGCCCGAGGCCTACGCGGCAGCCGGCGTGCCGATGGGCGAGCGCGAGCCCGCGCCCGCGCCCGCCTGACACCTGAGGTTGCCGGCGGGCGTCGGTCAGCTGCCGCGACGTTTACGACGAGGATCCGCAGGTTTCGGCGGAAAGCGCTTCTTCTCCTCGGCCGTCATCTTCCGGATCGTCAGCGACCCTTCCTCAACCTGACGCTGAACGTCCTCCAGCTTGGCCCGGCGCTTCTCGGCCGCGCGATCTGCCTGCGTAACCATACATTTAGATTAGCGCCCCGCGGCGCGCCTCCGCGAAAGTCACCATGCGCCGGTGCTTCTCATCCCAAAGCTTCAGCCGCACCGCACGCAGTCCGTCACCCAGTGACAGCGTCGGCACCTCGTGGAATATGGCGTTCTCGTCGTGCGCGCGCTGCAGGTTGTAGTTGGGAATCCGCGCGCTCAGGTGGTGGACGTGGTGCAGGCCGATGTTGCCGGAAAAGAACTGGAGCACCCTCGGCAGCTTCAGATAGGAGCTGCCGCGAAGGGCCGCATCCGCGTACGTCCATGCCTCGGCGCTCTCCCAGTAGGCGTCCTCGAACTGGTGCTGGACGTAGAACAGCCAGATGCCCGCGGAGCCGGCGAGCAGCAGCGTGGGAGCCTGGATCAGCAGGTAGTCGCGCCAGCCGACCAGCCAGCACAGCGCCGCGATCAGCAGCGCGAGCGCGACGTTCGTGCCGAGGACGCTCTGTCGCATCCGCGGGCGCGCCGATTTCGCGACGATCCGCGGGCCGACGAGCAGCGCCACGATTGGCCCGATCCCGAACATCACCAGCGGGTTGCGAAACAGCCGGTAACCCAGGCGCGCGCGGGGGGGCAACGCCTGATATTCGCTGACGGTCAGCGTGCGCACGTCGCCGCCGCCGCGGCGGTCGAGGTCGCCGGAGGTGGCGTGGTGGATCGCGTGGTCGTGGCGCCAGCGCAGGAACGGCGAGTACACGAACAGGCCGAGCACCGTGCCGAGCCACAGGTTCCCCTTCCTGGAAGCCAGGAACGAGCCATGCGAGCAGTCGTGAAACAGGATGAACGTCCGCACGAGAAATCCCGCGGCGGGGATCGCGATCACGAGCACCAGCAGGTAGGACACGCTGAGCGCCGCGTACATCGCGACCGACAGCGCCAGGTAGGGCAGCACAGCGGTCGCCAGATCGAGCAGGCTGCGTCCGAGATGCGGCTTGGCGTAGGGAGCGAGCGTCTCGCGCCAGAACGCGCCCTGAGGCTGGGAAGACCCGCCTTCGGCGGCTGCGGCTCGGCTCATGATGCTCCTCTCCTCACAGGCCGCCTCATACCGGTCCGCGCACAAAGCGTGTCCCGGCGGTACTGCCTGCTGGTATGCCCGGCTTCGTGGCTCGGGTTGTGTTCTGGTTCGTCCGCTTGCGTTCGCTTGCGTACGGCGAGCGAGCCAGCTCACGCTGGATGCTAACCGACCGCGCGACGGCGCCGCGACACTACCCCATCGTCAGGACTCGGCCGGCGGTTTAATCACTGGGGTAAGACGCTGCCCCATCCACACATGCGGGATCCCGGCCTCCTCGAACGTCTCGGACTCGACCGCGAAGCCGGCCTTCTCATACAGCGCGACCGCGTCGAGCTGCGCGGCGAGACGCACCCGCAGCGACCCCCGCTCGCGCGCCGCGTCGAGAGCGAGCCCGAGCATGCGCAGCGCGACCCCCTGGCGCCGCCGCTCGCGGGCGACGGCCACGCGCCCGATCTTGGCGTCGCCCGGCTCGAGCAGCAGCCGCAGCGTCCCGATCACGCCGCCGGAGGACTGCTCGAACGCCACGACGTGCAGGGCCCGTTCGTCATGCTCGTCGAGATCCTCCTCGCGCGGCACGCCCTGCTCCTCGCAGAACACGAGCTCCCTCAGCGCCAGTGCGCCGCGGAGGTCATCGGGACCGGTGGCCCAGCGAATCGATATCTCGCGCTCGTCCATCGTCTTCGCTACTGCACGCCCGCCGCGAACGCCGCCCGCACGGGGCCCGCAGTCAGGCGGCGCAGGACGAGCAGTCCCAGCAGCGCCGTCAGCAGGCACGTCGCGCCGCCCAGGCCGAGGCCGGCCCGCGCCCCCGCCTGCGCCATCACCCAGCCGACGATCGGGCCGCCGATCGGCGTCGAGCCCTGGAACGCGACGAACCACAGCGACATCACACGCCCGCGCATGTCCGGCGCGGCGCTCAGCTGCAGCGTCGAGTTGCCGGTCGCCATGAACGAGATGCTCGCACCTCCGGCGAGCGCGAGCGCGACGAGCTCCGTCGGCAGGTTCGGGGCGAGGCACGCCAGCCCGAGCACGACACCGAACGCGCCCGCCGCGAGCACGAGCGTGGGCAGACCGGTCCTGCCTCGCGTCGCGACGAACAGGCCGCCGACGACGGCGCCCACACCCATCGCCGCGGTCATGAAGCCGTAGCCGGTGGCGCCGACGTGCAGTCCCTGCTTGGCCATCACCGGCAGCGTCACCTGGAACTCGTATGCCAAGGCGCCCACCAGCGCCATCATCGCCAGCGGAACGCCGAGCTCGGGGGTGCGCCGCACATAGCGCAGACCTTCGCGGAGCTGCCCCGGGCGGCGGCCGCTGGGCGGGCTCGGATGGATCGCGCTGCGGTCGAGCGTCACCAGCGAGGCGATCACCGCCACGAAGCTGGCGGCGTTCAGCAGGAAGCACGGTCCCTCGCCGACCGTCGCGATCAGGACGCCCGCGACCGCCGGGCCGATCACGCGCGCGACGTTGACGAGCACGGAGTTGAGGCTGACCGCGTTTCGCAGGTTCTCGCCGCCGACCATCTCGAGCATGAACGCCTGGCGCGCGGGATTCTCGAACGCGTTGTTCAGGCCGAGCAGCACCGCGAGCGCCCCGATCTCCCACAGCTGCACGACCCCCATCAACGTCAACACGCCCAGGATCAACGCCTGCACGCCCATCGCGCCCTGCAGGATCACCATCAGCCGGCGCTTGTCGACGCGATCGGCGATCACGCCGCCATACGGACCGAGCACCAGCACCGGCAGCGTCTGCAGAGCGATGATCACACCGAGCGCCGTGGCCGAGCCCGTCAGGCTCAGCACCAGCCACGACTGCGCCGCCATCTGCATCCACGTGCCGATCAGCGACACCGACTGCCCCGCGATGTAGCGGCGGTAGTTGGGGATCGCCAGCGCCGCGAAGGTGACTCGCCCGACGCCCGTCAGGCGCTTCACTGCCGCCCGCCTCCAAGACGCCGCGCGAGCTCCTCGAGCACCGGCAGCGCGTTCCACAGCGCCTCGCGCTGGTGCTCGTCGAGCTGCTCGACGTGCGCACCCAGCGCGCGCGTGCGCTCGCGGTGGATCCGCTCGCGCATGCGCCGCCCCGCGGCGGTCGCGCGTACGAACGCCGAGCGCCTGTCCTGCGGGTCGGCCGCGCGCGCGATCAGGCCCGCATCGCACAGCTGCGCGGTGATGCGCGACAGCATCGTCGCGTTGACGCTCTCGAGCGCAGCCAGCTCGGAGAGCCGGATCGGGCCCATCCGCACGACGGTGAACAGGACCGAGATCTGCGACGGCGTCAGCCCGGAGCCGGCAAGCGTCGGGCGCAGCCGCCGCGACAGCCTGCCGATCGCCGCGCGCAGACGCTCGTTCGCATCTGCCTGCGAGCTCTGCGAATCTAGCTCCGGTGCCGCCTCGAGCTCTGCTCCTGCCACGCGAACGCCTCCATCATCAATTTACTTGCTTGCCAGCAAGCATTATATCCGATGGCGACGGGGCGCCACGCGCGTGGTCCGCGAGATCCTCCCTCGACGACGCGTCGGGGCCCGCAGCAGGCTGCGCGGACCCCGACGGAGCGGCCGGCCCCCCTACTTCACGATCTTGATGATGCGCTCCATGCCCAAGCGTGTGTGGGGAACGCCCTCCTGGGTTTCCATGAAGCACGCCTGCACGTACCAGCCGGGCTTGGCCGTGATCGTCTCCTGCTGGAAGGCTTCGTGCGACACCGGCCCCGCGAACTCGAACGGTTCGCCGGTGACGAGCTTTTCCAGCCCCTTTTCCTTGCCTGCCGAGAGGCCCTTGACGATCGCCTTCGCGTCGCTGAGGCTCTTGGCTGGGAACGCGACGTCCATGTGCACCAGGAAGCCTTCGTTTTCGAAGCGCACCAGCTCGCCGTCGTGCAACGTCTTCGGCCCGCGGAAGTCGAACTCGATCGCGCGCTCGGTCGCCTGTGCAGCCGGCAGCGCCGCGGGCGATGGCGCAGCCGTGACCGTGAAGCTCGCGTGCACCTTCGGACCGCCTTCGCCTTCGGCGATCAGCGCGAGGTACTGGCCCGGCTGCAGCACGGTCTGCGCTTCGCTGGTCTTGCCCGGAGCCGCTTCCTCGTCGAACACGATCGAGCCGTACCTGCTCGCGTTGTTCGGGTCCTTCGCACGCTTGCTGGCCAGGAACGCTTCCACTTCCGCGACCGTCACGCCCGGCTTCAGCTGAAACAGGATCGCGCTTGCTTCCTTGGTGCCCGTCGCCGTCGTGACGACGTTGACGGCTCCCGACTGCGTCGCCCCTCCGACCGTGATCGAGGACTTTGTCAGCGCGAGCGTGAGCGTCGGCAGCGTCGAGGCCTGCGCTGCGACGGCGGAGGCGAGACCCGAGACGCCGGCCAGCACAACACCGGCAACGAGCGTCGCCCGCAAGATTCTTTTGTTCACTTTGCCTTCTCTCTTGGCTGTGGTAGGTGAGAGCGCCCCCTCGGCGCGAGCCCGCGACCTTAGAAATGACCCACCGGAAGGTCAATACGTAATTACACGCAGCGACCCGCACCTCTACGATTGCGGTGATGGAGAGCCTCTCGGCTTCCTGCCTGCACAAGGTCGTGGGAGCGACCGCGCGGGCGGTCGAGTTCGGCGAGCTGTCGGAGTTCCGCACCGGCGTGCTCGAGCTGGCGCGCGAGCTCGTCCCGTGCGAGAGCGCCTCCTACAACGAGCTGAAGCCCGGGGTCGGCGGAGTCGGCACGATCGTCGTATCGGAGCCGGACGAGTGGCTCACCGAGGAGAGCGTGGAGCTGTTCGGCAGGCTCGCCGGCGAAAATCCGCTGGTCGCGCACTACACGCGCACGGGCGACGGCCAGCCCCTGCGCTTCTCGGATTTCGTCTCGCGACGGCACCTGCACGCGCTGACGCTCTACGACGAGCTCTACAGGAACCTGGATGTCGAGCACCAGATCGCATTCGTGCTGCCGTCGCCTCCTGGCGAGATCGTCGGCATCGCCCTCAACCGGCATCGCCACGACTTCACCCGCGAAGAGGCCGCGATGCTCGAGCTGCTGCGCAGGCCCCTGCGTGCCTGCTACCGGCGACTGGTCGAGCGCGAGCAGCTGATCGACGTGCTGAGCAGGAGCCGAGACGACGAGCTGACGACGCAGGCGCTGGCGATGGGTCTCTCCGAGCGCCAGACCGAGATCATCCACGCTGTCGTCGGCGGCGCCTCGAACGCCCAGGTGGGGGTCAGCCTCGGCATCAGCAGGAGGACCGTCGAGAAGCACCTGCAGAACATCTACGCCCAGCTGGAGGTCACCAGCAGGACGCAGGCGCTCGCCAGCCTGCGGGCGCGCGCCGGGGCGACGACGAGCGCGGGGTGACGCTCGCGGCGAGGCATTAAGGTTGGTCATGACAGCACGACCATTGCTCGCACAAAGGAGACACACATGTCCCGATTCGCCACCGTGAACCTGCTCGAGGTCGAGGACTCCGTCGGCGGTCGCGCTCCGGGGATCGAAGGGCGGTTCGCGCGCAAGCACCTCGATTCGCGCGATCTCGGTGTCAGCCTGTTCCGCTATGAGCCCAACCTCCGCAGCCCGATGGCCCACAGCCACCGCGAGCAGGAGGAGGCCTACGTCGTCGTCGCCGGCTCCGGGCGCATCCTGCTCGACGACGAGGTCTACGACGTGCGTCAATGGGACGTCGTGCGTGTCGCGCCCGACGTTGTGCGCGCGTTCGAGGCGGGTCCCGACGGGCTCGACATCGTCGCCGTGGGCGGCCCCAAGCCCGAGGACGGCGACGGGGTCATGGGCACCGCGGCGTGGCCGGACGGCGAATAAGGCGCGCGTGCCGCCCAGCCGCTGACAGGAGAGGAGGCGAGCAGTGGACGAGTCCAAGCTCAGCGCGGTGGATCTGTTCTCAGGACTATCGCGTGAGGAGCTGCGGCGGCTGTCGCGCGTCACCGACGAGGTCGTCGTGCCGGCCGGCACGACGCTGATCCACGAGGGCGCCTTCGCGCACGAGTTCCTGCTGATCGAGGCGGGCTCGGCCGATGTCCGTCGCGAGGGCCGGCTGCTGGCGACGCTCGGCCCCGGTGAGTTCGCCGGCGAGATCGGTGTCATGCAGGACGCGCGCCGCAACGCGACCGTGACCGCGTCGAGCGAGCTGACCGCGATCGTCATGACCGCGCGCGATCTGCGCGACCTCGCGCGGGAGATGCCGAGCGTCGCGGCGCATCTCGAGGCCGCGATCGCCGCGCGCACCAGCAGCTGAGCGGGCCAGCCGGCCAGCCCGAGTCCTCCGCAGGTCGCCGTCAGACGAGGGCCATGCCGGGCGCGACGTCGACCTGAACGAGCCGCGGCCCATCCTCCGCGAGCGCCTGTGCCAGAGCCGCGTGGAGCTGCTCGCGGCCATCGACCGTCGTGGACACGACGCCATAGCTGCTCGCGGTGGCCGCGACATCGAGCCGCGGCAGCTCGAGCGCCGGCGCCCCGGTCACGTTCTCGAGCGTCGCAAACCACTTGAGGATCGAGTACTCGTTGTTGCGCAGCACGAGGAACTTCACCGGGATCGAGTACGCAGCCGCGGTCCAGAAGGCGGTGATCGCATACTGCGCCGAGCCCTCGCCGAGCACACACACGACCTGGCGCTGCGGCTCGGCCAGCTGCACGCCAAGCGACGCCGGCAGCCCGAAGCCGAGGCCGCCGCCGGCGCTGAAGTAGTAGGAGCCGGGACGCGAGATCCGCAGCCTGTTGCGCAGCGCCGCGGTGCTCGACGGGGACTCGAGCACGACGATGCCGTCCGCGGGAAACAGCTCAGCGAGTGTCGCGTGGACCTCCCCGCCGGAGAGCTGCTCGCCTGCCGGCGGCGGCTCGATCTCGGTGCGTGCCGGCGGCGCTTCACGCTCGGATGGCTCGCCGAGCTCGCGCGCCAGCGCGCGCAGCGTCAACGCGACGTCGGCGACGATTGCGTCGCCCATCGGCGCGCGCGCGGCCTCGTCCGGGTCGTTCGTGATCGCCACGAGCTCGGCGCCGTGCGGCAGGAAGTCGCCGGGAATGTTTGGGTAGTACGGAAACACCGACGATCCGGCGACGAGCACCAGGTCGTGGCCGGCGAGCGTTTCTGCGAGCGGCCCCACCGCCGGCGGCAGCACCCCTTGGAAGGCGGGGTGGCTCTCCGGGAAGCCGATGCGCCCGCCGCCGGTCGCCGGTGACGCCCACACCGGTAGACGCTGAGACTCGACGAGCTCGACCGCCGCGTCCCAGCCGCCGCTGGCGTCGATCTCGGGGCCGGCCACGAACACCGGGCTGTGTGCCGCGCCGAGCCGCTCGGCGAGCGCCGCGATCTGAGACTGCGGGGGCTGCGTCCTGCCCTCGACCGAACGCGCGATCTGCGTCGTGAAGTCGACCGGCTCGATCTCCCGCGTCCAGTCGTCCATCGGGATCGACACGAACGCCGGGCCCTTCGGCGGTATCGCCGCGTGGTGAATCGCCTGCGCGAGCGCGAACGGCACGTCCGCGGCGCGCGCGGGCTCATGGCTCCACTTGACGTGCGGCTTTGGCACCTCGACTGCATCGCGGTTGGTCAGGTTCGCCTGCATCGTCATCAGCGACCGCGCCTGCTGACCTGCGGTCACGAGCAGCGGAGCCTTGTTCGCGCGCGCGTTGAAGATCGCGCCAACGCCGTTGCCGACGCCAGGGGCCGTGTGCAGGTTCACGTGCGCGACGCCGCCACTCGCCTGCGCGAACCCGTCGGCCATCCCCACGGCCACGGCCTCGTGCAGGCCGAGCACGTAGCGAAAGTCATCCGGCAGCGGCCCCAACATCGCCAGCTCGGTCGAGCCGGGGTTTCCGAAGATCGTGGTCATCCCGCGCTCGCGCAGGAGCGCGAACGCGGCCTCGCGGACGCTCGTCATCGATTCAGTGCGTACGTCGCCCGCTCACGCGCTTGAGTCTAGATGCAGCTAGTCGAGCTCGCGCGCGCGACACGCCAGCTGCAACAGCAGCAGGTCATCGGGGTTCTCCTGGTCGACGTCGAGCAGCTCGAAGATCCTGTTGATGCGGTAGGCGACCGCGTTGCGATGGAGGCTCAGGCGCTGGCCGGTGCGCGTCAGCGAGCCGTGCTCGTCCAGGTACACGTGCAGCGTCTGGATCAGGCGCTCGGCACGAATACCGCCGAGCGATGTGAGCGGCTGGAGCACCGACGTGGCGGCTTCGCGCGCGGTGTCTGAGGCGTACCACTCGACGAGCGCGCGCCGCAGGCCGACGCTGTCGAAGGCGACCGCGTTGCCAACCCGCGTCGAGGTCCGGGCGGCGATCGCCGCGGCCTTTGCCTCCGCCGCCGACGCGACCAGTCCCCCCGGACCGGCGCGCGCGGTGCCGACGCCGCAGCGGATCACGACGTCGGCGAGCATGCCGCGGGTCCTCGCGAGCACGTCGTCGATGCCGCGCGCCACTCGGCCCGAGGCGGCGGCGCCGGGGTCGTTGGCGGAGCTGTTGACCAGCACGAACGCCTCACCGGTCCGCGCCAGGTGCCACGTCCCCCCGCCGGCGCGCGCGACCTGCAGCGCCGAGCTGCCGAAGCGGACCCGCGCTCGGTAGGCGTCCAGCTCCTGGCCAGGCTGAGGATCGGTCAGCCTCTCGAAGTCGAGCCTCACGGCGACGTGCCAGCCGTCGATCGGCAGCCCGAGCCCGCGCGCCCGCAGAACGATCGGGTCTCTCGCCTTGGTCGGGGCGGCCAGCAGATCGGTCAGCACCTCCTCCCGCGACTGGGTCGGCAGCTCGTGTGAGCGTCGCGCGCGCGTCGTCGCCTCGCCGACACCGGCTGCCAGCGCGTGCAGCACGATCTCCACGCTCATCTCGGCGTCGCCCTCCTGTGCGGGCGTCGTCACCCACGCCTCCGTCTGCCCGTCCACGAGTACAGCGCGGCGCGGACGGTCGTGCGGCTCAGAGGCCACCATCGAGATCGGTGCACCGAGGGCGGCGCCGACGTGGGCGAGCAACGAGTCGATGCTGCCGTCGAGCGGGTGAACCTCGATCGCGCGCACCGCCGCGTGCGCCCGCAGCAGCGCGACGTCGGCCGCCCCCGCGAGCTCACGGCCGATCGCCAAAGCCAGCTCGGTCAGCTCGGTGTCATCGCGCGTGGCGAGGATCGCCGTTCCGGAGCGGCCGGCGACCGCCGTCGCCGTCGCCGGTATCCGCCAGACATCCGCAGCGGCCAGCACCAGCGCCGCGACCGAGCGGCTGCGGGCGATCCGCAGCGCGATGTCGAAGCGGTAGCCGCTGATCGCCGTCGATGCGCCACGCGTCAGCAGCACGATGCGGTGCTCGCCGACCTCGGCGAACTGGCTCAGGTCCTCGACCAGCGTCACGCCCTCGACGAGAGCGTCCGCAGGCGGCCTGGACACGTAGCCGATCATCGGCGCGAGCGCGGGAGACTCGACGAGCTCCCTCAAGGAAGCCACGCGTGGAAGTGTAAACCGACACTGGAACGGAGGCTGACGCGGAGAAAAACAGGGTTTACATCACCGCATCGAGGGTAGACCCCTCGGCCACTCGGCGGATGTTGTGCACAGGCTACGAACACCGGCACGGATTCGTCGCGAGCGCCAAGAAAGCACGGTTCGCCGACCCTAGTCTCGCTTCTAAGGCGTCGGTCGGCCCGCATCCTCCCCGCGCTCGCGATCTGCGCACCATTTGCTTCGGAGGTGAGGTTGGCCATGGCTGGAGACCGCAGATCGCCCCGTCGGGCTGCACGGCCGGCACCGCCCCGGCCACCCGAACGCCCGCAGCTGCTCCTTGCACCGATGCACGAGACGCAGTCCGAGCTGCTGCTGGCGGCCCGTCTCGGCCGTCCGCACGCGCGCGCACGGCTGGTCGAGTCGTTCATGCCGTTGATCGGCAGCGTCGCGCGGATCTATGCCTACGTGCCGGCGGTTGACCGTGCGGAGCTGATCCAGGAGGGCGTCGCCGGCGTGCTGCGTGCGCTCGAGCGCTACGACCCGGAGCTCGGCACGCCGTTCTGGGCCTACGCGTCCTGGTGGGTGCGCCAGGCGATGCAGCAGGTCGTCTCTGAGCTGTCGCGGCCGGTGGTGCTGTCGGACCGTGCGCTGCGCCAGCTTGCACGCGTGCGCCACGCGCGACGGGTTTTCATTCGCGCCAACAGCCGCGAGCCGAGCGTCAGCGAGCTCGCTGCCGAGAGCGAGCTGACGCTGGAGCAGCTGCACAGGCTGAGCGTCGCCGATAGACGTCCCCGCGGTCTGGAGGAGCCGCTCGACGAAGAGAGCGCCGGCGGTGCGACCTTTGGCGACTCGGTGCGCGACCCGCGCGCCGAGGAAGCCTACGACGAGCTGGCGCTGCGGATGGCCGCCGAGGAGATTCCGCGTCTGCTCGCCCACCTGAGCGAGCGCGAGCGACGCGTGATCGACGCTCGCTACGGCCTTCGCGGCACGGAGCGCACGCTGCGCGAACTGGGGGAAGAGCTGGGCATCAGCGCCGAGCGCACACGCCAGATCGAGCAGACGGCGCTCGAGACGATGCGCGTCGCCTGCGAGCTCGGGGACGGGTCGGCCGGCTCCGAGACCGAGGCGCTTGCGTCATGAGCCGCGCAGCCGTTGCTCCAGGTCTTCGATCCGTGCAAGCAGTTCGCTGGCGAGCACCGCGCCGGCGTAGTTGAGGCCGAGGTCGCGCCGCAGGCGTGCCGCGCGTGCCAGCAGCTCTGCGTCCTGCTCGGCGAACAACGGGGCCGCCGCTGTCCCCGCGCGCGGCGCCAGCAGGCCGAACTGCACGAAACGGCGGATGACGTCGGGGTGCAGGCCGGTCTCGCGCGCGAGTGACTCGAGCGTCACGAGCGGCGGGCCGACGCTGCGCATGCGCACGAGCGCCACCGCGTGGCGTCTGCGCGTCGCGTGCGCCATCAGCGCTCTTTGCGCGGGTCGAATTTCGATACCGCTGCCAGCTGCTCGAACAGCTCGCGTTCCTCCTGCTCGAGTCGCTTGGGCACGCGCACAGTGACCACCGCGTGAAGATCGCCGGCGGCGCCGCCCGTCGTCGGCAGCCCCTCACCGCGCAGACGCAGCCGCCGGCCCGAGGATGAGTCGGGGGGTACGCGCACGCGCGCCGTGCCCGACAACGTCCTGACCGGGACCTCCGCGCCGAGCGCCGCCTCCCACGGCGAGACCGGGAGATCGACGTAGAGATCGTTGCCTTTGACGCGGAACAGCGGGTGCCGTTTCACCCGCACACGCAGGAACAGGTCGCCGGCGGGACCGCCGCCGCTGCCCGGCCCGCCCTGACCGGCCAGGCGGATCCGCTGCCCGGCGCGCACCCCCTGCGGGATCTCGACCTCGAAGTCGCGCCCATCCCCGAGCGACAGCCGCTTCTTGCCGCCGGCCGCGGCTTCCTCGAGCGTGAGCTCGAGCGTCGTCTCCTGGTCGGCGCCGCGAAGCGCGAAGCCGTTGGCGCCCGCGCGCCCAGCGCCGCCGCGGGCGCGTGCGCCCTGACCGCCGAAGAGGCTCTCGAAGAAGTCGCTGAAGTCGCCGCCGCCGAAGTCGACGCGCACGTCGGAGAACCCGTCGCCGCCGCGAAACGCCTCTTCGAAGCCGCCCGCGCCGCCCGCGCCCGACACGTCCTGGCCAGCTTTCCAGTTGGCGCCCAGCCGATCGTAGCGCTCGCGCTTGTCCTTGTCGCGCAGGACCTCGTAGGCCTCGGAGATCTGCTTGAAGCGGTCCTCGGCGCCGGGCTCTTTGTTGACGTCGGGGTGATGTTCCCGCGCAAGTTTGCGGTAGGCGCTGCGAATGTCCTTCTCGCTGGCGTCGCGCGCAACACCCAGAGTCTCGTAGTAGTCCTGGTATGCGACTGCCATCAGTCGGACTGCTCTGGCGCGCGCGCGACCACGACCTGCGCGGGACGAATCACGCGATCGCCGAGCGCGAACCCGGAGCGTGGCACCTCCACAACCGTATGCGGCGCCCTGCCGTCAGCGGCCTGGGTCGCGACCGCGTCGTGGCGCTCTGGATCGAACGCCTCGCCCGGCTCTCCGGTCCGCGTCACACCCTCGCGTTGCAGCACCGAGTCGATCTGCTGCATCACCGCCTGCAGGCCTTCCCGGCAGGGCCCCCGTGGCTCGATCTGGATCGCGCGCTCCACGCTGTCGACCACGTCGAGCCAGTCGAGGATCATCGACTCCCTGACTTCCCCTGTACGACGCTCCACTTCGCGCGTTGAGCGCTTGCGGTAGTTGTCGAGATCGGCCAGCGCCCGCTTGTAGCGTTCCTCGAGCCGCGCCAGCTCCTCCTGCTCAGGGCTGTCCTCGATGTCAATCCCTCGTGAACTCGGCATCCACGACCTCCCCGTCCTCGGCCTCGCTCGACGCTCCATCGTGGCTGTCGCCGTTGTCGCGGCCGTTGGTGCCCGCGCCGTTGCCGTGCGCGGCACCCTGTGCGGCGGCACTGGCGGGCAGGCCATGGACGAGCTGTTGGAGATCTGCGATCAACGGACGCACCCTGTCGAGGCCCGCCTGGTCCTGCACCGCGAGACGCGCATCGGCGATCAGCTGCTCAGCTCGCGCTTTTTCGTTGACCGGCACGCCATCCTGCAGTTCGCCCAGGAGGTGCTCGACGCGGTAGGCGAGAGAATCGAGCTCGTTACGCGCGTCGATCTCCTCGCGGCGGCGTCGGTCCTCGTCGGAGTGCGATTCGGCGTCGCGGATCATCTGGTCGATCTCGCCTTTGTCGAGGTTGGTGCTCTCGGAGATCGTGACCCGCTGTTCCTTGCCGGTCTCCTTGTCCTGCGCTGAGACGTTGAGGATGCCGTTGGCGTCGATGTCGAATGTGACCTCGACCTGCGGCTGTCCACGTGGCGCCGGTCTGATGCCCTCGAGGCGAAAGCGCGCGAGCTGGCGGTTGTCGGAGGCGAGCTCGCGCTCGCCCTGCAGCACCGAAACGTCCACCGCGGTCTGGTTGTCCTCGGCGGTCGAGAAGGTCTCGGTTCGCCGGGCCGGGATCGTGGTGTTGCGCTCGATCACCCGCGTGTTGACGCCTCCGAGCGTCTCCAGACCGAGCGACAGCGGCGTCACATCGAGCAGCACGACGTCATCGACCTCACCCTTGAGCACGCCGGCCTGGAGCGCCGCGCCGATCGCGACGACCTCGTCGGGGTTGACGGTCATGTTCGGCTCCTTGCCGCCTGTGAGGCTGCGCACGAGGCTCTGCACCGCGGGGATGCGCGTCGAGCCGCCGACGAGGATCACCTCGTCGATGTCGCCGGCTGTCAGCTTCGCGTCCGCGAGCGCCTGTTCGACGGGTCCCCGGCAGCGATCGACCAGGTCCTTGGTCAACTCGTCGAACGTCGAACGCGTGAGCGTCGTGTTCAGGTGCTTCGGCCCCGACGCGTCGGCGGTGATGAACGGCAGGTTGATCTGCGTCTGGGTGGTGCTCGAGAGCTCGACCTTCGCGCGCTCGGCGGCCTCGTACAGTCGCTGCAGCGCCTGCGGGTCCGTGCGCAGGTCGATGCCCTGGTCGCGCTTGAACCCGTCCGCGAGCCAGTCGACGATGCGTTTGTCGAAGTCGTCGCCTCCGAGATGTCCGTCGCCGCTCGTCGAGCGGACCTCCACGACGCCGTCGCCGACGTCGAGTAGCGACACGTCGAAGGTGCCGCCACCGAGATCGAAGACCAGCACCGTCTCCTGGCCCTTCTTGTCCATGCCGTAGGCGAGCGCCGCCGCCGTCGGCTCGTTGATGATCCGCAGGACCTCCAGACCGGCGATCGCTCCCGCGTCCTTCGTCGCCTGCCGCTGCGCGTCGTTGAAGTACGCGGGCACGGTGATGACGGCCTCGTTGACTTTCTCACCGAGGAATTTTGCGGCGTCCTCGGCCAGCTTTCGCAGGACCAGTGCCGAGATCTCCTCGGGCGCGTACTGCTTGCCACGAATTTCGAAGCGGACCGCGTCGTTGGGGCCTTTCACCACCTTGTAAGAGACGATCTTGGCCTCCTCGTCGACTTCGCCCCAGCGCCGGCCGATGAATCGCTTGGCCGAGTAGACCGTGGCCTCGGGGTTCAGGATCGCCTGGCGCTTGGCGACCTGCCCGACCAACCGCTGGCCGTCCTCCGTGAACGCGACCTCGGACGGCGTGACACGCGCGCCCTCCGCGTTCGGGATGACCTCCGCATGGCCACCCTCCAAGGTCGCGGCAACCACCGAGTTGGTGGTGCCCAGATCGATGCCTACCGCCTTAGCCATGTCAGCTCCTATCCGTCGCGCACGCAGATCTCGCTGCTGTGTCTAGGGCGCCGCCGGCGGGCTTCAAGCGCCGGTCGCGCCTGGCCGTCTGCGGTTGATCCTCTACTCGGGCGTCCTAAGCTGTAGTAGCGATGACGAGCTCACGCACCGTCGTGGCCTGCCCCGACTGCGGGACCAAGAATCGCGTTCGCGCGACGCCCAGCGGCGTGCCGCAATGCAGCGTCTGCCACACGCCGCTGCCGTGGGGCGTCGAAGCCGGCGCCGACACCTTCGAGGAGGAGGTCACGTCCTCGGTGCCGGTGCTGGTGGACTTCTGGGCGCCGTGGTGCGGACCGTGCCGGATGGTCTCGCCGCTCGTCGAGCGCCTCGGCCAGGAGAACGCCGGACGGCTGAAGGTCGTCAAGCTGAACGTCGATGAGGCACCCGCGATCGCCGCGCGCTTCGGCGTCCAGGGGATACCGCTGCTGGTGGTGATTCGCGACGGGTCCGAGGCAGACCGGCTCGTGGGCGCGGCGCCACTCGCGCAGCTGCAGGCGTGGCTCGCGCCGCATCTCGCCTCGAGCGCCGCGCCCAGCGCCGGCTCGACAGCCTAGGTTTGCACGGCCTCGCGCGAGCCGCGCAGGAAGTGCGCGATCATTGTTGTCCATGACTACTTCGAGCAGCAACCAAATCCCAGACCTGACCGGGCGCAACGTGATCGTGACCGGCGCCAACAGCGGCATCGGCCGCGCTGCCGCGCACCGGCTCGCGGGCGCGGGCGCGCGCGTCATCCTCGCCGTGCGCAACACCGACAAGGGCCGCGCTGCCGCGGCGAGCATACCCGGCGAGACGGAGGTCCGCGAGCTCGACCTCGCGAGCCTCGAGTCCGTGCGCGAGTTCGCCGCCGGTTGCGACGGCGAGATCGACCTGCTGATCAACAACGCCGGCGTGATGATCCCGCCGCTGAGCCGCACCGCCGAGGGCTTCGAGCTGCAGTTCGGGACCAACCACCTCGGCCACTTCGCGCTCACCAACCTGTTGCTCGAGCAGGTCAGCGGGCGCGTCGTGACCGTGTCCTCGATGGCGCACCGCTCGGGGCACATCGACTTCGACGATCTGAACTGGGAGCGCAAGCCCTACAGCGGGTGGCGCGCCTACAGCCAGTCGAAGCTCGCGAACCTGCTGTTCACCTCCGAGCTGCAGCGACGGCTGAGCGCCGCCGGCTCCACAGTGCTGGCCACGGCAGCTCACCCCGGCTATGCGGCCACCAACCTGCAGTTCCACAGCGGGCGCCGCGCGTTCGATCTGCTCAGCAGCGTCGGCAACCGCCTGCTCGCACAGGACGAGAACGGCGGCGCGCTGCCGACGCTGTACGCCGCGCTCGAAGACATCCCGGGGGACAGCTACGCAGGGCCTGGGGGCTTCATGGAGCAGCGCGGCGCAGCCAAGCTCGTGGGGCGCTCCGCCGCCGCCAAGGACGCCGGGGTTGCGAGCCGGTTGTGGGACGTCTCGGAGGAGCTCACGGCAACGCGCTTCCCGCTGGGGACGAGGAGCAACGCGTAGCTGAGCGTCTGCGGACGACTGCACAACGGCCCACCGTGCGGGTGTTCCGCTTGGCCGTCTGGCCATATTGCAGGCCGCATTTTGCGGGTAACTTGGCCAGATGGCGACGCCGGAGCCCCAACATGCATTTGCACGCCTGCTCGCCGCGTTGGACGAGCGCGACCTGCGTGCGCTGTCACTCTCGCTGACAGAGGACCTGCGCCAGCGCAGGGTGACGTTCGGAGCGGCCGACGGTGGCGCAGTGGCGGCGTTCGTCGTCGACCCCGTGCCGCGGCTGATCGAAGGCGATCAGTGGGATGACCTGGCCGCCGGCCTGACGCAGCGCGCACGGGCACTCGAGTGCTTCGTCGCCGATGTCTACGGCGAGCGCCGCATCGTCGCAGCCGGGTGCGTGCCGTGGTCGGCGATCGAGAGCGCGGAGTTCTTCGAGCCGCGAATGGCGCAGCTGCCCCCTGCCGCGGGGCGCTGGATCGCGATCGCGGGACTCGACGTCGTCTGCGACGGCGACGGGCCGTTCGTGGTGCTCGAGGACAACGTGCGGACGCCGTCCGGGATCGCCTACGCGGTCGCGGCGCGTGACGCGCTGAGCGGGCACCTGTCGGTGCCTGACGGCATGCGTGTGCGCTCGCTCGAGCCGGCGTACCGCTGGCTCGGTGAGTCGCTTCGGGCGGCCGCCCCCGCCGAAGCGGGCGAGCACCCTTCGATCGTCGTGCTCACCGACGGCCCCTCCAACTCGGCCTTCTACGAGCACGGGGCGATCGCCAAGCGACTTGGACTGCCGCTCGTGCGGCCGCAGGATCTGAGTGTTCGCTCGAAGCGACTGTTCGCACGCACCGAGCATGGCCTGCGCGCCGTCGACGTGGTCTATCGACGCACGGACGAGGATCGGCTGTTCGACGCCGCCGGAGCGCGCACTACGCTCGCGCACACACTGCTTCCCCCGCTCGAGGCGCAGACGCTCGCGTGCGTCAACAGCTTCGGCACCGGCGTCGCGGACGACAAGCTCGTGCACAGCTACGTGGAGAAGATGGTGCGCTTCTACCTTGGCGAGGACCCGCTCCTGGCGTCAGTGCCAACGCATGACCTCTCCCAGCCCGGCGTGCTCGCGATGGCGCTCGCGCGGATCGACGAGCTGGTGGTCAAGCCGCGCAGCGGACACGGCGGCATCGGCGTGGTCGTCGGACCGCGCGCCGATCGCGAGACGCTCGCGGATGTCTCGCGCGAGCTGCAGGCGGCGCCCGAGCAGTTCATCGTGCAGGAGACGGTGCAGCTGTCGCGCCAGCCGACCGTCTGCGGTGACGAGCTCGAGCCGCGCCATGTCGACCTGCGTCCGTTCACGTTTGCGATCGGCGAGCGCGTCGAGGTCTTTCCGGGCGGACTCACGCGCGTCGCACTCGAGCGCGGCTCGCTCGTTGTCAACTCCTCGCAGCGCGGTGGCGCCAAGGACACCTGGGTGCTCGCGTGAGCTTGCCGCTGATCGGCGTCACGACCTCGGAGGTGCGCCTCGGCGGCGAGGTGCGCCGCGCGCGCCACGGCGAGCCGCCGCGCGTGGAGATGGCGCTCGGGATGTCCTACCTACGCGCGGTGGAGCGCGCAGGCGGACTGCCCGTTGTGCTGCCTCCGCTCGATCTCGAGCGAATCGCGCCGCTGCTCGACCGCCTCAGCGGTGTGCTGCTCTCGGGCGGGCCCGACCTTGACCCCGGCACCTACGGACAGGCCGCCGACGCCGAGCTTGGACCGACCGAGCCTCAGCTCGACGCCTTCGAAGTGCAGCTCGCGCGGGAGGCGGACGCCCGCGGGCTGCCGATCCTCGGCATCTGCCGCGGCGCACAGGCGCTGAACGTGGCGCGGGGCGGCACGCTCCACCAGCACCTGCCAAACATCACCGATGGCTCCGTCGCCCATCGTCAACACGAGCCAGGCAGCGTTGCCACACACAACGTGCGCGTCGCCGCCCGCAGCGGCCTGGCTCGGGTCCTGGGGGCGCGCCACGTCGCCGTCAACTCGTTCCACCATCAGGGGGTCGCGCAACTCGGACGCGGCCTGCACGGGGCCGCGTGGGCGGAGGATGGCGTGATCGAGGGCATCGAAGGACGCGGCAAGACACTTCTGCTCGGGGTCCAATGGCATGCAGAGACACTTGTCGAGGACCCATCGCAGCTCGCGCTGTTCGAGCACCTGGTGAGCGCAGCCGAAGCGCGCGAGCGCTCGACCAGACGCGCAGAATCCACCCCACGCGCGGCCTGAGCGGTGAGCTCGCGGGAGCGACGCGCGCGCCCCGCCTGGGGGCAATGGCCGGCTCCCGCAACCCGCCGGCCATGGACCGTCGGGATCGAGGAGGAGGTGATGCTGCTGCACGCGAACGACTACGCGCTCGCGCCATGGGTCGACAGCGTCCTGCCGACCCTGGCTCCGCACCTCGCCGATCACGTCGACGCGGAGACGCACAGCTCGGCGATCGAGCTACGTACCGGGGTACACGAGAGCGTGTCGGCGGCGATCGAGGAGCTGGCGACGCTGCGCGGCGAGTTGCGCAGCGAGCTCGTGTCGAGGGGACTGCGCGCGGCGGCTGCGGGCATGCACCCCACGACGGTATGGCAGGAGACGCGGATCTCCGGGGGCGAGCGCTACCAGCTGCTGTACGCGTCGCTGCGCGAGCTTGCGCGCCGCGAGCCGACCTTCGCACTGCACGTCCACGTCGCCGTGCCCGACCCCGAGGACGCGCTGCGCGCGATGAACGGCCTGCGCGCGCACCTGCCGCTGCTGCTCGCGCTGTCGGCGAACTCACCCTTCTGGCAGGGACGCGAGACCGGCCTCGCGTCGACGCGCACCCCGATGTTCGGCGCGTTCCCACGGGTGGGGCTCCCGCGCGCGTTCGCGGACTACGACGAATACGTCGAGAGCATCGACCTGCTGCTGCGCTGCGGAGCATTCCCGGAGCCGACGTTCCTGTGGTGGGACGTGCGCCTGCAGCCGCGCTGGGGAACGGTGGAGGTGCGTATCATGGATGCACAGACGACGGTTGAGGATTCGGTGGGGCTGGTGGCGCTGGTGCAGTCGCTCGTACACATGGAAGCCACGGCACAGGAGGGCCTCGGCGTCGCCGAGGGGAGCGCCGAGCTGCTCGCCGAGAATCGCTTTCTGGCGGCCCGTGATGGCATGCAGGCGCAGTTCCTGGATCCCGGTCTGGAAGCGCCTCTGTCCGCGCACGACGTGCTGGCGCGGACGCTCGATTCCTGCGGCCGGCACGCCGAGGAGTTGGGCTGTCGCGAGCAGCTCGAGCGCGCATGGGAGCTGAGCGTGCGGCCAGCGGCCGAGCGCCAGCGCGAGCGCGCGCGCGAAGCGGGGGGCCTCGGCGGACTGGTCGAGGCGCTAGCCGCCTCCTTCTGATGTGCGGGCTCGGCGGTGAGGTCGCGTGGAGCCGCGCTCCCGACCTCGCTGCGCTCGAGCGCATCGCCGAGGCGCTCAAGCCCCGTGGCCCCGACGGCGGGGGCGCATGGCGCGAATCCGGCGTTGCGCTGGTGCACCGGCGCCTGAAGATCATCGACCTGAGCCCGCGCGGCGATCAGCCGATGCTGGACCCGGATCTGGGTCTCGCGATCGTATTCAACGGCTGCATCTACAACCACCGCGAGCTCCGTGACGAGCTCGTTGCCGCGGGCTACGCGTTCCGCTCGAGCTCGGACACCGAGGTGATCTTGAAGGCGTTTCATCACTGGGGGGCCGAGCGCTTCGCCGATCACCTGATCGGGATGTTTGCGTTCGCGATCGTCGAGCAGGCGTCCGGGCGCGTGGTGCTGGGACGCGACCGGCTGGGGATCAAGCCGCTGTACCTCGCCGAGGTGGACGGCGGCATCCGCTTTGCCTCGACGCTGCCGGCGTTGCTCGCGGGCGGCGGCGGAATCGACACCGACATCGATCCGGTGGCGCTCCACCACTACCTGAGCTTCCACTCGGTGGTGCCGGCGCCGCGCACGATCCTGCGCGGCGTGCGCAAGCTCCCGCCGGCGACGCTGATGCGGATCGAGCCCGATGGCACCTGTCGCGAGCGCAGCTACTGGTCCTCGACCCCGGAAACCGTCGATGCGCGCACCGATGCCGACTGGGAGGAGCTGACGCTGACGGCGCTGCGCACCGCGGTGCGGCGGCGGATGGTCGCCGACGTTCCCGTCGGCGTGCTGCTGTCGGGAGGCCTCGACTCGAGCCTGATCGTCGCGCTGCTCGCCGACGAAGGCCAGCAGCGACTGCAGACGTTCTCGATCGGGTTTGCGGACGCGGGGGGCAAGCGCGGCGACGAGTTCCGCTACTCCGACCTCGTGGCGAGCGAGTTCTGCAGCGAGCATCAGCGCATCGAGGTGGACTCCGCCCGCCTGTTGCCGTCGATCGACGCGACGATCGCGGCGATGAGCGAGCCGATGATCTCCCACGACTGTGTCGCGTTTCACCTGCTCAGCGAGGAGGTCTCGCGTCATGTCAAGGTGGTGCAGTCGGGGCAGGGAGCCGACGAGGTGTTCGCGGGTTACTCGTGGTATCCGCCGCTCGCCGATGCGCTCGGCAGTGGCAGCGAGGAGTACATCGGCGAGTTCGTCGACCGCTCGCACGCGGAGGCCAGCGCGATGGTGGATTCTCGCCTGCGCCTCGGCGCGGACCCATCGCGCGGGCTCGTCGAGCGCTCGTTCGCCACCGCCGGAGCGAGCACACCGGTGAACCGGGCGTTGCGGCTGGATCGCGAGGTGATGCTGATCGACGATCCGGTCAAGCGCGTGGACAACATGACGATGGCGTGGGGGCTGGAGGCGCGCACGCCGTTCCTCGACCACGAGCTCGTCGAGCTGGCGGCCGGGTGTCCCGTAGAGCTGAAGCTCGCACACGGCGGCAAGGGCATTCTCAAGCGGATCTCACGCGGGCTGCTCCCCGATGCCGTGATCGACCGACCCAAGGGCTATTTCCCGGTACCGGCGCTGTCACACCTGGAGGGCGAGGTGCTCGCGCTCGTACAGGACGCGCTCACCAGCGAGCGCGTCGAGCGGCGCGCGGTGTTCGATCCGGACTACGTGCAGATGTTGCTGGCTGACCCGAACGAGCACCTGACCACGCTTGAAGGCAACAAGCTGTGGCAGGTCGCGCTGCTCGAGCTGTGGCTCGAGCAGCACCTCAGCTGACGCTCAGATCAGCCCTCTGATGCTGAGGTCCGCCCAAACAGCGGACTCGCGGTAGATCTGCTGGATGTTGGGGTAGCGGCTGATCAGCTCGCCGGCGGCGTCGAAGTCGCCACGCTCGTACGCGATCACTTCGGTCAGCGTCCTGCCGAGATCGCCGCCGCCGCGCAGCAGCGCTGCGGCGACGTCCTCGCGAAACGGAAGCTGCTCGATCACGTCGCGCATCGGCGCGTTGGCGAGCGCGTCCGCGACGGAGAACAGGCCCACGGTGAAGTAGGAGTCTCCCACCGGGCCCTGGCCGACGCCCGAGACGATCTGGCACATGTTGGCGCGCACGAGCGCGGTGACGAGCAGCACGTCGGGGACGTCGCGGGCGCTCGCGAGCGCGACCATCATCCCGAAGCGGCGCACCGTGCTCGCGCCGAGCCACGTGAGGCCCTCGTGCACCGAGCTGACGCGCCGCGGCAGCGCCACGTACGCCGAGTTGGCGTAGCGCAGCAGGCGCATGCTGAGCCCGGCATCGCGCGTGATGATGCGATTCAGCTCGTCGAAGTCCTCGGTAGCACTCATGTCTGCGATCGCGCCGAGCGCGGTGAAGCCCTGAGACGGCAGACGCGAGCGCTGGACGAGCGACGGTTTCGCGAAGAAGTAACCCTGGAAGCCATGGACGCCGAGCTCGAGGCACTGTTCGAAGACCTCGCGGCTCTCGACCTTCTCGGCGATCAGGCTGAGCGATGGGCGCTCCGCCCGCAGGCGCGCGATCAGCTCCTCGAGGCCGGCGGTCGTGTGCTCGAGCACGTCGAGCTTGACGATCTGCGCATACTCGAGCAGCTGTTCGGTGGCGGGGGTCATGCGAAAGTCATCGAGCGCGATCGCGAAGCCCGCAGCGACCAGCTCCTGCAGCACCTCGAGCAGCTCGTCATCGACCTGCTGGTCCTCGAGCAGCTCGAGCACGACATGTTGCGCCGGCAACGGCAGCGGGCGGAAGTTGAGCAGGAACTCGCGCGAGACGTTCAGATAGGCGAGCGTTCCGCCGACGAGGTCGAACAGGCCGACGTCGAAGAGTCCGTCGACGATCACAGTCGCCGTCGCGGCGCGATCGTCGTGGACTTCGGCGCGCTCGGCGGGCGGTTCGCGGAACAACAGCTCGTAGCCGAGCAGCCGCATGTGCGGGTCGAGGATCGGCTGGCGCGCGACGCGCAGCACGGACGGGTCGGTGCGCGCGTCGGGCGGGACGACGGCGCGTGGCTCCTCGCTCGCGGTTACGCGCTCGGCAAACCTCACGTTCCCTTATCGGACCGCACTCGCCGGAGCGTGAGCGTACGGGCGGATCTACGATAGACGCGTGCAGATCACCAGGAGCTCAACCGAGACGACACCGGGGCCGAGCGACTGGTTCACCGGCGCCGTTTACATCGACGCGGTCGCAGCACCATCAGAGCCCTCGCGCGTGCAGGCCGTGAGCGTCCACTTCACACCCGGCGCGCGGACCGCGTGGCACACGCACCCGAACGGCCAGACGATCTACGTCACGGAGGGCGTCGGCCGATGCCAGCGCAGCGGCGGCCCGGTAGAGGAGATCCGGCCCGGCGATCGTGTGTTCTTCGAGCCCGGCGAGAGCCACTGGCACGGCGCCGCCCCCGACCGCTTCATGACGCACCTAGCGATCCAGCAGCTGGATGAGCACGGCAACGCCGCCACGTGGGGCGAGCACGTCAGCGACGAGGACTATTTCGGCGCCAGCCGCGAGAGACCGCAGTCATAGCTCAGGACAGGCTGTCGGGAAGCGCCGCGGTCTGTTCGAGCGCAGCAACGGCCTCTGTGTAGAGGTCGCGCTTGATCGCCGCGACCGTCGCGCGCGGCTTGCCCGTGAGCGCGGCCGCGCGGGCCACCGCCGTATCGAGCAGGAGCTCGGAGGGCGCGACCGCCTCGACGATGCCGGCGGCGAGCGCCTCGGGAGCGCGTAGCGGCGACCGGTGACCATCGCCTCGTGGGCGGTGACGGGCGACAGTCGCGCCTTCAGCAAGGCGGTCATCCCCGGTGTGAAGGGGAGGCCGAGGTCGACCTCGGGGACACAGAAGTAGCCGCGGTCCTCACGCATCACGCGCGCGTCGCACGCGAGCGCGAGCATTGCGCCGGCCGCGAAGGCGTGGCCGTTGATCGCCGCGACCGTCGCGGTGGGAAACACGAGCAGGCGCGCGAGCAGCGCGTGCAGGCCGTGCAGCACCTCCGCCGCGCCGCCCGGTGGCGCCGCTCCCATCCAGTCGAGGTCGAGGCCGTTGGAGAAAGAACTTGCCATCGCCCGTGATCACCAGGGCATCGCTGCCTTCGAGCTCGTCCAGGACCACCGCGATCGCGCCGAGGCTCGCAGGGTTGAAGCGGCCCTCGGCGGCGCTGAGGCGCAACACGCTGACCTCACCCACCTGCTCGATGCCAGCGGCGGCGCTCACGCCTGCATCCCCGCCCCGGCGGGCAGGAGCTCTGCCGTGGCTTCGCCGTCCGCGACGACGCTGCCATCGTCGCTTACGAGCTCGAGGCGGATGCGACCGTGGCGCGCGAGCGAGCGGGGCCGACCGCGAGAGCTGGCGGGCGTTCCGGTGAGCGCCGCGTAGGCGGCATCTGCCAGCTCGTCGAGATAGGCGTGGAGCGGTGAGCCGAGGTGGCCGGCGAGCCACCGCCGCGCGATTGCGTGCACGGGACCGGTCACGATCGCCGTGATCATCAGCATCGACATCGGCCGGACCTCCCCGCTGTCGAGGAGCGGGGCCATCCAGTCGCGATACGCCTGTGCCAGGTTTCGGTTGAGCTCGACGAGTTGCGCTCCGGCAGGCGAGTCCCAGTCGAGGTGTCCGCGCATGTACAGGAATCGGGCGCGATCCTCGTTCTCTTCAATCCACTGGAGCTGGTGGGAAATCGAGCCGCGGACCGCTGCGCGCAGCGAGCGGGGCTTGCGTCGCAGCAGCTCCCAAAGGCCCTGCTGGAAGGACACGATCGCGTCCACGTGCAGCGCATCGGCGATCGCCTCCTTGCTGGCGAAGTGGTGGAACAGCGCCCCGTTCGAGGCGCCGCTTCGCTCGCGGATGCGGGCGATCGTGGTCTGCTCGTAGCCGGACTCGATGAAGCACACGAGCGCCGCTTCGAGGATGCGACTGCGCGTGTCCGGTGCTCCCTCCGCAGCTTGCCGGCTGCCGTCGATTGCCATTTGACAAGAGTAACACTCTGGAGCGATACTCTGCATCTCGTTCCTGTCACGCCGGGCAGATGCCGGTCAACGCAAGAGGAGCCAACATGCAAGCCACAACCCTCTCCACCCAGTCCGCGCCGTACGAGCTGCCCCCGCTCGAGGCGGAGATCCGGAGCCAGGCGCGGGAGCTCGCCGCGCGCTTTGGCGAGCGCCATCGCGACGTGCGCATGCACCCCTTCGAGCACGGCGAGCTGCATCCGGAGCTGTGGAAGGAGATCCGTGATCGCGGCTGGCCCGGCCTGCTGGTGCCATCCGAGCGCGGCGGTGCGGAGGGCGGACTGCTCGCCTACGTCGTGATGATGGAGGCGCTCGCCGAGTCGAACCTGATCCTGTGGATGCCCGTCCTGACCGCCGCGATCGGTCACGCGATCGCCGAGGTCGGAACGGAGCACATGCGCGAGCGCTGGCTCGAGCGAATCGCCGGCGGACAGACATTCCTGGCGCTTGCCGTGACCGAGCCGCAGTGCGGCCACAACGTGTTTCGCAGCACGACCACGGTCTGTCGGCAGGACGACCACTTCGTGATCAATGGGATCAAGGCGGTCACCTCGGGGATCGATCTCGCCGAGCGCGTGCTCGTCTTTGGGCGGTCGCCCGCAGAGGAGGGCAGCATCCCGCAGTTCACGACCGTGTTTGTCGATCCCGACTCGCCTGGGATCGAGCGCGAAGAGCTGCCGATGCGCTGGCGCGAGGGCGCGCGTCAGTTCCAGCTCACGTTCAACGATGTCGAGACTCCACTCGACGAGCTCGTCGGCACCGAGGGTCAGGGCCTGCTCACGTTGTGGCCCTTCACCCATATCGAGCGGCTGCTGAGCGCGGCGCTCGCGACCGGCAACGCTCGCTACTGCGTCGATCGTGCGCTCGCCCGAGCGAGCGAACGCAGGATCTTTGGCAAGAGCCCGATCGGGGCCGAGCAGGCGATCCAGCATCCGCTCGCATCGTTGCACGCGCGGATCGAAGCGACGCGGCTACTCGTCTATCGGGCGGCCGGGCGGTTCGACGCCGGCGCTGAGACGATGGCGGTCGCAGGCGAGGCGAACATGGCCAAGCTGCTGAGCGCCGACCTGCTGTTCGATGCCGCCGACCAGGCGATGCAGACCCTTGGCGCGCAGGCGTGGGACGAGCGCGAGGGCATGATCGACCTGTTCCTCGACGCGCGCGCCGCGCGGTCGGCGCCGATCTCGCAGGAGCTCGCGCTGAACTACATCGCCCAGCACGTGCTCGGCCTGCCCAGCCACCGATGAATCTTTCGCGATCAGCGACTGGTACGGCTCCTGCTCGGCCAGCGACGGGTCCGCCTTGATCTCCTCAGCCCACCTCCGGAACACGAAGTCAAACCGCGGCGGCAGCGGCTGCTCGACCCACAGCGTCCCGTCGTTGTCGAACGTAGCGATCCGGTCCGGAACCTCGACGAAACCCCGGGCCAGCCTGGGTCGCCGTGGTCACGAAGTCGATGCGCTTTCTTCGCGGGGCCGTCGTTCCAGATTGCTAGCTCCTCGGTCGTCACGGTCAGCTCTCCGTACTCGTCGAATTCGGCGAATGGCGGACGAGATCAGCCCTTCGCGCCTGGATCTCGGGCCTCGGTGAACAGCGCGCCCTGTCCTGCTCCAGAGCCCGAGGCGCCACCGCCTCGGCCGCGCAGGACAAATGCGATGAAGACCGCGACCGCTGCCCCGGCGACCGGGCCCGCCACATAGACGAAGTAGTGAGAGAAGTTCCCTCCGACCAGGTCCGGGCCGAACGTGCGCGCCGGGTTCATCGAGGCGCCTGAGATCGGGCTCCCCCACAGCCCGGCGAGAGCGATGTAGCCGCCGACGCCGAACGCGCCGAACAGGCCGACGTTCTGCGCGCCCGATGCGGTGCCGAGGATCACGCTGACCAGGCCGGCGGTCAGGATGAACTCCATCCAGAACGCTGAGCCCGCCGAGTAGGAGGCGGCCACGTAGTTCGATCCGTAGGTAGCCGACACGTTGACGACCGCGTGCAGGAACAGCGCGGCGAGCGTCGCACCGATCAGCTGCACGACGATGTAGCCCGGCACACGCCACCACGGGAAGTCGCGGCGCAGGGCAAACGCGAAGCTGACCGCTGGGTTCAGGTGCGCGCCCGAGACCTTGCCCATGAACAAGATGATCGCCATCACCGTCAGCGCCGGCGCGACGACAGCATCCGTGTGGGAGATCACGTTCGGGAAGGCATGGCCCATCATGCCGCCACCCGCCGCCGCCAAAACCAGGAAGAACGTGCCGAGCGCCTCCGAGATCAGACGTCGCCACTCCTGGCGAGGATCGTGGAAATCTTCGACCCGGTCAATGATCTCCTGCTCGTAACGGGCAATCGGACCCAGCACCTGGACGCCGGTCACGGAAGTGGGCGCTTCTGCCATCGGAACCCCTCCTCGATCTCGGAAACGAGCCGTCGGATTCTTACCGTGCTCACGACTGACCCTCCTCACCCCGATCGGATGAACTCCGCGGCTGATAAGGGCGAGGCGCCGCCTACGCGTGCAGGTGCCCCTGCCCGGCGACGTAGCGCAGCTTGTCTTTACCGCTTCCCTGCGTGACCACGACGTCGAACGTTGTCGAGGCGATCGACCTCGCGAACCTTCGACCGCCGGGCAAATGCAACGCGACGCCGCGATGACCGGCCTTGAGGTGGAAGTGCGCGGAGGCGATCACCGGCTCGGCGATGGTCACCGGTGCGGGGAAGCGCGGAGCGGCCGTTGCTGCGACGGCCTGGCGAAGCGACGAGTCGGATGCGACTCCCCCGAGCTCGAGTCCCACCGTGCCGCTGCAGGACCCGGCCGGGCACTCGATCGGCACGGTCGTACTACCGCTGTCGCTCACCGACAGCGTCACATCGGCTGGCATTCCCATCGCGTCGACGACCAGCAGCCGCGTGAACTCCAGTTCGAGCTTGAGCGTGGTCTGGCCGGTGACATCCAGTTCGGTGATCGGTTCGGTCGCCGTGAGCGTCGCGCGGCCGGAGGGCACACCGCCGTCGAGCGTCGGCCCGAGCGGCGGCAGCGTCGCCACGAGCGGCGAGGCAAAGGCCGGTACGACCTCACCGGAGACGGGACAGTCTTTGTACGGAGGTTCGCTGTCGGTGCCGGCGCTCGGACTCTGCTCGACGCTGGGCGAGGTCGGCGACGGGTCCACGTCGAGGCTGGTCGAGCGGCTGCGGGTACCGCAGTCGGGAGTCACCGGCGCTTCTTCGCCGCCGCCGGACGCCGCCGGGCATTCCGCGGTGTTGGCGCCGGTGGGCTCGCTGGTTGTGATCGAGCCCTGCCGGTTCTCGGTGTAGTTCAGCGCCAGGCCCATGATCGTGGCCGGGAACGCGGTTGAGCCCACGCCGTTGAACTGGACGGTCTGCGGACCGCCCGTGAGGAAATCCTGATCGTCGCTGCCCTGGCCGGTGGACGAGACGTCGCACCCGCTCGTGGGCACGTGGTTCAGCGTCCAGGTGGTGTCCTGCGAGCCACCGACGATGCTCACCTGATAGGTCCCGAACCAGGGAGTCGCGCTGTGAGCGCTCGCTGGAGACGCCGTAACGAGGATGGTGGCAATGAGCGCGAGCAGCGCAGAGACACAGCGGAAGCGCATGAGGCGGGCAAGCTTACGGGCCCTGTCGGCGTTGGCATGTCGCCGGGCGGCGACTGCCCACTCGCGTCACCATCCGCCACCGACCCCGATGACTGCGCCAGTTCTACGGGTGTGGGCCGACCCGTGCGAAGTCCTACAGCGCTAGACTTCGCGAAGGAGGGCATCACTGCGGTCACCCCCGAGGGGGCGGCATCACAACCTGACTTCCGGCGTTTGCTCATGCAACCCGCTAGGAGGTCTCGATGCCCCAAGCCTCAGCCGTTAGAAGTCCGACTGTTGCTCGTGAGTCGGTTGCGTCTCCGTTTGCGTCCTCGTGGGAGATAGGCTGGGGAGCAGCCTGGGTTCAAGTCGAGGGCGAACTGGATCTCGCCACCTCGCCGCAGTTCCGCCGGACGGTCGGAGAGGCGCAGCGAGCCGCAGAGGTCGTCGTGCTCGACCTGCGCGAGCTGTGGTTCATTGACAGCTCAGGCGTTCACGTCATCCTCGACGCCGCCCGTGACTCCCGGCGGAACGGGAGACAGCTGCTGATCGTGCGCGGGCCCGTCCAGGTCGACCGAGTGCTCACGCTGACGGAAGTCTCCGAGCAGGTCGTGATCTTCGACCTCGCGGCTGCCGAGCCCGCGCCCGCGCTGTTTCACCTCTTCCCACCGGGAGTCGCGGCTTGAGTGCAGCCGTGGCCCTCACGCAATGAGCGTTCTGCCTTCCGCCTCCGCTGTCGAGACTCCCGCCCGCTCGAGAGGTCCCTCTGTCGGGATCCGCCTCGGTGTTTCCGCCGGGGCGGGAGCGCTCAGCTCACTGGTTGTAGCGATCGCGGGTCCTTGGTGGCTCATTCCACTGTCCGGCTGGGACGTCGGGGCGCTTGTTCTCCTGATCTGGATATGGCGCTCCCTATGGTCGCTGGATGCAACAGCCACCGCTAACCAGGCGCGCCGGGAGAATCCACGCCGGGCAGCCGCGGACAGCCTGCTGCTCGGCGCAAGCGTCGCCAGTCTGATCGCGGTGGGCCTCGTACTTGTCCGTGCCGGCAATAGCAGTGGCGTAACGAAGGGGCTGCTCGTCGGCCTCACGGTTGCCAGCGTCGTTCTCGCCTGGAGCGTCGTTCACACGGTATTCACCCTGCGCTACGCGAAGCTCTACTACGAAGGTAAACCCGGTGGGGTCAACTTCAACGAGGAACACGAGCCGTGCTACACCGACTTCGCCTACCTCGCTTTGACGGTCGGCATGACCTTTCAGGTCTCAGACACGAACCTGCAAACCAAAACCATCCGCCGAACCGCCCTACGCCACGCGCTCCTCTCTTACATGTTCGGTGCGCTCATCATCGCCACGACGATCAACCTCATCGCCGGGTTGAGCAAGTAGCAACGCCGGCTTCCGTGAGGCGACACGTGGGAACTGGTGTGTAAGGCCGTCGAGACATTCACGAGATCCGCGAGCTGCACGAACACGTGCTGGCCCGCTTCGAGCTGACCGGGTCCACAAGGACTCCGGCGTGCCGATACGCCAGCCCTTTGGACGACTTCCCACCGTACTTCCAAGCAGCCCAACAAAGCCACCAACGCCACCCGGACGAGGGGTGGTGCCGGAGGCGGGAGCGACGGGGGTCAAACCCGCGATTGTCACCCCGCGGATTGTAGATCCGTCTATAGCTCAGCCAGGCGCAGCGAGAACTGCCTGGGAGTTTCGATCGGCGGCTTGGTCTCCGGGAGGTCTGTGAGGTCGCGGTCCCCCGAGACGAGCGCGTCGACCTTTGCCGAGCGAGCCAGCACCAGCAGGTACTCGTCGTCGGGATCCCGCGTCGATGGGGCAGATGAGGCCGTCGGGTCCTGCGCCCACTCGGCGATGGAGAGTAGATCCGCGAGGAAGCGGTCTGTCGTCTCTTGGTCGAGCACGCCCCTGAACTTTGGACGGGAGAGGACTTCCTCTAGCTCTTGGAAGAGAAGCACCGACACGACGGGACGCCAGCGCCCGGAGGTGGCGTCGTCGAGAAGCCGTCCACACAGCCCGTTTGGGGAGCGGGCCGCCGAGACAAGCACATTGACGTCGGCCACGGCCCGAAGCGCTGTGCTCACCCGGCCGCGGAGTCTCGTCTCTTGGCGGCGCGCTCGCGCCTGGCCGCGCGTGTCTCGCTAACCGCCAGCGCCATCGTCTGCTCGTCGTCCAAGTCGTTCAGCTCCGGCCGGGCACGCAGCTCGTCAAGGAGCCGGCGCATGTCCTCGCGGGCCGCTTCTCCCCGACCCTCGTCGACCACGTAAGCACGGAGAGCGTCCTCGACCAGCTGGCTCTCGCTGCGATGCATAGCAACGGCGGTCATCTTCGTAGCCGTCAACACGCCCTCGTCTATGTAATACGTCGTCTTGCGTCTAGCCATACCGTCACGGTAGCGCGATGGCGTCAAACCGTCAAGATGGCAGATCCGGGGACGACCCCGTCCGACGCCCTCTCCCAGCGTACGAGGAGCGGACCGGGCCCAAAGTCCCATATCTGCCATGAGAGAACGAGAACCGGCAAGGGCCGGGACACCAGCACCGCGATTGTCACGCGAGGCTTGTGACCCGGCCCTCGACGGAGGTCAAGGGATTCGAACCCCTGAGCCGCCCGGAAGGACGACCGCCCGCTTATCAAGCGGGAGCATTCGACCGCTCTGCCAGACCTGGCGAGCATTTTAGCTCGCGTCAGGAGTCAAGTCGGGAGCTACGAGTATGCACCCTGACGAGCAGGTCCACTGTCGGTCGCACAGCATCAGGCTTGTGCTCAGCCACCACACCAAGGCCAGGCAGTCGCGCGATCGCGACATCAAGACCATCGTCGTGACGCGCGTGGGCCTGGAGCAGGACCGTGCGAGGAGTTGCGGACGGCTCGGACGAGGGTGCCCACGTAGGTGTCCCAGGGCATTTACGGATCGACGCACGGCGACTGCAACCAGGCGATCGTCAAGGCCGAGCCGCTGGAGGACCAGCTCGTCGCATGGCTTCACGCCTTCCAACCCGACGCCAGGCTGCGCGATCTCGTCCTCGACACGATCCGCGCTGCCACCCAACAGCACCCCGGTGAAGATCAGCAGCGCCGCCGCGACCTGCTGACCAGCTCGACCGCCTGCAAGACCTCTACGTCCTCGGCGACCTCACCAAGCCCCGCTACATCATGCGCCGCCAGACCCTGGAGGAAGAGCTGCAATGCCTCGCGCCGCCCGCCGATCCAGACCTCGACCGCGCCCAAGAACTACTCGACGACTTCGCCCGCTTCTGGCACACCGAGCCCAACCCAGCCGAGTGCCGCAAGTTCCTCGCGATCCTCTTCGACCACGTCTGGCAGGACAACGACACGATCGTGGCCGTCAAACCACGCCCAGCATTCGCCGGCTACTTCAAGGCGATCGACCAGCCAGACCGAAACCCCCGAAAGCCGACCGGAGACGCGGGTGACAAAAGCGGGGAGGCCGGGACGACGTGCGAACCCGGTTCCCAACCCGGACAGGGTACTCTAGCTTCTCATGGAGCCGGTCGGTCGGCAAGCGCGGCGGAGGGCAGCAGAGGCGATCCGAGCGAAGGTTTGAGTCCCGATGGCTGCGAGAGGCGGGACGCGAACGAAACCCGAACACCCACTTGGAGCAGTTGGTTGAGGCGCTGCTCGAGCCAGTGTCGCGGCGAGCACGGCAGCAAGCCTTTAGAGCCAGCCAAGACTAGATCGCCGCTTCCGAGCCTGCCTGTGCTGAGGTCAGCGCCGAGTCGATGCAGGCCATCGCCATCCGTGCGGCCGTCGAGGAGATGCTTGGGCGACCCGTGGTCCGAGCCGGTGGTCTGGTCCACGGTCAACAACGCGCTGGCCTCGATGTGAGCGGTGCCTCTCCGCGCTTTGAGCGCGCGGGACGCGCGGACGGTATCGGCTGAGGGAGGAAAGCGCAGCATAGAGTCGGGCCCGGAAAGTGGTCCGACATGAAGGTTCGACTCTAGATGCACCGACCGAACACTCATATAACATAGAAAACTTCATCCAGCCATCGGCATCCCATCCAGGGAGGACATGATGCTTCGAGCGATCAGTGGGCAGACCCGCCGCCCGATGAGACCACACCGATACGGCCGACGGACTGGGGCTCTCGGCCGGGTATCGCGGTGCTCGATCCGAGCAGGTCATTCAGTGCTACCTCTCATCGGTTTGGTGGCCGCGATGCCACTCATAGCAGACGCATCGTCTGCGCGCGCAAGTGTCTACAGCTACCGCGGCGTCGTCTATGGGGTCAATTACACTCGTGGTAGCTTCGATCGCGATTACTATGCCTACGCCAGCTATGCGACGATGGAGAATGTTGGTGGACCAAAGGTAGCAAAGCTCGCTTGCGACACGGCATTCGACGATTCACTCATCGCAAAAGGCTGCTATTTGACTGCTGACGGCATCGTCAAAGAGTGGACCGCAGCGCGACCACAGGATCGTGACCACGGTCTCCTGATCGCATATTACCCGAACCTGCGTCCGCATATTATCTGCGAGCACATCGCCTGGAACGGCTCGCAGTGGGTCGGGACTAGCGCTTGCCTGTGAAGCATGTAGGCGCGAGCTTGCGTCATTGACAGTACCGGGTGCGTCGCACAAGCGGCACTCGGCGACGCCTTTATGAGGGTTCGTATTTCTTGAGGATCTTGTCCTTTTCGCCGTCCGCTTTGTCCGGCCTGATGGTGATCTGCCATTTGGTATGACGAGGCACTTCGTGGAACGTCGTGGTTTTGCTCGATTCTGCAGCCAGGACTGCTTCGTGGCAGGTGCTGCTTTGTTCGGAGCATAGGCGCACTTTGTACGCGACTCCACTTTCAGGCGTGAAGTTGAATGTCCAGGTTACCTTGATCGAGTCGTAGAGTTCTGATTCAACCGTGTTTTCCGTGCTGATCGTCGGGGGTGGGGCGGTGCCTTCTTCCACCACGATCGCCGCGCGCTGTTCGCTTCCGAACACCCGCAGGGCGTGTTCGATCGTATTGCCTTCCGGACCTTTTACGAGAGTAGGGGATGCAACAGTCGGCGTTACCGCTTCTGAGGTCTTGTTGATCCCAAGCTGGCCCCACGTGTTCAAACCCCAAGCGTAGACTTTGCCTTCCTTGATGACGTAGCTCGCGGCCTTGCCGGCACCAACTGCGGCCGCGGTGCCCAGGCTGGCAAGATGCACCGGCTTGTTGAAGCATTTTGCTTTACTGCCGCATTCGATCAATTCGCTAGTGTTTTCAGTTGTTCCCAAAAGGTCATTGATCGCGGCTTCACCGTTGGTGCCCCAACCGTAAACCTGACCGCCGAGGCGAGCCAACACCTGGTGAGATCCGGGTTCCACCTGTTGCAGTTCACCGGCGGGCAACAACACCTGCAACGGCCAGGGATGATATTTCGTGAATTCGGCGCTCCTGCCCAACTCTCCCGTCACGTTCGTGCCCCACGACAAAAGCTGGGTATGTTCGGCCGTTTGACCCGTAGAAGCGTAAGCCGATTGTTCGCCGGCCGCGATCGACACGACTCCTTTCAGGCGTTCGCCGAGTATCGCGATATACACGGGCGTCGTAACACAGGAAGTCTCCGACGTTTTTTGCGTTTCGGCACGGCAGAGACATGCCTTGGAGCCGCCTTCGGAGCAGACGCCTTCGCCGCTTTCTTGCTTGACGTTATGGGCCCCCGTCTGGCCGAAGGTGTCTTCGCCCCACGCAAGCACTTCGCCCGAGCTCGTGACGGCGTAATCGGTGGTGCCGCCGGTCGCGATACCGACGATGTTCGACAGGCCTTTTACTTCTTCGGGCGTCGCCCGTGTTGTCGACACTTCGTTTTCGTTTTTCTGTTTTTCGGTCGGGTAGCCGTTGCCCGACTCGCCTACCTGCGTGACGCCCCACGTATAGACATGTCCTTCTTTTAGAGCCATCGCATGATCGCCGGCCGCCGCGACTTCTTCGACACCCGATGCGAGCGCTTCGATCGGCTCGGCGAGTTCCTGGGGTTCGCTTTCGTGTTCTGAGCCGTTGCCGAGCTGTCCCTTGTTGTTTTCACCCCAGCTCACAGCCCACCGACGGGTACCGTTGGTCACCACCGCCACGCCGAAGTTGAAGCCGATCGACACCTGCAAGACGTGCGTCATCTCAGGCATCGTGTCCGCAGCAACCTCGTCACCGGACTGAAAACCGAGGCCCAACTCAGCTTCCCCATTATGGCCCATACCGAGCACCTGATCGCCAGGGACTTCTTCAGCCGAGGCCACCGAGACGCAGCCGACCGTCCCAAGCAGCAACGCGATCAGCCCAGCGAACAAAAAGCGACGCGAGAACCTCAGCACTGAGCGCGACCCACCCCGCACCATGCCACACGCAGACATATTCGACCCCCCGTTTGTTGTGTCGGCTACGGCGGTTGCTAGCAGTTGGGCGCGCCCGCGTCAAGTGAGCTGGGGCGCCCACGTCGTGGTTCGGACGAGGCCTTTGCCGACGCACGCCGGTTGGTTGGGCGCTTGAGGCTCTCCAGGCCGCCGTCTCCAAGGTTCCCAAGCCGGGCTGGTCTTCATCGTCGTGTTTCTAACCGGGCGATCCGACACCGCGGTCAACAGGACGCCTGGCACCGGGGCCGACTAGACCTGCGGTGAGGTACAACACCACGCATGTCGCACAACCGGCGGTGTACGCCGACTCTACTTCTTGCGACTGCTCACTTCTTTATAGCTGCCGCTGTCGAAGTACCAGCGAGGTCGAGTGACCGCGGACTTCGTTTCCCCGACGAGGGTCGTCTCGTGCGGGGGTCGGCTGTCTGCCTGATGGAGGCTCGTCCATTGCCGCAGGCCCTGGCGCATAATCCACCGACAATCGCACCGCGGACAGACCCAACGGGCGCCCAACTCTCGCCGCTTGGGCAACTTACACCGATGCGTGAAGTCAGACGGACGACCCCCGTAGGGGTCATATCCCTCAAGCAAGTCGAAGATCGACTCGAACAGGGCCATCGTGGCACGCAGTCTATCGACCTCCGCTTCCGGTGTCAATTGCGGGTATGACTACCTCGCGAACGAGAGACGCCCACATTCAACGCCAATCGTGCTCCGTTCGCGCGATGCGGACCGCATCGCACAGCCAGGGCCAAGTTCCGGCGAGCGTCGTACGATCGGTATTGGATGACTTCGACAGCAGCCGCTGCGACGGTCGTCTAGTGCCTCTGTTGTATCTATGGTGTCACTATGCTCCGGTCAACACCTTCACACGACGGCGCCCGCCTTCGCCTCGCCCGCTTCCGACCTGAACATGTGGGTAATATAATTAGTCATGCTGCTGACAAAGAAAAGCGCAGCAACGACACCGACTGCGAGCATAGTCGGAGGCTTCGTGACCGACTGGGCGTGCTCTCTCTGAAGGTAGATTAGGGCACCGTAAAAGGCGCCCGCGATAAGAACATAGAGGCGAAACCCCCAGAAGACATCCCCAATCAGACGAGCTATGTTCGAGGTCGGATTGACTGGCCCCATTTTTCGCAGCTGCTGTCCGACGACGAGTAGCGAAGCGTGAATCGTTGTATAGGGACTTACGGCAGGACCGCCGGTCTGCCATACGAGATAGGCGATCGACACGCCGTTGATTGCTACGACGACCCACATCGGTACAAAGAAAGTGTCTTTTGATCTATCAGGATCGCGACGGAAGAGGCTACGACCGACCCAGCCATCGCTAAGAAGGCGTTTACCACATAGCATGTGATGCACGCTATCTCAGCGATCCCGAAGTTTCTCAACAAGTGAGGATTCTGGTGATGCTGGAGATCAACACAGGCCGCAAATATCGCGAGTAGCAAAACGTTGCCAGCTATGAGCCCCTTAGTTCTATCTTCGCGGCGCTGTCTCATAGCTCTTGTAGAGCGGGTAATACGATGATGCAGGTGGGATGGCCCGACCCCGTAGGTTCGGTCCGGTCCGTGTGAGAGTCCTTCTGTCTATGCAAAATGGGCGAGAGGAGGACCAGACACGTGAAGCGCAGACGACACACCGCGGAGCAGATCGTCAGGAAGCTCA